>JAAUXU010037634.1_pt1 | contig 13953 bp, 13 predicted proteins | sample 7278151 | NCBI WGS metagenome assembly JAAUXU01 (sample SAMN14350113, study PRJNA611818) | marine sediment metagenome | isolation source: surface marine sediment (1.8m) | place: French Polynesia: Moorea | collected 2018-08 | reverse complement strand
TCTCTCTCTCTCTCTCTCTCTCTCTCTCTCTCTCTCTCTCTCTCTCTCTCTCTCTCTCTCTCTCTCTCTCTCTCTCTCTCTCTCTCTCTCTCTCTCTCCCGTATCTTTTTTCTCGTTCTGCGTCTCCCTGGCTTTAGCTTAGCCATACAATGCATATCTGGGGGGGAAGAAGCAGCAGCCTGTACGAGAGTGGCTTCGTTAGAAAAAAAGAGATGTCTCAGACCAGCGAGAATAAAAGGGTAAAAAAAACCGATGTAGATCGGAGATAACGAAGAAATAAATGTGCGAAAGTGTCCTCTTACAAGTAGGGACATAGTTCTTCTTACAGTGGCGAAGAAGCCACTCGAAATTAATGAGAAAAGTAGCAAATGCTCATTCTGAGTTAAAGCCTCAGTCGCTTGAGGTGTAAAGGGCAGTCATTAATAAGAAAAAAGTTGTTGCCTCCTCCCCCTGCACAGTTGAAAACGTCCCCCTCAACCCCCTCAATATTTAACCAGCTTTCCCCCCCCCCTTTAGTCTCGTACCTATATCGATTGCACGGAGGTGTCACCTTCATTGGCATACAGGTGTTTGCGTTACTTTCGGAGAAACAGCGACGACTGCTAGATTTTTTCCGCTTCCACCGTAGCAGTTTTAAGGGGGGGAAAAGAGAAAGGTATCTGATATATCTCTTCTCTTCAATTTTCTCATTCTTGGACGACCGGGGGGGCGCAGAAAGCGGGGAGAGACTTGGAGCACTCCATGACAGAGGCAGAAGAACAAGGGAGGAGAGGGAAAGAGAGAGAGGAGGCAAAAAGATCTCTCTTCCAAAAAGTCATAACGTAAACGAGAATCTTCTGCATCTGCTCTCAACCACCCCTTTGACTCTCCCACATTAACCCCCCCAGCAACTTTTCATTTTTCTCACTGCCAAAATGTGGGAAACGACAGGATAACAGAAGTTGCATATGATTTATCAATTCTGACCCTGCTCGTTCGTGTAGTTGAGTGGGGCTCATTTTCTTTGCCAGCAGCAGCCCCTTCCACTGCCCAATTCCCTTTTTCCTTCTCTCTCTCACACACGAACAACGTGCAAACGAAAGGAAGCGGCGGAGACTCGGGAGGGCCACACCAACGAGACCAGACATTACATTGGCGCTGCTGCTTCCACTGCTGCAGCTTCTGAGAGAAGGCACAAAGAAAAATTCCCTCCTCTCTCTCCTGGTAGTTGTACTAGAGCAACGTTCTCTCTCTCCCCTTGCCCGCAGATTGCCTCACAGAAAAAACTGGGGAGGGGAGGTTAGCAGAAAGAAGGGGACAGCCGCGATAGGGCCAAGGAGGAAGCCTCCGCCGAGAGGATCTCCCTCCATCTGGTGTGGGACTGGGCTCTGGACGGGCCCGAGCAGCGCCGCGTTTCCTATGACGCAATCACGGACGACGACGCAACCGTGAGGAATTTCGGCCAACAATGCGCCTTTTTTTTCTCTCTCTCTTCATACACGCCAGCTACGTGAGCGCCTTGGCAAAACCACAAGAGTTGGGGGAGAGGATACAACTTGTTCTGCAAGTTGCAGGGAGATACAGAACTCAACAGGGCCTGGGCAGCGGAGCCGCATGCATGCACACAACAAAGGGAGAAAGAGATAGAGAACTAACTCCTTTGCACCAGCTTGTGCGTGTGCGAGTGGCGAAGGCAGATCTACCCAGAGACTTACTTCTACTTCTTCTTGTTCTTCTTCTCCTCCGCCCGCTGCCTCGAGTGCGCGCGCGCTCCCGTGTGCCTCAGGGCGTGTAGTCGAAGAAGGCTTCGTTTCGTATTTTTCTCCTCCTTCCTCTCCAGAAAGAGACTTTTTATTTCATTCCTCCTCGCACTAAGAAACGAAGCCAGATGACAGAAAGTAAATCACACGTGCACTTCTAGTCTGTCTCGGCCCTGGCAAACAGGCACTTGGCCGGCGCGCAAATGCATTATGCATGCGGATTCCGTCACCTCGGCACTGACGGGGACCAGAAGTGGACGAGCGAGCGAGCGAGAGAGAGAGAGAGAGAAAAAGATCACTGGGGCCAAAAGTTAGCGGCAATAAAGCACTGCACTTTTTGCGTCAGTCTGACGCAACGTGACCTTGCTGCGTCGACGATTTTTTGCGTCAAATCGCGCGAGATATTTTCGCCACTTCACTTCTGGGTGGAGAAAAGAATCGCACACTGAGGAGGAAAAAGTGCTTCTTCTAGGGTTCTGTGTTACGAGAGGACTGAAAAGCATTGGGATTGGGAAGGGGAGGAAAGAGGGGGGGGGGAGTATGTGAGGAGGGGAGGAGAGACTCTGCTCAGGCACGAGCTCTGCTGCTGCCTGCAGAGCTCCGAGCTGAAGAAGACCGCACAAAGGAGAGACAAAAACTGCTGCGAGGCCAGAGCAAAGGGAAAGATCGAACCGGCGGGTGCGCCGCCGGTCGGCGCGACCCGCCGGTGACGTCACCCCGAGCGAAGGCGGCGAGAAAGCGTCGCGCACGCACGCACGCACGCACGCGCACAAATATCGTGCACAAAGAGAGAGAGAGAGAGAGAGAGAGAGAGAAGGGGAAAAGGTTTTAGGGGGGAGAAGAAGCAGAAGCTAGAGAATCCATCCATCTGTCGGTGAAATGCTTGTTCCTGGACGCACCGGGGCCGTTCGCATATCGTTGGAATCGTCCCGGCGCGCGGGAAACGACGGGCATGGACCCGGAGAGCAAATGCCACATCCCGGGGCCCCTCCCCAAGGACGCCCTTTTCGGGCGGGCAAACATGACATCAATGTTTGACGGGTCGGTTGCGCAGCGCTGCACAGGTCGCCGGTCTGCTGTACCGTCACTGCATCCGTGACGCAAAAGCGTACGCAAAGAAAGCGTCGTGCATGGACGACACCATGACCACAAACGGGCTGCAGTCCAGATCTTTGTCCAGCCAGAAGGCGCAAACTATTGGGCCAGCTTGATTCAATGCTTTCACTCCGCCTGAGCTGCGACTACAACAGAGGAAATTGCATTCAGCATAAAACATTAGCCAGCCAGCCTCTCTCACAAGCCCTGACCTTGACACTGCGGAGGACTAATGCAGAAAACAAACAAATGAATGTCAATAGAAATGCGTCAATAAAAACGCCACGCATAGAAACACAAGGGTTACTGACCGCGTGAATGAAGACGCATATTTCTGCGTCACAGCTTCTTCTTGGACTGCTCGGACTTTTTGATCCCAGTTGAAACATTTTCTGGAGCTGGGAAAAGATTCTACGTGCAAAGGCAAGAAGAGGAAAGGCAGAGAGGCTGGAGGGCTGGAGGGCGTCAGCTCTGGAGGGGGGAAAAGCAAGGAGAAGCCGAAAGATAGACCCTCTCACAGGCGCTGGGGCTTCTTGTGCGTGCTTTTCCTTGGCTGTCGCTGCCGCCCCGCGGCAACAGCCAACGACGACGGTGTATTTAATGGCACAGCACACATCATTGTACTTCTCTCTCACAGCCAGCGCGCGTGCGTGCGCGCGTGCGTGCCTGCCTCTCCAGAACTGAACGGGGAGGGAAGTTTTACCGTTGCAGACACAGACAAACTCCGTCAGACATGTGGACAAAAGTGCCACGAGGACCAGAAATCGTCAAGTGCTCAACAGTCACTTTAGTCCTTAAGCAACGAGGGATAATGGAATTTTTAGTATCTTTTGAGCTCTGTCTAGCAGAGAAGCGAGTTTCTGAGGAGCTGCAGAGTTAAAGGAAGAAAAAAAAAGGAGAGAAAGGAGGTTAGAGAAATGGAGGGAGGGAAGAAGGCTTCGGAGAAGATGCTGTTAGCTGGCTGGCGGTGGAAGCAAAAGCTAGACACAGAGAGAAGAAAACGGAGCAAGGAAGCGAGGGGAGGGAGGGGGAATATAATAAGCAAGCAGCATTGGGGAAAGAGAGAAGACTGGCAAAAACAATGAAGAGATTGCTTTTTTTTACTTCGCCTAATGGTCTCTTGCAGCCAAAGGAGACTTCTTGCCAGGCCTCTTGTCACTTGTCGACTGCACGCATTCATCGGGCTTAATCTCAACAGCAACGAGTGCGTTAATAAGAGTCCACAACGATTTTTGCCGCTCGCCCCCACCCTTGTTTACGCCCTCTGCCACACGCGACTCTGCCAGGACGAGAGAGACGTGCATTCAATCCTGGGGGGCCGGGGAAAGAGAGAGATGCAGCTTTGGATGTGGCAGCTGCGACGTGGCCGTCGTCACCAGGACTGGAGGAGGACGAACCTCATCTCCAGCAAGGACTGACTGGCGGAAACCTTTGGATAGTCGGTGAATGGAGCTGGAGGGAGAGAGGGAGGCAACTGCTGCCAAACGAGTTTGCCAACGTTGCGTTTTGTTCACTCTTTGCTTACTCCGGTGTCTCATTGGAGTTGCTTTAGTCAACGGCAACACTTGTCTACCTGAGATGCACCTGCCGAAAGTTAATTTCTTACTCTTTCTCATGCACACGAGAGGGGGGGAGAGAAAAAAGTTGTCTGCACTGGAGCAGACAAAATGAAGGAGGAAGAGTGCGCGTCAGGCAGCAAAACCCACTCACACATGCGCGCGCGCGATTTCTGCAGTTCTCACTCACGTGCTACCAAAGGCCAGTGTTGCCAAGAGTTTTCTCTGATTTCGTACGTGGCACGAAAAGAAGCCCTATGAGCTATGGCCATGATTTGATCGCCAAAGTCGATCAGACAAAACGCTGCTAGTAACGTGACCGGGGTCTGCACGCCCGCTTGCGCCCAGGACGACAGCGACTGCACCAGAGTGGAGCGGGAAGGATTGTTCAGGCCGAGTTGGAAAACAAGGAGGCGCTCGAGCGCTGCCCCGCGTGGTCGCAGTTCCTTTGTTTTCTATCGCCCTCCCCTCCCTCCCCTTCCGTCAGCATTGAGGCCCCCCCTGCATACGAGAGGCCCAGAGGAAAACTTTTTCTTGCTCCCTCGGAAAGAGCGCAAAAAAGAGTCCGGAGCTCCTCGGACGGATGAGGGGAGGAAAATGGAAAGAAAAAAAACTTCTGCCTTACCTTTCGATTGATTCTTTCCTCGACGGCTTCTGTCTCTTGATGAAGAAGACACTCTCAGAGTATCGTCTATGCACTTCTGGGGAGGAGAACCGGAGGGGGCTCTCCGGGCGCGCCAACGCAGGTATCCTCGAAGCACGATGATAGCGAAAGGATGGGGGGGGGGGGGAGCTCGTATCTTCTCAAGCAGGAAGGGGGGGGGGGAGAAAAAGGAGGGTCTCCACGACGACGTCTCTGGAGTCCTCGCCAGAGAGAGGGAGGATCCGTCGATTCGCCCTTCCCGATTCGTCCCGGACAACTCCGGACGCTCTGTCACGCCCTCTCCCTCTCACCGCCCGGGACTGAGATCCCGCGTCTTCCAACTTCTGCTTGGCGCCGGTCTCACTCCTGCTCCAGACGTAAACTGAAGTTGAACTGAAATCGAAACAGAAGAGATGACTCGCGTCAAGCCGAACTGGGCCGGCTACAGCGGAGCTGCACGCCAGCGCCACAGCCATCGACCCGACCGGCCGGCCCGGCCCGGAGAGATTTCGCCGGTTGGCCCTGGGCCGGCGGGCGGGCGGGCGGAGACGTTTGGTCGTGTCGGGTCGGCAAAAAGCGCGCTCGTGCGCGCGCGTCTCCTCTGGCACACACAAAGAGAGAGAAGGGTGGCAAAAAAGCACGCAAGTTCCTCCTTGGTTCCTCCCGTTCTCGGAGTTCGGCAGGAGGAAAAATTACATCTGATGTGTGCGCTCACATGAATGCAGGAAGGCCCACCACTCATGGGCTCCTCCTCCTTCCTGCTAGCCTCCCTGATGGCCGCGACTGCGCTGGCCAAGCTGTCGACGTCGGAGGACGTCTTCTTCTTCTTCGACTTTTGGGTGGACGCCAGAACAGAAATGAAAACACTTTCGCTGCCATTTGGGCAAAGGCTCCCTGCTCAAAAGCATCGCCCAACCTCCAGCCAGAGACGCTCCTGCTCCTCGGTGCAACTCCTCAAGACATCCAGCACGCGATGAGAGGTTTCGCGACCGAGAACCCCAACGTTGCAACTTTCCACCAACTTGCAAGTGCTCGATTGGTCCCACTTGGGGCAAGTGTCGTACTATCGTAGTGTGCTACAGACATGCATGTAGGTGTGGTTCGCCCCCCGAATATGCTCGTGTTAACAACACTCAACTACAGCTCACGATAAATAACATTATGACCTTGCTGCTGATTTCTTTGTGCAATTACTACGTGTATGCATACAGCTGGTGTGTGCACACATTGGTGTCCTGTGCACACATAAGCGTGCTGTCAGGTATGCCTGCATGTTTGAGATATGAAAAAAAAAACCGTTCATGCTCTATCACTGCAAAGCCCGGGTTGACTCTCTCTGGGAGCATTTTTTTTACGTTAGGTCTCTTCTGTTGGGGCTTGTTTTCTACTCTCAAAACGCCCACGCACGAAGAAAACCGACGGTTTTCCTGGGACAAGAAGGCCCGGCAGAGCCCGCGGTCGTCGGCGTGCGCGTCCGCGTGCAACCAGAGGAGAAGGGAGAGAAAAAAAGCGGACGGACACCAGCACAGGTTGTTCACAAAGCTCGGAAAGTCACGATAGTCTTGCCTTTTTTTTTCTCTGCTCTCTCAAACTTTCCTTCGGAGGGATGAAACCGAGAGCAAAGGCAAAGACACTCGCTTAGATATCCAAGGGCTCCGATGCTCATTTTTATCAAGCGTACTGAGTCACCCTTCACCTTCTGCCCATCCCACACTCGAGAAATAAAACTGTGGCACCGCCTCCGTATCTTTCCATGCACCGATACAGTGGACGCCACATAACGAATGGGAAGAATTGATATTGATCGGTAACTCTGTCATCAGCGCCATCATCTGCATAGTTTCGTCTTCAGGACGAACCAAACGCTTGTACAAATCCACGGCCTCGTGGTGGTTTTGGCTCAGATGCACTTGTACCTGCCCGCGTCCAACCCCTCCATCAACGACGCCAACGCTTTATTTTTCTTTGCCATCGGTTTCTCAACTCAGTCCAGTGAAGGAGGAGGAGCGAAAAAGAACAGCCCGACCATATTTTGAAATGGTTCTCTTCTCCGCCTGATCTAAAAAGACTCCTGATCAGGTCCACCTCAGATCCTGCCCATGATCCCTGCAGAAACCGCGTACCCGTGGCAACTACTGAGAGTCTTTTCGGCAGAAACGCAACAATGCCTCGCTTGAAGCAAGTTGAAAAATTGAACTGGCTTTGCTCTGCATTTCTGGCTGACCACTTCCATAAGACGTTCAAGGTGAGAGAGGCCCTCTTCTGCAGATAAGCGCTCAAGTCTGCGTGGTCTTTTGTGAATCAAGAGTTGTCCACCCTACACGGGAAAACCTGCCTCGAGCACCTGTCCAATGTTACAGAAAGTAACCTCTCCGAGTCAGCAGCATCGTCAACGGGAGCGTTTGAGTCGTATGGAACTGTTTAAGCTCCAGCGGCACTGTCAGGAGATGCTTAAATGCCTCCACTGGTCTGTCCAGGAAGAGATTTTCGAGATCATGAAGGAGAAACTCTTAAGGGAGAAGAACTTCCTCAACGAAAATTATTACAAGTTGCTCAGTGTCTTCCTAAATGACAATATCAGGTGAGATCTCTCATCACGTTGATTGCACAAGGCTTTGAGATTCTCGTCTTAGGGCCTTAACGCTGACGAACCCTCGCATTTTCCAAGACAGTTCGATGGCCTTTGAGGCCTTCATCCTCAAAGATGGTATCAAGAACTGCGCAGACCTGAGGGAACTCAATCTGTCAAGGGAAGAAATGCCGCCTTTGTCCGTGGTGTTGTGCACACATGGAATGTTTAATTGACTTTTTCCACCGTTTAGAAATGTGACTGATCTGGCATGCTTCGAGTTTGACAGAGTGCTTGGAGCTGTAGCAGATATGGAGGAATTACGCTCTCTCACCCTTCAAGGTACCTTATTCGAGTTGTTCTTAGTACGTACCTAAGCAGACACTATCGCATGAAGGTCTGAATCAGGTGGATGTGAGCCCTGAAGAGATGGCGTCATTCCTCAGAAAGTTATCTCGGCCTGGAAGAAAACTGCAGGTGAGGCCCTTGGGTAAACGAATCAAGTCATTACCCCATGTTGTACGTACTTCGCATCGCTTACAGTGTCTGGATCTGACTGACTCAGCTTTGGAGAGTTCAGTATGCTGTGAACACTTGGCTTCATTGACGCAACTGAAGGTCCTCAAGGTAAAGTTCAAATACACGTCCTATTGCACGTAATTAACATGCACACACACACCAACCACCAGATTGATCACTGTCGCGTTGGTTCCTCTGGTGCTGCAAAAATCCTCTCCAGCCTGAAGAACCTAAATCAGTTTGAGTGCGACAGCCGACTGCAAACACTTTCAAACATGAGGTACTCCGCGTATACACATGCGTAGTATAGCATATCTACTTGGCTAGGGCAAAAATTGAAAATTTTGAAATTTCACTGAGTGCATCTTGGGTTGTTACCTAATGCCAAATGATGAAGATGAAAAATGGGGAACGCCCTCTATTGCAGTAGAGCTTCACTACAAAAGTTCAGCACTTCTAAGGTGCCCAGATTTGAAAGGCCCTGGGACGAAACTATCAACACTTTGCTTTTATTCTCATTTGACTACAGCACACAATGCTTCAGTTTTGCATCTAGAAAGTAACGAAATAGATCCACATCAATCTGTAATGCTGACCTAGCATCCTGTGTCTATAAAACCCTAAAGGCTGGGAAGGGACCCAAAATCACTTTATTTTTTTAATTTCTTTTGACTGAAATGGAGTCTTACAACAAATACAGGATACCGCAAGAGATTAAAAAATGACCTAGCCTAATAGTTACGAACACACAGGTGAACAGTTAAAGCCGTATCATTGGAACTTACTTTTCATTCAAAATTCCACCAGAGACCAAGACTTCAGCGACGTCCCGTTGATGTCTGCCACTTTCCGCGACGTCTACTCCTTGCGCTCCATCTCCCACATGTGGCCGGGAATTGAGCGTGCCAAGATTGTGCACACTGAAGAGGACGGGGCTTTGTTAAGCCAGACCCAGGCCTCTGATCTTGACTCAGCATTGGCCGAGCTGCTGGAATTCCCAGCGGCTCCGCGACTGGCCGTAGAGTTGGAACTGGCTGCCATGAACCTAATTGTGCCAGGTCAGGTAAGCAGTACTGTACGTGCAATTCGAGGTACCTACATACGCTGAGTGCTGGACACAACATCTACAGGACGTACTTTTTACATCACGTATGTGCATTCTTAAACTAAAATATCCTGTGCACCATCATTATGAGTACCAGTCACTCAGTGGGATCTACTTGCAGATGGAAGATCTTCAGCTCTATGGGTCCATGATCCAGAGCCTCTGCCTGAACCAGTGCGAGTTCCTTCACTCTCAAACTCTGAATCCGTGGGCTCAACATTGTCAGGGGCTCAGTACGCTTTCGATCTTGAACTGCGGAGTCATCGGTGACAGCATGTTTGTGGGCGAAGTGCCTGAGCTCATGCAGGATCCTTTCAGAGGTGATGACAGCAACGTATATACAACTTGTGACACTTGTTCACTGTGCAACGTGCATGTGCACATTAGGCCTGGAAGAACTGCAAGTTGAAGGGGTCTCTTTTCCACCTCATCTGGCAGAATTTCTCTTTCGTAGGAGTCACAGACTAACTAAGATTTTCATCAGGTAAGTCAGACTCTGAAAGGTGTTGCTGCAGAACTCTTCTTCATTCAAGTGGTTCCAAACCAAACAGGTGCTCAGACGATGGAGCAGGCGTCAAATTGGCGCTGCGCAGCCTGGCTGATGCACCAAGAGGGCGTTTGCGCCAACTGCACCTGGCGCTCGAGTCCTCAAGTGCTCCCCCAATATTGGCATTGGAAAAAGCAGTCAACTCTTCTCCACGATTGGAAAGATTAGAATTCTTCTGCAAGGAGGGAAACAATCCTGGAACTGATGAGATGCTACAACAAATGGAATTAAGATTCAGAGCCAAGAATTGGAATATCAAGTTCTTGTACCACGTAAGGAAAGAGAGACGCAGGCTACGAGTGGTACCCGACACAGTTTAATCTAAAAAGTAGTGTTATACGTACACGGATACCGTACATGCTCAAGTAACCCCATGCTGGAGAAGACCAACGTTATTCAAATTTAATCCATACAGTACAATCGTACGGAACACTCTTCGTATTAAAACAGTCTTGCTCGTCAGAAACTATGTTTTATACATAAAATTTCTCATTCTTATCAGTATTATGCATAAGAGCGGGCATTCAGTGCACGTTAATACAGACTGTAAATTTCGACTCTGAGATCTTGGATACCCAAAACTAAAATTCCATCACGCTCCAACGCTCCAAACCAAGAGACTCCTGTCAGCCCCTCGAGATTTTCCTGCTACGAACATTTCTTTTTAGCTTCTGGTTTTCTTGTCCTTTCCTCCTTTGACCTCGGTCTTCTCACTCTCCTCCACCTTGACCTTGGTCTTTTCACCCTCCTCCATCTTGACCTTTGTCTCCTCGCCCTCCTCCACCTTGACCTTGGTCTTCTCGCTCTCCTCATCTTCGACCTTGATCTTCTTACCTCTCTCTGTTCCCTTATCCTGATTGTCAGTCTTCCTCTTGATGAGCCAGGACTTCATGAGGTTGGCAGACTTGTCACTCTGCAAGCCGGTCTGGGGGTTAATTGTCACTGGAGCGGACAGATCCTCTCCTTTGTTAGCGACGTTGCCAACCGTCTTGGAGACCGGATGCCATTCAATCTCGCCTTCTTTCAAAGGCTGCAGGATCTCCAAAGCCTCCTCACCAACAACCGCAGGGTCCAGCCACTTCTGCAGAAAGGACTTCGTAAGTTGCATGTCCGCAATATAGACGATAAAGAGACATCAGATGAGAAGGATGCTCGAGGTGGCATCTGGTCAACATCTCTAAAGCGTTACCTGAACTGACTCTGCATCTGGTAGGACGCCTGGGGCGCGATCGTGCAGCCACTTGAAGGCCTTACTGCTCGGGCAAGTGATGACCGTGAAGCTGTAGACTGGAGGGCTTTCCTTATCACCAGCCGGACGCCACACTGAGTATAGCCCGGCAAGAAACAGGGGTCGAGGACCCTGTTAAAGACATCAAGAGACTTTTCCACGCCGCTATTGAACAATCACCCACAGTTCTCTTCTTACCTGCCATCCTTTTTTATCGTCGTAGGCCGAGGCGTCGAATTTGGCCATATCCTGAATCTTGAGACCCTTAGGTTGGGGCGCAAAGACCAGGTAGGGCTGCTTCTGACCGTCCTTCAGGGTCTTCCATTCGTAGAAGCCTGTAAGTGACAACGGCCTTTGCTGCATCAACTGCATATATATATATATATATATATATATATATATGTATTAAGAATGACATGGACTGTTATCCTCACAAGGTATTACATATTGTTAAAAAGACCAATAACAGTTGTACATATTTCCTACACCTACCGTCTACAACGACGACGCAACGGCTGTTTTTGTCAATGGCAGGGTGGTACATCTTGCTCACGGGTGCGCTTCCACCTCGCTTTAGCCCTTCCACGCGAGCGTTGAAGTTCGAAAAGCCAGTCTTCTTGGGGTCCGGGCCCTGAAACCAGGGAGGTACGAAGCCCCACAGCATGGGCTGGACTACAAAATCGGACTTCGGAAAGTCCACCTGAAAAAAACCCTGTCAGGGACCAATGCCTGGTGACTGCGTCTTTCCCTACCTGGTCCCCTCTGCAGAGAATGGGTATGTGCTTGGTGGGAGCCAGGTTGGTAGTCGGTTCGAACTTGGCGCCGTCGCTGGGGTCACACCAAGTTGGTGGTGGTGGCGGCGGGTCGGAGCTGCCCTTGCTCGGTGCAAGCGCGACCGAACAGGCCAAGGGCACGGCCTCTGGACACAGGGTGCAGCAGGTGCGGCCGCACATGACGACGACTGGGTTGACGTCGGTGAGACGTCGGAGCTCCACGCCGATTCCCAGGACCGAAGCAGGAACAGCTTGTTTACATTTTCTGTCATGCTTGACGACGTCACGACGACTCAGCGAGTTGTTGCCAGGCAGCAAGGGAAAAAGGGCTCAGACCGCTCATAACATTACAACTTAAGAGACTCTTGATACTGTTAGATCACTGATCCTGCAGATCTCGAACACTTTTTCATGATAGTAACTGGTATTCAGATAATTTTCAAGCCCATGAGCTCTAAGGCGATCCTTCATCAAAATTTTGGGTATTGAAACTCAATTTACCATTAGTTCATGTAAAGCTACATTTTTAAGGGTAAAATTCAATGTCAAACTCAATGTTCCCGAGTCATGGAAAAAAAGGCCGAAAGTTTGACAAGTGCCATAAAAAGCAACATTATTTATCAAAACTTCAACTTTTCTCATTTGAACTTTCTTTGGCGTGATCTCATTTTGATCTGAGCAAGGTGGTCAGTAGTTTAGTGACCTTAAATACCCTCAGATAACTTGGTCCAACTGTGATCTTCCTGTGATCTTGGATAAAAAATGGTAGTGTCAGTTGAGTCCTAAACTTATGACGATCATGTTCTGCACACGTCTACTTCTGTCTTCATCGAATTTGAAGGTTACACAACACATGTTAAATTTAGCAGTAGACAGCTAAAGGCGAAAGCCTCACTCTTGCTTAAGGCTGAGGGAAGTATCATGGTACAGTTAATTCATAAGCTTACTTCTTAGAGGCATTTGTACTGTGCAAGTCCTCACATTTATTGTACAGTGCAAAAGTCCTCGCATTCAAAATTGAATTAAAACCTTGCTGACTCACGTATGGGTCATTAAAACAAGACCCTGCACTTGTCTACTTTTTTCCTGGCGTACAGTTGACTCAGACTTAACCATAGACGTTGACGAACCTGCCTTCACCACCACAAGGACTTTATTGTTCTGAACGCTGCAGTAAGTTATTCATATTTATATTAGGCGTAACGTGGGTATGGTTATGGGCAGTTTTCACTGTCAAATGCATGATTCCATTCACCAGTCATCATCAGAGCTGTCTTCTTCTGCGTCTTTACCCCTGATTGTCTTGGGTTTGCTGCCTTTGCCCAGGATGGTTGTGGTCTGCTTCTTTTTGCTCTTGTCATCTGGAGGTGTCATCAGATCTCCTGAGTATTCAATCACATCAGTCTGGGCGAGGCGCCATTCGAGCATCTCCGTGGAGAACTCATCAGTGTTGCCCAGGTCAGTGAATCCTACGATGTAGTCTCGAGTCTTGCCATCCTTCACCACAGCCACGGTCGGGATAACCTTGATCCTCAGTCTCTGTGTGAGGAAAGGACACTTCTCAGCATTGATCTTGCAGAATTTGGTCTCAACATGCTTGGGGGCAAGGAGGGCCAAGTGCTTGTCCAAGATCCTGCATCTAAAAGTCTCCTCACGGTAGAAGTGGCACACCACATTGTCGGACTTCTTGGTGACCTCAAAGAATTCCCGCTCTTCTGGAATCTCTTCATACTGACCATGACCGTTATCAAGCCACTCTCGTTTCTGCTTTTGTTGTCGCTTCAGTGCCAGCATGCGCTGCTTCTTGATGGCCTCGAGATCATCCTCACCCAGATTCTGCAGCCGTTCGATCTCTGCATCCAGCTGCTCCTCCATCACCTTGGCGGCCTTCACCAGCTGGCCTTCGATCAGTGATCCGACATCCTTGACCGGGGCGGCCATGGTCACGACGGGGTTGGAGTAAAGCGTCTACGTATCAATCGATTGTGTAGGCGAGGGCGCCGCCTTTCAAGGTGCGGATTCTCTTGGTCCCTCGACAGCTGAAATTGAACACCTGCCTGATGGGCAGAATGGGGTTGTTACGGCAGCTGATATTTGACACATTCTACCAACAGATGGCGCTAGGTCATTACGTCTTACTGTCACAAAACTGGCCTGCGTGGGTGCAGCAATATAAGGC
>JAAUXU010039801.1_pt1 | contig 13957 bp, 11 predicted proteins | sample 7278151 | NCBI WGS metagenome assembly JAAUXU01 (sample SAMN14350113, study PRJNA611818) | marine sediment metagenome | isolation source: surface marine sediment (1.8m) | place: French Polynesia: Moorea | collected 2018-08 | reverse complement strand
TGCAGGCGCGTGTGGTTGTTTTGTCCCCCCCCCCTCCCCGGGCCTGCTACTTCTTATCGCTGCCTGCCTTTCTCCCCCTTGTGCCGATGTTGCTTGTTCCCCTCCAACGACTTGGTGAACTTCTTGCTGTCCGTCCTCGTTAGCCTCAGGCCCTTTTTTTCTGTCGTGAACAACATTATCCCTGGCCAGCTCCCTCTGGAGCTTGCGCTCAAAAGCATCGGCCATGACTTTTTGCTCTGGGCCTTTATGATCTCGCAACCGAGGGTGCTGATGATGTCCATGGCAAGCGTGTGGCTTATGAAATTTACCAAGGCGTGGTAGGGTAGCTCTAATGCCGCCTTCACTGCACGTCCATTGCCCAGTCGGTCCACGTCAATTGGCAACTTCTTCGTTTTTCAGTACACATTTAGATGATCTTTACCCTTGCTGTGGTACCAAAGTTTTTGGGAGCGGGACAACAATGGCATTGATGGTGTTGAAGAAAAGGTTTCTCCCAAGTGTCTCCTCCGTTGCCACGGAAGTTTCATTTTGATGGCAAAACCGAGTTTGCGAGACAAAGTGGACAGACTGTACGACTGGTTTCACGTATGCAGTGAAACAATACGTTTATTTTGCTTAGGTCAGTCCTCTACTGCTCTACTGCACAGAGTCTCTGGCAAAGCTTGCGTAAGAGCTCTGGAACGAGGACCTGCTGCAGTTGGACATGTTAAACGCATCTTTTGGCCCAAAGCAGGCACCCTTTGGCAGCCTCAGTAACGATCAACATGGGCTCGACTTCACGCCGTCCAGCTATGCCCAAGCGTGGACTCAGATTGGCCCATTGAAGGCCGAAAAGCTCGATAAATCGCACCCTGTGTTAACAGGGTGAAGGCAAGTTTTGCCCAGCTAAGATTATCTCCGCACCTTTTCCTCCTCCTTGGCTTTTCTCTCTCTCGTTCTTTCCTCGGTGTCTCCTTAGATCGCAGTAAGAGCAGCCGGATCACTGTCGGGACTCTGGCCTTCTTTGTCCTTTGCTACGGTCATGCAACGCACTATGTGCAATAGTCTATATTCTTGGCCTTCGCGCGAGGCTCCCGCTCAATCGATCGCTTCCGCTGCTCACAAATCACGGCCGCCTCAAGAAGAAGGCCCAAGACCAATAGCCTTCGCACCCCATCCCTACGAGGGCCCGCCGCAAATTTGACTCCTCAATAATTGATGGTGCCGAGGGCTTTAGAAAGACTTTGGCCCATTAAGTAAGAATTAGAGCGCCGAAAAGTCATGTTTAAGAAGGTGCAAGTAGTATTTATCGAACTTGCAGGTCGTCGCAGGACTCACCCCGCCGTGTGCTCGTCGGACTCCTCGTGGTCTCCACGCCCCATGTCCTCGAGGAGGAGGCACCTTTGGCAGGGTTTTCTTCCTTGGGCCCCGGTCAGTGCAAAAAAAAGAGGCGTCGTCCAGATCAATGCTCTTTCGCAAGGTATTGTGTCGAATGCTGTCTACGGCTCCCGTGTTTTTCCTTCAGTCCTATTTGTGTTTATACTGCCAACTGTTGTCACGTCCGCTTTCCTGGCAGGAGTTTTTAATCGATACAATGTCGCTCACGCTTTCCCAGTCCAGTCCATATGCACAATGGCCTCTCTGGCCCTGGGTACGTCACTCCACGTCCAAGGATCACAAGGTGAGACGTGCGCGTCCATGTTGAACTTCCTCGGTACTTGGACAATTAATTAACAGCAACAATAAGTCGTGCCGCTTACACTTTCTCTCTCACAGGTACAGTATTAGAAGTATTCGCGTATCATACCTGACATATCAACACTTGCAGTGCATGCGAATGACATGTGATGAATGCCAAGGCACAATGACTGGAAGTCTAAAGCCCGTGAAAAAATAGTGTGGACTATTGTTGATCCTCGTTGGCGTGGAACGGTGCAGGACAAGGTTTCTACCCCAGAGCAGTCATTACATTGCATGGGCGACATTTAGAAATGTATAGCGTCGCACTTGCAAACTGTATTATTGATCCTCAGTAGTCCTCCTTGGCCCAGATAGTTGGCCTTATTGCACCTAATGGACTCTGACACACACGTCAGTATTATCCACGGTGCATTTCGGGACACTTTGGTCCACACAGAAAGACAGTTCGCATGCGAACGGAGCAGAGCCTCATCAATAAGGTTGCGCATTCGAAAGTTGCCGCACGCCCAACGAAAGCCCTACTTTCCAGCGGAAAGCACTTCCGCTTCAATGAAGCTGCAACCGGGCTGCAAGCGCAGCACGGACAAATTCATCACTGGGAGATATGCAACTGGAGTAGATTCCATTTACAATGCAAATGAGTCAATTATAGCAGTAGCTCCATGGTCGACGTTGGCGCCAACAGCTGGGACAGCCAGCAGACAGGAGCCACGGAGGAAATGAGAAGAGCCAGACGGGCTCGAAACATTCAAGAGTGAGATTGGCCTAATGATATGCGCTCGTTGGCCGGGCTTTCTGGCCCGCGGGCAAGGAAAAAGTACAAGTGCTAAGTTATGACAGATAAGAAGAGCTCATTTCACGTCGCAGTCAATGTTCACCTTCATCACATGTGTGTGGAGTGTTTGAAAGAGAGATTCGCGGACGTACCTGGGGAAGAGCAGACTCGAGTCTCGATTTAGCGACTGTCCCGGGAGTCCTGGTGTTTCGTGGAAATCGAGACTGTCTGCACTCAAGTCCGTCTGAAAAGTAGAAGCGTCACGACAAATGTGAGGCAAGTGCCCTTCAAGTGCTGACGTTGACAACATCAGTACCCTCTTCAGTCTCATATTCTTCATCTTTGTGCTCATCTACATATGTACGTCCTTGCCAACTTCGTCCACCAATCTGATTTCAAGCATGTCCAGCACTGGAACAGCTCCTTTTTCTTGCTGTTGTTGACAGAGCAGCAAAAGTGTCGTGAACTTATCATGAAGTCGGACTTGACGGCGGACCCATCAGTCATCAGCTCCTGCACTGGTGCCTTGAGAGGAATGCAATCTCCATGCAATATAAAATGCATCTCGATATAGAAGTCGCGACTTGACTGTAGTCTTCCCGGAGAGAAGAGAACAGGCGTCAGTACATCGAAATAGCGATAGTGTGAGCTGAGAAATCCGCAATCTCGAACAAGCTGGCGCCAGAGCTGGCTAGGCCAAGAGCCTCGCGAGCCTCAGATCCTCCCCAGCTGATTCGACCCAAGGTCCACTTTTTTGCTGTCAAGCTCTGTAGTCAGAACAACCTTCCTAGCTCTACATGCAAGACCAAAGTGCTCAGTCAAGATAAGTACGTAAGGTACAATGGGATGCCTTCTGCGTACCCGCGACAGCGGTTTTTCATCTCTTTGCTTGGCTACAAGTACTTCAAGTATCTACCTATGCACGCATGTTGTTTAATGCCCGGAACATTTATATGTGATATGTCGGAATACGATTTAAGAAGTTTTTATCACCCAGCAAGCTTCGCTTTATCTCGGCCATTGCGCACGTGCGCACGATACAATCGGGAGCCTCCTTCTTGGTTCCGGACAAGAGACTGACTTTGTGCACCCTGAGTTAGTCGTATGCTTACATTCAGTACGATTTGCTCATCCCATGCGTTGCTCTGTGCGCAACGACGAACGCTTCTTACTTGGCTCACTTTGGTATTCAGTAGTTTCTCTTAAGAATCCACTTTTGCTAACGCAAGCGTGAAAGAAACAAAATAATGGTGAGAAAAGTAAAAATACATGTAGGAAAGTTAGTTTCTTCACCCCGTTTAGATTGCGCGAGTCAGACACTATTGTTCATGCAACTGGGCTTAAGTCGAGCTTACCTCATGTAGTGTAGTATGTAAAACTCGTGGTAAACGTAAGACTCATTTATCTGATGTAAGTGGGGAACAAATTCAACAGATTGACACTTTTGCTTCCAGCCGCACACTCATGTCAAAAACTGCTGTCCACCTGGCAGAATTCATATTTAGTTTATAGCAGATGAACTTGGACTTGACCTGCGAAGTCGTGAACTGTGGTGACCTCTTCAGCCATGACGGACCTGGAGGAGGTGACAGCGGACGAGCAGGCAGAAACAAGTCAAGCAAACAGGTTGACTTGGGGCGACCACGTCACAAAAGAACGCTCATGTCTCTGGTAGGGTTGTCAACCTGGCTGTCTTGAGCCAGACTTATTTGACATGATTTGGCTTTGGACTTTTGCAAGCTAATATTCAGTACGAGCGCTTACGAGCGCTCCTCACTGAGGTAGGAAAAGTGGCAAAAATAGAAAGCGCCATGTGGTGTGCCTGACAGATGCAGATACGATCCTCACGCCCTTCGCGCTCTCCACGCCCTTCACGCTCACCTCACGCACGGCCCTCGTGCAAAAGCTGGACTGACAGACGTAAATACGGCCCTGGGGCGTCATACAATGGATTTGGCTTAAATTTAAGCGGAGCTGTCACTAAAGGAGCCGCAGATTTGGCTTATTATTATGACCAAAAACTGGCAACCCTGTCTCTAGAGCGGGCGAAATTGAAATATCCATAGGGGAAAAAGTGGATTCCTTAAATAAAAGCTCATTTTCCCCCAAAAAGATCAGTTCAATTTCTTCGAAGAGTTACTTCCTGTTCTTGCTGTAGCGAAGCAGAGAACAGTGATAGATTGACAAACAAGCGATTTGGGCGATTGGAGACACAAGACGTTCGTCTTCGTCGGCCTCGTCGCTGGACGACCTCGTTCGAAGGGTCAGAGTGGAACGTGTGGTCGTAGAGGCGAGCGACCGCGACATGACGTCCATGTCTGACATGACCTAGACAGTCACGGCCATGAAGCCGAGCGTCGCGAGTCGACTCTCCCTTGTCGTTCTCGCTGTTCGTTGTAGTCTTGTTTCTCGTGTGGCAAAGAACCTCACCATGCCCCTGGAGGACATCTTCGAAGTCTCGGCATCCCCATGCGGTCCGAGACGACGGACGCCTGGTCGACGTCATTGCCGCCTCGGAAAAATAAAGCTGCACGCTAAAGCGCTGAGTGAAGCCCGGCAAACTCCCCTTCAACCGGGTGTCTTTGGGGGCTCTGACGTTCCTGGACCTGCACGTCACGACGGTTCTTATGTTGGCACGCCTGCCAATTGTGCGATCCCTGCAGCAGGTTCTTTGCGGGAAATCCCGGTGCGACTGACTAGTCGAGGTCACCGAGGTCATGGCACACGGTGCCATCTTCGTCCCCCGCGCAGACGACCACGACGCCCATCCAGTCGGCCTCGTTTTAAAAGCAAGCCTCACCTTGGTCGGGCAAACTGCCGCGGTTGCTCGCCTCTGCGACGGCGACGATGGTCTTGAACCTCTGTGCGAGCCCTGCTGTCACGCTACTGTCATCAATGTCGTTGAATTCTATGAATTGAGGGACCCTTCAACAAGCCGACGAAAGTCGTTGTTCATCGTCGCCACACCAAAGTGGCTTATTCTTCGTCGAAACATCCGACAAGTTGTCCCCACATCCTTCTTCATCCGGATATTAACTTTTTCTGGCATCCCGGCTGCCTGAGTGAAATTAGAAATGAAGAAAGCCTTGCTTTTACCAAGATAAAGTTTCAGTTTTTGGCTTTAAAAAGTCTGGTTTTTGCTCGCAGATTTTGCTCGCAGATTCAGTGCTTTTCTTTAAGTAACCGACCTGTTCTCATTGAACATCAGTGAAAAAAGGATTTTTCACTAAGCTTCAAATATTCTCACTGGTTTCTTCCTCTTCCTCACAGTTTTTTGGCTTTGAGTAAGCCATGCCGCTTCAGGCCAAAAATTGATATTCTGGGCCTGACTTCTTAAGGAATGACTGCTGATTGCGGATTAAGGATTGTGAAAAAAGTCGATTAGTTAACGAAAATTACATATTTGACGAAAACTAAGCAGTTGTCGCACACTTTCCTCTTTTCTGCCCTGCGCTATTTAGTGCGGCTGAGTTAAAAAGTACCCCTTTATCGCCAGAAGACCTTGGGAGACTCGACTGCACACGCTGTCACCGCATTCAGGGAAGTTATGCAAAGTATTAACGTTTCACACCCTCCTCCTGTTGGCAGCAGGCACTTGATAAGGTTTTTCGGTCACTTGCATAATTTACTTGCAGCACTTGCTATGTACTTGCATATTTTACTGCAAGTACATAGTACTTCCCTAACACGGCCTTTTTTACCCTGGATGAGCTTGAAGTGCTCGGGCCGATTGATTCTTCTCGGTTACCCCGTTCAAGTCAAGTTCACCTTGGGCAAAAAAGTCTTCCTTTTTGGAGAGGGAGTATAGAGTTATTCTTTGTACAATCAGCTTTTCCTGATGAAAAATGGGTTACACAAAGAGAGAATGAGTGACAATAAGAATCTTTTGATCACACCTTTTGATATTTGGCAAAACTTAAAAATCCGTGCACGTACTACTAATTCATGGCTTCTATTTAGATTTTAGGTGCAAAATTTGCATTCATATCACACTCAGCATAGTTTTACTGTTTTTTTCAGGGAATTAATTAATGCTGAGAGCCGCTCCAGTATTAGTACTAGTAGAAAATGGAGAAAAGCCGATTGAAAAAAAAACACCCATGTTCAAAAACAAAAAAATCAGTGATGAAAAGTCTCGACTTTCTCGGTCAAGCAAATTTAACTCCCCAATGATATCATCCTGTGACAGGACGCTGACGAATTGTTATTGTTATTTTTATTATTAGTGACATAGACGGCAAAGACCTCAAAAATTCATTAAAAAGTAAATTGCGTGAGGGAAATAACTACTCATTCAGCATCTTTGCTTCACACTTTTTTGCTTTTTTAAGGTTTTTTGACGTATGTGATGAGTTTTTTCAGCTGAGTTTCTTCTTCCATTTAGGGGCTAACCGATTCGTGAATTTTTGGGCAGAATTGGCTAAATCATTGGTCTATACTGTGATGACCTCGGTGCCAGATGAAAAATTACTTGGTTTTGAAAGAGCAAAAATCGCCGCTCTGACAGCAGACAGCTGTGGTAGACATTCTCTACCATTAAGTTCCACGCACTGCAAATATTGTTCAAAGAGCTCATACCTGACTATGTTTAGGGAGCATAATTGTAGCACATCAAAATAAGTGCACCCATTGTTGCCCATCCATTCAGACCCAAACTACGCGTCTGCTTTGATGATTGCACATCTAATTTTATTATAGCGGAAAGAGCAGTGGGACTTTCGAAGCCAACCCTGGAGAAATTGGTGCAGGTGCTCTGGTTTTCCCCTCAGGTCAGGTCAGGTTGGGCAGTATGCATAGATGCGCAATAAATATTGCTATCATGCACATTCATTCACTTCGATCTACTGAAGGAGAACGTACACGCATGTCTAGATGAGTGTTGTGCCATGAGGCGAAGAAGTTTTCCTCCAACTCATATATAGTGGACTGAATCTTTTTCCATGTTTGCATAAGCTTCCAGCTACTGCCCATTTACGACAGAGCTACCTGGCGCAATTAGAAGTGTGCCAACGAAGAAGTGCCGTATATCGGATGTACGTATAGGATATCATATGCACGGATAAGAACGCAACAATGAGTATGAAGATGAAGAAACTGAGGCTGAGCATGAAGAAAATGAGGCTGAGCAGGACACCGATGTTATCTCTTGAATAGTGCTTTCCTCGTATATGTATGTGGAAACGTTTCTACGTCTTATGCTTGCTCAGAGACAGGATGGACTAAACCATGAGGAAACCTTTAAATGGACATTCCACGGTCAACAATATCTTGTGAACAATGATTGGAGTGCTGACCAAATCGGTGTTTGTGACACATCGGGCATGGCCACAGTGGCGGATGTGCACTTATTACGCGTGCTCTGTCAGGGGCATCTCGTAGGAACCTTTTTCTCTGCCCAATTTCTAAGAAAGTGACATTTTCACTTGCACGGCTGAAAGAGACTCGTCCGGCGCCAAGTTGAGAGGGAGCAGCAAAGCGAACAATCTCGCCTTCTTCTTCGTCGTCGTCGTCAATGTTTGCCGACAATGTTTTATTATGTAGCAAACTTTTATACTTACATTTATGAGTTTGACATAGAACAACAGCCCTCGTTCTTCTTCTTGGTGTCTTTACTTCGTAAGTCTTGATGCAGCCTTTCGACATCCATCAGTCGGCGAAACTGTTGTGGTGACATCCCGACAGTGCTGAGGTGTTTTTCCAGCTCGCTGATGTACCAGGGAGGCGCCTTGGCCAAGGAGAACTTGTAGTCGCAGGTCACCTCCTCTCCCGCGTCCAGGTCGCGCTTGCTGGTGGCGCACCGGATGCGACCGAAACGAGGATGGAAGGCGTAGGAAAACTCGGCGTTCGGGGTGAAGGAATGACAGATTTTGTGGCCCAAGGTTGCGCAGTAGACGCTTAAAAAGGAGACGAGTCAATAGCGAAAACCCCCATGGTCGGGTCTTACAACTAGGACGAGTGACTGTCAAAGAGCTGGCGTTCGTCACAAGGCAAAGGACCTCCCTTGAACAGGACCCAGGATATCAGTACCGCATTTTCAAGTACTACAGCCAGCCGTCATGACGATGCGTAAAACGTGGCCATCACTTCCTGAAGAAGTACTTGCAGCACAAGTTCACCAGAACTGCAACATTTATTTCGTGAAAAATGCATAAATGGCTTAAGGATGTAAAATAGATTGATACAATTCAACAAAAGTTTTCAGCTACAGCATTTGCTCCTCCACTTGTCTAAATTTTTGTTGGAATACACCCCAGAAGTTATGTGTGCTGAGCGCGAAAATGCTGGCAGTGCAAGTACATTTTCTAAATTGTACTCACATCACAAGCACGGGTAGAAATTTTTGTGTTGCATTGACTGTGCTGCAAGTACTTGTACTCGACAGAATCGTATAAACAGATGGAAAACTTGGACCGTCTTGAGCAGAGAATACAATGCAGCTCTTAGCTCTACAGCCTCTGAAAGTGGTTTGCTAAGAGGGTGTGTGTGAAGCCCCACAATGAAGTGCCGCTCTTGCACTTCTTAAGCTTTGGATCATTGGCAATTCTTTTCCGCGCAACCGGACATTGTACAACTCTGGCTTACTCGATCGATCTACAGTGGGAAGGAATGTCAAGTACGGAGTCCTCGTCGAAGGCAATGGAGTATTCCGACTGCTCGCATCTCAATCTCGGGGTCACGACCCCGTTGAAGTAAGCGACAATACGACCTCTCCTGATGGGCTGCAGGCAGAACAGGCCCTCTCCAGCACCTGGGATCAAGGACTTCCTCACCGAGACGTGTCGGCTCTCGTAGGGGTCACGGATCAAGGGACGGTCACATATGGCGCATCCCTTGTCCTCCTGCTTCTTCTCCTCGTCCGTCTCCGACTGATCACTGGATGACGTCACAGACTCGCCGGACGCGGTCTTGAGCGTCAAGGTCAGGACGCCGTCGCACATGGCGAGGTCGACCACTACGGCCGCAGCATCAGGCACAGCAGCGTGGTCACCGTGCTTCTTCTGCTTCTTGCTACTCCACCTTCCGGTCAATGCAGTCGCGTAGTCCGGGTACAAAAACGTCTCATCTCGGTCATTTCTTTCACCTTGGTCGAACTCTGCTATCCGGAAGCCGCCACCTTCGAGGGCTTCCCACCAAGTGCCCTGCTTGAAGCCGTTCGAGTACCTTCCAAACGCCATCATCGTCACCAGGCCGTGTTCAGTATTCTTCTTGAGTCTGGAGAATCCGTGTCGGACTCCCTTCTTGCAGAAGAACAGCTCGGCCGAGTGGGCCGAGACCTTGGACACGTTGGCCACCAACTTTCCCGAGAAGCAGAAACCGCGGGTCTCCACCCCGCCGTGGCGGTCGCGGATGGCCACGAAGCCGTCTTTGGGTCGAGGGCAGAGCAGTTCGGACACCGGGCCTTCTCCTTGGCGAAATTGGCCGTCAAATCGTGCCTGATGCTCTTCTTGGAGCGAGTGAACGGTTTGGTCCTGACAGATGAGCGTCAGCCACCTTTCAATTTTCTCGGCCAGCGAACAAGACGAAGACATTTTTCTCGCTCGGAGGTGCTTGAGCAGCTGAGCTTTTTCGGCAAGCTTTTATGAGCCTCACCTGTCTTTCACGATCCGATCTTTTTTGCCCATCTTGATAGACGTTTACAGTAAGAATGGAGAGCGCAGTCAAGTGCGTACAGGCGAGAATAGGCCTAGGCAGGCCTAGCCAGGCCTAGCGTTAGAAACAAGTGACGCGATAAGGAGAAGGTTATAAGAGAAAGTTGAGAACGTCTGAGAACATTGCCAAGAGCTGGGAAGGTTTTTGCGTCTACCGCATATCGTTGTCATCTACGTACGTAAACTTTGGGTCGGGATCTCTGCTCTGTTATAGACTTTGTACGTACGCACAGTGGTACCGGGTGTCCGAAAAGTCGTTACCCACTTGGCGGGATGACGTTGACAAGATCAGTCACAGTTTGTGCAACGAAACTTATTCAATACAGCTTCGAGTACGCACAGTCGGACACCGACACCGTGGAGCCATTGGGAGGCAGCAAAAAAGTTACTAACTTATATCGGAGTCACAATGCAATATAAAAGATAAGAGTAGAGTCTTCAGAATCAAAGAAAATAGCACATTTTTAACTTTAAAAGCGCTAGAATGAGTCATTTATTTTAAAATCAACAAAGATGAATTGCAACTACAATACAGACTAATAAAGGTAGATACTGTACCAGAGACATAAACATACGTTTCGTACTTGAAGAAGAAATCAGTTAGTTCTTTCACAATGAGGTAGTCAGAGTGTCTTGCCGAGTTTCCTTTTCAGAGCCAAATGGGTATTGGTTGTGGAAGTCTCATGTTTCGACTGATTGCATACTCTTAATTTACGAACCCTGAGCAAACATTCAGACGATGATGAGGGGGTGATCACAAGCTCGTGTTTTTCTCTTCACTGCCCTCGTCAGCAACTTCACCGTCGCCATCCAGAATCTCAGCTTCAGTGTCTCCTTTCTCCATTGACTCGTCCAATTGCTTAGCGGCATAAAATTCAATTTTCATGGTAGCGAATCTTTGCTATATCCAAGCTGCAGATTTCTGAAAGAAATACTTTATTGTCGCTAGAAAATTGGCCATCCTGAAACTGTTCGCTGTACTTTAACTCTGATATACATGGGTGAACGACTGTACATTCATTCATTCCACAGTTTCCAGGCTCTGCAAATCTCTGGTCCGAAAGCAGGGTTGCCAGGCGATGCGTCAAAAACAAAGGCTTTCCCGACACACCCGGTGCTGCGCGCACTGTAGGTAAGTCCCTAGCAGAGAGAAAGAGAGGTCTTATCCCTGTCCCCCCCCCGCGCTGACTCTTCCCCCTACGTGCTGGAGTGAGTAAATCACTGCTGCCCCTCTTCATGAATAGAGACGACGGCGACGATGGCCAAGCCTGATGGAGTATCTGCCATGCCGGACAATGTGGTTGTCAATCCGGTCCACGAGAGTGAGACTCGGGCTGAGGACGAGAGAGAGAAAGGAAGGAAAAGGATTCTACTGGGACATTTGCGTGTCATTGTATCCGGAGAGATTGATAGGACGACGGGACTCTCATCTCCAAATGGGGCTTCTGAGCAAAAATTCGCAAGGATGGCCGACGTCGACCTGCAGCTGCCTGAAGAGATCACTTAGTGGGAGAGGCACAAAAAACAGTGGACAAACGTATGAAGCCCATCTTCAGGCGAGTCTGGCCAAACACAAAGGACAGGACGACTGTTGAAAAGGAATTAAGCTTCTCTCTTACTTGTCAGGAAGTCTCCGCCTACTTTTTCTGGCTCGCTCATGAATTATTCATCGGGCTGAGGAAAGTGATAGCAAGTTTGAAGGCACTGTTATTATCTGCATAATTATGGCAACAAAGCTGCACTTGATGCTGCTTGGTTGATTCAGACCTAACGTCACGCGCGCACGTGCGTGCTCAGGTACACCGCATATGTATGGGAATGTAAATATACATTCTATTGTCATCATGAAAGTTCTACAGAACTCATTACCTTCCAAGGTTTACCTTCCAGTCACGGAACTTCTCAACGTTGTGAGGGGGGGGGGGGAGAAACTTGCAACTACAGTTTCGCTTAGAAGAGCTTGTGGCAACCTCACTCCTGACTGTTCTTCTCACAGTTCTCAGTGTTGATCACGACGTTGCCGCAAACTCTTGTGGACAGATTGGTCGTCTTGCCATCGTCGTTGTTGGTAAGTCTGGACACGTCCAAGGTCTCTCCATTACCGATACCAGCTAAAGTATTTTTGAGCTGCCTCCGACGAAAGGACTTGGTCTTCCACTTGGCTTTATTTCTAGACAAAATGATAAAATTCGTCAAGCTATGGTGCAGTTTTGGACACGTTGGACACAGCTGGAGACAACAAACTTTACGCTCCGAGCACACAAGTACGGAGTGGCCCAATTCTTAAAGGATGATTTGCTTCTAAGGTTTAAAACTGTATTTGTTCGATAGCAAACTTATAGATGACATCCAACTGTGCAATTCCGTATGTAACGGCACAATCAGCGCATCTTCTTGGAGAAAGATAATTTGCTTTTATGTTATGAAGCATATAGGTAGAGTTTGCGTTGCGAAAGTTGAACACGACTTTCAGCCAGAAGAAAAATAATTTTCGCTGGTTGGCCACAAGCCTAGAGATCGCGGAAAAATCGCGGAAAAATCGCGGAAAAATCGCGGAAAAATCGTTCATCGCCCCTTACTGAGTACTCGACACGCACTGAATAAATTGTACGCGCAGGCTGCAGCTTACCAAGCATGAGTCGACCGCACAGCACGAAGGTATAAGGCGGACCCCCTGGAGAAGGGGTCGGCACGGCTATCAAATGCCCCCTGTGTGGCCCTGCTGCAGTTGGACAAGTTAAAGACTCCGTTACGAACACTGGACTTGTCTCGGAGTATTTGACCTTGCAAGTCTCGACGATGGCAACCACGGGCTTGGCGGACAGGAACTCGACTGTTCTCGGACTTGATGCTGCTCACAAAGTAGGTCCTTGGGTGCGATTGACCGATTTATGGCCCCTCCACCCCTCAAAAAATGGCTGCACCTAAATAAATCGCAATGTCTTTGTACCGATGAGGCGCAAAGGGAGATTTGCTGGCCTGTAGAGATTCTCTCAGTAGCACCGATGAAGCAAATGAGGCGAGGCCACGTGACGTTGCTGTGCAATGAATGAGTGGCCGGCCTCGTGTCCGAGGAGGGGGAGGGCGGACTAAGACATTGGTATTAAGAAGAATTATACTTTCGTATGCAAATTCTGCTTGGACTGCAAGGAGTTGACCCGCTGCTACGAACACAACAAAGAGTGAAACTGTTCCTTGATTAAGGGGGGAGGCCTGACTGACCTAAGTTAACATCTATGCTATAGTCTCACTCCAGATTGCTCACGTCGCTTAAATAGTGATGGGTCGGGTCTTGACTCGAGTCATGTTGACTCGGTTCGAGTCGCTTTTTGGCTGACTCGGAAGTGAGCCAAATCTGAAGGACCCAACTCCATCCGGAATCAGATTCGAAGGGTCCAACCCGGCTCAAAATGAGTCTAGGAGTTTGGCACTGCCTGAAAAATTGCGACTGAATTCAAAGACCAAGAACAGTGGTCTTGTCAAAAGTGAAATCTCTCGCTTCTTTGCTTGCTGGTGTGGGACCTCCTCAAGGAATTCTCTTTACTCCATGGACCACCTTGGCAGCCCTGTAGAATGGGAGGCACAGCACCACTGAAACAAGCAGGGAGATCTAGATATATACTGTATGCTCTAGCTCAAGAACAATGGTGACCGCTGTTCTCGCTCCAGCTATCCCTAAAAACACAATTTGTTGACTATAGCATAGCCTTTTACTTTACACAGTGCAGCAGACTCAAAAATGTAGGTTTTTGACTCGATCTGGCTTCGACCGAGATTTTGGGGTGCCTGACCCGACTAAACCCAGATGCAAAAGCTCCTGACCCGAGAGTGAGCCAGATTCGAAACTCCTCGA
>JAAUXU010077826.1_pt1 | contig 13967 bp, 11 predicted proteins | sample 7278151 | NCBI WGS metagenome assembly JAAUXU01 (sample SAMN14350113, study PRJNA611818) | marine sediment metagenome | isolation source: surface marine sediment (1.8m) | place: French Polynesia: Moorea | collected 2018-08 | reverse complement strand
TAACTCGAGCTCAGCGGCACGTAACTCTAAAGTCCGGCGTGAGCGTACTTTGCTTGGTATTTGAGCGCTTGTCCTGGGTCGCTCACGCTATATCTCTTTCGTAAGGACAAGTGTGACTCCCTGGTTTCAGTACCGACCCATCAAAAAATACAAAATTGATATTTTCAAACTAGCCTAGTATAATTACAATTCAGCTCTTTCGTCAATTTTCGGTATTTTCAATTTTCCACTTGCGATCAAGTGATAAATCTCATTGACATCTCCTTTACTAAGACATGCATGACTGAGTAAGATTATTGATCAATCCATTAGCTACTCTTGAATAATTCCCCAAAATGATCAACCATCCCCAAAGTAATAAGTTTGATTCATTTTAACTATCTGACATTCTGTCATAGTTGTTCATAAAATGGGCAATTCTTTGTCTTTGGTACAATTATTCAATTGAGATTCGATCTGTGATGCTTTCCACGCATTCCACGCAAAATTATTTGAACTTACTCACTAGAGCGTACATTCAGTCATGTATATACTTGCCACTGGGCAGTGGAGGATGCCAAAGCAATTGGAGTACGTGCCACAAACTGACATCGAGAGCCCGGACTGCCAGTTTTGTCTCCTCCCTCCAGCCTAAAAAGGTACAGCTGGCAGTCCACAGGGTTTGCTGTTCCCTCCTCAGACTATGTAGACAAGCTTTGTCAAGATCTGATGTGATTTGACACCTTATGTACTCTTACTTTGATGGATATGCTGAAGCGGCCTGGTTTCTTCACTGTGAACGTGTACTGGTGGCTGATGACTGACTCCTCCTCGAAATAAAAGGCACCCTTCAGCCTGGTGGAGCACCAATGGCTCTTGTCAGGAGACGACTTGCATGGTGAAGTCTTTTTATTTACCTTAAAAAAAGCAGATCTTCGTAGTTTAGACCAAGGCTTTTTATTATGACCCATCTCAAAAAACACACATGCTTGAGGGTAGGATTTTGACAGCTACAAACGAGCTGTCGCAGACGGCGGGAAAGAACTTTGCCCTACAGGGTCTTTCACGGAAACTGAGTTTTTTTAAGAAAGAGGTGGCCGGTGGCAAAACTATTTAAATCACATTTCACAATTTCTGCTCAAAAACCCCACCACTCTCACTGACACAAAGTTGGGCCCGTTTCATTATTATTATTATATCCTCTGGAACCACTGGAATGGTATCCTTGATAACAGATTTGAAACCTTACAGGTCTGTTGAGAGGCATCTAAATACGTCTGATTGTGCACATGACCAGAACCCTTCAGGTCTGGATCATATTCCAGTACAACGGATAAATGGTCTCGTGTGATGGGCTAATTGCACCTGATCTTGAGGCCCCACAATTACCTAAATCAAGTGGGGAAAGTACAGATTCTAAAAAATTGGCCAACTTTTGGGGTCAAGTTGAGGTCCTCATCGACTGCAAGGTTTCATTTTCTGCCCTAAAACAACCACATTAAAAAGCTCGGTCTCCTTGAAAGAGCCAGTAGTACTACTGAAAGAGTCATTTATATTTTACTGATGAATCATATCTGAACTGACCTTGTATGTTCTTGAGTTAAACTCTTTCTCTGCCTCTGCTGCAGCTGCTCTTTCCTTAGCGGCAGCAATCAATTTGGCACTGGTGTCAAACATGCAGGTGCAGAATGTGGCATAGTCAAAGCGTTCGGCATCATTGAACTTCTGATCTTCGAGCAGCAGTGTGCTGACGAACTCTGTAGGTAGGGGATCATCGCCACGTGTAATCAGCGCCTCCAAGAGGGTCTTGTGTGATATCCAACCTTGGTTCTGGGGATCTAGTCTCCTTTAAAAAAGTAAAGTTAGTGCTTCAATTGCTTAAAAAGACATAACTGTCTCTTACTTGAAATAACTTAAGAGATCAATCTTCCTTGGCAACGGTTCTGTCTGCAAGACAGTACTGAACTGTTGGTAGGTGATACCCTGAGTCTTATCCTTCCAGAAGCGGGCCAAAAATGCCTTGGAAGGGTTGTATCCTGAGAGAAAACAAACCCAGCATCAATTTGTTGAGATGCTACTTATGACTTTCATGAACTCACCAGCAATTTGTAATGCTGCTCTTAACTCTTCACGTGTTTCAAGCTCTTCCGCCAGCGATGCTCGCACGCAGAGGAAAGCAGCCTCAGCAACGGATACCTTGGTCAACGTTGACTTACTCGGCGAAAGACCATTGGCCTTATTCGTTGGTGAGTTGGGCATCGTCTTGGCAGAGGATGACGACGTGAATGAGCAGTCAAATGCACTGACAATCGCGCAACTGTCAAATCAATCAAGCAGGTAGTACTAGTACGACTTGGCCCAACTTACCCTCAGCTCCAGCCTCATCTAGTAGGTGAGAAGGGCAGACAAGTCTTGGACCCTCAGGGTCTTTTTATCATTAGCGCAAACCATCATTGCGCACTCAACCGAAGCTTTCTCAACACTGATGGATGGGATGATGAGCTGCTGTGTTGTTTTGCTTCAGCTTTCTGGCAGCTGCGCCCACAGAGAATGAAGAAGAGCAGAGAGCGAACCTCGCTCGCTATCTGAAGCAAGAACAGCTCAGGGGAGTCAGCTGATGGTGAGAACCAAGTGCACACTCTTATGATGAAGACCCTACTATATCGAGAGGGGCACCGCACGTAGACATCGAAGATCCACCTTGTTCGTACTTCTGGTTGGTACCGATAGTTCGTACTGATGGTTCGTACCATCAGCTCCACACCTCGACCTGCTTTTGCTTCAGTTGAGTGATGTCTCCTCTGCTGCGCATTCGCTATCTCCTCTTCTACCTTCTTGCTCTGCGGCTGCCCTCGGCCGGGCAGAGCTTTTGCGGCGACGCAATTTTCTTTGCCAACATCACGCAACCTCCGCGGTGCTTTCTACTGAACGAGCCCTACTTTTTAGACGTGATTCGTCTGCGAACCCGAGAGCGAACGTCAAGACCGCAAGGGTGAAACGAAGAGGTCATGGCGCCGTAACTTCGAAACCGGGTGGCGAGAGAACAACCCCGGACCCCCGTCTGTACTGAAGAGAATCCGATGTCTGACAGCCTAACCTGAGCGTTTTAAAGTCAGAGGCCTCGGGGGGAAGTCCAATTTTCCGCTTTCCGATATTCTGGCCCACCTAAGAGGTCGGGTGGGCTCTTTTAAGTTGTGGCAAGCGCATGTATAGACTCTGTTCTCATGCATTAAAGGCATCCGATACTCAGGGTCAGGAGAAAATTGCGTGCTGTACTGAGTTAAACGCAATTTAAATAATCTCAATGGCGCTCCAAGGCATTCGGACGACCTCCATTTTGCATTAGGACTGCAAAATGCAAATTGTTTTTTTTTGTTTGTCTCTGCTCCTCTTTACATGACGCGCTTGCATACGTGCGCAAGGACACCACACAAACAGTAAAGTGAAAATAACTTTCAACAGCCTTTCCCTGTACGACTCTTGCCAAGGTTTCTTTCGACCCATCTCCACTTGATCAGGAGCCACTGGCCCTGGCCCACGTCCACGACCACGACCACTGTGCTCCTCGTGGATTCCACCAGCACCATCGTTTGTCAGCAACGTCTGACGGGCCATTTCTTATGGCTCACGCTGCAGTTGTAGTTAGGAAGAAAACAGTCTTTCTCCTTCCCTCCAACGTCTCCTCCCCAAAGATACACACGCAGGAGTCCGGGTGACGACGGGTGCCACAGCGTCTTTTTCAGTGCATGTACAGGGTGAGGGTGAATCCCATTGACACTCTCCGAAGATTAAGAACAAATGAACATGTACAAAGGCCTTTCGTCTCACCCTGTACCGCACACGGTATTCGTACGTTGGCTGCACCTGATTGACGAAGGCCTAGACGAAGGCCTAGTGACAAGCCGATTTATCGGCTTGAAGGCCTCACCACGTGAGGAATAATTTATGTCATGGACGTCCGAGCAAAATCCCTCACGTCTTGTGAGTGACATATCTCCATTTTAGCCACATCTCCTGTGAGCATGGAAAAACAGCAAATTACCTCCCCGTAGCATGTTTTTCCACATTCAGGCTAGATAAGCACATGCGAGCATGCCTGCAGGTCGGTGGAATGACAAGTACCACCGTATCATGCAGCCAAGTGTGTGTACAGACAAAAAAGCTCATTCCGTGTACCAGAACGTGCGGTATTTACAGTATGTGCAACACATAAATGCTGCCTGAGGAAGAAGAGGAGGAAGGTGGGGGAATAGGCTGAAGCCCGCAGAAAGTCGTATCTTACTCAAACCCCGAATCTGGGCTGACGTCTTATAGTGTCGACCTCAAAGAAAGGTGGGATAACCCACGCACACGCGCTCGCACACTCACACTCACACCAGGAATGAGAGGAAATTTTAAAATGTGGGTCTTTGTTTGCGGCTGAGAATCTCCTCCTCACGCTGCACAGTTTGTTGAGATTCTCAGGAGTAAAAAGAAGTATCAGGTTAAATCCTATTGTAGAAGGCGACGTTCAGTGGGAAAAATATCAGTTGGGGCCTGACAAAGGTATATTTTTACCCACTAGAGCAAAGTACCAACATTAGAGTAGCTCATTCCAGAGGGACCACGTTGCACATTCCAGTTTTCCGGTTTCAGGACTACAACGTTCATTGGCAAACTTTTTTGAATGCTGCTGATTATGAGTGAGTCACGTCAAGTTCAGTTAGAATGGCGGCATAATAACCCTTGCCCAACATTCACTGGGGGCTTCTACACTGTAGTGGTATTTTCGGTCCACGCTGCACAGTTCGCTAGGAGGATTTGGATCATTTTAAGTGTTGCCATCGATGCCCTTAAATATCGATCGACACCAGTGTCTCCTGATTCCTGGTCGGAGTCAACTTCATGTGGGATCCCTGGTAAATTGCTCTTCCGTAGCGCTTTCCCCGAAGAAGCACTTGCTTTGAAGCAGTCTCAAGAACGTTGGAGGTGAAGACTCCACCAAAGAGGACGAGGACAGCACGCACAAAATGAGCAGCAAGAATTTTTTTGCATTCTTAAGCAATTTGATAACAGCTTTGCACCGATAAATATTCATGACTACAGCCCTTGAGCGATGACGCACCATCATGCACAGAAGTGTCGAGCTGCTATTGCCAAAGAAAGTAGGGATGTAAAGACAGAGCATTGAATGAAAACACGTCACAAAACTTGAAGGCGCCACCCGATCATGTGCGTGGCTCTGGCTACGTGAATGCCTTTCAGCGAGTCTTATTCGTTTACATCTACGCAGATCCAAAGAACTTTTGTGTGCAGTCAATTGTACAGGCAACTGCCAGCCTCCTTGTATCACCGAGTGCTTTTACAATTATCGCACTTATTAGTGGGTCTTGATGGAAAAGGACTCAAGAAAAGGCGCTCTCAAGGAGAAGATGCCTCTCAAAGATGCCGCAAAAAGCACTTCTTTCTTTTGAGAACTCATTCAGGCTTTTGGTCTCGACGTTCCACGGCATCCTTATTTTATCGCTCGCGATCCTTCTCATTCTACCTGACCGTGTCCACAATGGGTCGTGGAAGAGTAAATCTTGTTTGCCGCACGCAGCATCCGTGCCGCACCTGATCCTGGCCCTGTTCCCGCACGCCTTGGCGAACATTTCGGTGTCGTCAGGCAAGTTATTACCGTTCTGACCACTTGGTGCACTGCCTTGAGACGGCGGAGGTTTCATCCAAGCTCTGACTGGCCGTGGGCCGTGGGGACGACAGAGACACTGGACCTCCTCTCCCTCAGAAACGCTGGCAACTCTTTGAGACGCTGGACATGTGTACAAGCTGAGGCCGCGCCACAAACGGCCGGCCGAGGGACTCAAATATTGGAGTCAAGAAGGCACACAAAATATTGGGATCATCAAAACATGCGAGATATGGAATCGTCCAAATTTTCGAGAGATCGGAATTATGGAGACACGCGGAGGGGTTGGAATCATAACACCTGAAAGATAAGCACATTTTTGTCACACATGGTCATGGGTGATTTAGATCACGTTCATATGTGTGCATACGTTAAGCCTTGCTTATTTGTTGTGAAACAGCTCACTTCCTGATGACCTTGATGAGTTGCACGAGCTAATTCGAACCAACAGATATTAGGGCTGCGGACGACCTCCCAGGCACAATATTGCAGACAAGGTTATCACAGTCATTATTATATTACTGCACTAACAGTTGAGGTCGGAAGTTTTCATACGCCTGCGCAGCAAAGACTATAATCGAGTCAGAGTGATTGTTCTGAGCAATCACCATACTCTTAGTGATACCACTGCACTTCTCCCAAGGAATGCGCTATGCTGCTAAGCATTCGTACAAGTGGGCAGAAGACCTGTGCCAAAAAGTTTTGACCACCCTCATTTTTGGACTTTTGCTGGTTAAACTGTAAAAACAATGGAAGGGAGTTGAACTTTCTTTACGGCAATCATGAGTGGACCGACAATGCTGAATTCTCTTAGTAATGTCACTGCTCTGAGTCATTTTTAGCGAGTGACAGAAATTTCGACAGTCTTCTTTTTGCTCCAGCCGCACGAAAAGTTTCGACCTCAGCCACGCGAACGAGTGCCAGGTCTTAGGCAAGTGTGAATCAGTCAAAGACAAAGTCAGGATGTCACTTCATCACTTGCATCAACAGTTTGACTCCATCGAAGACTAAATCAGAGGCCTCCAGCACTTTGACCAAGTGTGACTTTGTCAGCGAAACTAAATCACCGCCATTCAGGCCTCAAAAGTCTCCACTACCTTCGGGTACAAGATACCACCAAAGGGCAGCAACTGCCCTCGAACCACGCTGACGTGGGCTGAAAACCGTAATGCGGGCAGTTGAGTGAGGGTTGTGAGCACTTAAACGTCCCCAGAGGTGCTCGCAGTTCCTACTCTACTGAGGAAAAGGTTACTTCAACCTCAAACGATAAGTGGCCTTGCCACTCTCTTCAAGTCGATGCCAGACTAGGATCTGGCATCATGGGTGATGCTTCGAGAAAGAGACAGAGATCCCAAATGGTATCTCTGCAGAGGTGACCTTTCCTGGAGAGAAAGGAGTTTTGACCTTCTCATGTCCGAAGCCAGACTGTGAAAATGTTTTAGGGATAATGGCACAGCCAGGGTAAAGATCTGGACTCACAGCTGCCACATCTCCATCACCGTCAGCACCGCAGTCATTTCCTGGCTGCAAGTTTGCCTTGTGCCTGAATAAGGAACTGTGGAACAAAACACAGTCCCGCCTCGGGCAAGCAGCAACTCCCAAGTCCAAAGGAACAAAAAAGAGACCTTGTCTGGCCTTGGGGGAAGATCTGCTTCGGAGCTGGAGCAACCAGGATCTCTCTCACCTGCGTCAGATCTCCATCCCACAACTCGTTCTTACCCTTCTTGTCAGCATCATCACTCTGGACTTGTGAGAGAATAAAGGCGCAAAAAAGGCTGTCCTTGATGTTTGACTTGACCACCGAATAATTAGCAATGCCCACTGCATCACCCACCCTGGACTTTTCTTTTCATCTGCCGGGGAAGATATTGCAAGAGGAGGAATCACGCTCGTATCAGATGAAAATGCCAGCACGCCTTCATGAGCATCTGACTAAAATCGAGCGAAATTCCGACGTGCCTTATGTTTCCTCAGTTTCAGAGAAGGGAATGCATTGTGCGAGCATCAGCAGCTTCTGCACACTTGCTCTCATTCATTTTTCTGCCTGCATCAGTCGAGGAACTTCAGGGCTATTACTTTAAATCCGGACTCGAGAGCTGAGATCTCAAAAATGATGAACGCGATAGCTTAGGAGCAAACCGGAACGTCTTTAGTCTCTTTTGAGGAGGTGATGCTGCCAAAAACAAAAATAATAACCATATGAACTCCGCGGCACTGTGCTGGCACGCAAGGCCTCCGTGGATGCATGTCCTTGTCGAAGTCTTTTCTGCTCAAGCTCCAAATCTTTGTTGACAAAACCATGCATGGGGTTGTCACTTTCTGCGTGTAAAATTCCGGACTTCACGCCCTGGGCCTGTATTCACAGCAGCCACGCAATGTGTGCACTATGGCATGATGAGGCTGTGGGACGAGCCATTCATGCCAGAGCCCGACTACGCAGCTTGTGTAGCTCGTTCCCAAGTTTCAGACGATTTTTACGTCTATCTCTTTATCATACAAACGCACGAGTTATGTGCAGCTCATTGGATGAAAGCAAGGTCGGGAGAGCACGACTTGGCTATGACGCTGCTGCTCCACGTCCGTGTCAACTCGGGCCACCGCACACGCCAGGAGTCATCCACAGATCTTCGTCTCGTGTCCTACATATACTGGAAATATAGTGAGCTGGACCAATTTTTCGGGTCTCTTGCGGCGTGCTGTATTTGGTGCAAGGCAATATTTAAAGACATTCTAGTCAAATGGAATGAAGAAATATTGTGTTCTTTTGGTCTCCTCTCTGCCTCCAATGGACACCGTGCATGAAGATGTTAAGTCCGCATCATAAATTAGTTACTTTCTAGATGCTGACCTGCAGTTAAATGAGATGGAAAGCAAAGTGTGTTCAACTTTTACGTTCCAAATCTGAACACCTTGCTGCGTATTGAACTCCTGTAGGAAACAGTTGCTGCTAGAGAGCAGGATGAAAAAAAAACTGCTTTCAAAACCACTAGATGACAGACCTCAGATGCAAAATTCCAAAATTTTCATTTTTGGGTCCAGCCCAATAGCTATTATATTTTTGCATTATGTGCATAAGCTGCTGTCATTGGGAAATCTGGATTCTACGTGGTTGTACGAAAGAAAACCTGGTTCAAGCCGCGCAAAGTTTGATCTGAATAATATGCTCAGACAGCAAAAAGGATGACTGCTTAAGTAAGAACCGATCATTGCTGAAGTTAAGTAGTTACTACCAGTCATATAAGTACTTGGCAGTCACAGAGTCTTAATTCATGTCAGCCAAGCAAGTTTCATATACGTGTATTTATCTCATGGAGTCAGTAATTTAGATGTCGACGACTCCAGTTGTAAATAATAAAAAGACACTTGTTTTGTACGTACTAAGTGGTGTTCAGTAGTGCATTGTGGAGCCACCTTATATGTATGGAGAGTCTGAAACGCTTGTTTCGCCAGGTGAGGAGCAAAAGGAGTCCTCGGCCGCATCTTCCTCGAATGCATTTGGACACTCGACCATCATAGCCAGGTCCAATATATCAGATACTACATCCAAGTCCCGAATGACAACAACCACGTGTACATTTTTGTCTGTAGCTGCATGATGTGCACATCCGCAAGGTTATTTTGTCTCTATGCAATGCAAATTTTTCGTTGCAAAACTTCGGTGCGATTTTCCAGGTGAATAAAAATAATTTCCCCTTGACACTCGTGCACTGGAGAAGCTGGCTCCGATTTTTCGATCGTCCTTTGTCTGAGTTCGCGCGCTGCACTTGTACTTACAAGTATGAGAAAGAAGTGCTGCTTTGCTAAGCTTATGTTGCTCACGTGCAAACTTTCAACCCGACGACAGTTACGCTCTGGCCCTGTTGTCGTACGTAGTTCAGGCACGACCTTCTCCCATCCCATCCCCCCCTCCTTATTGCAGTGCTTCTTCTTCTTCTATTAACCTTGCAGTGGCAAAAGAAAGGAAAATAAGAGTCATTTGGGATGCTTTCCTGCGACGAGAACAACGCGCACGGACGAGAAGGGGGCAAAAATGACAGAAATTTATCTCTGCTCCCAAACAGAAGTCTGACTCAGTAGTAGTTTTTAAGCGTCGAGAGGGGGAGAAGCTTGGAAACAAACTCTTTCATACTCGCTGAAGGCACGATGAATTAATTAAGGAGTTCAACTTTTTGAAGTGGCGGAGGAGAGATCTGGGTGGAAAAATCATTTGATTCGAGTGTAGAATGGTGGAAGTTGGAAGATCGGTGAGCAGCGGCTGTGGTGGCTGCGGATGGATCGACTTTCTCAGCAGCTCCAGAAATTGGACGAGCTAAATAGTTGAAAAATTCATTCGCAGAACTATTAACCGTGGAGAATCGAATCAGGGATGAGATATTGAACAGTGTAGTGTAGAAAATTGGCACGGAGGATGAGGCACTTCCAGATTGGCTGCGCCTTGCTGTGCCTGTTGTGCCTCCTGGCGGCGTTCGGCGGCTGCCAGCCAGACGGGGGAAGGACGGGTAAAACGATGGATGAACTCACTTATGCTCATACCGTACAGTAGTAGCAATGGGGACTCGGCCTTCATGGCTGCACTGACCACCGCCGCACAGGACACGGGCTGCTGTCAGACCCGGGGCCGGAAGGGGGGGGGGGGGACTCTTCCAATTGCTACAATAGTTTCTCACCTCCTTCGTGCACTTAGGACCCGCCCGACGCCGACGGGTGCTCCGTCGTCGCCAGCAGATCAGGGAGCTCATGATGCTCAGCGACGAACCGCCCAACAGAAGGTTCAGGCTCTATCAGTCATTTAGAAGAAGGAGAAGAACCACGGCATCTACGACGACAGCGACCACCACCACGACCACGACCACGACTGAGCCACCTGTCGCGGTGTCGCCAGCACTCTTGAACGACGAAAGGCAACAGATCCCTGAGAGTGATCGGAGCAGGGAAATTAGTTTTCACGACAGACCAGCTGTGGCCGTAGACAATAGTGTCTTTGAGGACATATTGACTGATGCCTCCTCATCAGTGGTGGCTCCAGCGTTGGGCGTGCAGCATGACGAGGATGAGTTCAACGGCATCGACGATGCCACGTTGACAGATGCCTCCGCAGGAGCCAACGTAACAGACTTTTCTGAAGTGAGAGCGGCGCCGGTCCAGATTCTGGACGGGCAAATGAGATTGGTCGGCGGGAGGACAGAAAACGAGGTGAACCAGCCATTCATGAGCAAGTTGGAGTCATGGTTTCCAGAAGTGCCGACTACTTCAACTAGGGTAATCTTGAAATCTTTCACCTCGGCGAGTGGGGCTCCGTGTGCGACGACGAGTGGGACGCGGTGGAGGCGAAGATCGCCTGCAAACAGATGGGCTTCCCGGGAGCTGTCGGACCTACGCATAGCTCGCAATTCGGGTACGCCCGGTCCAAAATCTGGATAGACAACATATACTGTTACGGCACCGAGAAGCAGATCACCGATTGCAGGTAGAGTTCATAGTCGACGAATAATCATAAGTATAACATACTCGCAAGATTGAACAGCCCTAAGACTTGAGTGCGCGAGCCTTACGTTGTAGGCATGGGTGCGTAGGTTCTTTTTCTCTGGGTACAGGTTCGACGGTTGGGGAATTCATGACTGCCAGCGCACTGAGGCGGCCGGTGTTCGCTGCCATGAGCGTCTCCCGCCAACGACGACACCACCGCCTCCGACCACGCCAAAGCCCCGGACACCGATCGCGGACAAACACCCCAGCGACATCCACGTCAGAATCACAGGAGGAAGAGTCAAAGAAGAAGGTATAAGTGCTTGAGCTTGGTACGGTCGTTCTATGGTTTTGAAAACTCTTGGAACAAAAAATACTTGGATGAATGCCCTAACTGAAGCGTGATCGACCCATATATGTTCTCATGTGTCTGTTTGCCTATAGATAGCAACGTTCACGCACAAACTAAGCTTCCATTTAAAAGCCCATTCCACTCGTTGGTGAACGCAAGATACGATATGTTAGTGCATTGCATTAGACTCAGACGCCAACACCGATTGTATGAACGCTCCGCTCAGCATTCATTCAGCATTCGCAAAGCGAAGCTGTTCAAAGTGCTTGACACGCTTAGAACGTCTGCGTTCGGTAGAACACCCTGGCAATGAGACCGCCAATCAGTGCTGCGAGTACCTGAGACTAGGAGGAAAATGCGTAGTATTGATCGGTGTCAATCCAGACTTGTCCTAAGGCTGTACCTCAAAAGCTCAGGGTGCCCGCACTGCGAGGCACAGGTGCAGGACCTAAAAGGCAGGGAAGGCTCTATTTTCCACGGGTTGAGTCGAGCCAAGCCTCAGTTTGGCTGTCTGGTCTTGCCCGGGTCGGAGACCAGCCCGGCTCACTCTAGTTCAAAAAAACACTGACCCCCATTTTGGCCTCAAATCGGCCTCAAATCCCTCCTCCCTCAAGTCAGTTCTCGGATTCAGAGGGCTCTCGGGGTCAAATTTGGTCGAGATCTGTCCGGACACCCGTAGGCAACAAACATTTATTATTGATCTCAATATTTATCAAGATTGAGACGAAAAAAGAAGAAATTGTCCATGATGTGATTCAAATACTGTTTGGTATGGATATTTCGCTCAGTGTGCCTATTCTGCATTCTAGGACGCGTGGAAGTCAGGCTGGATGGTACGAGCCAGTGGCGCACGATATGCGGAGATGGGTGGGGTGTGAGGGAGGCCATGGTGTGATATGAGCAGCACTGCAGCTCAAGTAGAGTTGAATAAAGTGCATTCCTTGGTCCGACAGGTGGTTTGTCGCGAGGTGGGTCTGGGCTACGTCCAGTCGGCCCTGCAGACGCATCTCTTCACGAATGCCACCGCCGGGGACAACGTCTCGGCCGCGGTCGACCCCTACCTGACGCAACCCCTGCTGGCCGGCGTCTCCTGCCTCGGCAATGAAGAGAGCTTATACGAATGCGGCCACGACGCCGACGTCTTCTGCCCCGGCGGCGGGGATCGCGATGTGGCCGCCGTTGTCTGTGTCGACGTTCAGGCCGACCTAGAGCCTAACACTTACGAGCTTATGACATCCGCCCACTTGGAAGACAAACAACTCTTCTTCCTGCAGGTAGGAACAAAGACCATCCACACAAAAGGCCACGAAAGTTGTCTTGCAAATGTCTTCTTATTTAGGGCAATTACGAGTATTGACTTAGCTTTCAAGCCATTCCTGGGCCCGACTGCCCGACAGACCCAATGACACTTACGTACGCTTCTGCTCAGCGCAGCCAGCACCGCACTGCACACATACGTACGTGCACACGTGTGCTAAACTTAAATTCAGAACACTTTGGGGGTAGATTCTAGAGAATCCACCCACGTGCTGAGCTCATGCACTTTTGGGCCCTTTAATTGCGTTGTTAAAAGAGAGCGCAGTATTAACGAAAAAAATTTACGAGGAAGGAAGAGAGAAAGAAATCTCATTCTCCTCTTGCAGAAGATGGTATTTTATCACCGACGCAGAATCCTGTCCAGTCCCAAACTCATTTCCCTCTCCTCAACCCTTTCCTCAAAAAAGTGTTGTTTGTTTGTACGTGGTCTGCACTGCACGTACACACGTGCTCGGCACTGCATATGTACACCACACACATGGAGCGTTGGACAGGGAGAAGGGTTTGATCACTTCCGCGCAGTACGTTAAAAAGTGGGAGAATGTGTGCAGCCTGCGTTGGTGCTATGACATAGTAGCCTTGACATTTGGTAACATTTATGTGGGCCTAAATGCAGTCCCCCCCCCCAAGGAGACAGAAGATGTCAACTACGAGTCCTCATCAGGTCATTTGTACTTGTCCACGTTCCAAGTACGTGCGTGTGCGTGCAGGACGTGCACGGTGGCACCTTCTTTACGGCTTCCCCACTTTTTACACGTCGTACTTTGCGTACCTAGCAGTATACATACTCCTTTGGTGAAAGTCGTTAATACGCCACTAAACTCCCATATCCCTCACGTGCACGCACGTAACGTTATATATCCATATTAGGCTATGTGAAATGAAAATTTTGGAAATTAACTGAGGGCACCTTAGGTTTGTTACCTAATGCTAATTGGTCAAGATGTAGTCAAATGGTTTTCCAAAAAAAAAATTTGAACCCCCCTCCATGGGAATAAGGTTTTACTACATAAGTTCAGTACATAACCAGGTGCTCAGATTTTGACAGCCCTATGACAAAGCTGAAAGCACTTTGTTTTTAGTTGCATTTCACTACAGTGCTTCAGTTTGGCATCTAGCCAGTAACTAAGCAGGTCCATATCAATTTTGTGATGTTGCCCTAACATCCTTGTGTCTAAAATACTT
>JAAUXU010101760.1_pt1 | contig 13969 bp, 10 predicted proteins | sample 7278151 | NCBI WGS metagenome assembly JAAUXU01 (sample SAMN14350113, study PRJNA611818) | marine sediment metagenome | isolation source: surface marine sediment (1.8m) | place: French Polynesia: Moorea | collected 2018-08 | reverse complement strand
GGAAGAGAGAGAGAAGGAAGAGAGAGAGAGAAGGAAAAGAGAGAGAAGGAAGAGAGAGAGAAGGAACAGAGAGAGAAGGAAGAGAGAGAGAGAAGGAAGAGAGAGAGAAGGAACAGAGAGAGAAGGAAGAGAGAGAGGAGGAAGAGAGAGAGGAGGAAGAGAGAGAAGGAAGAGAGAGAGAAGGAAGAGAGAGAGAGAAGGAGGAGAGAGAGAAAGAGAAAGAGAGAGAAGGAAGAAAGAGAGGGAAGAGAAAGAGAGAGAAGGAAGAAAGAGAGGGAAGAGAAAGAGAGAGAGGGAAAGAGAGCGAACGAGCATCTTCTGTCCCCATTTTTCGAGCTGCAAAAGAGGAAAGAGTCAATTTAGAGGAAGAAGCTGGCATCATTATGATGCATCGCCCTTATTGTAATGGCTGTTTCCTCAAGTAACTTTGGATGGTATTGGTCCTCGTGGTCTCTCCCCTGTTGTGTATGTGAGCACGTGTCTGCTGAAAAGCTTCAGAAAAGAGACAGTCGGACTGACAAATGTCCAAGAGCCCCAACCCAAACTATTTGGTTGAGCCTCACAGCATAACGGGAACGACGATGGATTGCTCGCTCTGCTCATTGTTCCTCCACTTCCAATGCATGCATACATGTCCAGTGACTGCTAGTCTTGGTTGTTTTACATCTTCACGCGAATCAGGCTACCATGTACCCTATGCATACAGGGTGGGCAGAAACACCTGATTTGGGGCGATGGGGATTATTGAGCAGAATTCTACACTAAGTTGAAGTCGAAGTGAGACACTGCTTCAAAGACACCAAATTGTTCAGGTATTGTCACCTACTACTACTATGGTGAGATCTCAAGTGGTGGTGCCCACCCTATACCGGGTGTCCCACAAATCCAACCCTTTTTCTGGTGTGCAGTACAAAATATGCTCGACGACTCACGCGACATCAGGTATGAACACATGACCTTGATGCACTGTTTGGTCGTACGGTGAAGAAATGAGTGACTGCAAAAGGATTATAAAATTGCTCTTTACCACTGATTCTCCAAGTAAAGTGCTTAAAACGTTGATACCACTTGGAATCTTCACTTCATACTAATTCTATTTTCCATGACTTTTCATGCCTCAACTGGCTTTAAGAAGAACCTAGCAAGACCTCCCAGATCAGCTTCATATCCTCTTTTTAAAATCTTTTTACAACTGAGACAAAAAGTTAAGTCCTGAAATTGAAACGTCCCACGAGTTGAGAATAGGGTCCACAAATACTAAGTCTAGAGTACTTGCAGCCCAAGTTGACTCTGCCCCAGCGGTACGCATATCAGCAGTGCTGCTTGGCACCGACTGAAGCAGTGAGGCCTGATGGGAAGCTAATTCTTGCGCACCGCGTGTCCGTATGTACAGTGAAGAACGAATTTTGCCGAGAGCACCACAAAAGGAAGTCAAGTCATGGTGCAATCGGTACACTGGGAGGGATGGGTAAATGCCTGGTATTGACAGAAGACATTCACTCACTTGTGAGAAGTCAGCAATTTACAGTTGACAATCAACTTTGGCCTCTTCTTGATGTGTCCTGGGGTCAAAGAAGGTTCTTACCCAAAAAGTGGGTCTCTCCACATCTGCCTGAACGAAGATGGAAATGGAAAGTTCCTGTAGCAGCGTGAAGGGAAGGCACTTTCTGCAAATCTGCCAAGGTGCTCAAAATCCCCTCTTTTTTCCAGGAAAGAGCATCAGTAGCGCAGGTTTTTTTCCTGCGATAGTCAAGTGATGTTTCACAGAAGGTCATCAAATTAAGGCCCTTGAAAGTTTTTTCGCTTCTTCTCGTAGGCCCCAGAAAGTCCACAACAACGTGCTGAATCGGCGGGGCTGAGATTGTCAAAGGCCTGTGATAATGAGGCTGCTGCCGCGCCTGCTGCAGTGACCAAAGACAACAGCTAATTGCTTTTTAGCAGCAAAACCTCCGCAATCGTTCGTCCTGTGCCTGACACATCTGTAACGGCCGGGAGATTTTTGAGTCAGGAACCCCTGAAAAATTCTCACAAGTGAGAAGCACGCCTAAACTTTCTTCCCGTCACACGCACACGCACGCACGCGCACAGGGTATGTGCCAAGAAGCCCAAACGTTGCATCTCTCCTGGCCCACCCTGTAGCTACTTCCGAGGCCTTTCCTGGCACGCTGGAGTGAAAAGTGAGCAGGTTGACGGGCACGCCAAAGCCCCACTTCCCCCTTTTTCTTTGACACATCATGCTAATGGGCATCACAGGATTATGAGCATTAGGCGAGAAAATCTCGCCCCCGTCCACATGAGGACGTAAGTACAGACAGCAGGTTTGCCAAATGACCGCCCATTACTCAGCACCAGCATTAGTATACGAAGGGGTAAAAGACTGTTGCTGTCACGATTGTCCCTCTTTTCTTTCTCTTACCCAGACCCCCCGTCGTTATCCGGCCATTTTGCCCCTTCCTGGATTAGGCAAATCCCGTCTTCACCAACGAAGGTCTTCTTCTTCGTCTTCGTCGTCTTCGTCGTCGTCCTCCTCCTCGTCAGTGGCGGAGTCAGCCAGCGGCGCCGCCACCACTGCGGAAGTTCTTTCTCTTTGTGGGTGTGGGAGGGACAAGAAATTCACTTTTCCTTCTTCTTTTTTTTAACCGATAAGAGATTATTTGATTTCCACAGCGTCAAGCAGATTTGTGCTATATCGACAGTATCACTCTTTCTCTCTTTTCTTCCTTCAAATGTGGATGAAGTGATAAATGGTGGTAATTTCTCAGACGTGGATTGATGGGGGCAGGAGGCGTTATATCAGAGCGGAGCAATCAATTTCCAGCAGTGAAGACGTGTGAAGCAGCGCGCATACGGACTGCCAAAGTGGAAGAAAAGTGCCCACGGGCGTATGCTTCAGTGACGTCGGAAAGTGCCATTGGTGCCAAAGGAGGAGGGGGGGGAGGAGGTCAATACTTTTCACCACTCTGTTCGGTGCATCGTGATCATGCAGTCATGCAGCCAGGGGGAGGGGGGACAGACGACGACGTGGAGGAGGAGACAGATGCCCTGACAGCGCCAGTCTTGGCACTTCTCGTTGACCCTCCGAGTGGGGAGTGGGGGGACGGAGAACCCTCTAAGAACACCCCCTCATCGGGGGCGTTAACCCTTTTATGGTGAGACATGTATGGGACTCATGTGAGTCAAAGTAGCTGGCAGACAAAGCTGGAGTTTTTCTGCTGGTTAAACAACAACTATTAAGTCCGTGCAGTGGATCGTGGATCAATAAGACGCCTTGGGGAGTAGGCGAAATTTTCTCTCTGTCTGAGGTTGCTAAATCAGGACCCTGAGGAACAAATGATAATTAATAAATAAATAAATAATAAAAGGCCGCATTAAGGAGCACCAATTTGTTCCTTTTTTTGGCCGCAGACCGTTGAGTAAACACCTCTTGTTCAAAGTCAGATTGACTAGAAAGATGTTCTGCCTTCTTTATTGTTAACAATTTGGCACAGATTTTACCACCATCAATGGCCAACCCAAAATGACCGCATCTTGTTAATCAAGCCACCGAAGCAGTTCACCATTTTCAGTAAAAGCCTGCATTAAAAATTGTATCAAAACATCCCGTTTGTCCGACTTTCCATAAATAAAAACTGTATCCCATTTAACAGAGGGTGAAAACGTTTCTCCATCAAGTTTCCTGATGAACACCTCTGTTCTCCGGGTTCCCCTGTAAAGGACTGACCGCTGCTTAATTTGCATAATAATTTATCGGATCACTAGGTGGAAAATTTTTCAATATGTCCTTGGGCCTCGATGTGAGACCCAAACTGCTTCGCCGGATTTGTCTGTGTTCACCCTAGACAGGTATTTGTACACCTATACCCTAACAGGGGGGAGAGCATCAAACCGGCTGTTTTCGGGTTCGCCGAATTTGGGTCTCGGTGGTAAAGTCAGACCCGATTTAGTCAAGTCAGTCGAGAGTAGGAGAAAAATCGGCTAAATCGTTGGACATCTTGTAACTCCGAATTGGATCAGTTGCTACTGCTCGTCAGGAACTTGGTGTTCTAGATCAAGTTGCCGACCCAGCAGACCCTGGACTCTTCTGCAATGTCATCTAGACAGAATCCAAGATTGCAGGACTCTTCAATAATCTTTGTTTTGTTCTCCATGAGAGAGACCTTTTCTGCTCTTGCCGGCTAAATCAGAGGCTCTTATAAAGTAACCTTACCTGCTGTTGCCATCTCCAAAAATGACTGAATCTGAGTTTCAGTGTACTCCATGGCTGAACCGATGCAGTGGGAGCCAATGAAAGTGCCAACACTGAGTGTTATCCAAGTTCGTCTCCGCCGTCACAATGCAGGTCGACTGCGTGTTGGGACAGGACTTCAACAAGTCCATCGTTCGTGTTGCAGATGTCCCTTTGGACTGCAGCAACGGACTTTACAGTGCAGCGAGAATGCTATTGTGACCTGAAGCTCGTAGCGAACTCATAGTGGATCCTAACGTTATAATAGAGAAAAGATGAATGAATGAGAGGGTAAAAAAATCTTGATGCACTCTCATTCAGGTTCTCTTCTCATTGTCCGAGGATACTTTGAAAAGGCTTCGTCTGAGCCATGGCAAAAGAGCATTGGCGATAAGATGCCTGAAAGCCCTGATTAAGGTGGTTTTGAAATGCAAAAGCCATCGAAATTGTATATTGTTCTCGTCTTCTACTGAACGCTTGTGCTAACTCCTACGAGGTGACGTCAACCCGCATGCAAAACACTCTTTACTCGATATTCAAGGATCTTTGAGGTGTAAAGTTTGTTGGCCGCTCCAACTACGACTTACTGAGCACTGTACTGCACGTCCATTAGCGTCATCATCGTCAGCAGCAGTAAGCAGTGGAGCCAAAGCGGTGGACCAGATCGACATCTGTCTCTTTTTACATATATCCATGTTGTATCGTAGAGATGTTGAGCAGCTACGAACATGTAACGAATACGTACGTGTAAGTCGACCGTCCCATTCAATTCCGACCGCACGGGCCATCTGCTGGAGGAGGAGAGCAAGAAGAAATTCAACTTCCCCCCCTCCCTCCCTCCCCCCCTTCCGACCAACATTGACTTTTAAGTTTGAATTCCTCTTGAACCATGAATTATTCCCCCACCTCCTCCTGCCTCGGCTGCCTCGGCTGCCTCGGCCGCGGCGCGTTCGCCCGCCGATTCGTTAGCAAGTGCAGTGACTTCAAGTACCCCAGGCAGCTGGGGCCGGCGATGAAGAAGCCATTTCCAGAGAAAAGGAGGTGAAAACGACAGAAATCACTTTCTCTTTGTAAAAAAAAATGAACTTTAAGGTTGTCGCAGCTTGGTTTCTAACATCATAGATCCCCTGATGCTTTCAATCTAGACAGGCAGACTTTCAAAGAAGGAGGGAGAAAGTTCAGGGGAGTCATAAAATACTTTCTCTTTCCCCCTATGGTCTGCGCTAAATCCTTCCCCGAACGTCCGTGCACAGAAAAATGTGTTTTGCTCATTTTCATCATCGTGGCCGAAAGTTGTTTTATTTCTGGGCAGCAGCAGCGGTTTGGGAGAGAAAACGTCTGGTTTTTGGACGCGGAAAAGAGGACTCACGCTGAGCGGGGGACGGGCAATTGATAAAAATACGCTGTTAGTCAGCCAGTCTGAAAAGGATCCTCATGACGTATTCGAGCCAACCCAGGCGTGTCCCGCAAACTGTCGACATTGCGAGGAAAAGATTGGAAAGTGGAACACCTTTCCAAAAAGAAATGAGCGGAGGAAATGATTGGGTCGAAATTACGGCTCGCAATGACTCGGACATGCGAAACGTACCATGACCTACAGGGTGTGGCAGAGAAATCCGCAGAAGAAGTGTGACGCCGTCGGCGCTCACGGTGTTGGACGTGTTGAGGAGCTTTCCACCTTACCCCTGCATGGATAATTGCGCTAAATTACACTGTTATACTCTGTTGCCTCCTTAATTGATGCAGCATAGTTACGGTGCGAGCTTTAATTTCCTGGCAGTGCGGGTTGGTCACCAGTGCGCGTGGTCAGTAAGTAGAGACAGACTAAGTAAACCTCTCTAGCTCAGTGCACTTCTGGGTTTGAGCTGGGCTCAGGAGCAGAGAAGTAATTCTACGACAAGACGACGTTGATCCCGAAGTTAAGCTTGTGTGCTGTGGTAACGGGTATCAGACTTTAGGTGGCGCCATAGCAAAGCACCAGGACACAGACTGGCGTGACTCAATGAGTCAGATACCTCTTTTGCTTTGCCACGTGACGAAGACAACACACCTTGGGGCAGGAGTGCAGCGCTGCAGCTCGAAGGTCGTGGGCCCAAACTTGTGGACCCACGTAAAGTGACTGTGCTGAGAAACGTCCTCAGCAGAAGCTGCTTGCAGGCTGACTAGACCTTTAGCTGCGCTGAGGAGGACCAGCAGATGTGTCAAATTTCGAGTCAGAGTCGGTCGTCCCCACCTCAGCTGATTCGAGTCCACCAGGTCCAGAGCGCGAAATTGTCTTTGACGAACTGGGCTCAAGCAAGCGCAGTTGAACTCCAATTTTCTGCCCCCAACTTAAGGCCCAGCTGCTGTCTCGTCCCGACCAGAAGCATCCATTGAGAGTGTAAGATTTGAGGTACTCGGCGAGCATGTGAAACATGGCTTTTGTGCTCTCATTGTCTCGAACGAGCTCATTATTTCGCGTGCTCACGGGCACGCGAAATAAGCAACTTTCTTAGTTCTTTTACTTCTTAAAGAAATCGGCGTTGAACAAGACGACGCATACTTATGTCGAGAGTGAGAACTTCCAAGTGATTGCATTTTAAGCAATCTTTGGCAAGATATGTGAAAATGAGGCTGATTTTGATCTAGAAACGTGTCATTTCCTTGTAACTTTCAAACACATTTTTAACTTTTCCGGATAAAATGGGAGAAAATTCTGTGAAAGACCTCTGCAAGACCCCGGATGCACCAACTGAGTAGAGTCATTTTGCTCCTCCCTCTCCCCGAACAGCCTGGTGTGGAAGAAAAAAACGTCTTCTCACTGTTTAGCGCAGAATCAGGGCAATAATTTTTTTGCCATCAGCTTTGCATCCACTCTATGCGATATTCTCCTCCACGCTGCATGCCAAGATTCTCCCACAACAAGCTGACTATTTTCGAGGTCGTCGTCAAAGACACCGACCAGGGACCAAAGTGGTCTTCTTGGCGCCTCAGCTTTGCTTGGAAGTCAAGGCCTGTTGGGCAGGGCACAAGTCATGTGCACCAGTTCCAGACCGCCTTCTCTGCCCTGGTCCAGGTGATGCCCAGCCCGTCTTTGGCCTGCACAGTTTCTGTGAAGGCACTTCTTTTTTTGAGTGTATGCGAGTCCTTCATCACTCCTGGAGTAGACATTATTTTCTTAGCCCCCAGAAGCAACATTTCAGTCCCCTCTTTCCACTCTTGTCCACCCAATGTCTTTCTGTACAAGCGCTTAGCACGACAGAGGCGGACGTTCAGGAATTTAAGTATTCTTGTCATCTCTCAATTGCTGAGGAGGAGGCAAAAAAAAGTCTCTGAGAGAAGAAGACGAGCAGCAAGACTCGTACAGGGTCTGCCAGAAGTAGTGTGACTCAAGAAAGTCCCTTCGAAAAGGATGTCGGGAAAGCTGACAGATAGAACGGCTTTCGAATGTTTTTGGGCATGGCTTCGTTGTCAATATTCGTCAGTTCAAGGCTTGCCTCGGTGATATCTCCGACAAAGTTTAACAGAAAACGTTGCAATGAAAAATTGCATCATGCAAAACTTATTGATCTTACCTGTGCTAGTCGTGGTCCTCATGGTGTACTTTTTAGGGGGAAAAATGAGCTCCTGTTATTGTCTCAAAGCAGCAAAGTCAGTTTGTCCCTCAATTGTGTGATAGCTCCGAAAGTTTGCTCTCCAATTCCACATCCTCTTACAATCGTAAAACAGGCAGCCTTTTTTTAGCCACGCCATTTCTGCAAGCGGACCCTTTGTGCCCGAACAGGCTGCAGTAGCACGCTCTTGTTTTACTCTTTTCTCCTGCGGCCCCCCAAAAATGCAAAAGTAGGATGGAATCAGAAATGTGCACTCTAAACTGGGCCAGGGGCCTTAGGCCTCAAGCCAATGTTCCGTACTCTTATTTGGCAGTCGTCAATGGGGAGGAAGAAGAAGAAGAAGAAGTTCATATGCGTCACCTTTACTCATTTTTCTTCTAGTTTCGACAGTCGCGTCCACCGGGTCAAGCACAGACACTTGGACGGCAGAGGCCGAGGAGGTATCTTCATCGAGCAGGCTGATGAAGGAGGAGACGCACTTCGGGGCTACGTGTGGAGCGACCAGACCCTGTCCGGAGGCAGCCAGAGCGTCCATCGAAAGAGAAGGTTCATCTATAGTTGAGCATTATTTCAAAACGTCCTTGCCCAATCAAAACAGATGTCACGAGTGCAATTTTGCCCACTGCGCCGCACAATACAGCATCAGGGGTCTCCTGAGAATGTCAGTATACGCAGTGGAATCCGCTTATATTATATAAGGAAACTCCGAATATACGAGCGCAGAATTACCCGGACTAAAACAAACCTACGTGGATAGCTAATTCGGTTATAAGAGCAAACTTCTTTCGTCCTGAGGCTTCTCTTATAAGCGGCTTTCACCGTACCGTTGTGTGCATTTATCCTTTTTTCCGTTAATATAAGTTATACTCCCATTTTCTTCGTTCTTGCAACTTCCCCATACATTAACAGGGTGGGCACAAACATAAGAAACCCTTATCATACATGACCAGCGTTCTTTGGGTATGCCACCAAAACATTTGTTTCTGCATGTCGACCAAATATTCCAGCGAAGGTCACCTATTTCGGACTTCATTGAAGTGTTTTTCACATTTTTTGTTTTCTGTCTTACAATAGGAGAGTGCAATAGCAGAGTCTGCCAGACACAGTCAGTCCTTGACTAGCACCTTTCTGACTCGGTGCCTCTGGCAACTCTACCCTAGATCTTTTGGCGTTGACAGACTGACTCTCATGAGCAGAAGGCCGACATTTACAGAAAATTAGACGAGTTCACTAACTTCGGCCAATATTTTTCACCTTCAAAGCCCAAAAATGGCCCAAGAAGTCACCTAATCGACACAATCTCAAACTGCTTGCTTGATATCATGTCGAGGACATGACATCACTGAATATGAAGCAGTAATCCTCGACAAACCAGGATTGCCATGTTTGGCAGCTACAAACTTGTGTTCTCAATACCTCTGCGTTTGTGTTCACCCTGTACCCCTTGTCTCTATTCCCTGAGTCAGTCTGCCTCTGACAGGGACCATGACAATGGTTACTTTACTTCCATCCTTTCCCTTCCAGACACAAGCGGGAAGACGTGAGCGACGCTCTTAGTCAAAATATTACTATGATCCTGGAGGACTTGCTCAAAGACTATGACAAGACGGAACGTCCGGCTTTCAAGACTGGTTAGCAGAGCGCGAAAAGACTCTTTTTGTTCTCTTTCCGACCCTTCCGTTATTTCAAATTTGGCTCCTTTCAGGCGGTCCCACTTTGGTGAAGATCAACATCCTGATCCGCAGCATGGGGCCCATCTCGGAGGAGGACATGGTGAGTAGTTGACACAGGCATTTCATTCCTCTTCTCCACAGTTTTATTTTCCAATCAAATATGCTAATGTCATTCAGCCGCTGTGCCTCTTAACCGTGCGCTCGGGCGGTGGCGCCCAACTTTTTGGGTGTGGGTGGGCAGGGCTACTCATTTCACCAAGTGCATTCTCAACATTCAGATATAGTCGTTCAGTTGTATATCTTGTCATTTTAGACCCCAAGCCCCAAATGCATTTGAATGCCATTAAAAGGCATCTCCTTTCAATATTTCCACTTTTCCTGGGTCATCCACCGAACTCACCTCACCTCACTTTATCCAGTGGAATAGGTCATTTAAGTCAAAAAAGGTCATCCCCCCCTAAATCCAAACAGTAAAAAACAATTGCATTTTTCAGCACTCTAATATACTTATTTCGGTATAAAAAGCATCATACACCAGACACAAATTGCCACCTTGGCATGTTTTCAGGGAGTTGCATGGGATGGATCCCCCTGGTAAATGCCATGAACCTCCTTGTTAGCATGCATGAGAGGTAACTCAAGTAAACAAAACACACAGGGTTCAATCATTTTGGGAGTGAACATCGTTCGGTGCCACTTTGAGCGGCCCAGGTGAGAAACAAGTTTCCTTAAGTTAGGACCCTGTGATTGAGAACAATGACATCATCTCACTTTATCAGATGGGATAAATTAATGAAGTCAAAAACACGTATTCTATGTATTTCTCATCTCAATTACATTTGAAGCACATCACATTTCCCTCCTCTCCTCTCTTTGGACGGGTATAATGAGAAAATGAGGTGGACAATGTACAGAGTATGTTTTTTACACCAGAGGCCTCTCTTGGCCTCTCACCGAGGACGCCATACAAAGCGACGGAGACTGCATTACTCCTCACTCAAGGCTATACGGTTAAAACCTGCGTGGAGTCCATCAGGATCAGGTCCATCAGGATGGAGATGCCCCCTGAATGTAAACTCTGCAAATATAGGCCTGTGGCCTGAGTCACCACGCTGATTTTCTCTTTCATCACCCTTGTCATCAAGCTCCACCATCTTCCATTGATTGTTTTCTCCGTCCCAAAAAAAGCTCCTCTGTTTGTGGTTGCTCTCTTCAATCTGTCATTGCACATGAAGTGATCGAGGAGTGTTCCTGATACCTGGAATGAGTGAACTCGGGCACAGCCTGATTTGGACTCGAAGTGCGCCAGAGGGTGAACAACTTGACACCACCAAGATTTTCGGGATTCAAGAACTTACACCCAGTCATGCCTGAATAATTTTGGCAGATGGACAAGTTAAAGTTCCCCACAATACAAACGAATTCCGCCCTCTTCAAGTAGTCTTCATTACGGCGGAAACTTTGCAGGAAGAGATCATCGACCCTTCCACTTTTTATGTAATGGACGTTGCAAAAGATCAGCTCCTTCTTCGATGCAGATGCTACAACAATGCTGAAGATCTGCCATCTAGAACCTGACTCGAGTTCGCGAACAGAGAATTCCTTTTTTGCGCCAAAAGATCTTCTGGGGAAGAGAGTGGCTATTTCCCCAGTTGCATGGACTTCAAACGTCTCCTTCCACCCACCAAATCTCTGACGGATGTCTTGGACTAAGATGATCGAACCTTCATGGTTTGAGATGAGTTTCACCACTTTTTCCCTGTTGCTGTCCTGATCAAGGCCCCCTCAGCTGTATGAGATGACGTGAAGTCCCAAGGCCTGGGTATGGTTCGTGCTACATTGGCTGCCTGGGCCTGAGGCCTCGACAGAACTCGGTTCTTCCGATGTGCTGCTCGCACTTTGGTTCTCTCTTGTGCCCGCCTTTTTTTTGCATCTAAGCTATTAAATTTGGGCCTGTATTCTTTTCCGTGATAGGTTAAGTTTCACGTACGGAATACTTACACAAGTCGATTGAGTTGTGCGGATTAATCTCTCCAGGTGATTTGAGTACAGCACCAGAGTGACAGTGCCAAGTCACTCTGTGTGGATGCCTCCTTCTCAGGGAAGTCATGCTTGGTTGCTCGGTGACTTCACCAAGCAACTCATGCTTGGTGAACTTAGCTACACTTTTTTTTCAGAGGCAGAGGAGCAATTATTCAGATATCGGCATTGTTGCTGCTTTTCATGCATATATCACAAATTAGCTCTTAAGGGTCACTTTCACTTGGGTGGTTTGACCCTCATAAGATAATGTAAGAATCTTGTATTTTCCTTCAGGTCTTAACAGTAGAGAGGCCAATCACTGAATGTCTCTAGCTCTAAAACAAACCGTTTTCATGGGTGTGTATTTTAACATAAGGAACAGGAGAAAACTGAGTGACCTTCATAAGTAAGGCGGTCCTGCTCGTCCTATTGGCCATTCTGTCATGCTTCATTGTAGACTGGACAGGTGCTGAATCAGCATTGTCTTTGTTGCATTGAGTAATGACTTGTGAACACATTAACATGAAGTTTCTATCTGCTCAGCATTCTCCAATTCCACCCAGCAGAGTACGTGGGATTGGATCATAACTAGATTTGGAGTTATCAAGGATTTAAGCCCCTTGAGTCAGGCACATTCAACTGGATTTTTGACACCAGACCAAGGATTGAACTCGCGACCTTTGGATCAGAAGACTGACACTTTACGAACTGAGTCACAAAAGAACAAGAGCTAGAGCAGCGTCAAAGGAAGGAATCAGAATAGCACATGTTCACTCCTTTCCTGTGTTTTTGTACATGTCCAGGGAAGTTTAAAAATTTTCGTCATAGCTTTCGTAGTATGTTTTTGATTTCCTGCCTGATAAAGTGAGATGAGGTGAGTTCTATGGATGGAAAAATGAAGAATGGAAAAATTGAAAGGAGATGTGTTTCAATGGCATTGAAATGCATTTGGGCTCTACAGTGACAAGACAGAGTACTTGGGTCGTCCTGATAATGGCCTGGACAACGTTGTTGGGTAAGAGCAGCCACGACGACCTTATCTGCGCAGTGGTCACCGTCGACCTCTTGAGTGCAGTGATCAAGTACATCACTCTCTCGAGATTATCATCGTCTACGTAGGAAGTTGTTGCCTGGCGAATCCGCTGTCCCCCTATTACAGAATTATTCGATGGACTGCTACTTCCGCCAGTACTGGCGCGACGAGCGCCTCAGCTTCACCGGTCTGCACAAGAACGCCCACTCGCTCTCCATCAACCACTTGAGCCTCAACATCAAGATGCTGGAGAAGATCTGGAAGCCAGACACTTATTTCCACAATGGCCTGAGCTCGTACCTCCACACCATCACCAGGCCGAACAAATTGCTTCGGATCTCTGAACATGGAGACATCACTTACTCCATGAGGCACGTCAATATTTTTTTGTTGTCGTAGCGACATCATCACGACTGTAATCCTCTGGTTGTCGTCCTTTTTCTTATTTTTCTTCTTCTCCAGATTGACAATCAAAGCCAAGTGCCCAATGATGCTGCAAAACTTCCCCATGGATTGGCAGTCTTGTCCTCTCGTCATAGGAAGCTGTGAGTGCTCAAAGATAATCCTTTAACGGACGCATAATAACGTTTTTGGCGCATCCATCAGCAGTCAGCATTCAAAGTGCCGTCGATGAGCCCCTCCTGAAAGCACTGTCAAGGAGACAAAGCAGAGCCTATTCGGGGCATCTCCTTGTCCAGTCATTGGCAGCCGGACGACGCCTGTTCGTCCTTGACAGGAGAAATGTTTTTTCTCCATTTTTCGATTGGCGGGAATTTCTTTTTTTTTTTTCAAAAAAGAACCTTGCCAGAAAAATAGGAAAGTGCGTACGTTTTACGTGGTCTTGCTCTTGCTTAACAACAATTCCTGGGCTCTGGAGCACACTTTGCAAACAATGGGGGGCTAATTGATGGTGCTTTGCCAGAATCATAACGTGAATGGCTAACAAAAAAGGATGTAAACGCCTTGGGCAACTGCTTTTCTTCGTGAAAAGTGTCTGTGCACGTGCGCCTTTGTGTGCAGTGCAGCCATTCATGGTCATTACGAGAAGAGCAATGATGTGATCAAAAGAAGCGCCCCATATTGGTTACTCCGTCGACGACCAGCAAGAATGTTTTGAGCAACACCCGGTTACAACAGGGTGGGGGATATATTGTGACGTCATCGCGAAATTGAGACTTTCGTGCAAACAGAGGGAGGACGGCAATTTCAGTGACAACAAAGATCGGCTTGCATTCATGATGTCACCCAAATGCACACATCTGTACTTGAGTCCGTACATGTACGACATGCACGGCGTCCAGTGCTCTATTCACGTGGTCGAGCTATTGTCAGAGTACTACACAAGTGTTGTTCGGGGTGTCGAGTGGTGGAAGGATCGTGCAGATCTTGGCATCATAACAGACCAAGTTGTTCAATGAATGCG
>JAAUXU010103499.1_pt1 | contig 13972 bp, 7 predicted proteins | sample 7278151 | NCBI WGS metagenome assembly JAAUXU01 (sample SAMN14350113, study PRJNA611818) | marine sediment metagenome | isolation source: surface marine sediment (1.8m) | place: French Polynesia: Moorea | collected 2018-08 | reverse complement strand
TCAGAAGGCCGGACTTTGTCTGCCGCAGCAAAGCTGAAGCAGATAAAGGGTTGCCACGCGTGCACGTGCTCAGAGGGGCCAGGACAGAGAAGGAGGCTCAAAAAATGCTCTATTTTAGGAGTGGACGATGAGGATTTCTGTTTAAATGTTGCTTTGGGTCTAGGGCAGAAGCCTGGGGCAGACGCTTGGACCCATTGGGTCAGTGGATCCCACCCAGTGGGAGTGTCTGAGTGCATAGAAATCCTGTTTTAGTAGTATGGCAATATAGCATGTCAATTAGTGGCCAAACCACTTTGCAACACTTGGAGGAACAAGTTCTTCTGTCTGCACTTTTCAGGGAAAAGGGCATTATTTTAACAGAATGTTCTGATTATCGCAAAAAATCACTTTTCACGACCAGTTTTCCTCCCTGAAATTATTTTTTTCTCCCACTTGCACTCACCAATAGTTAAGGAAATATTATATGTAGCAATTTCTTCACCCAACTTGCTATCATAGCATGCCAAACATAGAATGTCTGTCAGAATAGTTTGGTGCAACTGTTTTGACTTGCTTGAATCGTTTTGTTTTAGCTGGGACAGAAATTCCTTTAACTGGGTTAGAAAGACTAAATGATGAGCACACGTGATGAGAAAATCTTATGTCCACCAGAGCGAAATGTGGATGGCTGCCTTCCCACCCGGATTCTCCCGCAGTAATTAGTCTGCAGTGGAGGACGCGAGGGCGGACGTGTCACAGTTCAGCGTCCACGGCAGCAGCAACAGCAGGAGCACCGGGGTCACCGACTGTGTGCACTGCGGGAACTCGCGGACTTCTTGACGCTCGCCAGTTGTTGTTGTTGGAGGAACCCTCTCAAAAGCAAAGACCGACACACACTTATTGCATCTGCTTTCTCTTCTTTGCCACATTAGCAGCGCCACTTAATGACGTATGATGAGCTGTAATGAATTATCGGAGTCCGTCCGGATGTGAGAGAGGGCCTGAGTCTCGACCAGTGTCCAATATTACGTAGAGTGAAGGAGCCAACCTGTCCGTGACGCTGCCACGTACAGTCCGTGCATAGTCGTAGAAAGCCAAATCGTTTGATGTACGCGGAGAAGCCTCTTTACCATTGCTCAAGACAATCCTCTCTCGCCCCAAATGTTCTTTTTCTTGGCTCAAGAAGCGCTTTTCCCCCTCGTCCTCCTCTGGCTGTACTAAAAGAGTGGCGGCGCTCTGAACGAGCGACACACGCAGAGAGAGCGAGAGAGCCAGCAAGTGAGCCCCCCTTTCGCAGAAGCGCAAACGCTACCACCAACAACAACTCGGCCAGACATCGACGATCGCGCCACATCAGCCCTGACGACGATGACGACGATGACGACGATGACGACGATGACGGCAGGGACCACGTCATCCTCACGCGTAGCAGTCGTGACGCCAATGTCAGCAACTTGTGACCTGAGGCAGGCAACAGAAGCCAGATGGACGTGGATCACTTCTTTTTCAACGCTTCCCACTGCTCGACTGGCAGCTGTGACTGCCTGGTGGAGAGGGGCGACGTCTACTCCGACTCCCCTCCCTTAACGGCTTTTTCACTGTGCTTTCTTCGGGGTCTTCGCCGCCGTCATCGTCCGGGCTTGCGCTTGGGGTCGATCGCCCGCTCCCTTCCCTCAGAGGAATCGCGTTGGCGAGCGAGAGACGGAGACTTTGCTGGGTTGTGCATGTGCTGCGTAAGTGTTACGGTCCGTCCGGGCGCCCCCCCCGGACTGCATTCGGGGTGGACGGACGGACGGACGGACGGACGGATGGACGAGCATGCAGTACGTGCAACCACTCAACCCCTCCTCCGGGTCAGCCCGCCCGCCGGATGGGTGGGTGGCTGGGTCATCCTTCCAACACCCCTTGGCTCATTGGGAAGGCAACTTTGACTACGAAGTCATCTGGGCAAACCTTTGTACGGAGAAAGTAATAGAGAAATAAGATCAACTTGGAGCACGAGGAAAAGATTTACCGACCATAGTTATCTCAGCTCTGAGCCATGCGTGCTCTACGTACGGCGATAGAATTATTAGTATAGAATTAGAATTGTTAAGAAACACCTAGTGGTTGTTGGCCACTGCGCAAACATTTTCGACTTGTCTCCATTACACTGATTTCATTGTTGACAGCAGGGTTGCGTCGAGGTCTGAACCGTCCTCCTCGACCTCCGCTCACCAAGCCAAGCTCCAATCCAATCGGCTCAGAGGCCTCTTGGGAGATTCGTGTTCGAACAGAAAACAGACACAAAGTTCGCTCTGCTTGTGCGGCGTAAAATGCAGAGCAAAGACACGCGCTGCTCTCCTTGGTTGGTTGGTTGGTTGGTTGGTTGGTTGGTTGGTTGGTTGCGTGCGTGCGTGCGTGCGTGCGTGCGTGCGTGCGTGCGTGCAACTCAAGCAAAGGTGAAATGCCCAAACTCCCAAGCAAGGGAGAGAACAGGGATGCCCCATTGAACAGGTATTCATCCTCGAGCTTCTTGCATGACGCCGCCTGTGGCCTCGTCAGGGTGTTGGAGTTCGCTACCAACACCATGGTAGTGTCTCAGTGTTGCACTGAGCCAAACTTCTCCACCGCGCAGGATCGGACGTCGGGTCGGCTTGGGTCTTTTTCGGTCGAGTTTTCTTTTTCTCGTTTAGTTTCTAAAAGCTTCAAGGTGGAAAACAAGGCCAAGCGGATAACATAGAGATAAATATTGGCCAAACTATAAAAGCACCAAGTTGACACTCCAGGAATGATGAAAGACAACAAGAAAACAATTCCTCAAGCACATCAAACTCTTGTCATCAAGGAAAATATTTTGAACGAGCCCAAGCTGGTCTCTGTGGCTCCTCTGGGAAGAAAAACAGCCGACATCCTCGAGACCGAGAGCATGCCAGAGGTCAGGCAAGGAAAAAGTGGGGCTACTCAAAATACAACATTGGTTTCTCCGTAGGACAAGATCCACCAGGAGTGGGACAAGATCACAGATGATCAAGACTGGGTGACCAAGGTCTCCTGTAGATTTAGGTTCAGGCTGCTCAGGGTTATTCCAGCCAATGGGGCATATTTTGAGGAGAGATGGAGAAATTATAATGACTGAAGTATGATCAAGCAGTTTCTAGCCTAGTCAATAAATCAGTGGTCATGAAGCTGCTGAAGAGGAGCTCACTGTAAAGTCGATTTTTCTGGTAATCTAGAAGGGTAGGGGATTTCACCAGAACGTGACAAGACCTGGAAGTTCTTTCCCTTTTCCTGCACTTGATACATATTTAGTTTTGCACATATTTATCTCGCGTACTGTATTATTCTAGCTGGTGGTGAGGGGTGTGGAGGCATCAGACCACCTAGTACAACACAATACAGTGGGTCTCCGATGGGTCAACGCCCAGGTGGACCATGACCCACTGGGGCTGACTTACTGTCGAAACCGGGGCTTCATCTTGAGTTAGAGAACACTCCACTGGGACACAAAGGTCTGTGTAAGAGAATTATCTGCCACTATTTTTATGCCAGATGGGTCGACAGGTGGAAATACACCACATGTCGCCAGACCAAACTTTGGGTTAAGCAGCCAGACTGGGTAGGAAAGACACTGAGCCTAGTTCTGCAAGCCTTGACAGGCCACAATCTTGATTATCATAAGGTAGATGGATGGTGGCTAGTTGTAAGTTTCGTGGAGAGGGACACCAGGAGTCTATACAACTCATGGCAGAGTGCCCTGCACTTGCCTTTGAGCACCTGGGTGTGCTATATGTCCTCCAATTTAGGAATCCTCCTCTGGACCTAAGTAGTTTTATCAGACTCATCCAGGTAGGTCACATTGGTAGGGCCATGGTATGGAGGGCAGAGAGACTTGAGCACACTGGTGGCTCACCATGCCAGACACCATAGCTACCAATGGCATAGATGTTTGCCACTAGAGGGTACAGGAAAAGACCCTGTCACTTGCATGCGTATCGATGATGCGTGGGTGAAGCCCTTTCTACAAACAAACAAATACAGGGTTGGTGGCGTATATTGATCAGTTACTAAAAACATTTTTGTGGAACACTTGGCACCTGCTGTATTAAACAACAAAAGTAGCTTAAGCTGACAGAAGACACACAAGAAGTTTCACTTGATTCTGCCACTGTTGGCGGCCACCATGGCCTCAAGCCTGCTCCTGAACCTCTTGGTGACCTTCTTGATGAATTTGGCATCCATGTTCTCCCAGGCCACATTCATGCATTCCTTGAGGGTGACCATGTTGGGGGCAGTGTCCCTGCAGGCCACGCTTGCCATGTGGTCCCAGATGCCATAGTCTGAGGGTGTGGTATCAGGGCTGGAAGGTGGCCACTCTGTCTTGATCCAGTAGTCCCAGCCTTCCTCCCCCAGCATCTTCTGGGTGGATCTTGCCTTGTGGGCTGTGGTGCCATCCTGCTGGCACACCCATGTGCCAGGTGTGTAGTTTGCATCGATCCAGGGCGCACCTGCTGCTGCAGCAGGTCCTGGTGCAATGGCATTGACCTTGATGCCATTAGGCACCCGGGTGGCACGCCCCTTCTTCACATCACTGACTACAATCCCCTGGAACATGGCCTCAGCTTCCCTCTGGTGCAGAGCCACGTGGCAGACATCATCAGGGGCATCCTGAAGCTCACCCTTGCACCATATCATCTGGTCATTGTGCCTGTTGCTGGATGGCACAAGGGTGAAGAATTTCTCATCAGAGAAGATCATGGTCTTCCTCTTGTCCACCCTCTTGAGCCTGTTAAAGATCTTCTTGGCATGCTCCAGGAGGTGGTTCTTGGCCCCAATGCTGATGAAGTGCCTCCGGGATCTGGCATAGGACCTGTGCTCAAGCTCCTTGCCCATGATCTGCTGCATTGTCCACCTCATCACCCTGACCTCCCTCGCCAGACCAGGCATTGTCCTCCTGGGGTTGTCCTCCAGTGCCTGCTGCACCTGCTCCACCATGTCATTGTCATACCCCTTCCTCCCCTCAGAGCTCTGGTGCTTCTTGACATGGCTTGTGGTGGAGAGAGAGGCCCAAGTCTGACCTTGTATCTCTGCAGGCTTGACCCTGGGTGCAAGGAGGTGCAGAATCATGCTGTGACATGACTTCTCAACCATGGCATAGACCTCCTTGACGGCATAGATCAGGGCAGAGCAGAAAAGAAGAGTGGTGGAGATTCAAGCTGACTTGGTGTGTACAAAAATTGGCAGACTGCACATGCGCAGGAGGTGCCGTAGCCAGTGCCAAATTCAAACTGATCAATTTACACCACCAACCCTGCACAAGTCAAGTACTAGTATGGAGCTTTGAGTATGACTCAAGGTTCAAGTACAAGTCGAGTATAAGTATAGAGTTCTTGAGAGGGCTGAGTCCATTCCCAAAAGTCCTATTGATTCTAGTTCAGACAAATTTTGAACGTACTGAATATATGAAGCTACATGAGAAATGTGAACTGTTGAATCTCTTTTACAAAGCAACATTTCACTTCAGGTTGGATTTCAGACAAACTAGGATTCTAAATATTGCCACTGCCACTTAACTTGAAATAGTCAGATTTGACAAAATAGACTTGCAAGTCTTTTGAGCACAAGTCAAGTATGATGGGTCAAGTACGAGTCTAGACTTGATCCATCCCTACTACACTCGCTAGTCTCTCGAGCACTAGTAAATAGTGTTAATGTACAAGTATTTGGAGTACGAGTCTAGACTCGATCCATCCCTTCATCAAACGAGTCGAGTCAACATGGAGAGCTGCTCAGATTTGTGCCCGGGGAAATTCCACTTCATACACTTTTAGTCGGTCGGTTTAACTTGGTTTCATCTCTTTAACGCCTCCTTCCCCTGAAAATCGATGCAAGGTGCTCAGGTTTGCCACTTGGGTCACGTCAGATTGAGCCAATTTAGTAATTGAGAAGTCGAGGCAAACCTGAGGGTCTCCCCACGACTCTCAGGGTTGGTGCTGAGCGTTTGATTGGGTTGGGCAAAGATGGATAGACAAGTTGCTGACAATGGAGGACATGCGTGACTTTCTGGCTCTGAACAGCGCTGTCAAACTGCTGCTGTGGTTGCCAGTTGAAAAAAACTTCAGTCTATCGACTGCACGCAACGAAAAGAACTCCCCCGAAAATGTGACTAATAGCACGTTTTAGCACTCTGTTCCATAATTTCTGTTCATCTCAGCAACTTCTTTCATACTTTCTGCCTACTTTCGTGAAAATCTTCGCAGACCCTGTTCTGCGATAATGTTGGCAAATACTTGAATATTCCATATTTCACTGATTTCGAGAGTGGTCGACAGAATCATGTGGAACATAATTCGGCGATCATCAGGGAAACAAACATACGGCCCAAAGGGTTTGTTTCGACCGAAAGAGTTTGTCTCGAAATACTTGTTGCAGAAATTGAACGTCTGAGATCAACCGAATATTCGATCTCGGCCGAAACAAAAAAAAATGTTACCACTAGTTAGTTTGCACTCCATAAAGCGCAAGAAAACACCAAGTATTCACGCACTTGCCCTTTTACCTTCTCCGGTTCACCGATGATTGTCAAGTGATTATGCAACTTTATATATCTCTGCAGATCTGATGAAGCTTTCACAGTTTCAGCATTAGAGACAATCTTCCCACTAGGTCAGCAGGAGCTACAAACAAGTCTTGTTTGAGCAGCAAATTATATTTTTTGGGGAAAAGGGGTAAGGGGGCATTAGAGATAGGTTGGGTCGGGCGTTGAAACACCCGAGCTTCAGCGAGGTCTACGAAAAATGTAGCCCGTGGCCAATCATCCTTCCTTAAGTTTCGAGTCAAACAAAGTGAGCGAGTTGGATAAAACTTGGTTGGGTTGCTCAACTTTCTCTTTGAGCAGCCCAAAAAAGCCTTGTTCGTAAAGACAAGAGGGGGCTATTTTAGGGGCTTTACAGCGTCACTAGGGAAATTGCCCACGAGAGAGAGAAGCTCACCTAATGTTTTGTGTGTGTGCCGGGAGAGCTCATTTTAACCAGCGCTTGACTTCAGAACACAGCTGTAGCATAGAGATTCAGTCACGAAGACGACGTCGTACTCACGAATGCCAGTACTGACGCAAGCTCGACGTCTCTCCGTATGCTCATGCTGTCAACTTCTTCTTCCACCGCACTGCACTGTAGTTCTTCAGCACTGAGGGGCGGGTGCGTTCCAGTGGAAGAAAAATGGACGAGAAATGTCATTGATCTTTTTGTCCAAACTCCGCGGTTTGTGGACAGAAGGTTTGTTACGAGCGGTGAAATTCCCAGCCTTGCACAATTGGGAACGAATCCGCTGCTGGTGTGTGCAGTGACGATGGCTGACGCGGCTGAAAAGGTCGGCTCCGGAATCAGCGGTGTGCAAGCCCGAGCAGTGTGCGTGCGTTGGTGGCCTACGCTAGCACGGCCACTAAGGGTCCTTGCTTGACGATGTCCCTCTTCTTCCTGGGGATTGCACCTACAGCAAGTCCAGGTACGCATAGAATGGATGGACTCTGTCTAACAAAGGGACGTCGGTTCGTCCGGTCCGCTGGTACCGGACGAGAGTACGCCGAGACCAGCGTGTGCAGGCAGCTCCATTGCTGTGGAGTACGTAGAAGGCGAAGGCCCGCACACCTCGATCGCGTGTTCTCACCACGTACAGTACCGATGTCGTCGGTAACAATTGTGTTCCACATGTGTCCGACGAACATCAGGACCGACGTAGTGCACAAGTTCATCCACGTTCAGGCGCGACTTCCTCCGGTTCTCAACCTCAATTGATGGGGAATTCAGAACTGAATGCAGCTTTGAGAATGTTTTGGCACCATATTTATCCCCAAGAGAGATGCTACTTTACTGAGGTTGCAAGATAAGAAGGTGAATCAGTTTTCTTTCACGAAGCTAAGTTTAGTGTAGTGATCCAGTGTCGTCAGGCTGATGAAGCTCTCAAATGGTGTCTCCGAAATAGAGCAGGTGCCAGTAGTGATATTTGGAAATGCCTTTGGAACTTGACTGACTTGCTGTAAAAGTTTATATGAGTGTGGGCTTAAATCTCTGCTTTCACTTCTGTTTGTTTGTTTGGGCGCCGTTTAGATGCACGAATTAGAGTAAAGTGATTGTTTCACTATTTATTTACTCCTGGGGGAGCAAATTTATGAGAGTATTTGCTGCAAAGCGAGCAGTGTCCAAGATTAGTTTTTTTTCTGGGTTTTGAGGCTATGCATAGATTATTACAACGCCAGCAAGATCTCGTACGGGCTCACTACAGAGCCTCGACCTGCCGGTCATGCTGTTTGTTGATGGCGTTGAAAGTGCCGAAAGATTCGCATCAAAACTAAAGCACACCTCGTACGTGCAGGTGAAAACTGCACATGCAGCGCGAAGAAAAAAAAATTGTTGACCTTTGGGAAGTCCCCTCAAACTATGTGATTTTGACTGAGCGCAAGTGAGAAAAAAACCTGTGTAAGTCGAGTGTGAGTGCCGAAAAAGCGATTTGTTTTTGCCTCACGCAATCATTTGGCAAAGGCACGTGCACAGAGCGTTGACGTGCATGAAGCTGCCACGCTTTGGCACATCTAATTTTGCGGTTTGAGTGCAATTGTGACCCCTGAGGAGAACTTCTGGCTCTTCAGCCCGAGCCAGCAGCAACAAAGTGCACTGCAGGCGTCCACATATCACGCCAGAGCGCCCACGTCTCTCTCTATTCGCCCACTTTCTCTTGTATTCTCTTTTGGTCCCGTTAGAAAGCCCAAGGAGATTGAGACTCCCTGCTGAATGGGAGGAGGGCGAACTTGAGCGCCTCTGGGGCCGTCGGAAGGAGCCCGACAGTGGAGTTCTTTTGTAACAAACGTCAAACATTGGTTTACGAAGGTGTGTACACTTCTCCATTGCCTCTTGCGTCGTGACGGTGGGCTTGTTGGAGATAGGCCTCTTCGGAGAAGAGAGGCCTCTTTGATCACTCAGATGCGAGGTCCGCTTTGGCTGCGAGATCGCGTTGCCTTCGCCGCTGCAGACGCTAACTTATTCTGTCCCCATTGTACCGATGGCAACGATCTTTTTGGCTGTCTCACCATCTCTGTCGACCTCTCCCGCTCCCGTGACTTGGGGAGAGAGAGCGGACGAGGCAGAGTAAACAGGGCCGGATTCATTCTTTCCTCCGAGAAATGGGCTCTCTATGGGTTTGTCGCCCAAGGTCTCAGAGTTTGGGGGCGCCGTCGCTCTATATTAGGCGCCAATAAATTGTTTCCGGGCGTGACGCTGCTGCTCCGCTTGTCCGTGGTCACCTTTGGGACCGACACGGGCTTGAACGAGGGGGCTGCAACCACCAAGGTTATCTTAAGGCCACCCGAGAGAATACGAGAAAGCTGCTGCTGTCTACGTGTGTATCATCTTCTGATAAGTACATCTGTATCCATGTAGGAAGAAAGTTGGGAGATTGAAGGGAATCAAAAACTCTCGGAGAAGACAGCCCAACTTTCACCAACCGCAGGTGCAACCTTCATTCCACGGCCCAGATTACGGAGTGCAGGAACGCGCCTGTTCCTGGCACCAAGTGGAATATGGCAACCAGTGTACGTGCACCGTGACTTTCCTCCTCCCACCAATGTAAAGGAACCTTAAGTGGAAGCTTACCTTAGCTGGTGATATTCTTCTATTCCAGAAAACCACATTCTGTGCAGGTACGAAGAAAAAAAGCATCCTATGCTCTGAGCCAGCAGTACTGTAAAGGCCGTCTGGAGTGAGTGGTACTTTTCGTCAGAAGTAATTTGTCATCTCCACCACACTTCTGATGAGAACCTATCCTTTACGGTATCACGAGAGCTTTCTCAATATAGCCTGAGTACAGATATGTTCGTACGTACACACAGTACCGGGTGCGCAGGAATTAGATCCTGACCAAAAAACTGTACGGCTCCACTGCTGGAGCATCATCTAGCGCGATATTGGTACCAATCGAAAGCTACTTCTGTTGTGACCAATGCGTATGACTCGAATTGAGAAAGCAGTACTTACTTTAAAAAGTGCTCTTACCTTTTCAGGTAAATTCACTTGAAAACTTGATGCCACTGTACTTGGGAATCTCCTCCACGAAGTCATTCTGCTTCACTTCACTTTTCATGCTTGTGTTGACTGCAGCAATACCTTGAACCCTCCAAATCTGCTTCTCCCACTCTCGAAAGTGACACATCAAGTCATGTTTCGCAAGAATATGGTCACTACTTGCTGCTGAGGCTGATCTTGCTGCCGCAGTGCACAACGCAGTAGAGACAGTTGATGTGGCCCAGGTCGATGGCAAGTCAATTCTTGCGCACCCGGTACGTAGAAGAGCTGCAGGGTGAGTCGTGAAAAAAGACAGATGGGGACATCATGAAGAAGTTAAGGCATGTCAATGGGCGGCAGGACGCAAGAGGAAGTAGCATGGTAAAAAGTTCCACCAGGGATAGGGAAGGTGGGTACATTGCTATTTGCATGTTAGTCTGCTCCACCAGGGAAAGACACCCCCCCAAAAAAGTCTTCCTAGGAAAAGTAGGCCTTCTTTCTAAGAGAGTATTTGTAGGCCTACTTTTTAAGGGAGTATTTGTTCGTGCTCGGCCCAAGCAGTTACTCAATATCCCTGGGCACGTTCAGTGCTCATTAATCCTTGTGTTTGTTGTGTGGAAACGTTGTGTGACACGTCCGCCTCAGTAAGTGGCCCAGGGACTAACAGGCACTTGAAGACTACGTTGATACCCAGCTGTTCGCATTGGAGAATTCTTCGTCTTCTGACACGTCGAGTAAGTTTCCAGTGTGAGTGCCTCTAAACAAAAGTGTACCAATGAGTACAATGCATAAGAGGCTACGAGCTCTGTCACCTACTCTGAATTGATCCCTCCACACAAATAGACTGACTCAGTACAGTCAAATGTTAGTCCTCGAACACCTTGGAATCCGAGGAATTTTTCAGAAAACCTGAGAATCTTTTTTTGTCAAATCGACTGTTGGTACAAAAAAGTGATCAAAGAATTATCAAATATTAGCTTTCCCGGTACATATTTAACTAAAAAAAATTCTCCAGTGGTAATCTATATGCCAAAATGTCTGCTCGTTCGTTCCTTCCTTCCTTTATCATGTGTTCCGGATAGGCGGCCCCACTGTTGGACCCGGAGGGCCCAAACTTGGCACAGGGCCGTCCTTGGCATTGGTTAGGTTACAGGGGGGTTGAAGGTGGATTTCGAGGCTGCTTTGAGGCCAAAATTGAGGTCAAAAGATTTACGTACTACCTACAGGGGAGGGGGAGGATGTAGACCTCGATCAGTAGGGTTAACCTCAACTTTGGCTTAGAAGCAACCTCAAAATGAACCTCAAACCTTCCCGGTGAAAGGGATCAGGAAGGGTCTTAAAATAACCTGAGCAATGCCGAGCATCTCTGCTAGTTAAGAACAAAAGACAATATAATTTTGCCCTGTAGCACAGTCAGACACGCCGGTAAACCCAGACGGTCAGTGTCAGGTACGAGAGGATTTGTTGTGGTTTGTGGGAAGAGAATTGCGAGAGCTCCAGCGCCATTTTTACGTGCATTGAACGAAGATATTAAAACAGAAATACAGATATACGTTGGTCCGACAACCCAATAATCCATGTTCATGATCACATTCTTAATTCACGTTCATGTCGCCATGTAATGTACGGAGGGTGAGGCTAATTCATAAGGTATGAAATGAACTCGGAGAAGGTCCCATTAAGAGTGATTATTGTCTACTGTAATATGAGCTGAGCAGGTGAGAGAGCTAAGAGAGAATGTACAGAATTACAACCTAGCATGTAGATACCGTATGTCTTATAGATACATAAAATATCGTATGTGATGTAAATACCAAAGTACAATACATTACAGAAAGCACTTTATTTTTGCCGAACACTTTTTTTCATACTAGCAGATCCCACTTGCTTCGCTGGTAGTTCCAATGAAGCCCCCGGCTAGACAGTCCTTGCCGTAAGTAAATACGTCAAGCATGACGAGACCTGAAACACTGTACTGAAGCACGTTGAGGTGGAATTTTGATGTGGAACACGTAGATGTGATACTGGGACGCAATGTTGAATACACAGGGTCAATGTCACTTTGGTGCTAGAATGCTCAAAAGGAGGCCACCTGGAGCAGGGGCCATGCCAAACAGGACTGAAAAGTGGTTTTTTGAGGGGGAAAACATGGATGAAATGGCCTGAAATTTTCATGGGACAATCCCAGCCTCCAGGCCAATCATTTCCACATGGTTGCATCCCCTGGGTTCTCCGGCGCCATGCACAGGCATGCAAAAACCCTGTGTCCGGACTGAGAGGTTGCTACGTTCCGTGAAGCAGCCAAAAGAGAGCGACAGGATCAAATTTGGAAATGAAACCAGGTAATTTCCAATTATCTCTAAACGAAGTGCCCAAAGTACAGTGCTGCACCAAAGTACAGCTGATGCATTAGAGTGGCAGAACAAAGCAGTGTGTTGCTGTGCAAATGTACAGGCGCGGTAATTCGTACAGGCATGTAAAGGTCGATGAAGGTGAAAATGGCGAGTACAGCATTATGGTAAATATTTGGTACACCCAGTTACGAGGTGCTGCGAGATGCTCACCTGCCTGAAGTCGCGCCCACACAAGGTCATCATCTTCAGTGACAAGAAAAACGTTATTACCCACAAATTTCCTATATGCCAAATGGATAGTAAGGTAGGGGTTGTCCACCTCATCACATGTTTCTACAGCATGGACTTTCGAAGACAAAAATGGAGTGTCAAGGTTCAAATGGATCAAGGCTTTGATGAGCAGCTTCTTCTCAATGTCAAGGGACGAGAGGTCTTGGAAGGTACTGATTAAATAGGCTTTCTTGCAGAAGAACAGCAGTAGGCACAAAGAGCCAGAGGAGACTTTGAGTCCTTTATTAGCATCATCAGGGTAGTAGTCCTCGCACGCAAAGAGAGATTTGTTTGGGCATGGATCGTCAGCTGACTGAATAAAGGCTACTTCGCACTGCAAACTTTCAAAATGCTGATAAAAGGTGAATGTGTAGAAGCCAGAAGTGTAAGAGATGGATGTTACACGGATATCGCAGTTCTCACCAGTGCAACCTTTGACATATGTCCTCACGGCTATGATAAACAAAAAATGACCAGGACAAAGGTGTTCCAATCTGGATGAAAGTACGTTTTCTGTGAATTTCTAAGGTTACTAGCCACTGGACTCGAGTGTAAAGTATAGAGTGAGCCTTAAAGTTAAGTTGAGAACTAGAGTGAGAGAGAGAGCCCAGAAAATTAGAATGATTCTTAAGTATAATTCTGGAACGAGAGGGTGAGATGGAGTGAGAACGGTTGAAATTTACGCTTACAAACTAAATCTGGACTGGATCATTTGATGGACCACTAAAATAGAGCCTTTAGTTATGTTTTACAGGCGTGCCTGCCCCATCACCTTTGTGCAGAGTTAACCATATTTTGGTCATGGTAAGGCTTCATCGTTGGTTTTGCCACCCCAGTTGTAGATCAGAGTAAGGGGACATCAGAGAGCTAAGCTCATCACATGATTAATGCCACGCTGTTCGGCAGGCCAGATGCCCCTCCAGTCTTACTAACAGCTCACTGCTCACCACGCTCCGGACTGGGCTGTCCAGAGCTGACGAGACCTATTTTTACTCTGAATTCAAGTGTCATTAACACTGGATGACTCTCTATATCACCATAGTCACAAGGTCTATGAACTGTGACATTATTGCGAACACGCTTCTTGGACAGAATGTAGTTCCCATGCCAATAAAGATGGCGCTGTGTGACGCATCTCTCCCTTCTACAATCCCTACTCAGGACTGCCTTTTCTTGCTACTGCTAGACTGTCAAGATCTGGACTGCCTTCTCTCGCTTTTGCTGAGTCCGATCAGGTCTGCCTTCTCTCGCTACTGCCGAGGTTGATCTGGACTGTCTCCTCTCGCTCCTGCTGAGTCCGATCAGGTATGCCTTCTCTCGCTCCTGCTGAGGATG
>JAAUXU010151200.1_pt1 | contig 13973 bp, 14 predicted proteins | sample 7278151 | NCBI WGS metagenome assembly JAAUXU01 (sample SAMN14350113, study PRJNA611818) | marine sediment metagenome | isolation source: surface marine sediment (1.8m) | place: French Polynesia: Moorea | collected 2018-08 | reverse complement strand
GTCAAGAGGCAGCCTCTGCTCGTCGACGAGAGATCTTTAACCTTGCCTGCGGCTCCAGCAGGGAGCTACTGTCGCGGGTACTACGACACCATGACGCCACCCGCGTCATCACGACCGTCGCCGCTCCCTATCAAGGAATCGCCTGAATTGTGCGACCGGTCCCAGTCCCCCGAGCCTGCCATGAAGATGCCTCCGCCCGAGTCCTTCTACCAACGAATGGATCGCCTCTCGGTCATCAACCCTGCAGTCATCATGGCTGCCAGGTTCATGATGGCCGCGGCGGCTGCGGCTGCCACAGCGGCCGCCACCAACTCCACTACTCTTTCTACCCAGCATCCTGACTTAAAAAGCGCGGCGGAAACAGAAGGAACTTTTTCAGCGTCCTCTCCCAAAGAAGTAAGATTAGAGAAAATTAAGCAGCTTTATCAGTCCAGTGACTAAGCCTGCTGGTGATATGTGAGCGCGTGCATACGGTGCGTATAAACATGTCTTGTACATATGAATGCTACTATATGCCTATACGTGTATATATACGGACCTACCTATATGCGGTATATACACCTACACATATATACATTCATACTACGTGTTAAGACTTTTCCCTTTGCTTGTGGGAAAAGTTCAGATCACAGCTAAAATGAGAGGAGTGTGTTGCATACAGTAACGTATGAAGGTAAAGCTTTTTACTTCTTTTCTGTGTGTGCGTGTTCCTATTATGGATTAAAAGATACAAACCAACGACCACTGGCGAAATGGCAGTAATTTGAGCATGTGCTGTACGATATATGGCTAATAAAATATTCGTCATTTGATGCAGATGCGTTAGATCGACAGTTGATTGAAACAATTCGATAGAGTGTTCCTGAAATCCCAACGCGATTTAAAGCATAATTGAAAACAATTAAGGTCGATTAAAGCGCTTGGTGCTTTCCCCAGCCAGAAATAATAGAAAAGGTTAAAAACAACTGGTCGCACAAAAAGTCGAGTCAGTGGCGGCTTTGGCGCAATAATCCAATTGTTCATTCTGACAAATTGCAGGTATTTGGTGAATGTACTCGGCATTGGCCCGACGTCATTTAGGGCGTGCTGACATTAAGGATTGGCTTTGAATTATTTGATCACCACCATGTAAAAATGTTAGTGAAATTGCGACTCTCCTAGCCATAAACCCACTAATAGATCACCAGTGTCAAATCGTTGAATCGCACTGTAAATGCATCACGTCCACACGTTGTTGCTACTGTGTGTGCTATATCCAATGTACGAAATTACAGAGTGTATCAGAAGTGGTGCCCGCGGTGAGATTCAGTGTATGGTAGATTTGCATCAAGAATGGACCCAGACGACTCAGTCAGGTGCATCCTCACGGATGAGGCCCTCAAAACGTCACTTGATTACGGTGTGACGCACATTTGCCTCATGCTTGTCTTACCTGGGAGAAATAGCTCAGAGAATATTTTTAAACATGTAGTGGAAATCTCAGTGCACACGAACCTGGTGCAAATTGTTGTTGTTTGCAGCTCAACCTGGGACTATTACTTAATAGTTGTCGGCAGTAACTTCAACGTTTAAAGCAAAATACACAGCAAATGGTCACACAGCAGACACCAATTGTGATACGCACTGTACATTGCACCACGTGTATGTGTGTGTGAGTGTGCAATATCGCATGGTCTTAAGTATGCTACAGCGTATAGGACGTTGTTCTACCCTCTAATAATGTTTTAGTCAGTGACTGATTTTCACTAAAGGCCATTCCAAAAAAAAAGCAAAACGCACATGACACGGCCCCAACTGCATTGGCTCCCCATTGCTGAACAAAAGAGACACCTGTAGTTAATTTCACGTAGTACAAGAGCTCTAAAGGCATGTGAGACTCATCATGAACAATAGTGTGGCAGTTCCTTTGAATACGCTCGTATATTTATGGGTAGCACGTGATACGATATGCTTGGAATCGCAGCAACACATCTGTACACACAGTCAATTTTAGCTATTAGATATTGATATGCGCAAAAAGCTAATTACGGCCATACGAAGAACCACGTGATACATGTGGTGTTAGTCTTGTTTTGCATATTTCTGCTTAGACTGAGCTATATTTTTTATGCTTGACCACGAAAGCGTCATCAGCGCACACAAATCTGGCGAAACATTATTTATCTCCCAACACTGGAGAGGAAAAAGTGTTCCAGGCCCCGAAGTCGACACAAGAGGATGTCACTTCTGGTACTTTCTTCACACTTTTATATGTTCTCTTCTACCTACGCTTCCGTCGTCGCCCACGTTGAGCAGGTACTCGCCCTCGCCCTCCATGTCCCGGACAGCAGTGTTGTAGCGGAGGTGGCGGCGACCAACGCCGCCGCCTGGGCCCAGCGATGAATGTGCTACTGCGGCCGCCGCAGGTCGTGGTAAGGATGCGTAGGGTGGAGGAGCAGGGATGGTGACAGAAGCCAGTTGGCCTCCAGGAGGTCGGCGATTGAGAGTACCGGATGGCGGGTAAGCTCCCTAAATAAATGCATAGAAAAAGTAAGATGCTTGTACGTGGGTACACATATGCATGCAAGTGCACATGCACGCACAACAAAGGAAATAAACAAACTAGAAAATTGTATGACAGCAAAATGATGGAGAACGAATTCCATTGTGCAGCGGAAAAGTAACTGTAGTTATGACCAAATGACAGTGGACTCAAGGACCGAGTACCCCGAGAGGAGCACGTACTTTGGTACTTCGTTTTTCAAGTGCAATGTTACAAAACTGACAGCATTTGAATAAGGGATTGAGAGACCAGATGGTATCGTTGTACATCTACTGACATGGTCCATCATTTCAGTAGGATGTGCATTTTTTGCGCACATGGATATCTCTCTCACTCTCGATGTCGCGTGTGCGTGCGTATCAGTCAATAGTGAATATATAATGTTATATAATCTGCCTGTGTAGGACTCCTCTCAGCAGTTGTAAACAGTGTGAGCGTAAAGAGACCACTTAAAGCTGCCCTCTGTCGATAGGATTCACACATCGTAGTGAGAAAAAAAACCACATACGTATGTACGTTAACTTCAGTTTATGCAGAGGAAGAGTTACTAACACGAACTATACGGTACGTATTGTACAAGTGATCGGTCCTGCCTATGCTCCTACCGACAGGGTACATTTACTAAGTTTCTCTGTGCGTACGTACATGTACGCTATAGGAGCAACCGCTTAAAAACCTTCTCGTACATGCAGGAGTGAACTTTTTAAACGTCGCACCTGTGTTCACCCGAAAGCACAGTCTGTATGTACAAGTGAGTGGATTGTGTCGAAACAGATTTGTGAGCACGTGTTTGATCCGAGTATAACACGTATACGCGTAATAGCATATTGCCTATACAGTACAACTAACATGTCAATACGTGTACACGTTACAAAAGTGAGCCCGAGTGAAAATTCGACCACGCAGTTACAGCGCTACGTACACAGCATGCAGATGCGCTGCACGCATCACTGCTTCCAGCATGGAAAAAGAGCATCCAAGTACATGTACAGTATTAAGGAAGCAGAGCAGGATCTCATTACTTTATGACTTAAGCAGTCCTTACTCGACTGTTTTGCCCGTCCAGACTCCTCTGAGCTAGCAGGGCTCGCTGCTTGGAGGAAAGTGGCTGCTCCTCCGACTTGACGTAACATTGTTGTCCCTGAGACATGACCAGGAGAAGCTGTTGCTCCTGTTCCTGCTGCAGCTGCTGATGCCGCCGCACTTGGTCAGGGGTCATCTTGGCCGCCGCAGTCAGCCAGACCCCTTCGCCCATTGGGTTAGGGTACCAATTGCCTCCTTGCATGACCCGCGAAGGCCGTAGGTGATGCTGTTCTTCTTCAACGTGAGGTTGAGACTGGGCTTCTTGCTGTGCAATTGCGGTCGAGGAGACGACTCGAAGGCCATGCAACTCCGCGTCAATGTCAGCTGATATCGGTTTGTTACGAGGCTGGCGGCGAGATCGGCCTGGAGAGGCTGCAATTACGAGAACAACTGAATACTTTTTTTTGTACCTATGACTGCATTATGGCGTGCAGTTCCCGTCTGTTGGAAATATCAAGGCTGTTAAAAAGTGAAACCAAGTAAAAATACAAACTATCGGAAAACTGCTGTTGTATAGTCACTCACTGACAGTCGCTGTGTTTTTCTTCGGTTCCATCAGGGCCGCAACCTGCTCGTCGTCGCCCCCGTTCGAGGGTGCATTGGCCCCCGAGCCCGGTGTTCCGCTGTTGGCGCTTCCAGTGGTCCCGATGGTGCCGCAGTCCAACAGGAGTTTCTCAGTCAAGCCCTAGAAGGCGAAAACTGACTCAGAGTTAGGACCAATGGAGACATTTCTGCAGTATCGGCGAGTACGAAGCGCACCCACTCGTACGCTGAACCAGCGATTTTGCATGGGCAGCGCAGTCATTTCTTCATTGCGATAAAGTAAGACCGTGAATAATACAATGTTACTGATGCTAAGTAGTTATGCATTGTCCTGAGGATTGGTAGCTGGATGCAATGTGAGGAAATGAGCCCTCACCTGCCTCCGGTGTACCAAGGTGGCGATGACTATAGCTATGAAGATGATGGCGATTGCAAGCCCGCCAAACAAGAGGAGCAGAGCTTCCCGACCCAGACCAGTAGAGGACGTCACTGCAATGAGTGCACTGTTATAGCATCGGCCAGCAACACATGAACTTGTCGCTGTTCTGGTGATCACCAAAAACGCAAAAGTGGTGGACACGCACGTCCGAAAAATCGTTCGCTTGACAATGTGCATTGTACGAGTACTGCAGGACAGCGTGCTCCAAGTACAACACGCGAGGTACGCGACGCATGACAGTGGCGGGACAGGCTAAGCACGTGGCGATGGATCTCGTATGACAAGGACGTCGGTGCAGAGTGACGTTAGTCAAAACCTTACACATGGGTATCGCTTACTGTATAATTAGCTGTGACTCTGTTGTTCTGTATACGCTACAGCACGACTACATGCACAGTAAGTTGAGTGAGTCACACCGAACTCATTCTGTGCAGTTCAGTAATTATTAATGTCACAGAAATTGATAAGGGATTCTAATATGCCGTTAGCTCCGGTGTCATATCCTTGTACAGACCGTCTACGTCAAGTAGTCTCGTAGGAAATACTAGTAGCGCTTACGCGCTCCCCACTTTGCTGGGGAGGGAAATATATAATGCGCTGTGGATGTGTCCGTCTGTCTGTCTGTCTGTCTGCCACGCCCTCCGTGCTCAACACGAGCTCCGCGGTCAACAACACATGCTTCGCGCTCAACGAAAATCAGCTGCCAAAGTCAGCCGCCAAGATCAAAATCCGCCGCGAGCTGCCGCAAAAATCCACCTCCACAAAAATGACAAAAATCAACCGCGAAAGGGTCCGTCAGCCGCGAGATGGCAGAAACCAGCCGCGGACGGACAGACAGACAGACAGACACACACACACACACACACACACACACACACACGTACGTACCGGCCTGTCCTCTTATATATATATAGGGATCATAAGTCGGAACGAGCGGGCCAATTAGCAAATGCAAGCATGCAGTACATTAAAAATATTTTCTAGCTTACTCTCACTGCCATGCGTCTGCTTCTGCGGTCTGTTGACCTTGACATTTGCGATGACGAACTTGGGACTGGCGCCCTTGTGGTTGACGGCGTACACCTCCAGCCGCAGGAGGGCATCCCTCGCCGGAGACCCGACTTCTTGGCCGCCGACCGTGAAGATCGGGGCCCGGTCGTTCGTGGCGTTGTGCCTCAGCCGACCGGTCTTGGTGTCGTACACCTGGGGGGAGCCGAAAAAAAGGTGTGCCGATTCATCCGTGAGCACAATCGGTTGGACCCTTTGAATTAGCACACAAGTGTCGCACATCGTCGTGGATGAACAAAACGTATCTCTTGCCTTTTAAATTAGTCAAATTCATTGTACGAACACAATGGGAAATGCACGTACAAAAAGAGCCTCCTTTCTCTCATTATGCAGTTCGTCACTGTATGGAGCAAATTGAAAGGTGAATGTGCTATTGTTACATTTTTCTCTTTAATGGATGAACAATAGCCTGCTCACCTCTAATATGAATGTCTGCTTGAGGCCTCCGCTGAACGCCTCCCGGCACCGTACTTCGATAGCATGGGCGCTAGAATTGCGAAGTTCGCAATTTTCAGGTGACTGGGGGGGACCTGGTGTAGAACGGAAAAATTTATCAAGCCAACCCTTAGGAATGTGCACTCTAGCAACGTCCAGAGGTCGCCAGGCAAAACGCTTTGTCCGGTGCTCTCTGGGCCGTCGTCGAAGTGGCAGCTCTGAGTGTGACTTTCAGATCGTATCAACCGTTCACACAAGGTCTTTCAAATCAATTGGGTCTTGTTCATGGGACATTTCGACTGGGTATAGGGGCATTTATTCAAGTGTACTAATTCCAAGCAGACACCGTATGTATATTTAGGAGAAATAGTACAATTGGCCACAGTCTCTTTAGTAAAACCCGCAAAATCGAGTCCAATCTTTCCAATCAAGCTCTGGATTCATCCGGGCTCGCATAAGTGCCAAATTTTTGTGCATAACTGTACCACCTACATCTTAGTTGTCACCAAGATTCTGCGTGGTCCGGGCACGGGAACACGGTCAATAAGCTCCTTGAACAAGACCCAATAGATATGAAAGAGCTGGTATGTAGTGGTTTGTGCGCATTACTGTTCAGCTCTCTGCATGTTGTCCAGAACTTACTGCCTGGAGTAATGGTGAAGTTGCAAGGACGGAGCTGAGATCCAATCTCGTTACTGCTCGAGCAGGTTAAAGTACCGTAGTCCATGTCAGATTTGGGGCTGTAACCGAGAAAGAAATGTGCATTCGATTTTGGCGGTGCGAATCGCTTGAACGAGTGATTGTTCAAAGCGCTCCCTTACGAGTAAGTGATAGTGCTCCAGCTGCCGTCGGAGTTGACGTCGTCCACCGGGAACGCCATGGTCTTGCCAGAACTGCTGAAGTGCCACAAGAACCTAAGAAAGTGGATGTTGACCACAGCAGAGCAGTAGAGACATCCCATTTAGCCAGCCATTACCGAGAGACAGGAGGATTGGCTAGAACCCTACAAGTGACGGTGACGTTTCCGCCCCTGGCCACCCCCAGCTTGGAGACGCGAGTGGCTGGGTCGCAGACCGGACGGTCTGTGTTAAATAAGAGACATAACGCATCCACGCTCTTGGTGATCACAGTACTTGCTCATGCACTTGGACAACAAGAACTCACGCTTTATCTTGAGGTGCACCTCATTGCTCCGGCTGGCGCCATGCGCGTTGCTCGCTGCGCACGCGTAGTTGCCCGCATGCTCGCGACGGATCCTCTGGATCACCAGACTCCTAGTGCTCTCGATCAAGCCGCGGCCTTTGTCGGGAATGACCTCGACTCCCTGCGTGACGAAACGCTCCTTATTCATCCGGTCATGCATGCAACATGCATGGCGTTACTTCCTCGGTGCGGGACAGTATTAATAGAATAATATTTTTGTGTGTGGAAGGGGGGGATATCGCTAAGCTCGGGATAACACACAACATACGAGGAAGGCAGTAGTTAAGTCAGGGATATGATATCCTTCTAGCTAAGAGATTTCTCATGCACGGGCGGACAACAAAATCCAATTATAGGCTCTCAGGTATTTTTTTGTGTCCCCGTTTTTCCATGTCTACCCATTTAAATTATGGCCCAAGCTTGAGAAGGCGACCCACGTTTTGCATCAAAAGCAAGGGGTTTAGGACGGCAGGAGCAGCATTGTTTGCAAATCAAAGAGAAAGCAGCTCGCTAGATATTCATAGGGTTGCCTTCTGCTCGGTATGCCACATTAGCAAGCGGATACCATGGAATGTATAATTTCAGTGGGCCAGAGACAGAGACTACAGACGTTGATATCTGCACCGGACATTTCTTTTTGGACTGCACGTGAGAAGCTTGTTCTGATTGAGTCACTTATTGCTCACATCATGCGTCCAGATGAGCCTGTCCACGTCAGGGTTGGCCTCGACGGAGCACTCGAAGTAGACGTCATCTCCCTCCTTGATGTCGTCAGAGCGGAGCTTCCTGCCGAACCGAAGACGTATGGTTGGAGGATCTAAAACAAGGTATTCGAACAGTGAGCGGGTCCTCCTCGTGCACCATTGTGAAGGTGTGACGGGGCTTCTGGATCTTGTCGACTTCCGTCTTCTTGGTGCTGACGATGGTGGGAGTGAGTAAGTCAGAGTCGTCCCCCACCCTCGCCATCAAGTCGAGTCTGGTCCCTTGTACTGTGCGTAAATACAGTACTTAAACACTTCTTCTCGTCAAAATTTATTCATAAGCCCCGCGTGAGGAAAACAATGGGACGTCCTGCTTTTTACTCTTTGCCCAACGAACGGAGCCCTTGGAGCAAAAGTATGTGCTGAAGATTTGTGCTGTCTTGCACGTACGATCTCTCTCTACCAACATCTATGAAAGGAATCTGTCACTAAATATCCCGCTACTCTTGAATAACTCTGTGTATAAACAAATTTAGTCGCTAACGCGCCCATCCACGACATTTTCCACTGTGCAATGTTTCTGTTCAAGACAGATTTGTGGGCTTTTTCCTCCGTGTTCTTTGTCGTGATTTAAGCAAGGCAACCTCGATATTCGTTGCACATACAGTGTGTACGCACACGCATAATTTGTAGGTGTACAGTTTGTTCCGCCAATGCGTGCACGTTCATCTCGAGACACACGATTCGGTGTGGGGACGTAAGCGAGCACAGTGCATAATGCCCATGTAACTATGTCGTACGTATATTGTAGGTATGCACCAATGTAACTCCCGCCTGTGAAGATGCCTACATACGAGATAACCCAATCTTCGCGTGAAAACGTTGCGGAGGGAGAAAATCCGACGCGACAGCAAGTTTAAATTGCGCATTGCGCGATATCGATCCAAGGGCAATGACTACATTGTGTGTGCGTTAAGGTTTGCAACGTGTGTATGACAGTTCAATAAGGAAATGCTTCCTGTACTAGTGAACGGCCTACGTACACATGACGGAGAGTATCATGGTGTCCTCGATCTCTGCCTTCATCGCCATGGTGGGGTTCTCCGCCCTACAGGTGATCATCCGGCCGTCGTCGCGGCGCCGAGGTCGATAACGAAGCACGCTGTTCGTCATCGAGGGATTCTCCCGGTAATGAGTCTTAAAAGACACACAGCTGATGTCGACGATGCTGTTGGTGGAAGGTCTCAAGCAAACTCACCGTCACCTTCTCCCTGTCCACCCTGAGCCTGTCCTTCAGCCATATGATGTCTGCCGGCGGTTTCGACCCAAGGGATTGGCACACCAGCTCGTATTCTTCTCCAACCCTGACAAAGTCGGGCTTCTCAATGATGTTAACGCTTGTTGGGCGCACTGCAAGTTATTAAGAAGAATGTTTCAGGTCGAAGTGTAAGGAACTCGTCATGCAGACGTAACACGATGACCGCTTCTTATTGTACGTTCACTTCGAAGGGAGTCAAGCAGTGAAAACTCCGTCTTTCGCTGTAGCAACAATCAAACATAAATTCGATTTGGTGTCACTCAGGAATTTCTCTTATCTGGTATCGCTTGGCAGAAAAATGGAGAAAGGAACCGGTGGAGAGTCGTATTTTGGGCCAGCCTTCCTATTGCCAGACCAGGATCTTCCCTCGCCCCCACCAGTATCATGTACAGTGCACACACCTCTGCTGCACAAGGTTGGCCTTTGTGATCCGTCAGTGGCTCGTACATAAGTGCCAACTCTGGCACGACAAAGCATGCATATCCATGAGATGGTGCCAACGCATGGAAAGTTACGGGGACTTTTCTTGCCTTACATGCATTTAACTATTGATCTTGCACCCTCCCTCCCCCCTTGTGACCGGTGGTGATCCGGCCCTAAGTGAAAGTGACCGTTCTTATGCAGGGGGCGCAATATTCAGGTTCCTCTAGAAACTGAGCTATACAAGTGATGTGAAATGATGCATACATCAATGGAAAGAGAATTACGCCACAGTCAACGTCTATGACTCAGTATTGGCTTTAAAAAAGTACTTGCTCATGACGAGAGAAAAAACGGAAACAAGTTGGCAATCAAGAGGTCGCTACTTTAGAGAGGTTGCAATATAAAGAGGAAATCAGTTGCTCTGAGCAAAGCTCTCGTACTGACAAAATGGCTCACGCAACATTCAAGTGAGGGGTTGACAGATCAGAAAAGAAATACACTTTTAAATCACTTTTAGGCAACACTTTTTTATAGCCAATCACTTCAGGAAGTTGATATCAGTGGAATTTTGAATGTCCGATTAGACTGATTATGTTTTCAATGACATAATTGCAAAAAGGACATGGAAAACCTCCCAGATCAGCATCACTTTGCGTTTTTAATAGCGTTCTGAGCTACATCCAGACGTTTGGTTTCTTTAGGGAAACTTTCCTACGTTATAAGCTTTTCTTGCAGCTGTTCTGGCAGCAGACGTACTTATTTTGCAGGTACCAGACTTGATCGCGCCGCGTGCATCAATGGGAGCTACTAAACATTGCGCACGCTGTACTACAATGGGGATCTTGAGTGCGCCAGCGCGGCGCAATTTGCCAATGCTTTGCGCAGGATCATGGCCGGATATCCTGTCAGATTGAGTACGGCGAATAGTCGAGAGAGAGGATGCTGTGGTCCAAGGACTCCCCCAAGTTCTGCGAAAGAAATTTCTGCTGTGGAGCACGTTGGGGTCGGCCAGCGCGTTGGTGGCGCAGCAGTTATGGCGTGCCACTGGTGCTTTCGTGCGCCAGGTGGAGGAGGACCTGCTTACGCCAGTAGATCTCTTTACGAAGTTTGTGAGTACCCAGGTGGCGTGGGAGGTTTAGGGTGACCGCTCTTTTCCGCTTGTGCAGTGATGGCGTACTTGATGTACTGTAGATACTCCCGAAGTAGTCCTGACTGGCCTCTAGTTTACTTCAATTTCGTTAGTGGAGCAATCGCGCAATCGGCCACTCCTGTACGATGTGAAAGTACTTCAAAAAAAGTACTTACCATAGGGCAAATGCAAAAAAAGGGCTTCCTTGTATGTATCTCTTCCATCATTCCAGAAGGTGTTCTTATCGTTGTCTTCATGCACTCCTCATGAGTATTCAACAACATCCGAATGGCAACATATAACAACTGTGTGTTTTTAGGCTATTCCATTCCCCCATTGGTGATGAAAAATGCCGCGCTATAAATTTCACCGATGTGTCATCATTTAGCACTAAAGGTACAATTTGATCGCTCTATAGCGGGTGTTTTAATACACGTGAGCTCAGTGGTATCAAACGCACTCTTACGTTATGCGTTGAGTTCTCTAAACGTACACGATCGTGCGAGTTGAGCGGAATGCTTATCTGAAGACAAAAGACGTTGGAAAACTCACAGTTGATACGCAGTTCCAAAATCCTGGACTGCGGACTGCTCACGTTGTTGTTCGAAGCCCTGCACTCAATCTTGGCCCCGTCCAATTCTCTGGAAGCGAGCAAAGGTCATGGGATGGAAGCCACGCTGACTCCGTCGTAACTTACCTCTCTGCCCTCATGTCCTTGAGCTTGTTGACTACGGTGTCTGTGCCCTCCACATGGTAGGAATCATCCACCATGGTCCCATTGATCCACCACATCACCGAAGGCAGAGGCCGACCTGAAGGAAGAAGAGACTTGAAATGGGACCTTCTCTTGAGCCATGAACAATCCCACCGCCGACGGCGTTGCACTTGAGGTTGAGGGGGTCGCCCTCCTGGTAGACTCCAGCGATGGCTCCGGAGGTCTCGATGGTTGGATCATCGCTTACTATGCGTGGAGAATTCGGAGGAACTGAAACATTGTGTAACAGCATCTTTCAAAAAAAAATCGTTATTGACGTATATACAATGTAACATGTATGGAAAATAACATTGCGCGCCAGATGAGGGAGGGCGAGAGAGAGGAGCACATTTTTCCCCTCTCAGGAAGCAGAAATTCCTTATCGTCGATTGAAGAGAGAGGAAGGCAACAACGACGTTGCCTGCTTGATACCTCGCCAATATCTGTCCTTATCGCAATATGAAAGGATTTAAGTTTATGAGATTCTCTACCTTCCTCCTCCCCCCTTTCCGGATTGTCCTATTACGAGTACAAGCTACACAGATACACATTTTTCCATATCTTTAAAGCCTGAAGTGATAGTAGAAGAAAACAGCTGTTGTTCAAACTGTCTGAACGATAGAGCTTTTTTTTCTTTAAATAAAGACCAACGAAGCTTCCATCAAGTCCCTGAGCAGCGATTTGTACGTTCTACCGAAGCTTCCGTTACTCCATCTCTCTCGTACTCTTTTGTAGCTCTTTAAAGAAAACGGAGAGCGATTCTTTTATGGCCCGAAAAAAGTTTCTTCCTCTTCTCAAAATGATGGGCTAAAGTTTTGATTATCGCAGGACATTATCAAGAGACTTCAGAAAATGAGTTTCCACTGCAGTAGCTGCTCGGGACTTCTGAAGACGTCTGTTCAACAATTTTCCTTTATTCAGCGCTTCCAGACAGTTTTTTCCCCACTCATTGACAATGCTAAGGGCCTTCCCCCCCCCCCTCCTCCTCACCTCCCCAGTCAGTACAAGCAGTCTCATCGGGGGGAAACTTGAACCATAAATTTGAGTAGGAGAAAATCCAACCTGTCTCGACGCTGTGACGCAGTTTTGCGTTGCATCCTCGACTGTAGACATTTCACACTGTCTACACATTCCTTGCTAAATGTATCCCTGCATATTTTATATCAGCTCTTTGCTAGAGTGGGTCAACACCTGAAAAATTCATCACGTGCGCCAGATTTATTTCACCCTCGTTTTATGGGCGACACCGTAAATTCTCTTTCAACAGCTCATGAAGGCCGAGTGGGAGAGTGCGCGTGCATACGCACAACCCACCCACAATCTACACTCTCCATCCATGCCTTTTACGGGAGCGCGCAAATAAGGGAATCGGAGAGATTTTTTTTTTTGCTCTCCTAACTCCATTAACCCCGTGTAAGCACACTCGCACTCCCCAAACACACCCGCACCAGAGGTGCACGCATGCTTGAACACCAATCAAGCAGCACTGGCAGCACCCTTTTGATGGTGGGAATTGGCGAGCATCGCTTGTCTGGCGTCACAGCCCCGAATGTCACTGTGACGACGAGTTACGACTGTGCACTGCGTCACACGTACGAAACTGCTTCTAATGACGACTATGAAGTGGCTAAAAAAAGAACTGACAGCACCCTTTTGACGGCATTCGCCAGCATCGCTTGCCCGGCGTCACTGCCCCGAATGTCACTGTGCCGGCTGTTCATGAGGCTTCTTCTAAGAGCGACTGAGAAAAAAGGAGGGACGCGACAGACAATGGAAGGCCACGAGCGGTACAAGTACTGGGGTGGGGTCCACATGGAAGATTTCTCGGTCCACAGCTTAGGATGATTTCAAGTGTTGCCATTGACAGTGGAAACCTTCACTGTTCGGTCTGATTTCTGAACCTATTCTGATTCCCCGTGAGTTTACCAGTAGTGACAATTAGAGACTGACCTCATTTTGGCTGCAGTTCACTACATAAGTACAGAATCTCCCAAGTCAGAAGAGCGAAAGTGAACGTCACGTCCATTTTTGCATGCTCTTTCTTCTACAAGTTATACACATCTTGAGAGATCTGCCCAGATCTCCCATGCTGGTTTGTATGGACGTGGGAGGAGTGACAATGCAGCTGTAAAAGGATATCAAGGTGAGATGTGCGTGTGAATAACAGGAAAAATTCTTTAGAAACGAGGCTTGTTACGAGTCTTCAATAAATCAAGAGCTGCTTGTTGCTCGCTCGCCCATTGGCCTTTATCCATCCCTATTTTTTTTCCTCCACAGATTCTCTTGCCCTAATTCATTTCATGAAACAGTAGGGGGGGTAGGGGGAAATTCTGGG
>JAAUXU010067081.1_pt1 | contig 13975 bp, 9 predicted proteins | sample 7278151 | NCBI WGS metagenome assembly JAAUXU01 (sample SAMN14350113, study PRJNA611818) | marine sediment metagenome | isolation source: surface marine sediment (1.8m) | place: French Polynesia: Moorea | collected 2018-08 | reverse complement strand
GTTCTTCTTTTCATGTTTGGTCTCCTTAGTACAAATCCTGATCCAGAGCGCCAGGCTTTTGGCCACCCCAGAAAGGTTTAAGAGTTGATTACCTCGAACGGCTGAGTTTAGGTTTCAGGTTTCAGGAGGGGCAGAGGTTTCGGGTTTCAGTGTTCAGGTGTCAGAGCACATAATTTAGGAATTTAGAAGCTAAATTCAGTTTCACCCCAAATAGGACTCATAAACTAGAAATCGGTGTTCACTGAAACCTGACACCTGACACCTCCGAACCCAATTAAAAAAAGCCGTCTGAGTCTCCAGACGGCCTTTTTGAAATTTAATGAAAATTACTGCCTGAATTTTTTCAAGCCATATTGAGGAATTACAAGCAACCCATCTGATCGCAAATTCATCGCCGGTAAAAACACCTTTAAAATTCAGGCATCGGACTTCTCAGCCTCATCGGTTTTGCATACCAACGTCGGGTCGGCCATTAAGGCCAGCTCTTCATATCGCTGGTTGAACTGTTCGATAAGCATCGTGTGCAGCCTTTCGGCTTCCTCCGGAAAGGTTCGTGTTAATGAGGCATACCGTATTTCGCCTTCCAGGTATTGTTTCAAGCTGCCGTCCGGTTTCTTAGAATCCAGGATAAACGGATTCTTGCCTTCCGCCTTCAACGCCGGATTGTAGCGATAAAGAGGCCAGTAGCCGGACTGCACGGCCAGTTTTTCCTGCTCCTGGGCCTTACCCATGCCGGCCATGATACCCTGATTGATGCAGGGGCAGTAGGCGATGATCAAAGAGGGACCGTCATAGCTCTCTGCTTCCACCAGGGCCTTCATCAGCTGCTGTTTGTTGGCACCCATGGCCACACTGGCCACATAGATATAGCCATACGTCATGGCAATGCGGCCCATATCCTTTTTGGGCGTCTTTTTGCCGGAAGCGGCAAATCGGGCTACCGAACCGGTGGGGGTTGCCTTGGAAGCCTGACCGCCGGTATTGGAGTAAACTTCGGTGTCCATTACCAGCAGGTTGATGTCCTCGCCGGTTGCCAGAACATGATCGACTCCACCATATCCGATGTCATAGGCCGCACCGTCGCCGGTAAAAATCCAGAACGACTTTTTCGTCAACAGCTTTGACCGTTCCGCAATCTGGCCCAGCAGTTCGCTGCCGTTTTGAGAGGCAAGCAATGCTTTCAGCTGATCGCCATACTTACGTGATCCCTCAGGATCCTTCATGTTATCCAGCCAGCCGGTTGCAGCATCCTTGATTTCCTGGGAGACATCCGCATTAAGTGCTTCACGCAGTAGATCCGCCAGTTTGTTGCGCTGCTGGAAAAGACCCAGGAACATACCGTAGGTGAATTCTGCCGGATCCTCGAACAGAGAATTGCCCCAGGTGGGACCATGCCCGTCCCGGTTGACACAATAGGGAATGGCCGGTGCCGATCCGCCCCAGATAGAGCTGCAGCCGGTTGCGTTGCCGATCAGCATTCGTTCGCCAAATAGCTGGGTGATCAGTTTCGCATAGGGCGTCTCGCCGCAGCCGGCACAGGCACCCGAGAACTCCAGCAGGGGCTGGCAGAACTGACTGCCCTTGACGGTTTTGCGGCCGGTCAGATCATCACGCACCGGCAGGGTTTCGAAATAGCTCCAGAGGGGAACCTGTTTTTCGGTCTGGGTCTCAAGCGGCTTCATGACCAGAGCCTTCTTCTTGGACGGGCAGATGTCGGCACAGTTGGCGCATCCATAACAGTCCAGGGCATCGACCTGAATTCTGAAATAATACTCTTTCAGATCCTTGCCGACGGCCTTCTTGGCTTCAAATCCTTCCGGGGCCTTCTCCAACTCTTCTTCCGTCAGCAGCGCCGGGCGAATGGACGCATGGGGACAGACCATGGCACACTGGTTACACTGGATGCAGTTGTCCATGATCCATTCCGGCACATTGATGGCAACGCCCCGCTTTTCATAACGGGTGGTGCCGATGGGGAAGATACCATCCGGGGTGAAGGCGGAGACCGGCAGTTTGTCGCCCTGCTGGGCCAGCATCGGCCGCATCACATTTTGAACGAATTCCGGCTCATCCTGCTCCGCTTGCGGTTGGTCCGTGGCTTCCGCCCAATTCGCCGGGTAATCGATTTGAATCAGATGTTCCAGGGTTTTATCCACCGCGGCAAAGTTCATATCAACGATCTTCTGGCTCTTTTTGCCAAATAATTGCTGAATCTGATCTTTGAGATAGCCAAGGGCATCGTCAACCGGTATCACGTTGGCCAGCTTGAAAAAAGCGGTTTGCATGATCATGTTGATTCGGCCGCCGAGCCCCACTTCCCCGGCAATTTGGACGGCATCGATGTTGTAAAATTTCAATTTCTTGCGGGCAATGGTCCGCTTCAATTGAGCCGGAAGTTTTTCATCCATCTCTTCCTGGGCCCAGGGCGAATTCAGAACAAAAATACCTTCATCCTTGATGCCGTCCAGCAGGTCGTAGGCCTCGACATAAGATGCTTTATGACAGGCAATGTAGTCCGCCGTATCAATCAGGTAAGTGGATTGAATCGGTTCGTGGCCGAATCGCAAATGCGAAATGGTAATACCGCCGGATTTCTTGGAATCGTAGGAAAAGTAAGCTTGAGCGTACATATCGGTATGGTCGCCGATGATTTTAATCGCGCTTTTGTTGGCGCCCACGGTTCCGTCGGCTCCAAGGCCCCAGAATTTGCATTGCACGGTGCCCTTGGGGGTGACGTCGAGGCTATCGCCAACTTCAAGTGATGTGTGGGTCACATCGTCGTTGATACCGACCGTGAAATGATTTTTGGGATTGTCGGATCTCATATTGTCGAAAACCGCCTTGGCCATGGCCGGATTGAATTCTTTGGATCCCAATCCGTATCGCCCGTTGAGCAGTTTGGGGGTCTGGGCCTTTTCCATGTAGGCGGTGCAGACATCCAGATACAACGGTTCGCCCAGTGCCCCCGGTTCCTTCGTGCGGTCAAGGACGGTTATAATTTTAGCGGACTGGGGAATCGCCTGGAACAGATGCTCGGTGGAGAAAGGACGGAACAGTCTTACTTTGACCAGCCCCACCTTTTCGCCCTGATCCTGATAATAGTTGATGAGCTCTTCAATGGTTTCGCAGGAGGATCCCATTGCCACAATAATATGTTCGGCTTCAGGATGGCCCACATAGTCGAACAGATTGTAATTACGGCCGGTTAGATTGCTGACTTTTTTCATGTAATCATCGACAATCGCCGGCACCTTTTCATAATACGGGTTGGCCGCTTCCCGGTTCTGAAAATAGATATCCGGATTCTGGGCAGTTCCCCGCAATTCGGGTCTTTCCGGGTTTGCACCCCGCGCACGGAATCTGGCGACAGCCTCCCAGTCGGTCAAATTGGCCATATCCGCATAATCGATAACGGCAATTTTCTGGATTTCATGGGAGGTGCGGAATCCATCAAAAAAGTGAACGAAGGGCAAAGAGGATTTAATGGCAGACAGGTGCGTCACCAGCCCCAGGTCCATGACCTCCTGCACCGAGGAGGATGCCAGCATGGAAAAACCGGTTTGACGAACCGCCATCACATCCTGATGATCTCCGAAAATCGACAGGGCATGCGCAGCTATGGCCCGGGCCGAAACATGCAGCACGCCGGGCAGCAGCTCGCCGGACATTTTATACATATTGGGAATCATCAGCAGCAGCCCCTGAGAAGCCGTAAAGGTCGAAGTCAAAGCCCCGCCGGCCAGGGAGCCGTGCACCGATGCCGCTGCTCCGGCTTCGGACTGGAGCTGACGCACAGCCAGTTCCTGTCCGAAAATGTTTTTAAGACCGTCAGCCGCCCACTCATCAGCGATTTCGCCCATGGGTGAAGAAGGCGTGATCGGATAAAGGGTGCACACATCGCTCATCGCATAGGCCACATGTGCCGCAGCAGTGTTTCCATCCATAGTTTTAAATTTCTCAGCCATAGAACACTCCTTATTATTTTTTTCGCATTTTAAACGAAATGATATTCCGCTGTTTGGTTACTTTGGCATCAATTGCAATATCTTTTTGTTAAAATCTATACTCGAGAAATGCTATTTAACACGAAAACACAAAAAATCAAATATATGAAAATTGTTGAATTTTCGTGTACTCGGTTTTTCGGGCTTCCCAGCGGACAGTCGGGTTCTCCGTTTCAGGTATATTCGGATCGGGTCGGAATGAACGGGCCATTTATAATTATGTCAGCAGATTTTCAAAAAAATCGTTGCCTTTATCATCCACAATAATAAAGGCCGGGAAATCTTTGACCGTAATCATGTAAATGGCTTCCATCCCCAGTTCGGGATACTCGATCAACTCCACCCGGGTAATGCATTCTTTGCCGAGCCGGGCGGCCGGACCACCAATGGATCCCAGATAAAACCCGCCGTATTCTTCGCAGGAATCGGTCACCACCTTCGACCGATTACCCTTGGCCAGCATAATCATGGATCCGCCGAGTGCCTGAAAGATGGGGACATAGGGATCCATGCGGCCTGCAGTCGTGGGCCCGAAAGAGCCGGACGGATATCCCGCAGGGGTTTTGGCCGGACCGGCATAGTATATAATGTGGTCTTTGATATAATCCGGCAGCGGCTGGCCGGCATCCAGGCGTTCTTTCAGTTTGGCATGGGCGATGTCCCGGGCGACGACAATGTTCCCGGTCAGCAACAGCGGCGTCGCCACCGGGTGCTGACTGAGCTGGCGACGAATCTCATCCATCGGCCGGTTCAAATCCACGGGAACCGCACCCTGACCGGATTGTTCGGCCTGCGGCAGATATTGGGCCGGTTCGGTTTCCAGCTGTTCCAGGAAGATCCCACCGGGGGTTATCTTGGCTTTGATATTGCGGTCAGCGCTGCAGCTCACACCCAGTCCGATAGGACAGGATGCCCCGTGCCGGGGCAGTCGGATCACGCGAACGTCCAGACAAAAATATTTGCCCCCGAATTGCGCGCCGATATCCAGATCCCGTGACAGCTGGAGGACCTGTTGCTCAAGTTCTACGTCACGAAATGCAAAGCCCGCCTCAGCGCCCCGGGTCGGCAAGCCGTCTAGATATCTGGCGGTTGCCAGTTTTACGGTCTTTAAATTCAATTCGGCTGATGTTCCACCGATGACAAAAGCCAGGTGATACGGCGGACAGGCAGCTGTCCCCAGAGTTTTCATCTTCTCTTGCATGAAATCGAGCAGCGTTTGCGGGGTTAAAACGGCTTTCGTCTCCTGATAAAGATAGGTCTTATTGGCCGAGCCGCCGCCCTTGGCCATAAACAGAAAATGGTACTCATTGCCACTGCAGGCATATAAATCGATCTGAGCCGGGAGGTTGCTGCCGGTATTCTTTTCCTCGAACATGTTCAAGGCCGCATTCTGTGAATACCGCAGGTTGCCGCGTGTGTAAGCATTGAAAACTCCCTCGGAGAGAGCCGCCTCATCATCCGCATCGGTCCAAACCCGCTGTCCCTTTTTGCCGATAACGATGGCCGTCCCGGTATCCTGACACATCGGGAAAAGCCGCTCGGCCGAAATCACAGCGTTTTTAATCAATTCCAGCGCCACATAGCGGTCATTGTCCGATGCTTCCGGATCATCGAAAATGACCCGCAGTAATTTCAGGTGAGAGGATCGCAGCAGGTGCGACACATCATTGAATGCCTGCTCGGCTAAAAAGGTCAATCCCTCGGCAGGTATTTTCAAAATATCCCGGCCGTCGAAGATGCCTTTGCTAACATAGTCCTCTGAGAGCAGACGGTAGTCCGTGGCGTCGTCTGCCAGGGGAAACATTTCCTGGTATGAAAATTCGGCCATCAGAGTTTAAGAATGAAATATTGTGGGTTTGGTGATAATATCGGACTGTTATCTATGAGAATGGCGAGTGTATCAGCCACCCTGCGGAGTGTCAAGGGAATTTGGTGGGTTGGGCAATGGACTTCAAAATTGACAGTAAGGGTATGAAGTATTGAGAAATTACAGGTTTTGCGTGTCAGCCCGGCCTCTGGCATGGAAGCGGCCAGTTTGATCGAAAAAGAAACTAACAAACGTCCAACATCGAACGTCCAACGTCCAACGTCGAATATTGTATTCTATCAATTTTATGCAATTTGTGGCCCCGTTTTGCTCCAGAGAATATACTGTCGAGAATTCGACTCGACTGCCGTTCGATAAGTTCGGAGCCAAACGCGTCGAAGGGAGCTCGTTGGCGGCTATTAATCGTTCGTTAACTAAAATCGATAAAGCGCAGCGTCAACCACATTGGACGTTCGATGTTCGGCGTTGGACGTTGGACGTTCAATCTTTTCACAATTCAATCTATGCTAAGTTTTATACACGATGTCAGCCCCGCCGAAACCACCGAGAATCGTTTGCAGATCCGACATCAACGGCCATTGGTAAAAGCGCATTCCTGACCCGACTACACCACTTCCGCTTCCTCCGGCGGTTTCAAATGCTCGGGCACTTCAATCATGTTGACCAGCAGCGGTTTCAAAAAGGACCAGCGGATCCCGATCTTATAGACTTCTTCAAGGTCCCGGATGGCATCCCAGCAGTTGTGGCAGGGGGCAATAACCAGCTTGGCCCCGGTGGCCAGGATCTGATCGCGTTTGACTTTAAGACCGATATTACGTTGTTCCCGATAGCGTCCGATTCCGTTTAAGCCGCCACCGCCGCCGCAGCAAAAATTGTGCTCCCGATTGGGTGTCATGGGCCGGAAATCCTCGGCGATGTAACTCATGATCTCAGCCGCAACGTCGGCCAGACCGGCATTGCGGACATAATTGCAGGAATCCTGGTAGGTAACCGGCTCTTTGATCTTCTTTTCCGGATCGATTTTTAATTTGCCAGATCTAAGCGCTTCCGCAACCCACTCAACATAGTGAAAGCTTTCAATCGGTGTTTTACCGGATTTAAGCCCGGCCCAGTAAGGGCCTTCAATGACCGTGGCACGATAGGCATGGCCACACTCGGTAACCACCATGCTTTTGGCTTTTAAGCGGGTCATGGCATCATAAACCGATTCAACCTGCATTTTGCAGGCTTCCCAGTCACCGCCGAACATGGCCAGGCTGGTCTCTTCCCAGCCTTCACTGGGAACCGTCCAGTTTTCACCGGCCACATGAAACAGAATTGCCGCTTCGGCCAGGTCTTCGGGATAATGCTTGGGCTCACGTGCGTTGACGGTGTACATGATGTCGGCATTTTCTACATCGACCGGAATGGTCAATCCCGGCCAGTCTTCTTCGTATTCCTCGGCCATCCACTCGCAGGTGTCCACCCAATCTTCGGTGGTGATGTCCATCTGGGCGCGATAGATTCGGTGCATTCCGGAGCCGATTTTCATTTCCCAGGGTACGAATCCCTGTCCGAACAGCAGACCGCGCAAATAGCTGAACATAATCCCGGTATCGATACCAAACGGGCAGTACAGACCGCAGCGGGTACAGCAGGTGCATTTGGCATAGGCCGTGTCCATGCACATTTGCAGGAATTTGTTGTCCACGTTGCCCTTGCGTTTGATTATTTGTCCCAGGGTGGATTGAATTTTGTAAGCCGGCACCTGCTTGGGATCTTTGTTGTTGGCAATATAGTAGAAGCAGCTTTCAGCACATAAGCCGCAGTGGGAGCAGATTTCAAGCCAGGTCTTCAGGCGTGATTTAAAGGTTTTCTGGATTGTACCCCACAGTTTTTTACGATCCACATCGAGGTGGTTCATTTCTTCGTAATACTGTTTACCGCTTTTATCCGCCAGCAGTGCCTGCAGCTGTTCCTTGGTATCAACCGTTTTGGTATTGCAAAGTTTTCCTTCCGGCATGGTTATGAGTCCCTTTTTGAAATGAATATTGAAGATTGAAAATTGAATATTTGTGGTATTCTATCTATTTTACCACGCAATGCCTTTGTTTTTCATGCCACCCCGTTTGATGCCGTAGTCCATTCCAAGCTGGGCCCTGGATAGAAAGAACAGGACGAAATGAGACAGCTTGGTCAAGGGTATTGCGATCAGAAAAACCTCACCGCAAAGAACGTGGGCAATTATCCAGAATGAGTAATTCGGGGTGCCGTGAGAAGCGATATAGCCGGTCACAAATGGTGCCACAGCAATCAGCAGCAGCAGGTAATCATAGAGAGAGGTGATCAGCCGTACCTCGGGTAGAGCGATGCGGCGCAGGATCAGGAACATCACGGCCACCATCACCAATATTGTCAGAAAGTCCGCCAGGCCTTCGGGCAGGGTCCAGAAGCCAAACCCCAGCCTCTCCCGCATCAGTATACTGTGACCCAGCAGAAATATCGGTGTCAACAACAGTCCCACATGCATCAAAAACACCCACAGGGTAAACCAGGGGTTATTGCGCCAGCTGCGGGTACCATATGGGAATAGCCAGAAAAGAATGGAACGTACGGCACCTCTCACACCATAGGATGTATTTTCCGAATACGTCACCCGGTCAAGCCGCCAGTCAAGCCCCCTGATATAAAGCACGGTACGAACGATCAATCCGATAAAAAAGATTGCAAAAGACAGCCAGACCAACGGACCGGTTACAAACTCATACATGGGTTACTCCTTAAATTCAATAATACCTTGCTTACAAATTAATGGCATAAATAAATATTCAAATTGTGATTTAACAATCGACAAACCTGACTATGCTACTACTCAGGGTGGTTAAATCTAAGTTAAAATCGGGTTTCAATACCTCTAAAAAACCCGAATTCCAAAAACCAAAATGTGTTTCGAATCAGATCTCTTCCTTAAATCCAAAATCTAAAATCCGAAATCCTCTATTATTCTTCATCATCATCCCGTTCCGTCAGAAAACGAAAGAAAAATGTGATGCCGATCAATGCCGCAACGATTAAAACATACGTAATCGATTCCGTATGCAGCATATATTCTTGAAGGGTGTGAATGGTGTTTTCCATATCTTCAGTCCTGCATAAATAAGATTTAAGTTTTCCGTTATATATTGCGGTTCACATTGGATGTTATTCGTTACTTGTTATTGGTTATTGGGCAAAGAATTTCAATCCTGTTATCTTTCATGTTTCTTTTGTAAAGTTTTTCCAATAACGAATAACCAATAACGATTAACTTTCGGTTACACCTCCAGATGACGTTCTTTCCCAAACTCAACAATTCTGACCTTAATTTGCGATTGATCCTCAGTGCTCTTCCGGATAATCCGGATGCGTATACAATATCGGCATGTGCGTCACAATAAACCGAAAGATCAATAATAGCGCCACTACCAGGAAAGCCGAAATCGCAATTTCCATCCAGTGTGGAAAGTACCGCTCACTGGCCGGCAGGTGCCAGTTAAATGCGATCGTGCCGACATTCAACCGGTTGATAACGATGCCCAGCACAGTCCAGGCCGCCGTCCATTTGATGATGTTCAGGTTCTTTTCGCGCACACCGATGGCATAGAAAAAGCACGGCAGTGCCACAAAACCGATCAGCTCAACCAGATACCAGAGGCCGTATCCGGTACCCAGCAAATGCCAGTGATTACCCTCGGAAATCCCGATAACCTTGACGATGAAATAACCGGCCAGAACCAGAGATGCCGCTTTGCCGAATCCCAGGGCAATGTCGTTTTTTTCCTTTAAATGCGCTTCATCCATTTTATCGGCAAAATATCGATGGGACAGCGTACTTTCGAAAATAACCATAGACAATCCCGCAATGACGGCCGACACAAAGAAATACAGCGGTATGTATGTCGAATACCAGAGCGGATGAAGTTTGGATGGTGCAATTAAAAAGAGTGACCCGAGAGATGACTGATGCAGGGTGGACAGCACCACGCCGAAGATGGTGAGCAGCAGCGTCAGTTTGATGACAATATTGCGGACTTTTTTAAAGCCCAACCACTCTAACGGGGCCGGCGAAAACTCCAGAAACAAAACCGTTAGATAAAGGGCTACACAAGCCGCTACTTCAAACAGAATGGACGTGGTCCCCTGCTGCATGATAAACGGATATGGCAAACGCCAGGGACGACCGACATCATAGTTCAGTGCCACAACAACCATGAGATACCCCAGAAATCCGGTCAGGATAGCCGGTCTGACGGCCGAGTGGTATTTCTTCATTCCGAAAATATAAACCGCAGTGGAGGTAACAAATCCGCCGGCTGCCAGGGCAACACCGACCAACAGATCAAAACTGATCCAGATGCCCCAGGGATTGTAGTCCGACAGATTGGTAACCGTCCCCAAACCCATGGTGAAGCGCAGCACCGTAACAAAAAGACCGATTATGATAATAATCCCGGCAACTATATTAAAGGGGGTCAAAAATGACTTGCCGGCAGTCGTTGCATCTTCAGACATCAGGAATCCTCCTTGCTTGACTTCTTCTCCGCATCTTCTCCTTCCGGCTCGGAAGCGTCTTTTTCAGCTGCTTTAGCCGCCTCTTCCAGCGCCTGGCTGACGGCCTTTTCGATGGCTTTCTCTTTCTGTTTTTCGGCAAACTTCATGGCCTGGGCCATTTCGGCTTTGGCCTCTTCTTTGGCCTTTTCGAGAGCCTCTGATACGGCCTGTACTTTTTCCTGCTGACTGATTTTTTCTTTTCGTTTGTTGATGGCATAAATGCCGCCCAGCAGAACCGGCCACACGCCCACCACCATCGGTACGTAACTGAGGGCCCCGGCAGTCAGTTTGGGTGCCGGCGTGTTGCCGAGATCCTCGCGCATGCCGATTTCATTGAAGGGAACGGCGGACAGATGCAGCCAGCTGGTTCCGCCCATTTCATGCTCACCGTAAATGTGATCCACGTATCGTTCCGGAAATTTCCGGATGCGTTCGCGCCCGATTTGCAGCAACTCCTGGCGCTTGCCAAAGGTCAATGCCTCGGTTGGGCAGGCTTCGACACATCCGGGCAGCAGCCCTTTTAAAATTCGCGGATGGCACATGGTGCATTTCATCACACGCGGGGTAAAGGCCTCGTCATACTCGTAGGTTGGAATTTCGAAGGGGCAGGCAATCATACAATAGCGGCAGCCGACACAGACCGAAGAATCATATATGACCGCACCGGTTTTTTCCTTGGTGAACGCTGTCACAAAGCAAGCTGATGCGCAGGCTGGCTCCAGGCAGTGATTGCATTGGACTTTACGGTAGTGCACCTCTTTGCCGCTTTTCCGGTCAATATATTGGTTGACAACGGTGTAAGTTTTGGCTGTCGTGCGCCGCTCTTTCTCCAGGACGGAAAGGTCACTGAAAGGCTCATCCGGCCCGGGTAACGCATTGACCTTGTTGCAGCCTTCTTCACATTTGCGGCAGCCGATACAGCGGGTGGCGTCAAACAGCACGCCGTCGCTTTGCGGATAGCCGCTAAAATGTTTGTTGGATGCTGAATTTGCGGTGCTGCTCATTACCGTTCCCAAGCCGGCTGCTCCCATCCAGCCAAGAAACTTTCGACGTGAAATGGACATCTATCTACCTCTGCTGTGTTATTCGATTTGTTGCAATCAACGCTTTTTCTGGTGACAAGCGGTGCAATCCGTGGAAACCGGCTTCTCTATTTTCATGGCTTCATGGCATTCAAAGCACTGCCGGTGATAGGCAGCCATCAACCCGGGTTTAAACGGATCTTTGGCGTTGAATGGCTTGCCGTGACAGCTGACGCACTTGGGCGGTTGCTGTGCCGCCGGGCTGTGGTGATGACAGCCCTGGCAGACCGTGCCCTGTTCGTGATGGAATAAATTGGCCAGCTTGTTACCGCTGATGTTATTGACCATGGTCTGAATAATTTTGCGGTGCGGCAGTTTGACCGCCTCATATTGATCCATGAGGGTGTCGATCTTGACAATTTCCGGTATATCCTTCATGTCATAGGTCACTGTCTTCGCTTCGCGCTGTTTCATAGATGCGGCCGCCGATTGTCTGGCTGCGTTCAGTGCGGTCTCATCGGCTGCCTCGGACTTGGGCACCGAATGGCAATTCAGGCAGGAAGAAGTTCCCTGCTGGCGTTTTTTCTCGAAAGACGTGTGGCAGCCGGCACAATTCTGATCGTTCATTTTCGTATCATGGCATCCCATGCAGCTCTGATCGACGTTCAGTCTATGCATTGACTCCGCAAGCTTGACATAATTGCCCTCTTTGGCCCCCTCCAGGGTGTGGCAGCTGACACAGGCTTTCAGATCGGCATGATGGCAGACCCGACAGTTATCATTCGACATTTCATGGGCCTGGTGATTGAAGGGCACCAGGTTCATCTGGGTTGCCGGATGCGATTTCTGGCCCTGGTCCCTGATGGACTTGACGAACACAAAGTCGGGCTGGTTGGCTTTCATGCGCGGCACTGTTTTCAATTTTTCGATCATTTTTTGCTCTGACGCATCGTGACAGCCGTTGCAGGTAATCGGACCGGCAGTTTCGTTTTTGGCCAGAAGATCGCGATGACATTGAATACAGGCCGTGTGCGAGGCCAATCGCAACGATATGCGGTTGTCTTCGGTAGTAGCTTTGTGGCAGTAGCGGCAGGTGCCTTCTTCGCCTTTGGCATAGTAGAGCTTTTTGGTGGCTTCGTTATATTCGTGATGGCATTGTTCGCACTTTTTATCCATGGCTTTGGAATGCCGGTAGTGCAACGATTTATCCATGCCAATGTCCTTCCAGGAAGAAACCAGATTGAGGTTGGCCTGATGACACCCACCGCAGTCAACCGGTCCGCTTTTTTCTTTGGCCGCTTTGATTTCTTTGTGACAGGCAATGCAATTGTCATGGTAAATATTCATAACTTCGTCTTTGGAGGTGTCTTTAAGCCGCATGTATTTGGTGGACATGCGCTGCTGACCGGATGCCTCATCTTTTTGAGACAGGTGGCAGGTCGAGCAGTCTTTATTCTGTTTTTCGACGGCTTCCGTGTGCTTCTGGTGCAGATACGTAACCGGAGGTCTTTCCAATTTGCCGAAAATACGCAGTGAATCGATGCGGATAATGTCAGCCCTGGCTTCCGCCCCCTCTTTTTGCACCGACTTGATCCCGAATACCGCCGGACTGGCGACAACAAAAAAGATCAAAGCGCTTACTAACAATATTGCGGTGCAGCTAAACAGTGCTCTTCCCTTCTCCATGTTGGTTCCTTACCTTTTGACAATATTAAGATTAAGTAGATTCATCCATCCTCATGAGGATGAGTTTTTCGCTGTTTATCAGATCCTGAATCGATGTACCGTCATATATTTCAAAAATGGCGTCGTTTACACGATGCCACATATGCGAAAACGCGCAGTTGCCCCTGAGGGGGCAGTTGCCTTTGGAAACACAAGCCGGGCAATTATCCGATTCGGTTGCCTTGTCCATAAACCGCAGAACATCTCCGACGGTGATTTTATCCGGACTACGCGTGAGGTAATAACCGCCGTAAAAACCACGTTTGGAATCCACCAGGCCACTTCCTTTCAGCTGGCTCAGGATAACTTCCAAAAATCGCAGGGGAATGGACTGAACTTCAGCGATCTCGGAAATCTTTTTGGGCCCTTTGCCCTCGTGTTTGGCCAGTTCAAAAATAGCCCGTAAAGCGTATTGATTTTTTTTCGGTGTGATCGGCATACGGTATAATCCCGACTTTTTTACACGGAAAACTTCTTGACCTATTTAGTCGAGTTAAATGTCGACCTTTTTTGTCAAGAAACGGCCAATTTGTCAACGATTTTTTTACAATTTTTACAATTTTTTTTTAGCGTAATTTCAGAGTCTTAGGCAATTTTTTGGATTTAAAAAACTATAGTAAAATGGTAGGAAAAATCAGGGCATAAATGGGGATTTATGCAAAATAATGGATATCTGCATGTTATTCAGTGGCTTAGCGCGGGGATGAAAATGAAAATGAAGATTGAAGATTTATGGTATCGCTTCGCTCAGTCTTTATTTTACAAAATAGATAGAATACATTCCTTCATATAGCCGCAAAAAGGCGCAAAAAGCGCAAAAGTTAATT
>JAAUXU010098584.1_pt1 | contig 13976 bp, 10 predicted proteins | sample 7278151 | NCBI WGS metagenome assembly JAAUXU01 (sample SAMN14350113, study PRJNA611818) | marine sediment metagenome | isolation source: surface marine sediment (1.8m) | place: French Polynesia: Moorea | collected 2018-08 | reverse complement strand
GCAATTACTCGTGCCATTCAGTGTGCCTGCCCTGTCACCTTGCTCTGAGCAGAGTTAACCCGATTCTGATCATAGTACGGTCTCATCGTAGGTGTCACCGCCTTGCTCGTGTTCCACGGGCTCCTGGAGAGCGTTGTAACGTTTTCTCCAGCTGTCGGGGGTATCCGTCCATCTGGTGAGGCCTGGAAGGTCGTCTAAGGTGGGTGAAGGTGGAGGTGAAGGAGTTGCTGCCGCTTCAAGCGTCGGTGCACGAGTGACCAGGGTGAAGCATTCTTTGGCTTAAGTACTATCCGAAAGGTACTCGACTAGAGCCCAATCCACCTGGTTCACCAGAACGATCCAGCCAGAAATTCCTATCACACTAGGGTCACAATTGGTACATGTACATAAGATAGAGCAAAAGGCTCAGCACGAAGCATGGAACATGGAACTACATGATGACGATAGAAATAACGGTAGAAATAACAGAAAAACGTCAACCATATCACCCTCTCTACACATGTGCGCATGAGCGCGCACAATTGACCCAATTCTGCTGCACAAATATGTACGTGTCGATGTTACTTGATCTCTCACCCTCGTCCGGTGTGGGGAGGGTCTCCTCAGGCCCCATGAGGTAAGCATCATCTCTCTCGCTGGACGCAACCTCTGGTCCAGCGCAGCCATCCTCATCCGAGGCATCTCCGCAGTCACCATTCCCATCGCAGCGACGGCGGCTGTCGATGCAGATGCCACTGGACACACATTTGAACTGCCAGTAGTCGCATTCCACTGACACAGGATGTGAGTGACATAAGTCAAGTAGTAGTGCGGATCATTCATCAGTCTCTCTTACAGTTCAGGCAGTCTCTCTCATCAGATCTGTCATAGCAGTCGGGGTAGCCATCGCAGCGGCGCCTCTTGTCGATGCAGAGGCGCTTGTCATCGCACTGAAACTGCCAATCGTCAGAGCAATCCACTGAAAGAGGAAAACAGATGGGGGCATCTCCCAGTGAGCATCAGATGAAGAATCCTACTCTTTGGACACATTTCTGCATCTTCATCAGAGAGGTCAGCGCAGTCTGGGTAACCATCACATCTCCGTCGGACATCGATGCAGCTCCGGTGGTCTGAGCATTCCCACTCTCTTTCAGAGTCACACTCACCGGGCACGACTACAACACCAAAAGTTGGAGTTCATCATGGAACCTTTATGTATGCATTCCATTGCTCATTTCTTCTGTGAGAAAAGAAAGACTACTCACACTCTCTGTCGCATGAAAGCTCATCAGTGGAATCATGACAATCGGGCACTCCGTCACATCTTCGTCTGACATCCACGCAGAAGCCGTTGTTGCAGGTGAACTGCGTGGTCGAGTTACACCGCTCTGTTACAAAATGAGACAGCTTTCAGGATCACTGGATACCAGGATCACTGGATACCAGGATCACTGGATACCAGGATCACTGAATACCAGGATCACTGGATACCAGGATCACTGATTACCAGGATCACTGATTATTAGGATCACTGCATATCAGGATCTCAGGGGTAAACTGATTAATGGCGGTCGTCACCTGGACACTGCATCTCGTCGCTCCTATCCGAACAGTCCGGGGTCCCGTCGCACCTCAGGGCGAAGCTAACGCAGGTGGCGTCGGAGCAGATGAACTCAGTCTTGGAGCACCCAGCCTCTACAAGACGGGGTGAGGTGAATGAGGCGGGGTTGGCAGCAACGCGCATACTCGTGTACGCGTGCATTGCACAGCACACTGAACATCCAGTAGAGTAACTACTACGTAGGCACCTACCTTGACACAGGTACTCGTCTGATCCGTCGCTGCAGTCCCAGACTCCGTCGCATCTCCTGAGGTAGTCAACGCAGGCGCCGTTGAAGCACGTGTGCTGCGTCCTCTTGCAAATGCCGCAGTTGCTCTCGTCGATGGAGTCTTCGGGACAGTCGACTTTGCCGTCGCAGCGGTGAGCGCTGGGCTGGCAGCGGCCATCGCCACAGCGGAAATCGCATGCTGAACAAGAACTTTCGTCACGTACTGCGCGTATATGTATGAGGACTTTGCATTACCCTCCTGTTGCTCCTCGTCGAAAATGTTCGATAAGTCAACCTCCGACGGCGGCGTCGGGACCGTCGGAGGCGTTGGCGTCGGAGGAGAAGGAGCAGGCGTGGAAACAGGAGGAGGTGGCGACGTCAACGTTGTTTCTCTTTCGGTGGCACACATTTGCTCATCGCTCCCGTCCATGCAGTTTCTGAAGCCATTGCAGACGAGAGATTCTGCCAAGCAAAGGCTGTCTCCACATTGGAACTCTCCCACCCGACAAGGAGGCATCGGAGGAACCCCGCGGCTGCAAGTTGACGTTGGAAGAATCTGGTCAAGACTACTGGGAGTGGTTCAAGTTGAAAATGTTGACTTACACAGTGGACATGATCTGTTTGCGCAGCCACAAAAGGAGACCCTCAGCGGACAGCCCATAGCTCTTATAATACTGTCTTGGCACCCCTGCTGAGAACGCCGAGTCCCACAGCAGCAGCTTGGGGTACTTGTCGACGGCGAAGCGTGCCTTCAGCACCGGCTGGGCCGTAACATCCACCCGGGCAAAGGTCACGCCCAAGCCGGCGTTGGCAGCTCTGGTCGCCGCTTCGGAGTACTCGTAGGCGAAGTCCTGGCAAGTCTGGCACATGGGGTCATAGAACTGAACCAGGGCTCTCGGTTGTGTGGAGAGGAACGAGGAGAACGTCGTTGATGTCAGGTCGAAAATGTAACCAGCGTCTCTTCCTCCTTCTACCTCTGTTACAACAACTCCACCATTACCACCTCCGTCTCCTTCTCGTTGGCAATCTAATTCGTCTTCTCCATATGGACAGTGACGCTGGCCGTCGCAGAAGAGGCTGGCCGGAATGAAGGTGCCGCCCATGCACGGGAGCAAGGCCTCGTTGTTGCCGGGCACCAGGGTTGGCGCGGGTTCCGCCGAATCTGAGAGGAGAAGAAGAAGACGACGCGTGACATACAAGAAAGTGAGCCCGGCGGGTAATCCCCTCTACCATAGGGATTCATTTGCTCCGGGATGAAGCACCCGGAGGCTCCACACTCGCCACCAGATGGCGTAAAACTCCCTTGAGCCAGACACGAGTCCATGCACTCGGCGTAGGAGCCGAAGCGATTTATGCCGCCGTTGCTGTCGCCCTCGACGTCGCAACCCGGATACTGGAAAGATCTGCAGTCGCCGGCAGAGAGATCATAGTAAAATCTTGTGCTGGGTCGGGCCCAAGGAAGACGGCACCCAGCGAATGGATCAGGTTGGGCCAGTCGAGAGCATGGAGAGGCTGAAAAGAAATACCAGGAGACCCTCTGGACCATTATTGGGCTATCACTTAGTGTCGCTTCACTTAAAACCCATTTCAATTGTCCTTAGAGCCAGAAACAACAGCTTGGATTGGCAAAAGTCAGTCAACTTTCAGCTCTAATGCGACATATGATTGTGCACTTCCTTATAAATCTTGTCATTTGACTGTTAATACGTTAAAGCCTTCATGGAACCGGTGCAAAAAGTTCATTGTGTGTGCGGGGAGGGGGGGGGGAGGGAGACATTTGCAGCAGTCCTAAACATGTTCAAGGGGCTGGTCAGCATTTACTGATCTGGTCTGTGTGCTGCTGCAGGTTCGCCCACCATTGCCCTAGCCCTAGCCTGTGTCACACATCACATTGTTGTCCAGGGTGGTTCAAAATTTTGTCGACCATGATCACTGACAGGATCCAAAGGACGGGAGAAACTTGCGGAACAGTTTGCGAGTGCTGAAAGGTGATGATGCCGATAATAGCAATAATATACTTTTATGATTCATACAGCCACTGGTTTTCGGTGCCATGACCAAAGGCTGGCATGCTATTCTGGCCTGACAACGAACCTCCACAGCTCAAAAAGCAACGTCGAAGGATTCCCAAACTGTCAGAAGCTGCACAGACACATGTCTTTGGCAATTTCATGCACTAGTTTTTTGACCAGACAGACACATCATGTGTGCAGAAGTTGCTCGCAAAAAAGTGCGACATCTTCTGACCCACCCTTTACAGTATCAAATAGGCATGCACAAGTACCTTGGATAGGCATAGGCGGTGAAACTCCTCCTCCACTGTTGTAGAAGTCATAATCTGAGGGATTTGAGTGCACAGTCAATACAATGGAGATCAAAAGTTGGCCTACACCTAGGAAGAATCTTCTTATTCTCTGTTATGACAACACCAATGTTCCAGCATGAGACAACTACAAGGATTTGTCGTGGAATAACGCTCGTTCTCTCTGCCAACAGGGTGCAAACTTCTGCCCTCTGATGTACATATCACATACAGATGAGGCTCACCTGAGGAAGAAAAAATCCTTTTTGCTCTCTGCTACCAAGGCCACAGCCAAAGAGGATATCATTTCAGGATTAAATGACGTAGAGTAAAGCATGTTTTTTCCCGGGACTTTCGATTTTTTTATATTTAGCTCTTGTTTTGGACGCATTGCCAAGGGAATCATCCATGTACAAAGTACGAGTGGTGAAAAAAAACCGTGCACTATGCACAAAGTCAACATAGCAGCAACCTTGGGCGAGGCTGAACAACACGAGGCTGAACTGCACTCACTCCACAGCCTCCACACTGAGGCTGTGGAAAAGTTTTCTCCACCACACTTGCATGCTGCCTCGTACTTTGCTCTGCTCTTTGACAGGCGTCAACTCTGCTTTCTCCTTTTTACAGCGACCAAAACTTCTAGGAAACGCAACCGACCGGAAATTGAATCCTACTGATCATACTTACTCACAAAAGTTGTCCCAGTAATCCTTGCATGTTCTTCTTTTCTGCTGCTCTACATGTGTACGTACGTATGTAGCACTTTACTACGTGTAACTACGCGACGCCCCTAAACCGTACCTGGGTAGTCCTGCAAGAATCCCCCGGACATGAACTGCTTCTGCTGGAGTTCGTCCGGCAGCTTGACGTAGCCCGCCTTGTTGGCGACGGGGCTCGAGCCCCCCGCGGGGACGACAACCGACGGCGCCGCTCCCCCAGGCACCGTGGCGCGGTCGAAGCAGCCTGCCTCGTCCTCGCCGTGAGTGCAGTCCGGCAGTCCGTCGCACTGGTACCTCAGCGGGATCCGAGCCCCGGACGCCGGACAGAAGAACACGGGCTCGGGGTACGACGACCTGGCCGAGACCGAGGGTTCCCAAGCCAGACAGGGGAGCAGCAGCAACAGCAGCAACGTGGCCATGAGCCCAGTCTTCAAAACTCTGTCTCTCTTGCTCGAAGATGATTCTCAGTGACCAAGGAGAGACATGAAGTTCTTGTGGAGAAACAGTTAAACGCCGGTCAGGTCTTGAACATGTGAAAGCGCACCTTGACGATCAAATCTTTCGGCTGCTCATGACAGCTTTGGGGCTATGGAGAAACTCGCCTTTTTGCAGAAATTGTGCATGCGCACACATGTAGAAGGAAGAGAGGGTAGAAATCATCCCGTCGAGGGCAAATGAAGGGAGGAGGGGAGCAAATTTCCAGTTTCGTAGCAGTTTTCTGGGCTGAATTTTGCCCACTCTGCTAAAAAAAAAACCCCTCCAACACAATAGAGCCAAGTGTGAGTGCGTGACTTTCAACCTCGTCACCAGCGCGTCTCTGGCCGCCAACGCCGCCTCCGCCCACCACTGCCACTACTTCACGACGACTGCTTCTTTCTCGCAAAATCAGCTTTTTTTTTTTTTTTTTTGCTTTTGCCACTCGTACGCGTTTTCCAGATGACATCAGAATGAGATAAACACACTTTCCTCGGCGCCAGTCACGACCCGGATGACACCCGGGCAACATTTCTCGTCTGGAACGCTGATTTCAGCTCTGGCGCACTGCAAAGTTAGGCTTTCCCCCCCCCCCTCCCCTCCTCCCAAATATGAGAAAGATCATTAGTACAAAGTTGTAACGTCTTTATAAACATTTCGTCACGTGCGTTTCTCTGTTGCGTGAACGCTCTCACAGACTATTTATAAGTCACGCTCGAATTTGTACACAGGCAAAAATTACAGGAGTGAACAGAAAATATCGAAGGGGTTTATTATGTCACGCTCGTCGTCCAATATGAATATTTCGTGTAATATTTTCTAGGGAGTGGCACGAATCAAGTCGTATAAATAACGACGGAGTAACGGTGAAAGTTGAATGCGACAGTGATGACGATGGTGTGCCTACTCCTCTAAGGTAGTACAGTAGTGATTCTTGACATAACCTCGAATAAACGGGCATTACAGCATAGGATGATGGTTGTTGTCTTCTGTGCAAGGAGCAGAGAACATGAGCATTTTCGTCCACATATTGCTTGCTCAAGACACCTCTGCTCAGAAAATGCATCTCAAACGCAACTGTTTTGTGTCGTTCAGCAGAACATGAGAGATCATTGTTGCTTGGGCGGTGCAATTTTCGGTCTTATGGTGCTTTAGGGGAAGAGAGGGACCAATGACGAAAGAAGCTAACTGACATCCCCACCCTAAACCTGACTAACTGAACTGACGCAACCCTGAACCTCAACTTACCCAAGGAGATCAGGGACGAGCAGCAAAACTTCCCCCAAAGCACCATAGTAGAAGCTGCTACATTAATCAGGGCCAGACAAGAGTCAGGGAGACACAGAGAGGAGGCCAAAAATGAGAAGAAATGTCTGAGAATAGAAGCTGAGACGAGTACAGGTTAAAAGTAACGGTTCTGGAAGACAACGGATTGCTTTTTTTTTCTCTTTTGCTCTTGCAACTTGGATGTGGCATCAACCTCTGCATCCCCACACCAACAAGAGAGGTCGTTTGAACTGGGCCGAGGAGAAGACGACTTCACGTAAAACATATTGCACAATGCTTGTGTGCTCCTGACTAAATCTTTACATATCCTAGGTAGAAAGAGGAAGGTAAGTACTTGTATTACGTATACACTGCAACGCTTCGACAGTCCTTTCATTGGTACGAGATGTTTAAGAGAATTTACACACTATGATGCACTACTGGAAGTCAAACAAAAAGCGAATGCTTCTTTAGAGCACTCACTAAAGTCACTTTGTTTTGCCCTATCCATACTGTGATTTTATGGCATGTTGAGAAAAATCTACATCCAAATTTTCTTCCGGTAGCTCTCAGAGGTGTGCGTTGTACTGTATATACAAGTGAGATTTCTTTCTTTTTTTTTTCCTTTTTTTTCTTAGCTTGTGCTGTAATAGTGACGAAGTGCTCAAATGCTCTTTGCATCCAATGAGTGACTGTCTGGAAAGGTGTGGCTCTACTTTGCAAGCAACTCCCTCTGCATGTTGGGATCTTGAAAGTCTATTCCCAGCGCCTTCTCCAGCGACTCGACGTCCTCGTCGCCGTAGCAGTACGCGGACACGACGTCCAGCTCCTCCATCTGCTCGATGGGGGAGAAAATCGCAGGCTGGTGCTGTTGCTGGTGGCTCTGTTGTGGTTGTTGCTGCTGCTGCTGGCCGTGGACATGCACTGCATCAGCTGCGAGGGCCTGACGTTTGGCGTGTGGCGTCACCGTGGCCGGAAAGATGACTGCGGAAAAAAAATTCATGTTAGTTCAACCCTTACTCTACACAGACAAGAGCAGGTGTGTGCGCGGGCGCACGTGCCTGAGTGCGTGCGTGCGCGCACCTGCAATACTCTAATATTCCTAATGGACGGCGTAGAAAGAACAACTCTTTACTTTCAGCTTTGTCCTGGTCTCTTCAGGACACAAAAGATTAATTCATGGATCGTAATTTGGCATTTGCCATTCAGCTCGCCCTTCTTATAGTGCCAACTAGGACTTCAGTGTCAGCTTGAGCTTCATCATCACCTTGTGTTCCAGGCACTGCCTTAGCCACATATTGGACCTCAACTGCCGAGGTTGGAGCTACAGCTGCACCTCGCTTCACGCCGCGAATGATGTCCTCCGCGCTCTTCTGTATCTGGCATTTGCTCTTCTAAAAAGAGAGAGAACAGGGTTAATCTCCATGATTCATAGGGAGTCGTGCCTGTCCAGCGAGAACCTGCTGCGCTTCGGTCCTGACACGATTTTCCTTGTCGGCCTGGCCGCTGCTTCCTCCGTCACCTCCGGCGGCGGCCGCAGTAGCCGCCGCGGCCGCCGCGAGGCTCCTTTGCCTCGCAGTCAACCGCGTTGTCTTCTGTGGCGGCTGCTGTGGTGGTTGCGGCGGCTGCTGCTGCTGCTGCTGCTGTGCCTGTATTGGGGACGAGACTGAAGACTCCGTCCGCTGACTTGCGCCCTCGTTGGCGGCGGCGGCGGCCGCGGCCGCCGCCTGCTCCGCCGCGTGGTTGGCGGCTTCCTGTCCGAGAATGGACCTGACAGCCCTCGCGGCCTCGTCCTCCTCGCTGAGCAACAACGAGGTGATGTCACCTAAGAGGGAGAAGAGGAATGTGACTGTTGCTGGTGCAGCCACTTGACGGAACTCACTTGACTTTGCTCCTGCTTCTTGGTCACCGTCGTAGTCCGCCATGACCCAGAGATGTCCGGCTCCATGCTTGGACTTGTCACCTTTCCGGAAATGAGGATTCATGGACAGATTATGTCGAACAGAGTTTTTCCAGCGATCATCCTCTGCCTTGAAGAAGGGGTAGCGATCCCTGCGTGCAGAACATCCGGAGTCAGCCACACTTGGGGACGTCACAGCTATCAGCATTGCATAATCCGTCAGCGTTTCTCATTTTGCGTGCTTTGCGCGTACCTGCCTGGCATTTCCACGGAGCTGGCATAGAAGAGCCCCTTTCTTTCGGGGCTGATGGCTTCTTGCACGAAAGAGCAACCAACGCCGCATATTCATGGGGCCATTGAGAACCCAAGACCAGGGGGGGAGGGGAATTAGGGGCGGTCTCGCTGTTTCTTGCAAATCAACCCACTGGCGAAGGAAAAGAGGGGCCTCCTTGATGTTTTTATTAAAGGTGCAACATTTTTAAGTTGCTAGGACTACTAAGAATGATCTGTCTCATCCATATATATCATGTAGTATACGTGAAGGAGGCCATGAATCCCGCAGTGCTGTTTTGCTGTTCTAAAAAGAACTGACATCTTGAGCCAGAGTAGCCTTCAGTTCAGTCTCAAACTCATTGTTGCAGTGAACCTCTCGGTCAGAGTCCACGTTGGACAGTGCCAGCGTGTCTGGTGCCAGACCAGATTCTGGGCTATGCCTGAGGCTCAACCCCCTGTCTAACATTTGGTCCTCCACTGGTCACTTATGTTAGGCCTCCAAAAAAGTGCATGTTTAGACAATGAATCTCTTGATTGGTTGAAGATGATTCTGACATCCAATCATTCAGATTCGCGATTGTTTCCTCCACACGTGTCACAAGAGGTCGGTGCTCACAGTCGAGCATACATTGTATCTGCCGAGCACAACACGCACACCCATAAAAGCCTGTGGCCTTTGTACCATTGTTGCGCACGGAAAAAGTGGCTTAAATGAGGTGAAACATCCGTTGCTCCAGCGATAAAAGCCAGGCAGGCAGTGGCTGGCGCGCGCGCTCACCCACCCACACGCGCACACACACACGGAGTAATTGTCGGCGTGAAATGAAAGGGTTCGATCCCAGGAGAGTGATCTGTCGCAAGCCCCTCAGACAAAAAGCAGAAGACAAATTATCAGGCGCAAACAGAGGGACGGCGAGGAGAACGTGTACTTGCCCGCGCGCGCGCGCGCCGGGCTCTTGTGCACCTGCCTGTACCAGGGCGACGGCGACAACGTGTCCGCGCATGGTGACACGAAATACATCATGAGTTAAAAGCACGGCAACCAAAAACAAAAAAAAAAAAATTCTTATTGTCTGTCTGCGATTCAGACAAGGTCTTGTGGCAGGGGCTGGACTTGTCCAACCTGTGCCTGAAGTAGTCGGGAAGTCACTTTAGCGCATTGAGTCCGGAGGAAGGGGAGGAAAGTTTGTGTGAAAGTGCAAAATCTGCCGCATAGTGATGAGTCATCGCCAAAATAACTTTGCCGCCGACGACGACGTCGGTTGACTCACGAAGCAACGAGAAATTAATCGCACTTTTCGATGAAAGAGAGGTTTGGGAACCGTCCAAAAAACCGCAGGGTCGTTGTTGGCGCGTGTGCGCGCGCGTGCGTGCGTAGGCGCGTGCACGACAGCCAAAAAGCCTCTCATTAGACTATTATAGTAGTTGAGAGAGAGAGAGAGAAATGGCTCAAACGTGATGCCGGTGGCTGCCCGCCTGCCCGAAGGGGCAGATGACGACGCAGGCATGCGCTGGGATCAGCTCACTCACAGACATGTGTGCACCTTGGTCAACGATCACTCTCAGGTCACATTTTGCAGCTAAATGTGTCTGCTACTGTGTTGTCAACGCGTCTCTATGCAGTCATCTCACATGACATGGAGAGCACAATTTGGGTTAAATATATCTCATACAATTCGCTGTTCTCAGCCAAAGGGGTATATTTTTCCGCATAAGCATCGTTATTGAATGATGAATAATTTCTAGTTAAGTTCGCATATACGGTATAATTCTGCCGGACTGCCACCTATAACCAGAAATGTCCATGATGATATAATTTTTTCATAGTCCTGTTTGCACCGTCAATGTCTTTAAACAATGCAGCAGAGCCCTCAATTATGATATGAATATGCATAACAGTACCGTCCTCGCCGTGAGTAATATCTCTACATGCCAAGACGCTGCTTACACTGGTGTCAAGTGAATTCCCTCATAACACCGATGGCTTAACTTTCAGTACAGAAGTTCTCATTTTTGAGTGCTAGTTGTGTATAGGTGTACTCATTTAGAGAGGGACTTTTGATGCTTTTCACCACCTATCCTTGGTGAAAATCGCTGTAACTTTGTGTGGGTGTGGCCCTGCACTCGGCAGAGCCACATGCCAAAGATGCCATCCTCCAGACCAACGCTGGACATGCTGCATGCCGAAAACACGTTGTTCGTGGACAAAAAGCATCATCACAGTCAGACGACGAGCACAGGACAGGTGACACAGGTGGACAGAGCTTGCACATGACTCAACCAAACTTCTGGATGTCACGTCTGAGTATCTCTGCTGCACATGATATCAAATTCAAGCCTAAACCGCTCAGAATACTATGGCAATTTCTCCCAAGCAGCATTGCTTACGGCCGGCAAGGACTGAACATACCTACTGCAGTAACCAACTGTATTTGCACGACGCAACAAAGTCTCGCATGCCTTGAACCAGTGTCAATGCTTACACTTTGCCAACCATGAAGCAGAGGTCGCTGAGACTTTAGCCTATGCATTGTCTTGATAAAGAAAAATTTCAAATGTCGTCAGAGGCGACGACAAAGACATGCATTGTCAGAGTCCCAGAACAGAGCGGAGGAGTTCTTGGACTCGGCTGCCAGTGCAGCTTTCTTCATGTGTGGATTGCACAGTCCTGTTCAGCTTTGGTCCCCACCTCACACTTTACTTAGATTGTCAGATGTATTAACTTCAAATCTCGGCATTTATATAAGATAAAGTATCGTTTTATAGTGACAATACCTGAGTCATTTCTTCCCGAAGTAATGTCAGCTATGACACAGATGACCTCTGGCACATGACTAATGATCATTTCGCCATCAAACGACGTCACTTATGCAAAGTCCAATAATGGCGAGGACTGATTGAGCGCGTGTCAGGACATTGTACAGTGAACAGGGCGGAAAATTAAATTTTAGGTGCACAACAAAAACCCTCTGACTCTCTGAAGCGTTACCTCCTCCCTCTACTATGGATTTTAACCACTATATTTTGTTGTGTCAGCAAAAAAAAAAAAAAGTGAGAGCAGGCAAAAAAAGTTCCTTGATGCCGTTTTGTCGTGAGTTTTGAAGCGAGGCAAAGAGCAGGAATACCAATTTCCGAGTCATTAAAACTCGAACCCAGTGATTGTGCGTGGTCCAATAAAGCAATTACGTTTCGATCGTCGTTACCCGGACTCTCTCCTCTCTCTTCCCACACCCCAGACTCTCTCCGTGAGTCCCGGAGCCGCCGGAGGAGCTTTCTCAAAGACTCTTGCAAGCCGGGAGGGGATCATTAGAAAGGGATTGTTCATTTCGGGAAAGGTATGGAAAGCCATTGCAACTTTGGTGGGAAAAGAGGCCGGACAAGATATGGCAAACATTGGAGAGCGCCGATTATGATCGTGGCTGCTCTTGGCGTGAGAACCGGCGGAAGCAGGAAGTGCACACGCACTCACACCTAAGGCTATCATGCGCACAACGGCGGCGTGGACAAACAACCCACTTACCCAGAAGGGGACAATTTTCTTGTCAAGATTTTTCCTCTGCCACTTGGCACATTTGCTAATGTTTGTTTATCCGTTTGTAGTCAGGGCCAGGATGAATGAACACATCACGGCCGGGTGAATAAATCAAGGGTGTGTGAGGGGTGTGTGAGGCTCTCCTGAGTATTGAGGCGCTGAGCAAATATTTTGCATGAACGTTCTCAGCTGTGGAAGGATGGCAACCGTTGCCTACTTTCTTATCGCATGCAAGCAACGTCTTTCATCAACTTTCGTTTCCCCAGCATTGTTGCAACAACACTCTCGGGATGTGTCACGTTTACATACAGGACTGAACGACGTGGAAACAGCCCAGGAAAAAGAAGGCTCTTTGTGCGTGCTTGGTACAAAAAGAACGTTGCAGCAAATCATCCTCCACTTAAAGCGTAATAAATAAAAGTACACATTTCGATGTACTTGTCTTACTCACACGCAGAATTGTGGGGAAGCAAAATGATATTTCAGCTCAACCAGCTGACTTGACCTAACCTAGGCCTAGCTAACCTACATGAGGTTTAGCCAACTTAAAGGAGGGCTGACTAACCTAAACGAGATCAAACAAACCTAAACCTAGGCCTCATGAACCTAAACTAACCTAACTGAGGTCTCACCCACCTAACCTAGGCCCAACGAACCTAAACGAGGTCAAATTAACCTAAACCTAGGCCTCATGAACCTAAACTAACCTAATTGAGGTCTCACCCACCTAACCTAGGCCTAACGAACCTAAACGAGGTCAAACTAACCTAAATGAGGTCTCGCTTTCCAAATCTAGGCCTCATGAACCTTAACGAGGTCCAACTAACCTAACCGAGGTCTCACCCACCTAACCTAGGCCTAACGAACCTAAATGACAACCAACCTCCACTTATCGCAACCCTGGAGTTGCTGACGCACTCTGTAGCCAAGTCCCAGTCTTATAGAAAAATTTTCTCCTCACAATAAAAAGAGCCAGTAAAGACAATAGCCAGACACACCAACCAAGTAGCAAGATCTGCCCAGAGAAGGACCTTCGAGTCAAAACGTCAGCGCCTTGGCCGAATGTGAACCAGAGCATCTCAGTCATTAGAGCCAGACGTTCTAAAAAGAACCCTCCCTCGACTTGCAGTGGACTCCTCTTCAAGTCCTCATACCACAGACTCATCCATAGGACTTGAGCCACTGTAGCACTTGAAGCACTCAACTCCCCGTCCTTTACTTGAACAGTGGCAACCGTGACAACAACCGCTGCTTTAAGCAGAGTCCACTGTGGCCGAGAGGAAGAGCTTTGCTTCCCTGATAGAATCAAATCAAGCTGGTCTTCCTCTCTCTCTCTTTGAGCTTTTCACACGATCAAAGGTACAAAACACTCCCTCCCTCTAATGCTTTTACCCCCTTTTACGTACACACACATTCAGTCAGTGAATGCCGTTATCTCATCAATGTCCACATTAGGCACGTGCACTTTTGTTCGCATGCCCGGCAGAAATAACCGTGAAGCCTCACGCACAGCAGTTACCATAAAACATCGCACGACTCCTGCCTTTTTCTACTCAAAAAAGAAAAATTGAGGGGGACGGACGCCATCGGGAGGGGGGAGGGTAAGGGGGGGTCCTTACCCCCCCCCCCCCCCGCCCCCGGCGGCGTGGGGATGGGGGGCGGGGGGGCGAAAACACACACAAGTGGCTGCATCTTTTTGAGT
>JAAUXU010107364.1_pt1 | contig 13983 bp, 11 predicted proteins | sample 7278151 | NCBI WGS metagenome assembly JAAUXU01 (sample SAMN14350113, study PRJNA611818) | marine sediment metagenome | isolation source: surface marine sediment (1.8m) | place: French Polynesia: Moorea | collected 2018-08 | reverse complement strand
TGCCTTTTTTGGTACATTACAGCATTGTCGGTAACAATCGACCAATCGTCTACCTAATTTCCCCGACGGCTAACGACGCATCTTATCGACTTAGTAGCCTGTTCCGACCAGCACCAATCGAAAACAACCAATGCCTTATAACCCTATAGTCGCATAGAATTGGAGGTGTTTCATGGTGCAACGAGATCTTGGGAAGATAAAAATCATTTTCCTTGTTACCTGGACCACCATTCTGTTTTCGGTGCCTGCCGACTTCGGCATGGCAGACAACCGGGTTATGCTCTATTTCGAAGAAAACGCCCAGGTCGAACTCATAGATTCCAATGGATCAAGGGTTTTAATCGATGTCCACGATCCCGGCGTTTTATCCAGCCCACCGAAGGCTACGGATATCCTGCTTACTACTCACAACCACGGCGATCATCGTCGCTTGGATTTCGTCAAAGATTTTCCCGGTCAACAACTGGATGTAAAAGTGGGACAAATTCAGCTTCCCGGGATAAACGTTCGGGGCATTGCCTCGGCCCACAATGATGATGAACCACTAAAAAATGAAGGGGGTTCCAATTATATTTTCATCATCGATATGGCGGGCCTGCGAATTGCCCATTTCGGGGATATCGGGCAGGTGGCCCTAACTCCTGACCAACTCCAAGCCTTGGGTAAAGTAGACATTGCCATCACCCAACTGGCCAATCCATATTCGGATATGGACGCCCAGAACAAAAAGGGTTTCAAACTAATGGACCAAGTAAAGCCGAAGCTGATCATCCCCACCCATATCATGGATTATGGAGCCAGCGCCAAAGTAGCCTCTGAAAAATGGGAGTCCTTTGAGTCTTATAAAAAATACTTATCCCTCAGCACCGATAATCTGCCAACAACGACAACCATCATCTTCATGGGGCGTAATGCCGATCTTATCAAGCGCCCTTATTCCAATTTATAAAATTTGTGAAGATGGCAAAGTCAACAGACAATAGGGCTTGGTTATTCATAACTCCCGCCGTTTTGTTACTTGGTTTCGTAGCGATTGTCCCGTTGATTATGGTTGTGGATTTTTCTTTTCATGACATTTTCACTCTAAAATCAAAGATATGGGTTGGCTTTGAATGGTATCAAGAAATCTTACGCTCCGGGCGTTTCTGGGAAACCACAGGCCGCAGCCTATTTTTTTCCGCTATCATCTTAATTATTGAAATCCCTTTAGGCATCGTCATCGCCTTATCCATCCCGAAGAAAGGTCGGTTGGTTGCGTTCTGTTTGGTTTGCATGTCACTACCGCTATTGGTGCCCTGGAATATGATTGCCATGATTTGGCATGTATTATTAGAAAAGCTGAGAATCATACTCTCAGTAGCAGGGGTGGATTTTGATTGGAAATTAAATGCATTGCATACATGGATTGCTATCGTGCTTATGGACGTTTGGCATTGGACCAGCCTTGTTGTTTTGCTTTGTTATTCCAGTTTAACCACCATACCTGCGGCCTTCTATCAAGCAGCCGCTATCGATGGGGCTTCCCGCTGGAATGTGTTCTATTTTATCGAACTGCCAAAAATTAGAAACGTATTGTTGATGGCGATGACAGTGCTTTCTGTTATCCCGGGTGCCTTAATGATCTATTTTGTTCGACATCACATCGCTAAAGGCTTTATGATCAAACAGATAAGTTGAAGGCAGATACCTCACCAAGGCCATTTGTGTTCGATCACCAATAAATCAGATGAGTGGTGATGATCGAATGAAATCCTTGCCCTTGTTCATAAGAGACAGAATGACAGGATAGCCGGTCCATGCAGCAAAATTTATTAAACCGGTGGTTACTGTCTAAATAGTGATGCCCGCGTGTCGGTCCTTACAGTAGCAGTTGCAGATTTCAGCATCACAGGACGGTCATAACGGCATTCTCTTCAAAAAATCGGCAGATCTTACCATGGTTTCGAAAGGCGACTACAATGGATCCTAATTTTTCTGAGACTGACGGATCGGCCTGCTTAAAATGGGGTAGCCGCTGCCTCGCCACCTTGGCGCTTACGCTGCTGCTGCCGATGACAGCTACAGCCGACAGCTTATGGTGCACTTGGTTTCCCTGGTGGCCACTATGCAGCAATAACCCTTCAACCATTTGCGGTGAACAACTGACCGAAGTTTCAGGTTTTGGCTCAAATCCCGGCAACCTGAAAATGTGCACTTATGTGCCGGAGAATCTCGCAACATCACGACCACTGGTCGTGGCATTGCACGGCTGTAAACAGCAAGCAGCGGATTATGATGACGAGACGGGCTGGATCAAATTTGCCGAGGAGCACCAATTCGCGCTGCTGCTGCCGCAGCAACAGGATACCAACAATATATCGAAGTGTTTCAATTGGTTTGAACCCAATGACATCGAGCGCGACAAAGGGGAAGCCCTGTCGATTCGCCAAATGATTGAAAAGATGGCGTCTGATACCGGCATCGACCCGGAAAAGGTTTATGTTACCGGGTTGTCGGCAGGTGGCGGGATGACAGCCGTAATGCTGGCGGCCTATCCGGACATGTTTGCTGGCGGTGCGATCATTGCGGGAATTCCATATCAATGTGCCACGAATGTGGGAGAGGCCTTAGGAGAATGCGGAGTCAGTTTGGTGCCAGGTCAACTCGTTCCGATGAAGGATTTAAGCCCTGAGGCCTGGGGCAGCATGGTGCGTAATGCATCGAGTCACGATGGATCGTTCCCACGGGTGTCTATTTGGCAAGGCACGAGAGACACAACCGTCAACCCGGCAAACCAGCAGGAGTTGGTGGACCAGTGGACCAATGTCCTGGGAATCGACCAGATACCGGACATAGAAGACACGATCAACGGTCATGAGCACAAGCTGTACACCAACGACCAGGGCGACGCACTGGTTGAAACAGTACTAATTAGCGGCATGGGCCATGGTACACCAATCGATCCGGGTAATGGAAACGACCAATGTGGTGTGGCAGGGTCCTACATTTTAGATGTCGAAATTTGCTCCAGCTTCCACATCATCAGATTTTGGGGCCTCGATCCTCAGTAACGCAGGACTGCTATTAACGATGATGAAGTTTGGTTGAGAAAAGTGCCCATCTAAACATGTTCCAGAATGGGTTAATGCATGGATTATAGCAGAGGGCAAAATACCCTGGCCATCGGACAAATGAATCAGCTAGGAAAAATTTAAATGAAACCGGAATGGATTAGAGTAATCGGCAAGATGACCTTTGGGATTTATGTGCTGACTACCGCCCATAAAAAAACTATAAATGGGATGATCGCTTCCTGGGTATCTATGATTTCATACAATCCACCACTGATCATGGCCGCAGTCCATCCCAATAGATATTCCCATAAGATGATAGAAAAGTCCGCTTGTTTTGCTCTAAACATTCTGTCACGAAACCAGAAAGATTATTTATCTCGTTTCAAAGGACCTGATCCACATGCCAAATTCGTCGGGATCGACTATAAAAAGGGAATAACAGGATCACCTATATTATCTGATTGTACTGGATATATGGAATGCAAAATTGTGGAGCGTTACAAACCCGGCAATCATACCCTCTACATTGGCGAAATAATTGATGCGATTTCGTTAAAGGATAGTATTCCACTGAGCACCTTGGATTATGAAGGGGTTTATCTTGGAAAGGATTGATTTTAAATCAGATCTGATGGGGAAAAAGCGAAAACGCTCGAATTAAGCCATCACTGGGATTATCTGGGCGATTAGGGCAAAAGAATTAGCCAGATTATGAGAAACATAGAGAAAGATGACGATTTTGCAGCACTTGATGCCTGTGAAAAATTATTTGAACAATCGATGACGATAGTTTGAGAAATGTTGACTGAGATATAAATACGAGGATTAACCAACACATCACCCGAATTTGACATGTTCTGAAATTATGGAAACTGAACATCTAATCTGAAAAATGCGTTTTTGAATTCAAATATATTATATCTGTATTAACAAGCATTATCTGATTCTTCGGAACCTGGTCCGATATCACAACACTAAGATTGAAACCGATAGATACAGGCGAAAACCGCATACCTGTGACGTTTGAACTCAGAAACGGCTTGACCAAACAACTATCGATTCATTCGACAATGAGGCAGATTAGTAGACACTTATTTATCTTCATAGAAATAATCCGATTTATCATCCTTCCTTCTGATTTGCTCCCGCCGACAGATCCACCCGACTATCGAAATACGTGCGAAGCCTTTAGAAGGTAGGTTTCGACGGTCACCCATGTGACGACGCTTTTCTAATTCTCTTGGTTTCTTTTTAGGAACAAATGTACCATTATCCATTTCTTTTACACACAGTCGTTAATTTGGCTGAAACGATAATGCGACGAGGGGGTTGAATCCTTTACGGTCGTCTCAGACTGTTGGTCGCAGAAAATTGACGCCAACCCCATAGCGCAACGTTGTGGTCTCATCCACTACCTGGCAACGCTTGACCTCGGCGGTCACCATGTGAGCAAAGAATTTGCGGGTGGATGCAGAGGATGAGGCGGCGGTACAGAGGTCATTTACCAGACGGCGATCGCGGCCATTTTTCCAAGGCAGGGTCGCGGTTTTGCAATCCAGTGGCTGGATACACACTACTGCACCGGGTTTGAGCTGCCGTCTGGACAGAAAAAACATGCCATCACGGCTGACATCCTTGGCAATACCGACATACTGCTCTGCCTTATTGAAAAAGCTATATGCAATGCCATTTTCGCTGTGGAAGCGTAAATCCAACCGTTTTTCATCAAGATTTTTCTTTTTCATCGATCGTACCTCCTAGTTAAAAATAGCCAAGCATCAAACAGGGATCGATGAGTGCAAAAGCAGACGGTGCAGAAGAGTGGAGGGGTCCTGAAGATATAAATAATTGGCTTACAAGCTCTTGATATGATCGCTTGGACTTTTGTCAAGGTATCGGGAGACCAAGCGTAAAAAAATGGCTTCCAAATAATAGTGCATCATCTGGTAATTGGTAGGGTAATCGGTGATACCGAGGGCGGATATCCTGAACACACAGACAATAAAAGGGATTTTGACTATAACATAAAGCTTTCTCAACAGCACGCTGATGCCGTGGTCGCTGCCTTGGTCGAGGAATTTGGGATCTCGCGCTATCGTATAACGGCAGAAAGAGTCGCTAACCTGGCCCCTGTCACATATAATGCAAGCGAAGAGTGCCGGGGTCAAAACCGTCGTGTGAGATGGTGTTCAAATACACTTTTATAAGATCATTCTTCTAAGCAGTTTTTTTGGCTAAGGTATAGTCTGGATTTCAACAGACGCTTGTTCCTTAAAGTGCGGTGCTTCGATATCTTTAAATATCTCAATTGATTCTTGAAGAAATTTATTCGCCTTGGTATATTTTTTGTGTTCCTTGTATAGTATTCCTAATCCCAATTTAGCCTGTCCCATTATGCCTATAGATCCTAATTCGGCAGATAAGTCTATAGCCCTTAGAAAATGAAGTTCTGCTTTTTTCCCAGCGATTAAGGCATATTTCATTATAAAACCTATGTTCATAATAATATCTCGAAGATTAATAGGTTTTTTTCTCTGAACAATTGCGAGAAAAATATTTCCCAAAATAAGTTCAATAATTGGTATAAATCCTTTTCTCCCAATTTTAATTAATCGTTTTTTTAGATCTAATATAAGATTTAGTCCTTTGGAAAATTTCCCTTGATCAATTAAAATAACACCTTCAAATATTGATAGTAATTTTATTACATGCTCATTTCCGCATTGTAAATAATAATTGATTTCTTTATCTAATATCTCTTTTGCCTTGAATGTTTTTTCAGAAAGAATGTATGGCATAATTAGGAGTGCCTGGGCACCAATTTTAAATAATGGGTCTTCAGCAATTTTATGAGCCTCTTTATTTGTTTTAACCGCCAAAGCATAATCACCAGATACTATATAACCCTCTGATTCATTCCAATACCCCATTACCTGGCAACGTATATTAGCGAATTTCTGCCCATAATTAATAAGCTGCCTACCAATCGATAGGCATTCTTTTGGCACTCCCCTATAAAAGTAGCATCTTGATATTGCACCCAAGGATTTGAAGTAGAGATAATGGTTATTTGTAGATATCGCGATTTTATTACCTTCCATACCAGCCTTGATTGCTTTTTCAAATTCACCCAATTCTACATACAACCATGAAAGCCATGTGAGAGCGTATCCTTTTGATTCTATATTCCCTGATTTCTGACTCAGATCTAAGGCTTTATCAAGAAAGGCTTTTGAGTGATCAAAATCATCTGTCCACCAGGCAGCGAATCCTTGCCAAGCGTAATAAATTGATGCAATATTATTGTCTAACATTTTAGAAGCGAGTTCCTCATGCTGGGATAGTATTTCTGCTAATTGTTTGAAGTTGCCTTTATAATAGTAGACCAATGCCCATCTATTGAGCAGATCAATTAGAACTGTATTTTCTGCGATCGTCCTTTTCTGGTGTCCGGATAAAATATCGTAGGCACTTCTAAAATATTGATTAGACTCATCTAGTGAGAATAACTTTAGGCTCTTTTCACCGGATTTGACCAAAAACTCGACAGCTTTTAATTTTTTCCCAGCTCGGACATAATGATATGCGAGTACATCAAAAAATTCTGCAAGCCTACCTTGGAATAACTTTTCAATAACATCGCCAATTTTACTATGGATCAATTCACGCTCTGATTTTAATAAACCATTATACACAATCTCCTGGGTCAGAGCATGTTTAAAAATATACTCTAATGTGGGTTGAATAGATTTTGCACTTATCAGATCAAGACGCTCTAAAATTGTGATGCTTTTATCAATTTCTAATCCAATATCACTGATACGTTTTAGTATTTCATAAAGAAAAGATCGCCCGATAACTGATGCCTCTTGCAATAATCGTTTTGTTTCATACCCTAAGCGATCAACTCTACCTGCGACAACACCCTGTATTGTTGTAGAAACCTGCAACTCACCGATTGTCTTTTTAAGGAACCATTCTCCTGATGATTTCAATAATACATCCGAGTCAATCAACGAGTTTATCAACTCCTCAACATAAAAGGGATTCCCGTCTACATTATCACGGATAAATCGTCGTAGATCCTTTGGTATTCTATCGCTTTTTAGTAACGACGAAACCATGCTCTGGGTCTCTGAGGGTGAAAGCTCCTTTAATCTTAGTTCTGTATAATCAATATTTAATGAACTGGCTTCAAAGTCTGTCATAAAAGAGATGACCGGCCTATAAACGAAAACAAATAAAAAAGGGCCAGATATATCTGACAAAAGACTTCGTAAAAGTTGGATAAATGACGGATCAGCCCAATGCATGTCTTCCATGCAGATAACAACCGGACCCGCGCGATTCAAAGATTTAAGAACCAAATGGACAGCTTTGAACAGCTGTTCTTTCCAGTATTCAGGACTCACCTCACTTGTTTCAGAATACTCAATTGAAAAGAGACCGCCGATGTAAGGGGTCATATCTTTATCTTTTCCCAATAGCCTTTTCATTCCAGATTCGACTTTGAGCTTTATATCTTCTTTTGTATTTCCCTCTTCGATACCAAAAGCCTTGGTCAGCAGATCAATAAGAGGAAAATAAGGTATGTTCTGCGTGTAAGGATAGGCATTGGCGTCTAACCATTGGATTTTCTTTAGATCTATGGTCTTTTTGAAATCATGCAGAAGACGGCTTTTTCCTGTCCCCGCCGTGCCGCAAACTCCAACAAACGACACCAAGCCCTCTTCAAGCCGACCTACAGCATCTTCCAGAACCTGCATCTCAATAGACCTTCCAATAAGGTCAGCTCTTACTCCATGAAGGCGATGAAGTTTTTTGGGCTCCTGTAAAGCCCTACCGACACGATAAACAAGGATCGGTTCTGCTTTGCCTTTAACTTTCACTGGTGCAAGGATGTCAAACTCGAAATAACCTTCGGTTTGAGCGAAGGAATCATAATCAACAGTGATGTCACCGGGTTCGCTAATGCTCATTAGCCTTGCAGCCGTGTTGATAGTATCTCCAACTAAGCCGTGGGTGCCTCTTTGAAAGTTAATCTCGCCTGTGACCACTAACCCCGTGTTGATGCCGGTGTGCATTGCCAAAGGACGACCGATGAGTTTTTCGTATCTGGGGCTAGCAGATTCGACCTGAGCATGAATCTCGCGGGCGGCTTTGATTGCCCTCAGAGCACTGTCTTCAAAAGCCTGCTTTGCACCAAAGACAGCAAGAATAGCGTCACCGATGTATTTTTCGATAAACCCATCATATTTTTCGATGATATTGGTTAGTTCGGAAAAGATCGTACTCGTAATTTCCTTAACCTCTTCAGGGTCAAGCTTTTCTGACATCTCTGTGTAGCCGGTAAGGTCCGAGAAAAGGACTGTCACATGCTTGCGTTCACCGACGCTAATGGCCGAATCGTCATTTTCGATTTGTTCTGAGGTATGGTGGGGAGGGCTATCAGGCTCGGTCGTGGTATCCGTGGTCTTCCAGGGGGAGGACAAATTGCAGCCGCATTCGTCACAAAACTTGCTATTCGCCTTGACTGAGTTTCCGCATTCCGGGCAAACCAGCTCAAATTTACGACCGCATTCGCTGCAAAATCTGGCCTCTTTGCGGTTGTCAGACTGGCATTCAGGACATTGCATAGGCAGTACCCACAAGCTCGAATTAATCTGGAAAATCGAAAACGAGGAAAGGCGTGGCAGAATCAGGATTCAATAGGAGGCCAGCGGTCGGTTTTTCAGTCAGAGCGCATTAGGTTCGAGGATGATTCTGCCCATAGACTGCAAGATACGAATTGTTTAGCAGGGGGGCGCTTGAATTGTCAATATTACATGCTGGTTAGAGTTGTTTCGACTCTATGCCTTTATAAATTCATAGGCTTTCAATTGTTCATATCATAACCATTAAATTAGGTTCGATAGATGCATTTCGTTATGCATCGGAATAGTCAATGATATTTCACGAAAGAATCGTATATAAGCATAAATGGTTCTTTTCTTTTGCAAATCCACATTAGAATCAATATTTACCGCGGACCAAATTGACAACAGGCAACAATGTATTAGTTCAATGTTGTGCTTGGTCTTTCTACGCGAAGCTATTGATCCCTTTGAATAATCGGATTTGGTTTCACCTCGATTTTCTTGTTACCCTGCCTTATTGATCTTCCTAATCAAGTAGCTGTTCTATTTTTATTATTTTACTAAACGCCCAATTTCCCATCAGTGGCCTCGTAAGGAGACCCAACTAGCCAATCCAAGCTTCTACCTACAATGTGGAGGAATAGAAGATGAAAACTTTCTTAATTGCAACAATATTCTGTGCCTTCATCATTTCTGGCACTCCGGTGATAGGACAAGAAATACCAAACTTTTATAAGGACACCTATCCGAAACATGCGCTTGAAGCAGCTCTTGAAGCCAATAAGGCTCTTATGGGTAAAGACGCTAAACTCGATGCTAAAACTCGTGAACTCATTGCTTTAGGGGTAGCTGCGCAAATTCCATGCGTATACTGCGTCTATGTGCACGAAAAAAATGCAGTTGCCGCAGGTGCATCCGAAGATGAAATTCGTGAGGCAGTGGCTACTGCTGCTCATGTTAGACATTGGAGTACCATTCTAAATGGAATGGGTTACGACTTCGAGGCTTTCAAAATGGAAGTAGACAAAATCCATCGTGCAAAATGATCATCAGAGTTCAAAAATAATGACGAAACCATCAGCGATGTTGATGCGATCCGGTGGATCGAGAACATTTATGTATGTGGTCGGGGGGTGGACTCAATAGTCGAGTTCACCTCATGGAAGCCCAAAGTTCTAAGAATGCCGATGTGGTTTATGCTTGGGAGAAAAACTATGGAGAATGAAAAAAAGGAAATTTACGATTTAGTACATGAAATCGTTTGCCAAAATAGCTTTGGTTTGGACTGCAAAGAATCTGAAGTATATAATGAGAAAGGAGTGTGGAAACTGTACCTTAACGGTATTCTCAGCCCCTGGATATTGGGTGCAGCAGTCAATGAGATAGAAACCAATCTCCACCACCATAGGATTAAATTTATTGCAGATATCGCTCTCCCAATATCTGTACTGATCGAGGCCATAAAAAATTACAGATACCCTATCCCGATATAGTCCGAACATCGAGCATTTCATTCTATCACGTTGATTGTCTTCAGTAAGTGTTTTGAATTTCGAGCTTTTCGTATATATACAGCTCGATGCATAAAAATCGCAAAATCATCCACATAGATATGGACGCCTTTTACGCATCCGTGGAGCAAAGGGACACTCCTAAGCTAAAAGGCAAGCCGGTGATAGTTGGAGGCGAACCGCAGAGCAGGGGGGTGGTGGCGGCCTGTTCGTATGAGGCCCGCCAATTTGGGATTCATTCAGCGATGGCCTGCGCCACTGCCTACAAGCGATGTCCACACGCGGTTTTCATCCGCGCTAGGTTCGATGTTTACAAGTCCGTTTCCCGACAGATCCAGGAAATATTTTTCGATTATACTGACCTAGTGGAACCGCTGTCATTGGATGAAGCCTTCTTGGATGTCACCAAGAACAAGAAGGATATTCCATCGGCAACACAGATTGCCCAGCAAATCCGGAAACAGATCCATCAAAAAACAAACGGTTTGACCGCTTCCGCCGGTGTTTCGTTCAATAAATTCCTTGCCAAGGTTGCTTCGGATATCAACAAACCCAACGGTATCACCGTCATCACTCCGGACCAGGCCCCACGCTTTATTGATCAACTGGCCATTCGAAAATTTTTCGGTGTAGGTAAAGTAACCGAAGAACACATGCTCAACCTTGGGATTAAAACCGGCGCAGATCTTAAAAGGTTCAGCTACGACAATCTCGTTCACTATTTTGGCAAAGCTGGAAGCTATTACTATCACGCCGCCCATGGCAGGGATGATCGGCCAGTTCAGCCCGACCGTGAACGGAAATCATATGGCAAAGAAACAACCTTTGAAACCGATATCGATGACACGAATCAGATGCTGGATATTCTGGAAGGCATTGCTGATAGAGTATTGGAAGGATTGCGAAGGGAGGATCACCAGGGTCTCACTCTGACACTAAAGGTAAAATACCATGATTTTCAGTCCGTCACGCGTAGTGTCACCTTTCCGGAACCAATCAGCGATATCGACAGGGTCATGGATAATGTGAAAATATTGCTAAGAAACACTGAGGCCGGAAAAAAGAAGGTGCGGCTGTTGGGGATATCTGTCTCCAACTTTCTCGGGGGCCAAAAAGCAACTAGCCAATGGGTGCAGATGCCATTACCTTTTTGTGCCAATGGGTGAAGAACGTCTTGCTATCGCCACTACCAAGTTGCTCCTGATCTGTCATTTTATAGACCCAATAACCAGAGAGATATCAAACTGTAATTTAATCCAATATGGGCTATTTTTTTGGATGCTCTTACTTTAAACGCTATGGCGTTGCCTTCTGTAATAGCGTGGGCATTCTGATTTAAGAACAATCCGCACTTATGGATTGCGCCTTAGATTTGATTGGTCGTTTTCAGGTAATCGAAAGATTTCCTGCCAACGCGCGCTATTCATCCCGAACACCACCATACTGCCATTTCTCATCAATCTGAAAGAATGAAAAAATCAAAGATTCGCTGCCACCAGTTGTATAAATAAAGTGCAAACGATTTGAAGGTTTTGCCACCGCTTCGATGGCTGCTATGGCGCTCTGTTCCGGCTCTTTTTCTTCCAGGTATAAACGCAATGTCCAGCCCAGTGAGCCGCTGCCGTGAATCGGCTCGATGACCAGCATGCGCCCGCGGGGTTTCAACACACGATGGCTTGCACTCAAAGCCGCTTGCGGGTGTGCCGCCGGCACGTGATGCAGGGATTCGTTGAAAAACACGGCATCGAACGAGGCCGCGGTAAAACAGAGCGCCTCGGCCCGGGCGGTCAGGAAGCAGAGATGCCGGCCGCCATGGCGGGCCTGTGCCCTCCGCACATGGCCGGCCTCGGGGTCGATGCCAACGGTTTCACCGGTTTGCCGCGCGATGCGTGCTGTCCTCTCGCCCGTACCGCATCCCACATCAAGGGCTGAGAGAACACCGTCCCGCAGAAATGCCCGGATGGTTTTTTCCTGGCTGCCGGTGGCGTCGGCAATCATGTTGACCTTGTGTTCCTTGACCGTTCGGGGTCTTATTGGGACGCCTGTCGTATGAAATCCACGAGCCTGGCGGTCCGCTATTGACCCGGTACGCGGATCTCTGTTAACAAAAATCATCCTACCTTATTAGAATCATGGAATAACAATCGTTTAACGGCGCAACTGCCCAGTCCACTGAACATCGACGAGTTTTCATCCAATGGCCAAGGTCTTAGTTGACAAGCGGATTTGGGGTTCGGGCCTTTTTATTCTTTTCCTTTGGGCCTGCGCATCCTCACCGGTGTTGCGGATGCCTGATTCCCGGCCGCCGATCGTGAAGACCTACAGGCATGTGACAATTTCCAGTCGGCGGGCATCGTATCAGGATACGGGTGTCCACTTGAAGAAGGGTGACCGCTACTCCATCTTTGCCGAAGGTGAGGTCAAAGTGGGTGGCTGGGGCAACAGCCCGTCGATCAGATTATGGGCCAGGATCGGTACCGGCCCTCAATTTCGGGCCGTTGAGGGTATTCTCAACACCGGCTTGTACAAGGCCAAGCACGAGGGGGCATTGAAACTGGGGGTCCTGGACGGCGGCTTCAAAGAAAACGGAAAAGCCCTGATCCCCCAACGATATACCGATAACAGTGGCGCTTTCAGGGTCGACATTATCGTCTGGGAAAATGACGATTTGGCGATGATCGAAAGCTTTCTGGAGCAACTGGCGCATCACAATCCACAGCATGAACTGGTGGCCAACCTCAAAAACCACATCAGCCAGAGGAAATGTGGTGCGGCCGCCGAAATCGTGGCGCAACAAGCCTTTGGAACCGATTGGCGGGCGACGCTCGCGCGTTTCGACAAAGCCATCACCTACTGCCCTGGGTATGTGGAGGCCTATGACAAGGCCGGCGCCTATTTGTACGGCAGAGGAGAGAAAGAAAAAGCCAAAAACTACCTCCTCAAGGCCGCCGAATTGGGGACCCAAGATCCCGCCTCCTACTTTATGCTTGCGAAAATGTCTTTGGAGGAAGACGATCCAAACGAAGCCTTTCGTTTGATCAACACCTGCTTGGAGGTGGACCATTCGTTTCAAAAAGGGATAGAGCTCGAAAAGCGCATTATGATAGCCGCTAATTTGGATGGCCCCAAAATTCTCCTGTACGAGCCGTTGCAACAACGCGGCATCATGATCGTCCGTCAGCAGGATCTTGTTCCGGTGCGGGGCGTCGCGATCGATAAAGACGGTTTGGCGTGGGTGTCGGTCAATCGTGAAGAGGTGTCAGCGGATCCATCCGGCAACTTTCAGGCCAGGGTGGCGATTCAAGCAGGCACCAACGCGATTGTCATCGAAGCGATGGATGGCCTCGGCAATCGCTCGGAACTCAGGGTCACCATCGAAGGAAAACGCTCAACGTTGCCTGCGATGAATGCTGTCCGCTCGCGATCGGACATGTCCCAGTTATATGAACGCTCCCATGCTGTGGTCATTGGCATCGATGCCTATCAACACTGGCCTGCGTTGGAATTTGCCGTCGCGGATGCCCGGGCGGTCATCCGTAAATTCGAGCAAACCCAATTCGATGAGATTTACCCGCTTCTCAACCAGGAGGCCACCCGCGCGCGCATCCTGACGACCCTCTTTCACGAGCTTCCTCAAAAAGTGGGGCCCAAAGACCGCATCGCTTTTTATTTCGCGGGGCACGGGCAGACCGAAGAACTGACGGATGGCGGCAAACGGGGACACATCATCCCGGTGGACGCGGAAATGAAGAATTATATCAAGACCGGGATATCGATGGACCT
>JAAUXU010048241.1_pt1 | contig 13983 bp, 15 predicted proteins | sample 7278151 | NCBI WGS metagenome assembly JAAUXU01 (sample SAMN14350113, study PRJNA611818) | marine sediment metagenome | isolation source: surface marine sediment (1.8m) | place: French Polynesia: Moorea | collected 2018-08 | reverse complement strand
GTAATAATGTAAACTGTGCATCATGGTGAAATTTCAGGACAGAATTCACAGAACTGTAGGAGTTAAGTCTCTGACACTAAACCTCACCTTTAGATAACTGGTACTGTACCCTCACTACACTTGCGTACTGACACATAAATGAGGCTCCAAGACGTCGTTCCCCCACGTCAGATTAGATCTGGTTCCAATTATTTTATCCTCTCCTCCGAAGGGCAGTGATTCTGTTACAAGGTGGGCATGGAGGCACTCCTCTCCGGGAGAAGCGATCACCTCCTGTTTCTCTTGAAACGGATTCTGCAAAGTCTCTTAAATGTAACCATTTCATTAGAAAAAGAATGGAACACGCTCATAATGATCATGTTGGGACCAAAGAATTTGATCATTTCATCCATTTGCCCGCTCTAACTGCATGGCAGCAAAACAGGGGTGAAACGGGCTCAAAATCACAAAAATTTTCAGACGCTCTCAGAAAGACCCAAACACCCTTTCTAGCTGTGCCCCATGCTTCTTTGAAAGGTAGAATATAAGTTGACAGCTTAATGACAAACATTCTACCGACCTTTGCACACAGCGGAGGAAGAACGATCATTTCAATTGGGCCTGACTCAACTTTTTGCATAGTGGCACTTGCAGCTTTCAAACTCATCCAACACGCTGTACTGATCAAACCTAGACAATCCCATGATGAATGAAGCCCATTGCAGAGGTAACCATGAGTCGTTGCATGTCGTATGATCATTGTATCCGTTTCGCAGAACTCAAGTGATTGCCAAGTCCATAAGGCATTCAGTGGTACAAATTTGCTTGTTGGAATTGGGACATGACTTCTCGACTGGCATATCTGTATGATTGTCAAATCCAGTGACCGTTATAAGCGCGTTCCACTGTACATACCAAAGTAAGGAGTCGTCATGTCTCTACCATCTCCAATTGCGGACATGTCAGGAGAACTAAGTTAAGGAGTAACAAGGAGCTCGTTTAGGTGGTTTAACGCAACTGAACAAAAACATGCGTAGGATCTCCTGCGTAGCCCCAGTGGTCGCTCATTGTGCTGTGGCGGTTGTTGATGGATGTTGGGCCCAGCTCGAGCTATAAACTCTCGAGTGCTTCGGGAATTAGTGGTGTTCCATCCTTACCTTGATTGTGTCCTGTATTCTTTCAAAGAGCTTCCAGGTGTCATCTTGGCTCCCAGCTGTTATCATCACAGGAGATTTCAGACAAATCACGAAAGTAGTCACTATTGATTTAAATGCAATCATACTTTTCTTCGTAGCCGCTTACTCTACATACATGTGCTGTAAATGTCAGTATACTCTTAATCTGGAGTTTACAACGGAAGAACTGCTGGTCCCTTTCACGCCAGGTAAGACAACACTGACTGACCTCATTTCGCTACAAGACTATTGCCTGGTAAGAAACGAGATGCACATATAGTGCAGTACACGCACTCGGCTCTGAACATTCGCGGGCGTCCGACAAAGTAGTATTTCTCAACACGTGCATCATCGACACATTCATGGCTCCGTAACGCAACATTTCAATTTCAAAGCGTGTGCAGCATTTCTGGCGTACATCAGTATAACGATCTGTGCTCCTGTGAGGTAGCGGCTGTCAGAGCTGTTGTGCAGACAGCCGAAGACAGGGCTTGCCCAAGGAATGTGGGCTTAAGTGGGCAACATGGGTGCAGCGGGGGGAGGGGGGATGCTGCAGCTGTTCAGTTGACGCCACAGCATAACTGAAGCGACTGAGATATGGAGTCCCAGTTTCAGCAGACATCAGCTGCTTTAGGACGACTGAACCTAACTTAACCTAACCCTTGTTGGCTTCAGTTGATGTTCGCTGACGTCAGCTGAGAGTGGAACTCCATAACTTAGCTAACCCGAATAACTGCTACCCACAAAGGCCGATCCGGGCCAGCCAGTGGTGCCCGGGTCGATCGCAGCGCTCCGAGCGGTCAGAAGGATAATGGAGAGGTGCCCCAGCTAGACAGGGAGGAAAAGTCGCTACTTCAAGGACCCGCGACGTCGCACAGGATGGGGCTGCACAAATATGCAATGGCTCCTTGGAAAGCTCTTACAATGTTGTACATGAGATATTACTGGCATTTTGCACCAACTTCCACAGTTTGAGCAGAAATTATTTACTGAGAAGAAAAGATGACTCTATACAAATGTATTCTTTTTCTTTCAGAGCAACTTTTGCTGCAAAATATTTTTTAAATTCTGAAAATTAAAAAAAGGTCGTGTCTGGGAGTGAGGACTTGAATTTCCTGATAAAATTGACCATCACGACTTTAAGAAGAGGTGGCAATCCTTTAAGGTCTGTGAGGACAACCCCAGGTTTGGCATAAGTCTTCTCAGATGTGTAGTGAGCTACAATTTCTGTCACATCTGAACAAAGACCCCTTCTTGCTACCAGGTTTTTTCCCACTGGTCCTTTTTTTAGGGGACAAGATTAGGATATTACTTGTCAGAAGCATCATTTAGAGAAAACTGTGCTGTGCCATAGAGAATCTTACCCAAGAATATTTAGAAGACAATTAAATTATAGATAGCCCACCAATGCCAGGTCCCAACTCCTGGATGAAAAAGTGGAGGGGTTTCATCTTTATCAAATATCAAACATACAACCTTCAAACTTGGCTGAGCAACGTTATATGATACAAGATACAATCTTGTATAACAAATAATTTTTCCATCATTTAATGTGTAGAAATTTCATGATGAAAATTACTTCTACTTCTGGCCAGACTTGCCACTAGCCACAATGCCAAGAAGACAACTGTTCTGTATGATGAGCTCATTCCATATATCCATATATCCCCAAGTCTGCAAACCCTCCAAATTCACCGCAGATCAGACTAATAGAAGACTTTTGGGGTCTTTTGAAAACAGCTGTCTATGAGGAAGGCTGGTAGGCTACGTCCTCCAACTCTCTCAAGCAGAGGATCCGGAAAAAGACGGCTGAGATGGACCCTGCTGTCTGCCAGAGGCCTCCGGCAGGGCTTCAGACTAAGATCCGTTTCTGTGCTGAAAATGGCATCATGTCTGCAGTCCACTAGTCTTAACTTACAGCAAATGTTGTCCTCTTTCAAATAGTACAGGTTCCTTTTGGTACATGCTTAGGTTCCTAGGTTATTCCAGAATTTGATTTTCCGGAATTCAGCTTAACACCCGTTAGGAAAACAGCAGAACTAGTAGTCAACACTTGTATGAGCCAAAACCCCAAGGCCAAAAAAATGTAATTTTCCCAAAAAGCACCTACTAAAACTAGCCGAATACTTAATGCATGTGTTGGAGTACACTGTAAAGGTAAGTATCATAGAATGTAACTTACAGTAGCTTTAGTTTAAGCGTGCGAAAGCGTGTACCAAGGCAGTTCTCTGAGTGGTCTTATCTCATTTTGTCCACACATCAAAATCATGGATAGACTACACTACGGGCACGCCACAAAAGTGTGTGGCAGGCGATTGTAGCAAAAAACTGAGGGCTGATCATAGCAACGACTTTGAGTACGATCTTAGGCACGTTGAAGGCAAGTTTTGGGGATGTATGATCCAGAGGTGGGAGACACAGAGAAAAGTCCTCCCCTGGATGCAGAACAACTTTGCAGACGAGGCCTACGTCTTCCAGCAGGATGGGGCTCCCTGCCATACAGCAAGAATCGTGCAGAAGTGGATGGCAGAAAACATGGTGTCCTGGATCAAGGACCTTTGGCCGCTCCGGATCCCAGAGTTGAATCCTCTCGATTATGACATTTGGGGCATAGTAGATGCAAGGGTTCCGGCTACCTCCCACAGAAATGTGACAGAGCTCAAGGCCAAAATCGTGGAGGAGTGGGATCTTTTGATTGATGACTCATGGTGAAGATTTGACACAATTTTTGGCACTGTGCTCTAGAGTGTGTTGATAATTCGGGCTGATATATTGAATAAAAATTATCCACGAGGCAATGCGCTCTCAAATAAAAAAGAATTAAGCAATTTGATTCATTACTTCTGGAGTCATTAAAACGCAAATATTTAACAAAATAACAGAAGTAATGACAATGTGACAAAAGTTGTGACCTAATTGCTGATATATTTTACAACTAAAATAAGGGTGTAGTGAATTATTCGTGCAACAAAGCTCTTTTGACCATTCTTGGACAACCCCTCTTCCACTTCTGGCCAGTGGGGATATCTGTTGCTGCTGGTGGAGCTTTGCAAAGTCCCAGGCGGAAAGCAATCTCTAAAGTGTGCTTGTAAATAAACTCTCAGCCCTTCAGGGCATGAGCAACTGGCTTTTTAGGATGATTCCTTTGAAAGGTCTGTCACTGTCCAAACTGCATACTTCTTTTGAACAAAATCATCAAAATCACTTGCCTCCTCCTCTCTCTTTACGTCATTTTTTGACTAACAGTGTTGTCAGTTTCATCCTGGGTGAAGCAGCAGAGGACTTTATGATGAAGTTGTTGCCTTTTGGCTGCTCTGCTTGACCCATTGACATGACTTGGTCCATTGGTAAAGCTGTGGAACTGGAGTCCCAGCAAAGATGACATTTTTGGGAAGTTGTGGTATCTGTGACAGACACCACACTTTGACAATGCCCTCAGCTACAGTTACAAAACATGACATGGGCAGGGATTCACCCAGTGTTTTATTTTTTGATGGTCTGACTGAAGCCTCAATATTTGTGGATGGTGTCTTAAGTGAAAAGCCACTTATGATGCTTCTCAAGCCAGTTGGACTCAAAATAAGTTATAAAGTCTGGTGCAATTGGATGCCGCTTGCTTCTGAAAAGATTCCCTCCAGCTGAGAACAGTTTTTACCTTGGGCATGTATGGAGTTCTCAACGTCATCATCCATTTTTTCACAAAAGTCCTCAGGCACAAGAGACAGTTTCTTGCTGAAGTTCAAGACACAGTGAAACCAGCACATAACTCATTTGGGCTCTTTGTCAAATGCCTGAATGAATCCATTAGTAATCGCCTCAGATGCATCGGCAAAAAGAGTGGTTGGCAAATAGGTCATCCCGTTGCTTCAAGCACAGCACTCTTAAGTGAGGAAAAAATGAATTTGAAATCTCCAGCTTCTTCATTCATGTTGACAACCAAAATTAATGGCTGAAATTTCCCCGTCTGATATCACTTGTGCCAAGAACCAGGACTGGAAAGTCACTGTGATTAAATTTATATGTTGCATCACAGTGAATGACATCTGACTTTGCTGCAAAATCACATAATCAAGGAGTTGTCAAAGCAATATGAAAACGATTACTCTCATTGCCCAAATCAGCAAAACCTTCAAACCCACACACAACCCACATACCATTCTTGTCTTTTGATGTAGCAAGTTTGAGTTTGCCTATTCTTCTAATTCTCTGAATTGAAATGCTTGATTCCCCCGGAATTGTCCTTCGAACCAGAACAAGGTAGTTATTGAGCTGCCTCAACGATGGGATCTCTTCAGCCTGCCTATCCCCAAGAACACAGTGGATCTCCTTGGGTTTGCGAATGCCTTCCTTGTAGAGCTGCATTATGGTTGAGGTATACATATGTGCTTTGGAAGGCTTAAAAGCTTCAGCTTTGCATGCTAACATTGCAAACTGGACCTGCAAAATTGTTTCCTTTACTGGCATGCAAATTCCTCGCTTGTTGGCTTGACCTTCCTTTGGATGACAATGCATATCTCTGGTACGAAATAAGGTAGGAGACTCCTCTGGATTGCTTGGTCGCATAGGCACACTATGGCCTTGCACTCCTGATTCACAGGGCACTTGTAATAGATCTTCTTTCCAAGACGGGACATTCTTGAGTAGTCAGTATGCCACAACTTCTCCTCATGGAGAACACATTCTGGGTCTTGAACTGACTGCCCAATCCAGTCCATGCCCTTGCTACGCTTAGGGTGTGAAGCAATTTCTATCTGTGTCCTCAACTCATTGTCGACGAAAAGAGGTACATCTTGGCAGACAGCCAAAGCAGATTTGGTATCGAGGTTTTGTTTCTTCTGCAAGAACTCTCACTGAATGAGGAAACATCGGTATCCGGTAGATCAGTCGCCTGACCATCATATAAGTCGGCACCTGCTGCTCATGAACAAATTTAGTCACTTCCTTCACAGAAAAAGTATGTGCAAAAATAATAAGTCTTAGTATCATTTTACTTCCTCATGAGGTCAAGGGGAAGATTTCGCTCGAACACCGTCTACGCTGCGACGAGACATTTGTGATTGAAATTTTCACATGCCTGAGCTGTCCTGACAGCGTTTGCCAAGATGAAGACCTGTCAGTAACTGCACCATCCCCAAATCTGGAGCTACAATGCTGGAACAGTCATGGTCTGAAGAACTCATTCCTTGAGAAAATTGGACTCAAATGTACATTATAGAATATGCACTCAGTTTCTTCCCGCGGAAATTCCTTATGCGGAGGTCTGTACTACTTACACAACAAAATCATGCTATACTATAAATAAAGGCTAGGATATCTCTGAACGGCGTGTATTTTTAGTCATTTTGAGCTGAGCTCAACATGGTCCTGGTAGATGAGGCCTACTAGGACCCACAAGGTAATATGTATGCATCCGGAATAATGTGGTCGATCACTGGTGCAATGGGTCTCGTATTTCTGTCATGAGGCTCTTAAGGAAGGAGTTTCCATTTATGACAGCAGTGGTGGCAACTACGTACTCGACTGGCCAGTCCTCTTGGTTGGACAGGAATCGTAGGGCTGAGATCTCTGCGAAGGTGCTGCCACCCACAAACATCACCAGAGTGGTCGTCTTCTTCTCTGCATTTCTAGAAACAAAAATGACGCATAATATTAGTAGTGTTGTATGTGAACCAGTGCAAATACGCAATATACCGTGCTATGCATAATGCATGCACAACTCCACTAAAGACTTACACTTGCTGCAATGAAGTCTTCACCGGCAGCTGCATCTGGACCTCCTCTATCGCAGGCCCTGGCAACAGATCTAACACGCCGTCTCTGACAGCCTTCCAGCCAGGCGGCTGGGCCAGTCTCTCCAGCAGTCTGATCATGAGGGGTGCATATACTGAGTGCACATATGCGGCGTCTGCCGGATTCTGCTCGTCCACATCATCAAGTGTAAGATTTAGGCGTTTCCGTAATACAGCGTAGTTGCGGGAGCTTAGCTGAGGGGAAGTCAACAGGCCAAGCCGATCCAGGTTATGCAGACTAAGTAGAAGATGGTGGCCGTATGTTTGGAGGATCTGACGCCGGTAACTGTTGGTGTTGACAGGAGTCTCAGGTTAAATTGTCTGGGATGTGTGCAGCACTAAGCTGGGACAAGAAATGAAAGTTTGGGCACATGAGTGGCTTCTCAGGTTCTCGATTTACCTTATTACCCAATACCGAATAATAAAGCTGTAGTCAAATGTTGTTGGAAGAACTACGGAACTGTAGTGCTCAAGAGCAGCTCTACTAGTCCCTGCAGAGGGTTCTGCAATGCTCCGCTTTCAGTGATTTTTCCCTCAGTTTTCCCCTCTTTGCCTTTCAGAATTTTACTGAGTTTCTCTGAATTCAGAGTCTCCATCACGGCGGTTACGGCACAGTCGAGTTGATTCACTCATCACCAGACTTAAGTGTAGATGCATATCAGTGATGGTGCTAGTATTGTCCATGCACGAAAGCATCTTGATTTCTTAAATTAAAAGAGCTTCTAGTCAGGGTAAATTTAAGCCCACAAAATCGAACTAGATGAATGCACGATTTGTCGGATTAGGCAAATATGTAATCAATGGTCTGTCTCACATGCAGACCCTGGCATTAGTAATTTCAGTGAGAAGAAACTTAGCGTATAGGCTCCGTGGAGTCATTTTTGAGCGGAATTTTCATTTTTGAGTGGAATGAGTTAGTTCTTCAGACAGTGACATAACTTGGAGAACGTAGGTTCACAGTTTCGGGTGCCCATAGTGACATCAGGGTGCCCAAACTGTGGCGACCCACGCATTACCACTTATGCACTGTTATCAAACTTAAAATGTACTATTTCCAATCTTTCCCTCAGTGATGCCAATAATTTTGGATAGGTAGATTTTACCTTATACCTCGAAGTTGGAATGGAATACAGAACTAGATGTAAAAATATATAAGAGTGCTTCTTAGTCAGCAGTCACCCAAAAAGGGGCACAAGGGGCCTCAAGTTCTTTTTTTCGGAATTATGTGTCATAATCCAGAATTTCAACGGGATAATATTTTGACGGGGCTTAACTGTATAGTCCTCACCCATCAAGAATCTTGGGTTTAAGTCCCGAGTTCACAACAGATTGAAGGCACAGGATGCGCAAAACTCGGAGTAAATGTTCTTCTTGGCAGGTGGCATCCTCAACATACTCAAGGGCCCTATCAGTGTTCTGAAAGTTGAGGAGCTCTTGTTCAACCTGTAAAGAGTTGAAATTGTGATCATGTCTGTGTGTTTCATTTCACTCTTCACGCTAACCGCATGCTTTGGTGCTAATCACGTGCTTCGCGCTCACCACATGCAAAAACTGTTAAAGCTGGAAACCAGCCGCGCATTCTGCCACCCTTGATGACTTGGTTGCTTCTCGTCCAAATTGGACAACAATCACACCAAATGAAACCTCTTAATCAACGCAGCCTTTTCATAAGCCGGCAAATTAAAAAAAAATAATAAAAAAATAATACTTTGATATCCTAAAACATGTTTAAAATAGTGTCCAAGATCAATGAATGCACCCAGTACAGGTCTTCTTGCACTTCATGCATTAGATGCGACAGAATCAGTGTCAGTAACGTGATGAACATTAAGTACATGTCGTCATCTCTTTCCACCTCCTCCAGGTATTCATGCAAAGTTTCCAAGGACTTATTGTTTTTTATGCAACCTTGAACAACACATGACAGTAATGGCATAAAAGCATCCTGCAGATGATTGAAAACAACACGCATTGTTGTACTGTCTGCAGACTGACAGCCAACCTTATATATGTTATATGAATGTAGCGGTGAACATGTTATGCTTTTAATATTTCTCCGAGTGAGTAGAAATGATGTGGAAGTTAGTTGAATAAAAGATTTCTGGTGTTTTCACAAGAAAATTTTGAGCATGTAAACAATTATAGCCCTTTTGCCCCTCGATGGTGTCGTGCATTGTGAATGCCATTGCAGCGCCAAAGAAGCTTTCAGTTGGCTTGGATTTTGGGTCTGTAACTCTGTTTGATTGCAGCTCTTTCTACCAAAACTCCGCTGAACCATGCGTACAAGTCACCTCTCGGGTGACACAAAGTTTCAGGTCAAGGTGGACATCCCAGCTCGTATGATGCCATAATTCAATACTGACACAAATTCAGCAGCATACGGTATTTTTGGCGTATTTCCAACGCAGCGAAGTGGGCAGCGGGAAAGCGCTAGCAACTCATACCTGCAAAGCTTCCAAGAACTGTCGCTGGTCAGTGCGTTCCTTTATCATCTCAGCTATGGTTGTGTGAGTCGCTAGAGACTGCTTCAAAGCCTGGGAGGTCCGTAGAATTACAGGATGAAACGCCAAAGTACTGACATCACTCCGATTTCTCTCACCCTCATCTGCGGGATCTTGTCCACGAACTGCCTGAGCTCCCTAACGGTATTGGCATCGTGCCTCTCCTGAAATTGAGCCGACACTGTGCGCGCTTTCCTGCTCAACGCCGGGCCAACAGCATTAAAGTTCCTGTCCCTCAAGTCTGCATAGACCTCCTCGGTCGAGGATAACGGAATGATCCGTATATCTGACGCTGAGGAGATATCGTCAACACCACCCGAAACTTCGTCACTGTCAGGAGGACCAAATTTGACAGCCGGCAGGCGGACGGCGTTATGGCGGATGGAGAAGAGCTCGTCAATGAGGCCCTCATACGTCAGCTGAGTCACCAGGGGAGAGATCAAATCGATCTGAAAGGTCAAATACTGCTTTTATCAAACGAGCTGTCATCGCCTGCAAAGCTGGATCTTATTTGCAGGAGTACGCTACAAGCCTCGTACCAATTCAACTTGTCACACTCACCTGCCTATCTAGAATGACTAGGTTGTCTATCTGAGGCGACCCCTGAGGAACCTCTCCTGCCATCTCTTTCCTGATAACCTTCATGAACTCGAAGACCTGCATGGCGGCCTTTCCTTTTCCATACACATTAGGAATGGTGCCATAGACGGCCTGTAGGGCAACTAGCGCCCGGGCAACGGAGTGCAAAGACGTTGGATCGCCGTCCAGGTGAAACTCACGAAAGATGTCGCTGTTGGAATTGGAACTGGTATTGAGTGCTAGTGGAGCTCTTATGTTCTACTACCATCTCTCCATGGACAGAACATCAGTCTCGAGGGGAAACCAGAAGATGGGCAACTCGTCGACAAAAGTAAAAGAGCCGAAGACGCCTTTGTCCTTGAGACGGCGCTCGCAAAGCAACGAGCGATGGGGAATGAAGACCAAGTGGAACTCTTTCCTCTGACTGGAGCCACCGTTTTCCTCTCTGAACCATATAATTCACGTTACGTCAGCAAGAAAGGGTGAAGTTAGGCTGTTAGCACAGTCTTCTACGTTCTCACCCTTTGACGTTGTCGGCAATTCGATCCATGAGCTCGACGTCGGGCCGGCTGAAGAAGACGATGTTGTCAGCGTCCGAGCTGCAACTTGAAGTCGCGGGGGGAAGCCTTCCCGGCTTTAGGGGCAGCATCTGGATCACTTGCCTTTCTTTGAGGAACTGCACGCCAGCCACCATGTCTAGGGGGCCCGTCAAGGCCACGTCCCAAACGAGCAACTGTCAGCCACAGAAAGAAATGTCGGTTCGCGACCTTTCGACATGTTACGGTCCCTCACCTTGGGCCCTGAGTACTGGTCGAAGCACTCGACTAGCTCCTTTCGCGCCAAATCCCGCATGGCAGTGAAATGCACCATGTTGCAGGGAAGTCACACCCCTCTCCCGAGATCTCCAAGAAAAAGAAACTTACTGCCTGCTGTCCTACAAGTTTGCAAATCGCAAGGTTGCTATAAGACAGGTTGCGCTGTCCTGTCCACTCTGATGGTGCCAGGCTCCTCTGCCTTCGTAGGTGGAGCTAAGGGGCGCCTACTGCGGCTGCAAGTGAGTGCAGCTGTTGCAGATTGGAGGTGGGCCGGGTTTGTGAATAAATATGTGCAACCATGTGAATAATGCATATGACCATGTGAATAGTTGGTTAAACCACGTGAGTAATGTGTATGACCATGAAAACAATGTAAACCTCCTGCCCTTTATCGATTCTCTGACTGCAGTTGCACGAATGTTCTCATGGTCACAGAATGGTGCTCCACCTCTAACATCGGTCTTGGAACTCATCACAACCGCCTCATACCCTGCCAGTTCTGCCTCTACTCCCATGCGGAACACATTTTAATTACAAAAGGGGAAACCTCTCCCTTTGCCCCATAGCTCAACCAGAGAGAAGTATATAGAGAGAGCCGACACTCCGAAGCGGGGGAGGAATGCGGGTAAATTGATCAGCTGCAAAACATTGAGCTCTTTTCAAGAGTTGCCAAATGGCTTCACCGATTCATAGTTGCCACATGCCTACTTTTGTGGCAGTTGTTCATGGTGACGGGACCTAACTTAATCTAACCCTTCTTGCTTTTCAGACAACTGGACCTAACGTAACCTAACTTCAGTGGAAACCTCAGGAAGCCATTGAAAAATGGCAACTCACCTTCTCTGTGTGCTACAACTGAATGTTGTGCAGCTGATCAACATATCCGTATTCCTCCCCTAAGCCCCCAGATTCCCCACTTAAGCCGTAGGTGGATTTCTCCCCGTGCAGCAGACAGCCTGGCTGAGGTTGAGCTCAGAGAGAAGCATACGGGGTGTTTCAGCAAAGCCATTACATGTGCATTGTTCGGAAATTCGAATTGACAATGCCAGAGACTATTGATCATCAAGGAAATCAGAATCTTTTCTACAGTAATGACAGCTGAATCTCTTCTGCAGTAACAACAGCCAGAAGTCAGTAGGGGCTAGATCAGGAGAGTAGGGAGCATGTTGGAGAAGCTTGATGTTATTGCTGGTAATGAACTTCATCCTGGCTTTGGCAGTGTGTGGTCTGGCATTGTCTTGATGCAGCAGCCAAGCAGACCAAAACTTTTCTGGGCACTTGCGACAGAGGTGATAGAGGAAGACCTGCAGGATGTCTTGGTAGACCTGGCTGTTGATGTTTGTTTTTGGCGGTATGCAGTGGCGATATATGATGCCATGACTTTTAAAAATCCATCAGCATGGACTTTTTATGCTGGAGACCACCTGTGCTTTCATGGGGGGCCCTTTCGAGGAAGCCACTGCTTGCTCATCTCCTTTGTCTCCGGAGTGGAATAATGAACCCAGGGCTCATCAATAGTCACAATGAAATGCAAAATCTCTAACCTTGGCGGCTCTACTTCTTGATGACGTCCGACGCCATCTCCAGATGCTTCCTCTTGTGCTCATCTGTGAGGAGTCATGGCACCTATCGAGCAGCCTTCTTGGAAAGCTTGAGATCTGCGGTCAGGATGGTTTGGGCAACCCAGTAGCTGAGACCTGTCTCGAACATGATGTCTGCAATTGAAGCCCTTCTCTCAGCCTCAATGGCATCCTTGACAGCCTTGATGTTCTTTGGTGTGCACAGGGTTTGGTGCAGAAAATGCCCTTTCTCCTTGGAGATGATCTCTCTGCCATTCTTGAACTGACAGAAAAAGTCAAAAACCTGCGTCTTCGAGATGGCAAGATCTCCTTCTGCTCCTGGCCTTGGCATTTGTCTATATCAGACCATGCTGTGCATCCCTGTTTGCCATCCTGGAGGGCTTGATGGGAGGTGGTGACTTTGAAACACTGTTGTGGTGGCTGTATTAATCTTTTGTTAGCATATTTGATATCAACCCCTCAGAAATATCCTCAATAAGACACCAAAACTTTCAAGATTGAACTTCTTCCAAAAAATGAAAGCATTCCTGGACAATTCCAGACTGTGATCTACAGGGTGGGGATTAAGTTCGGGAAGATTGAGTTCACTGGATCATGAAGGATGATTTGGGCTTCACCCTATACAAGAAGATGAGGGCCCAGCTTCTGTCAGCTGCCATGAAGGCTGAGGCTTCACAGGAGTCATCTTCTTCTGAAGGAGCTTCACAGAAGCATGGTGGGACCTGTCATGTGGTCAGACGAGAAATTGTTCACCATTGAGGCCATCCACAATGTCCAAAATAATTGTGTTCCAGGTAAGATGAAAGACAGCATCCCTGAGGAGCATCTCATCGCCACCAGGTGCCAGAAACCATCCAGCATCATGGTCTGGGCCAGCATCACGTCTGACAGCAAGAAGACCCCCCTCATCTTCATTGAGGAGGGTATCAAAGTAAACCTGCATGTGTACAAGGCCATGCTTGTGGACAAGGTCCTTCCCTGGCTTCAGGACACATATGGTGACACCCCTTATACCTTCAGCCAGGACAGTGCGCCCTCACACACTGCCTGAACAGTGCAGAAATGGTGCAAGGCAAATTTCAAGGGCTTTTGGGACAAAAATATGTGGCCTCCCAGCAGCCCTGACCTGAATCCAATGGATTTCTTGATGTGATCCATCCTTCAGGCCAGGGCTTGCACCAAGCACCACCCTACAAAGATGCCTTGAAGCAAGCCATCATCCAGCAGTGGACCAACATCTTTGAGGAGACCGTCCGTGCCGCCTGTGCCCAGGTGCCCACTCAACTTAGCCATGTAACCCATGCCAAAGGTGGCCATTTTGAACAAAAGTTATAGGAATGGATAACAACTACATATATACTAGGCTAGGTAGGAAAAGGGTCAACTTTCAAAAATTCACTGATGGGGTCTGGGGTTTGTTACATGGGGTCAAAAGATGAAGATGTAGTCAAATACTGTTGAAAAAATTTTTGTTTATCTATGCCCATAGTCCAACTTGATTTGAAATTTATTTAGCTACTGTAGCTACTGCTACTGTAGCAGTAAGTTACTGTAGTAAATTCGCT
>JAAUXU010132602.1_pt1 | contig 13987 bp, 15 predicted proteins | sample 7278151 | NCBI WGS metagenome assembly JAAUXU01 (sample SAMN14350113, study PRJNA611818) | marine sediment metagenome | isolation source: surface marine sediment (1.8m) | place: French Polynesia: Moorea | collected 2018-08 | reverse complement strand
TATATACATATATACATATATACATATATACATATATACATATATACATATATATACACATTTATATCTATATACATATAAACATATATACATATATATTTGTATACATATATATACACATATATACATAGATACATACATACATACATACATACATACATACATACATACATACATACATACATACCTGAACTGCTTTACATATATAGATGGGAATATCAAATTGCTCAGTCACCATATAGTGGTCATAGCCCCTCAGTTGTATTGCATGGCTTTGGACATCTCAAAGTCCTGAAGACAATTTTGCTACAGTTCCCCCAAATTTTGCCTAACTGGCTATGGAGTGAAGCACCCAGTAGCTGTCACTTTAGGTAGGGGCTTCTGAAGTAAAGGTCACCCCAAAAATTGACTGAAGCGCATTTTTGCATTTTTTAGTCATGTGACAAAAGTCCACCATTTTGAGGTTATCAAGGGGATAGCTATTTGACTACATAACAGTCAGGGGCCAAAAGGGGTCCTAAACAGAGGTCTCCAAAATTTGCTCAAAAGTTTTAATTTTTAACATGCTGATGGTCAAAGTTTTTTGTTAAATAATTTTTTTCTCCCGGATCGACCAGTGCGGCACTTCAAAGAAAGCATATCTCCGCTCAACCAAGCAACTGCTCCATTCAGTGCTAGAGTGGCCAGGTTATTGCAGTAGCCCCCTATGAGCGATCAAAGCACAAAGACTCATAAAATATTAAAGTTGCCTGTGGCCTTTAGGAAGTCGTACACAAAACCTCAGTCCCATCGGATGATTAGTGCAGTCAGCGCTATAGTCTTCTTTGCTGCACAACAGAGAATGTCTGAAGCAGATCCAATCAAGTTTTTCCATTCCAAGCCTTTGCAAAGACATCCTGCGGCTTCCGCACAAGGAAGATGCCGCTAGTGCATGATTCTGCAGTCTGCAGTTCTGCAACTTCGGCTTTCTCTTTCCGCATACGCTGGCTGGTGGGGTAATGTGCTGGCTAGCCAGGATGAAGGTTGGTGCATGGCAAACGTAAAAAATGTTCCAGGATTTGTCCTTTTGCTGCGTGGTCAGCAAGACCCTCTGTCCCACCGCCCCCAACACGGGGCAACCCCATGTTGACATTTTACTACTCGATGCAAGCCAAGCAGCCGGTAGGTTATGATGGCCAATACCTTGAATTTCAAACTTAATTGAATGTGTGACTCCATAAGTGCTATGCACTAAAAGTATGTCTGATTAATCTCAGATAAGGAGCAAGTCTTCCTCCATATGTCTCCTGCTCCTACCTAAGATTAGAGCTCAATCAGACATGCTTTTACAACTATGTTTCAATGCTTACATATCAAAATGAGACACTTGCACACTGCCAAATTTTGTTTTTCCTAGAATAAATGTATATCATTTATTCTCACCTTAGTCACACACAAAGTCACAGCTCAATATGAAAGCCCAGAAATTGTTCATTCACGTACTTCCATATCAAAATAACCCATAGTGTGTATAAGTTCTATCTCCCTTACGTACATTCAATGTGTACTCATATGCAATTTTTCAATTTACAAGGCTCATTATGGGAAAGACGTGGTATTTCAAAGGCAAGATAACACATATTTTGTTTATTAAGACATGATACTTTCAGTGCATTATTCATTGTGACACGACTTATCGAGATTCATCTACCGGTACGTGACAGCAGAAAGAAGACACTTTTCTGGCTGGGGGTTTAAGATGCATAAGTAACATTAACTTGGTGCAGTCAAAATTTGGCCCTTGGAGGCCAAATTTGTAACCTTTTTTGTTCTCATATCCAATGTTTCCGGTACCAAAAATCGATGAATGTTACTCTTGAGTGACTTGACAATCTTGCTATTATAACCAATGTCTTGTTGTATCCGATGTTCTTAAAAGTTGGAAGTACAGTTCACATATTTTTAGGGCTTTCTTACCCAGGATTGCGCAGACCTTGTTCTTCGTGGGCAACATGGTCGGGGTGTTCGCCTGTGGGATCGTGGCAGACAGATACGGGCGCAAGTGGACCATGATGCTCTCGCTGGCCACAGTAATTTCGATTTTTCTTATGAGTTCTCCTCTACATTTACGCATAGCTGCACTTGCAGCTTGTGGTCAGTTCCCTCATCTCTTGCCTCTCCGAGTACTTCTGGCTGTGGACGTGCGCCCGCTTCGTCGTGGGCGCCTCCACTCTCTCCATGAACACCTGCATCTCCGTCTACATTGTGGAGAACTCAGACGCGAGGTAAGCCACGACGTACGAGAGTGGGCTACATTACGTTTTCCGACTTCAGACATCGCGCTGTCATCTCTGCAACAACCGGCGTCCTCTTCTGGTCTCTGGGTAAGGTCACCCTGGCCCTGGTCGTCTACCTCATCCCAAACATGGACACTTTGGAGTGGTTCATCACTGCTGCCTGCGCCATCTTCCTCCCCATGTACTGGTTCTTGCCAGAGTCGCCAAGGTAGGCAAGCCTACCTGAACCGCTCGGCGATGATGAAGTCCGTTTGAAACAAATCCAGGTGGCTGCTGGCCAAAAAGAAGTACAAGGCTGCCAAGAAGTCTATCTGCTGGATCACAAGGATGAACGGAAGATATGGAAAGCACTTCAGGGAGGAAGACGTCTATGACGTACGTACAATCGAGCATGGATTCGTCCCGGGCTGTTTCGGTCAGACATCACCTCTAGTACTTTCCAGTACCACGACGAGAACCACTCCTTGTCCGAGCGAGGGACTTTCAAGGACTTGCTGTTGCAGCCGAATCTCCGTCGAAACTTCTTAAGCATGTGCTTCTGTTGGCTCAGCTTCAGCATGGGCTACTTTGGGCTTATGTACAATGCGCCCGCCACCAACGCCTCCGTCTACTTTGTGTTCTCAGCCCCCGCCATATTCGTCATCGTCACCTTGCCGGTCTATCCCTACTTGCAGGTAGTGCTTGAACAGATAGATGGCGTTATTGAGACTTCTACGAACGACTCCGTTTGGATTCCGTTCCCTTCCACAGGGTCGTCTTGGCCGAAAGATGTGCCTGACGCTCCCCCTGATCTTAGGCGGCGTGATGATGCTGTGCACCATGGCTGCCTCAGACTCGACCACAGCACTCTCCGTGCTGTGCGTGATCGGCGTCCTCCTGTGCGGAATGGCATTTGACACCGGGTATCTCTTCACCAAAGAGCTCTTCCCAACTGTGCTCAGGACGACCGCGCTCAGCTTCGCCAGCGCAGCCGCCAGAATCGGGTCCATCCTCAGTCCGCTCATTGCCGGACTTGACGTCGTTAATCAGGCACGTCGCGCACTACGTAGAGTATTAGTTCAGTGATAGAAGGGACAGGAAGCAGGATAACGTATGTACCCATACGTCCCACGTCCATGTTGCATGGTAATGCATCCACTGTTGATCGAGTCGAGCTTAGCTTGAAAAATCGCCGGTTCGAAATGCATTGAGTTTTTTTCTCAAAACTTTTTTTTACAAGCATTTTGATTCCCAAGATTTGAAATTTTCAAAGTTTTCTTAAATGCCAACTTGTCACACGTAGCTCGACACAAGTTGGCATTTAAGTTGCATTAGTACTATATCAAAAATTGCAGGGTTTTTTTTGTATTTTCCAGCTTTTTTGAGCTTTTACACGGGCTCCCAGCAATCTCGATACCAGCTTGGCACACTTTGCCTCAGCCGGAGCTCGGCTCGACTCGAAAAATCCCCGGCTCTACACATCCCTCATATTGCATTCTTCCTCCTTCCGCAGGTGTTGCCCCTGACGTTGTACGGCCTCGTGGTCTTGTCCGCCGGCATCCAGAGCATCATCATCTGGCCCGAAACCGTGGGGCGGCCGCTGGCTGACTCTGTCGCGGAGAGTGAGGAGGCCGCGGGCGAACCGAACTCCTGGACCAAGTGGTGCAGGTGCAACCGGAAGAGCAAGGAGTGAAATATCCTACCCATGTACTACAGTTCTCAGCTGACGAAAGCACCCTGTGCTGAGCACGTTTGGACTACAATAGCGCTGTGCACTTTTGTCCCATCGAGTTGCTACATAAATGTCATTGACGACGTCGCAGCTCCTGCTCTTACTGCCGCGGACGACGACGGGTAGTTTTAGGCCTCTTTATTAAACTTCACTCATCTTTGTAACACATGAAGATGTCGCCGCGCCGTCGTATCTCCAGCTGTGCGCGGCCGAGTTGGACCCGGTAGCCGCATCAGCGGCTGCCGTGGCCTCCTGCACGGCGGCCATGAGGATCTCGGCGGACTTGATGTCTTCCATGTGAGTGAACACGGCGAAGAGGTGAAGCACGGCGAACCACCAGGGAAAGATGATGAAAGCCTGACATAATGATGACAATAATAATAATAACAATACTGATAATGATGGCGGTCCGGATTGTTACCTCAACAAGGACCAGACTGGCCGCGGACATGACCTGGACGTAGTGCGAGTGGACGTTGATGACGCAGATGAAGACGGCTGCGAAGAGTGCCAGCTGGAAGACGCCGAAGATGATCAGCCAGGGCAAGAGCAGGAAGCGCAGGCGCTTCGAGGCGCCCACCAACATCAACACCGTGGGCAAGAGCAGCAGCAGCTGCACGGCCAAAGAAACGAGCAGATGGAACTAGCAAATTATACATATAAATAAATATTTGGCCCCGTAGGAAGAAATTTCAAGAACTCGCGCACCTCTAGAGCTCTGGTCCTCCTGAGCCACTTCCAGTGCTGTGGGTGGTAGAGCTGGGTGATCACAGCCTTGGCCACCTTGTCTCTGTACTCCTCTGAGCTGGCGAAGAAGAAGGCCACGATCGAAGTCGCCAAGGCCAGCAACTGCAGGGTGAGGATGAGCGACGAGGCCACCAGCACGCCCCGCCGCACGTTGGCGCCCTGGGTGACCATATTGCTCCAGCTCCTCTAGGCCGCGTCACCCAATAATACTTCGGCCTTTTTCGTCTTTCTCAGCCTGTCTCTCTGATACACCCTGTACAGTACCTTGCACTTCCGCTCCCAATGTGGAGCCACCTCAGCTTATTATTTCTTACTTGATCACACGTCCATGGCTGTTTGTACCCGTCTGGGTGTCACTCAGTCACTTACTTCGTCGTTGACCAAAGCCTCGCTGAACTTGATCTCGTTTCCTGAACCTTATTTCAGTGAAAGAGGCAAAAGTGGGCAGAAGCTTTTGAGAAATGAAGAAGTGCCTTTCCGTGTGTGCAGGTGTTTTTCATACCAGCACCTACCAGACAAGGAAACAAGACTGTTAAGTCTTTGTCCACATAAGAAGCTCTTTTACAGATATGCTTGGGGACGACCTGAAAATGAGGCAAGATGTGACGCAGTGTAATGTAAACAATGAGGAAAAAGATCTTGTTTGTGTCTTGTGAAGCAAAAAGCATTGGCTTGCCAAAAAGTTCTTGACCAAATTGACTTTGTAGCTGTCCTGATTAAGATAGGACAGAAATAATGGAATGTTTTTCCTTCCTCATGCTGCTTCTTGCTGACAGAGAAGCATCTTGCCTTTCTCTCCAATTATCGCATGCCTTTCCCCACAAAATATAGGAGGACAAATGTCTTGTTAGACTCGGTTAAGGTAAAGTCTTTATTTCAACTTGTGACATGACAGAATAGAGAAGAACAGCAACTTCTTAGCTATTTCTTAGCCAGCGCTGTTGTTGCAGGAATGAGCAGCTTGCTCAGAATGCAGCTGAGCAACTTGGCCGAGTTGCTCAGTTTGGCCACGTTGATCTTGACAGGAATCTCTGAAAGTGGAAGTTTGTCATGATTGTCGATTCACCATGAAGCATTTTAGGACAATAGAGGTCGACCGAATAGTGATTTCAGTCGAAATTTGGCCATAATTTCGGCTTCTGCTATCTCGCCGAGACCGAAATTCCCTGCTACTTAAGAGCATTACAAATGAAAGGAATCGTTTGACCCCAGAAAATGTGGAACAACTGTTTTTTCGAAATTATGGCAAAACCTAAGATTACGTTTGACTGAAGCTTCGGTCTCAGCGAATGACGGCTGAGGTTGTCACTAATGGAATCGACCAACCAGGACCAGACTTGTGTCTTCTTGTACAGGGTGAGGGAAATGAGACGGGAACTCTCCCTTTAAAGGCCCTTTATAGCCTCAAAACACTGTTCAATGACGTCATTAATGATCATGTCAGCACCAGGCAAGTGTAAACAATCTCCACAATTCGAAATGTCCGACATTCATCAATGCATCATCGACCCCGGCGATGTTCACAGCTGTTATCATTATGACAACCAGGATCCCAAAGTCAACATATTGAAGCAGGAGCCAGAGAAATGCATTATCGAGTGAGGTCGTGAATACTTCCGAATTTTGTGCAATTTCTGAGGCTATGTGGCTACATAGCGTAACGTCTAGTTGAAGAATATGCAATACATCTTTATGACACACAGCTTAAAAAAAAGGTTGATGTTATCCCACCATTCTGAGGTACATCTGGATATATTTAGTGTGAAGATCGAAAAAAAACAAATTAAAATAGAAATATCTAGGCAATGAAAGGAATGAAGAAAGCGAAACTAGTGGCCAACGTGACAGTCGTTTCGCATCGCTCCTCGGCAGCCTCCACAATCCTCTCCACCACCTTTGCAGAGGCATCTTGCACAAAGCATCTGTTTGGTTGTGCTCACAAACACTGCTATTGTTTCTGTTCTGGAGATCATATTGACCACGAACTCGGCTGAATCAACAAGCAATATTGCACTTCTGAGTCTGCCACGTTTTGAGACAACTCGGTCAAGGACAACAGAAGAATTGACCTGTGAAGATGCCCGAGAATTCAGCTCCGGATTCACTAAAATGGATTGTACCGAAACAGCGTCTAAGTTTTGCTCAATGGAATTACTTCCCAATCACAATGAGCGAAGTCTCCGTTTCCACATCCTGTACAGTCTTCGTTATTGACTGGAAATCGTTGAAGGAACTTTGGACTTGAGGCTACGGAAAAGCAGGCCTATAAAGTTACTTTTGGGGCCTGCTGGGCCGTGACGGACAAAGGAATTGTCACTTTAGAAAAGAACAAACAAAGGTTGCTTGGAAGAAAAGGACTTGCGATGCAGCACTTCACCTACCTGGGTGACTAGAAGCCCGTCTGGATGCCCGTGTCCATCTCCTTCAGGGTGTTCATGAGCGGGGCAAGCTCGCAGTCGGCACTGAGGACGCCGGAGTTGCCTAAATCATTGGCGCAACACCTGATCACCAGTCAACTAGTACAAAATGCCGAATTTACCTGGAGTGGGCAGGTGGAGGCAGTCGTTTTGGTCCTGGTCATAGCATCGACAAGGGCAACCAGAGACCGGACACTCAGACTATCAAGATTCCATTGTTAAGTCTTTTGCACGCATACATTCATACACATCCGGAGTAGCTCACGTGTTGCTGGAACCACTGATCGATGTGACCAGCGTGGCCGCCGTGTCTGCAGCTCTGACACCAGGCCAAGAACTCCTCGAAAGACGTCATCACAGCCGCAGAGGGACCCGGAGGGTTTGGACTCAGGTTCAGACCTGGGGGTGGGAGAGACAAACGTCAGTAACATCACAAGAGTAGGGTAACAAACACAATGAAGTACCCGATCTCGATCCTACGTTCATCAAACAGATGGCGCAGCGAGGGAGAGGCTTGCGGCAGGCACGGCAGACCTGAGGTCGAAGGGCGGCCACGGCCGCGGCCGCGGCGGCCGCTGCAGCAGGATTTTGACCTTGAGACGATGGTGGCGGTCGAGACGCCGCTACGCCTAGGCGGGCGCTTGCGCGCATCTCCTCTCTGCTGGGGAGGCCCTGCAAGTTCTGGCCCACCGGCTTGCCGCAGAAGCTGCAGGACACGTAGACCTGCTTGGGAGGCGTCTCAATGAGTCTGGCGTCCCCCGCCTCGGCGTCAAAGCCGGCGCGCTCCACCCACATGCGCCAGGCGTCCAGGAGCGCGCGGTACGACTCGAACCAGATGCGAGGACGCGCACCCTGCAGGAAAATTTCTTATTCAAAATATACACACAATCAGTAAGGTTGAAGGAACGTGCAGAAGGCCAAATGGAGTGAGACTGAAAGACGTTTGAACCACGTTGTCAGGGACTTTTGAGCAGCCTTTCGGAACATTGCCCGTGGAGCAGGTCTTTTTGGGAGCGGACTTCATGTACTCGCTCAAATATTGTCGTTGGTACTAGTGACATTATTGCAGCATAGCACCTTGATAGACAGGGTGATTCAGTAGTGGTGACTGGCGCGCCTAGTCAGTACCTGCGCCAACGCTGGCGAGAGTCCGCGTACTGCGAGCCAGCAGACCGTCTGCACGTCACCACTGAGGTCAAGATGCCGCTGCAGCAGATCCACGCTCTCGGAGCCCAGGCCGCACAGCAAGAGACCAGCCTAGTAAAGGGATAACAAAGTCAGTGTGTCCGGACTCCGTTCGCGGTGCTCCATAGCTCACCAGATCGCCCTTGTTCTTGTAGTCTCTCCACAAGTTGTTCACCAGAGCCATCAGCCTTTCGTCGGTGAGGAACTGACAGGCGAAGGCGATCTTGTCCGACAAGAAGATGCCTGGGACACCACTGGGCTATAGTTACAAGAAGTCATTTCCTAGGTCGTAACAGCTCACCTGGCTCGTCCAGGATTCCGGGGAACGCCGTGTCGTGTTCGGCGGCGATGAGGAAGGAGAACATAGCCCTGGTGTAGGGGTCATCGATACTAGAGAGCGAGGACCGCACGGTCGAGCGCCAGCTGCCGTCTTTCTGCTCGAAGCCTAAGACATAGATTCGACAATCGTGGGACTAGACAGAAGTTTTTTCTTCCATCATGCCTAACCGGACAAGGCCATGACGGTGAAGGTGAGCCTGGCGGCCTCGTCGGCCCTGGTGACCTTGGCCATGACCTCGGCGCCCCTCTGCAATATGTCCACGGCTGTCCGGATCTGAAGGCAGAAGACGGCGACGGCCGCTGCACGGGAAAACTCTTCGCGGCGTTCGCACCTGCCTAAGAAGTGCGCGAGGTCGCCACCGGCGTCCTCGAGATCGTCCTCGCCGTCGGGATGGTGCCAGCCGCACAGCCGCTGGGCGAGAGATCGCGCCTGGCTGCGGTAGACCTTCTTGTGCCCCTGCAAAGAAGAAGCTCCAAGCAAGTCATGGGCATCCAAGATGATTCCAAGTTGTCTTTCTACCAAACTTCCTGGCACGACGGTGTTCCAGTCTTGGTAGGTGATGTCGGACTTGAGACACAGGCCTCTTCTGCTGTCTAGGCCCAAAGCGGTCCTCACGCCTGCAAGAAATTGCCCAAGTGAAAGAAGCTGATAACTTTTCTTTGTAGACACACCTGGATAGGTGACATCTGAGGCGAACTTGTTCTTGAAGCTCTTGTCCTTGACTAGTTGATCACAGTGATCCAGCCACGCCCAAGCCGTGGAGAGGCGAGGGTCAGCTGCAATTGGCGCGTTGTCTCTGAGTGGCCTCAGGCTGCCGTAGCCCTTCTTGACGCGCTCCTGCATGACGACTGATATGTCGATGATCTCGCTGAAGAGCTGCGTGACCTCGGGCGAGAAAGACCTCAGCTTGCCTCCGTGGGGCCACATCAAGCAGTGTTCACTAGACCAGCTGGGGGAAATTCGTTCGCACACCTCCACCTTTAAAGAGAAATCCTTTTGAGACACGTGCCCACACTCGTATGGTGGACAAGCTTCGCACCGCACTCAGACTCCCGTCGCTGGACACGGCCACGATCATGCTCTCGTCCTTGGGGTGCCACACGAATGATGTGTAGTGGCTCTGGGAAAGACAAAGAGTGCAGTGAAATCTCAATTTCGTGGATCTCAATTTTATGGTAATTCAGGAATTTATGGTATGTTCACTGCTGAACAACCTTTATGTAGACAGTTAAATTTCCGGCATCTCAGAGTTACGGAACAAACAGAAAAGAAAGGGTACATTTTGGTCAACATTTTGCTTCTTTTACTTGGTATTATCACGAAAGTAGCCATAAACCAGCAGAAACTGCACATCTGAAAGACGTAAAAGCAAAGTTGGAGCTTACGAGTGTCTGATAGCCTTGTTGAAAGTGTTTGACCAGCTCTACGGGTTTGACCCTAACGGACAATATAGCAATAAAATGGACAATATACACAAATTAAGGTTTGGAATGAAAAAAACCAATCATAGATTAAAAAATTACCAAACAAAGTATAAGATACGCATGAGAAATTCGACAGGGATTTGACTGTTTCGGTAAATACAACTGTTGCTGACAGACCAGACCATCATAAAGATTTCCCCACAGGGTGTACTGAGGATGAAGAATAACCGAACCTTGGGTCAGGTTAGGCAAAGATGTCGGGACAACCTTGGATTAGGTAACATAAGGTTCTCTTACTTCCTGCTTCTTCGAGTTGAGATCCTGCGGATTTCGCCAGCCTCTGACCTAATCACGGGAGCAGAAAATGAGAGTTCTTTTCGTCACTCCTCAAGTTGGACTTTACCTGTCTTTCTGTGACTGCTGGATCAGCTGCTTCGCTGCCGCCCACGGACCAACTCTGGATGTCGTGGATGGTCAGGAAGGAGCTGTTCTGGACGGCTGAAGACAGGAGTCCAGCTCTGGATGGCCGAAAAATTGTAGAAAAATACAATGCAAGAATTGTGAGCAAGTACCTGGTCGAGCTCCATCCCAACTTCTGGACCTTCTGCGCCTGCGTCAAGGTCACGATGGGCTTGTCAAAGTTGCGGGTGTCCCAGATCACAACCTGGAGTCGAGGGTGCGATGCTCTGCACAGTAGCATATTTTTTTGGTGCATACCTGATCGTCGTACTGTGAGGCTACCCTGTACTGCAAGAATGGATCCACACACACACCGTAGACTGCCCGCGTAAAGGTGGACAGCGCGCTGGACTTGACGCCGCTCTGGTCCAAGCGGAGGTCGAACAGCTTCAAGATCTTGTTGTTCACGCCAGCCACAAGAGTGTTCGGGCCTACGTAGATGTGTCCTTCAGACTGTTACTCTCCAGTTAGGTATATTTCGTACGCTTATTCGTGCTATAATTTGTTTAGCCTCTTTTAGGCAGGGTTGTATCACTTAAGCACATCATGACAATAAGATGAGCAAATGGATGCGCAAAGAAGTGCGCATAACTTGACCGTAAGTCTTTGCTCTATGGCCTTTTGTACGCGCACACTCTTCAATAATTTCATTATATTCACCCACCTGAGGAGTCGCACCAGGCCACGCTGTGACAGGTGTCGCCCTGAGCCAACTCGTGCGTGGCCTGAACGTACTCGTACTTCTCCTCTCGTCCGAAGACCCGGAACCTGCAAGACAGGAAGTCCGTCAACGTGGGGAATATCACGGACTACGTGCAAGTGGACAGACAGCGCTGACGTACGAGCTTACAGAACGTCTCCAAGTCAGACCTCTTCCCCTCCCTCACGCTCCTGATCACCACCACCTCCTCCTCCTCCTGGTTAAACCATGTCAAAGCTCTGACTTAGCCAAGTCAGTCGGGAGTTGGGAAGAAATCAACTGAATTGGAGACTTTGACGAAAGCATTTTACATATACACAATTGCTCCCAATGGATCGATGTTGTCGTTGTTGTTCAGGAACTCCTGGTTCTTGACCTCCGACACACTGGACTCCTTAGCAATGTTCACTTTACTCAATCCTGGCTTGTCGGACTTTTCAACTTTTGTCGAGTCAATGAAGAGTTAAGAGACCTCTTGGGGTTTTTTTCGCCATTTTTTATACTAATATTGAAAATTTACACCTGGTGAAGTTGCAAGTTAAAATGTTCCTTTACTCTTTGTGCACTGAACTTCAGCCACTTGTGTCCTTTTCTCTCAACCCGAAGTGTTGACTGCCTGAATTAACAGTGACAAAATTTGCCGATTTACTAAATCAGAGCTTTTTTTGTTTCTCCTAAATCGAAGTTTTACTGTCCTACTCATGGTGCAAGGGGTGTTCGAGCATAAACGAGACATGACAACCCTAGCTGCGATTTTTTGACGAACCATCTTTAGACCTTTCGGAACAACTTCTATATAAGTCAGTTGATCTCTTACATTGGGTTGAACTGCAATCACTTAAAGTAAGGTGTCCTATAAGATGCTCCCATTTTTAAAAAGACAGTTCAAGTCTTAATAGAAGATGAAAGCTACTCTTCTGTGCCTCAACGTGACTGCCTGACACAAATCAGTGATCCTGGTTGACAATGTTGTCACAAGCTCAAGCTTGATGAAGTCTTGATCAGGATATCATATTGCCCATGTACTCAATCTCTCCTACACGACAGTGGAGACATCTTTAAGTGATTGTGGTTTGTCTTATGTTACAGTCAGCTGACATGAAGTTAATATAAGTTGCTTGAAAAGGTCTACAGGGGGTTCACCAAAAAAAAGCTCGGCTACAGCTTGTCATGTAAGTGAATGCAAAGAGCAGTCACGCATACGCTTGAGCACCGCTTCTTCTCCATGCTGCCTCTGAGCTACTGACGCTCGACTGACTCTGCCAAGTCGAGCAAGGAGTGCTTGGACGTCATCGATGTGTGCAAAATAGCGTGCCAGCCCAGGTCCAATCTAGGTGCTTACGTGGATGAGGAGACCGTGTTGATCTTGGCTGGCTCTTGCGTGTCGAAGATGAGGACTCCACCCTCTCCCCTGGCCTTATCGAACGCGCCCGCCAACATCCGGCACTCGGTAGTGACGACGTCGTCGACCTTCTCCCTGGCCCACGCGAGGTCGTTGCACTGGCGCTGGGTGCGGGGACTGAACTGCTTCAGCGGAGACGCAGAGGAGAACGAGCGCAGCGAGATGCGACCGTTGGCAACGCCGACAGCAACGACCAGGTTGACGGGGGACGACGCATCTGCACAAGTTTTCACAAAGCTGCAAATCTCGTTTTAGTCATGCATGGGCTTTGAGAGGACAGACACAGATTTTTTAAAGGAAAGGTTCTGCAAGCCCGAATTTCCTATTAAGGTGCAAGAGGCAATAATCAGAAGTGTTAGAAATAATGATATTTTTAAGCTTATTATAAGCCTGGATGCCATTAATACGTCGTGTGTCAGGCCCAGTGTGACAAACTGAGTAAAACAGGACTTTTTTTCCATTCGAGCTTTTGAACCTCCCAACTTTCGGGCTTGCGAACCCCACCTCTCGCAGCACAGTCCTTGTGCACAGCAGTCAGCAAAGCTCAATGATACCTCACACATTCGGTCATATGTAGACTTGGCGTGTCAGACGTGCCAGATGTCAAGCGCGTAGCTGACCTCGAGAGGCCAGCGGCCTCCCGATCTAACTGAAGCTAAAGGAGAGAGGCCGGCCTCTCCAACGTCAGTGTCAATCTCTGACCTTCGTCTGCATCCTCGTTCTCCGGCTTCTTCTTGGGGTCCTCAAAGTCGGCGTTTCCCGGGTAGACACGGACGCACTTGATGTAGTGCGGCGGATCGGGCAGAAGGCACACGGCCTCGGCCACCAAGTCGTCGGAGATCCTGCTGATGTCGGGGTTCTCCTGGAAGTGGGAAACAGCGGAGGAGGAAGAAGGCACCAGGTGGTACAGCTTGATGTCGGTCGACCTGCCGAAGAAAGGAGATGTTCGTCAAGGTTCGCAAAGTCAAGGTCGGGCTGACTGTCTGTCGATGCACGGTGACAAAGACTTCGTCAGCCTGGTCTTCCTTACCACGTCAGGACGTAGTCGTCCCTTTGAGGCACCCATTGAATGTCCAGATGCGACGAGGAAGTGCTCATTTTCGAGACTCTTAGGGACCACTTTTATCTTTATTATCGATATTTATGCTACTTGGGTTTCCTTTTTTCCGCGAAATCGCGTCCGTCCGCTGGCGTCAGCTAAAGTTTGCCTTTTTTGGAGCGACTCAGTTATGGAGTCCCACTTTCAGCTGACAACAGCTGCTGCAGGACGACTGAACCTAACTTAACCTAACCCTTCAAGCCCCCTAGTTGGCTGCAGCTGATGTT
>JAAUXU010004495.1_pt1 | contig 13988 bp, 16 predicted proteins | sample 7278151 | NCBI WGS metagenome assembly JAAUXU01 (sample SAMN14350113, study PRJNA611818) | marine sediment metagenome | isolation source: surface marine sediment (1.8m) | place: French Polynesia: Moorea | collected 2018-08 | reverse complement strand
TCAAGCTTCTCCACCCCTTTTGTTTTGTATATCCAGTTTCATCTGGATCTCTCCCTCTCGTGGATCTCTCCCTCTCGATCTCGAAATACAGTTCAGTGTAAAATAGAACACATAAGAAGACCAATAGTGTTTCTTTCTGGAAGTGATGTCAATGAAGCAAGTCACCATGAGCAAGTGTTAGTAACTTTCACCATTTTTTTTGTCCAGGCAGGAACTTTCGACCTCATCCCTACGTACGGATATACTTAGTGTCACCCACAATGTACCTGGCAACGTCAGCTCTTCGATGTGACTGATGTCAACCATGGAGGAGGCTTTACTGGACCTCTGCGAGCTGGTGTGGCTGGAGTCTCCTGGCTTGGATTCGTGAGCAAACAGCGACAAAAGCTCCGGACACTGACGCAGCTTGGTCACAAGTGACGTGATGAACGTCAGTTCCTGCAAGGTTCCTTCGTTATGCATTATGTACATCTGACGGACGGTCACGTCTCTGCTGATACCTGGTTCTCCGTTGGCGAAGCCTTCACCATGGTGCTCAACATGAGCAACCTCCTCATGGGGTAGTAAACGTTGACGTAGGGAACGATCATCTGCTTGATGCGCGACAACAAGAACGTAAAAAAGTTGAAGATGTACGGTCTTATCCCCGGAGGAGTATCGGCTTGGCAGATGCTGGAGAGAATATCCAGCACCTGGTGGTGAACAAGGTACTCCATGCAGGCACCCAACGAGCCCTCTTCTATCTCTCTCTGTTCTCGCATCAGCAACTTTAGCATGTTGTTCAAGTGGTAGATCTGCGTAGGAAGGTCAAGAAGCACACTGTACGCACATGCTGTAATTTAACCTGTACCTAAAGGAGTAAGAACGGGTCTCCTCCTAAACTAGGGCCGCCTGGACAGGATGCTCAACCCCAACGAAGGGAATTTGGTTCATGGAGACCGTATCTCGTGCAATTTTCACCCTTCCAAGCGGCCCATGAGTCATTCCTTACCAAATGCGTTCCTTCCACAGGCTGGCTTTTGTGCTTCAGAGGCTTGTGCTCGGCGTAGAACTTGAGGAAGAGGCCCCATTGGTACCTGAAGTCGACGACGGGGGCCACGTCGGGCGCCAGCGCGTTCTGCACCGCGCTAGAGAGCGCTGAAAACATCTTGCTCTCGCTCTCTTCGCGTCTCTTCTGGGCTCTACTGCACTGATCGGCTTTTCTGCAAGTGGAATGAACAGGTGTTCTTAGCGGGGTTAGGGACGAAATTACTGTATTTTGCTCCCTCCCCCCTTGACCTCGTCGAGGCCGTTTTCAGCCACAGCCGGCCGCGACTTTAGTCGACTGCGTCACTGACAGGTTGCTCATGGCGGTCATGACCGTCTTCCAAGACGTCCACTCTGACTAGAACTAGATTTGTTCCAGAAGAGCGAGGGCCTCGGTGTCGTGCATCGCTGCGGTGAGCGATCGCTTGTGCCAGAAGGCGAACACCTGTGCAGATGTTCACAATCAGCATTTGGCCAGTCTTTCTCTCATGGAGTGTGCTGGATCGCTCTCCCCTGTCGTCACGGTTCAGGAAATGTCTACCTTCTCTCCAACTTTCGTTCACGATGACCTAAATGGCACATGATTTGACGTACCCTTGTCGAGTCCAAGGCGACCATGGACTCAGCCATCATTGACAGGGCCTCCGGCGACGCGGACAACGTTGAAGTCGGTCTCCCTGACGGTCGTCGTGTTGTCAACAGTAATGGAGAAAAGGCCCAGCACTAGGTACATAACACACACAGACGGCTGTACGGTCGGTGAGGAAAGAGCAGCTTCAGCCGGAGAGGGTACACTGGCTGCTGCCCTGCTCGACGGTCTAGCTGGCCAGCGTTGCCACAGCCCCGGGCGACAAGGCACATTCTAGCTAGATGCACCTGCATGTGGGCAGAGCATCCATTTTGAAAGATGCATGTACCGATTGCATGCAGGTGTCTCGGCTGCCCAAGCAGTTGTAATCTTTGCACTCAGGTACATCACACCTGTGGAAAGTATTCCTTGTGCAAATGACACTCCTCACTGACGTCTTGGTGCAGGCTCCAAGTCATGTTGCCGCCCCAACATCAACTTCCCCAGGAGATGCAGCACTGGGACACCATGGACAAGGCCCGTTCGTCATGACAGGATCGGACAAGAGTTGACCCGGCCACCCAGTGGATTCCTGGCAACGTTTCACAAGTTCCTCCCCCTATGGAACCGAGTTCTGAAGATCCGTCCCATTCAATCTCTGGATCCAAGTTCTCCGTTCAGTCCCCCTCACTGGGGGGAGAATCCAACTTCGTCTCAACGCCCCCAACCAAGTTCCTCCGTAATCCAATAACATTTAGCAGCAGGAGAACACTTATTGAAGACCAATATTTATTACTCACACGCAACATTGTATGTACAATGCTGTATTTGTTTAGTCACATAACACCATAGAGAAAGTATCGCTTCTTTATGAAAACACGAGCAACCTATTCTCAAAACTTTCTGCCTGAATTTTACCAGAGGGACGAATCGGTACTGTTGAAGGACGCCTGGAACAGAACATCCTGCCAGTTCCAACAACACAATGGAACCCGACTTGAGGGCCACCCTGAGGCTGAAGCATAACTGACCCTCTGAGCTACTGTACTTGAACAGTTTTGAATCGGGACAAATTGGCGCCATAATATTGATGCTAATATATCGATGCTATAAGCGGGATGCAACTGGAGCCGGATTCTGCTGCACTGACAAAACGGCCTCTGTTTCGTTCCATGAACTGGAGCACTTGCGGAACTTTTTGGTCACGGCGAGCATTTCCTCAGCTTCTGACTATCGTGCATCCCAGACGATGCTGGAGTTGAACCAACAGCCGCCGGAGCGAGTGTCCCCCCCCCCTGCAGAGGCCAGACCTCAGCCCCAGGTCCGTGACCATCGAAGCCTGATGTAGCGCTTGGTACACGACATCCGACTCGAGTAGTGTAAGCACTCAACACCGTGGCGCGACATTGCACATTCTAGTCGAAGCTGGCCACGATGTAGAAGCGCAGTCGCCGCCGTTGCCTCTCTGCAGATGCAACCTATCTGGTCACCGTCTCCTTCCCGCGGTTCGTGCGCCCCCTCCTCTCGGCCCGGCAGCAAAATGACGACGATCCTGTCCTCCTCCTCCTTCTCTCTCTCCCTCCCCGTGCCACTGCCCTCTCGGCCGTAGCTCTTGTTCTGGCAGCAGTTTTGGCACTTGCTTTTGCTTGGCTACCGAGCGTCGTCCAGTCCGACCCGCCGACCGACCAAAAGTTTTTCCTCCCCCCCTCACATAGTCGCCCCGGCCCAGTTGACTAAGATCCCGTTTCCTCGCACGTCCTCCCGTCGTTTGGTCTCCGCTTTCGACACCCAAAAGGTGCAACAAGACAATCGCATGTCCATCGAAAACCTAAAAAACTTCGGTAAGTCCACCAAGTGGTCCTCTGTCTTCGGGGGTCTGTTCTGAACTGCCCGCGAGGCCGAGGAGTCGAGGTAATCGAGGACATCCCCCGCCTAATTCAACCTTCTCGCCCCGGTAGATCCCTTCGAAGACGCGGCCAAGGGCGACGAGGAGAGCGTCCAAGATGGCCTGGTGCACATCCGCATCCAACAAAGAAACGGCCGGAAGACGCTCACTACCATCCAGGGCCTCTCCGCGGAGTACGACCTGAAGAAGATCGTTAGAGCATGCAAAAAGGTGAGGCAAAATGCTACTGAAGAGGCAGGCATTCCGCAGTTTGCACTACTGTTCGCGTACCAACACTTTCGTTGGACGGGTTAGTCGACCCTCCGGGTCTTCCCGGATGCGGCGGGCACTGATGGAACGGAGGGGTAGCACAATCAGCGGCCCGAAGGGCAGCTTACTACATAATCTTTTTGCTGGGCTAACCCTTCGGGTTGGTCCCCCGTCCCCGGGACACCCGTTGCTCATACACCAGAGCAGCTTTTGACGTATGACGCAACAAACCAATTCTTAGTCCGTAGCCATTGTTCACAGGAGTGGGGTTAGTGACTAACCCTCCCTGCTGATGCATTGGGGAGACCCCCATGTCCCACTTCGACCGTTGGTCTCAGGCAAGATGATGATCGCCAGCCACACCGGCAGATATCATTCTTCAAGGCATGAAAGGGTAGTGCTCGCCGACGTTGTCGCACATGTTGCGCTCATAAGATGAACATTAGAATGCAACGCGAACATCACGCCCAACTCGTGGGTGGCAGTGACACCTTGGACAGTCATGGAGATGCCTGGACTGCGTACTGATGTGTGTGCGTGTGTGACATCAACGACGCTTTGGCAGACTAAAGGGTTACTGACAAAGATCCCATTGTTGTTGATAATCCTCTGAGCAAGTGCTGCCCTTATCACCGGCCGGCTTATGCATACGCAGGTGAAATGCGTCATCTTTGCAACCCCTTGAGGGTATTGCAGATTGCTCTCCCTGGTCGCCAACCCCAAGGAGACCCTCCGCTTCGTGTGGAAGTCTCTCCACTCTTTAAATTACGTACCAGTGTATTCAGTTAACACCAGGCTGCACTTCAACTGTGTTTTCGTCTGTTTCTTTCAGGAGTTTGCCTGCAACGGCACGGTGGTGGAGCATCCAGAGTACGGCGAGGTATTGCAGTTGCAGGGTGACCAGCGACACAAGATTTGCGACTGGTTAACCAAGATTGGCCTTGTCAAGGCAGACCAGCTCAAGGTCCATGGTTTCTGAGAAGACGTAAATAGAATAATGTCATTGATGATTTTTTCAATACGATTCATTGTCTTAAGAGCAATGTAACATCTGCAGCTGCACTGTTTCAATCCCTAATGAATGCATACTCATTCTAGTGCTAAATCATAGCGTCTGTACCTCATTGACACGACGACCATGGTCACGGTTGGTAGTCCCTGACCGTGCGTGTGTAGCGCACGTGCGACTAAGGACCTACGGGATGAGCTGCACACTTTTAGTGTGTGCAGCAAAGATTGGATGACCGGTACTTGTGCTCTCCACCCGTGTACTCCATCTTCCACTCGGTTAATCTCATTTCCTGCTCTCTACGAGGTGTGAAGTAGCTTCTCTCCAACTTTGCCACTTAACTTGGCTAGACAGTTGAGACAAGTTGCATGCAGCGTTACGTGTGAGGGTCGCATGGCAGTTGGGAACTTCTTTCTAATCTTGAGTAGCTTAGGTACTTCCTCAAGTACGGACAGGGGGAGTCGTGTTGGAGTCCGAGCGTCATTTCTGACCTGAGGGGGATGCCAAGCGTGCTTGAGGACCTTTGGACTTGTATCCTATTTCTAAGAGAGGTTTTTCACACACCGACAGATATTTGTAATGCTTCTGATAATAGTATTTAGCGCCTCTCGGCATTGCGTCAATCATATAACAACTAGTAAGAGTTTCAACGCCTCATTCAGCAGATCACGCAGTTTAAAGACTTGTGGATTTCTCCTGGGCATCACCAGACTCTTCGGTCTTCTTCATCCTGCCTTCCTCCTCCTCGAGCGCGCACTCGGTGTCAATGTACTTGGTGTCCTTAGTGTGCTTCCACATGTGGAAGCCCCAGGCAGCCTTGTTCTCCAGCTTGCAGTCGCACAACTCGCAGGGGAAGCGTCCTTCAGGACGACATCGGTGCTTGCGCAACTTGTACTCGCTGGCAAAGCCACCGCGACCACAAATGGCGCAGTCGGGCACACGATTGGCCTTGGCGTGAGCCTCGGCGTGGCGCTGCAGGTCGTGTCGATCGTAGAAGCGCTTGTCGCACTCGTCGCACGCAAACGGAGTAAGACGCTCGTGCACCCGGCGGATGTGACGATTCAGTCCGGTCTGATTGGCAAGCCGTGCCCCGCACTCGCTGCAGATGAACCGAGTCGATGAAGCCGTGGAAGCCGTGGGGGACGTGTTCTCCGAGGACGCATGGCTTTCATCCGTGTGCCGCCTCAGTGATGTGCGATCAGGGAATGTCTGTGAGCATGAGGGACACTCGAACGAATTTGCACCCTGCCTGCCTTCGTGGGCCAGGTCTAAATGCTTCTTGAGGTCGACTCCGGTGGGGAAGGTGAGTCCGCATGTCAGGCATGACTCTGGCGGCTCATGTTGGAGATCTCGCTTCTTGCTGCTGTTGTTAGTGGTGGTAGAGACGATTCCGGACATCTCTGCAGGCACGGCGGCAGGATTGCTTTTCCTGCTGCAGTCCCTCGCGACCCGGTTTGTCGTTGTCAAGTTGACGTACGTCGTCTCCTCCGGACCACACACTTGAGCATTGTAGTCTGCTTGAGTGGCGGTGGCACAGACGCCGTTTTCAGCGAAAATACTTCTCTGACTAGATACTCCTTGCTGTTGAACCATGTTGTTGCCGCCCTCGTTGTTGTGCCTCTCTAAATGCTTGTTGAGAGCCACCGAGTTGGGGAACTCCTGGCAGCAGGAGGAGCAGTACAACCTCACTCGGTTGGGCGCGGACTGCACCTCCTGCTGCTCCCTACAATAATGAAACGAGGCATCGTGAGGTGCCTGATTATGTTCATCGACAAAGTTGTTGTCCACAACAGCCCCAGACTGGACCTGATGCCCTTGTGCAGGTTGCTGACCTCCGACGTAATAATTGTCGTTGTAGACTTGCTGACCAGCTGACTGGAAATTGCACGAATACATCTGCTGCTTCAAGATCCCTCCGCCTTCGTGGTACACCCCGTAGTCGTCGTAGCCGACGTTGTTGTTAGTGGCGGCGTCGGAGTCATGTCCGAAGTTACCGTTGGGCACGGCCGACGTCAGATTTAGCGGCGAAGACCTCTGTCTCTCGAGATTGAGCGGGGAGTGTCGCTGGTCGTCTCTCTCCAGGGCGTCGGGCTTTTGCTGCTGCGAGTCGCTAAGAGGGGCCAGGTTCACGTACCCCAGGCAATTCTGGGCGGTGTAAAAGAAGTTTCCCTTCCTCAGTACGTGGGAGGACGTGGACGACTGTTCGGATGACTGCTGCTGGTGGTGTTGCTGACTGTGATCCACAGTCAGATTGAGTCCTACCTCCCTGCCCCGGGGCTGTTGGGGATACCGTTGGGGCTGTCGATACTGGGGGTTCGCTTGACTAAGATTGAGGCCCTGCTGCTGATGTTGGTCCTGCTGCTGACCACGGGGGACCCTTCTCTGTGGCTGAAATTGTTGCTGTTGCTGCTGTTGAGCGGCCACGCTCAGATTGAGGCCCTCGTAATTGGGACGCGTGAGATCCAACCCGTTGTTGGTGGACAGGTTCAATCCATGGCCGTGCAAAGGCGGCGACGAGAAGAAGTCGCACGACGGCAGCAGTTGAGTCAGTAGCGGGTCTGACGCCGAGAGCGACCCCGACGGGACCGAGCCGCATCCCGGCGGGTTCATTGCCAGCGACTTGAAGGCCGGGGTGTGGGGACACGTGAGGTCCGCGAAGTTTAGTATAACGACGTCGCCCAACGAAGCGACGACATGACGACGAGATGGAAGTTGAACTTCTGACTGAGACACCGAAAGACAGACAGAGGTTTCTGCACTCTCAGCAGGTCCTCTCGGCTGCTGTGGTCGACTTCTCTCTCTCTCTTCCTCTCTTAGCAGTCGTCTGCACTGTAGATTGTTGTGCTCAGCTGAACGACTGCAGCAACAACAGCACGGTGAGGGCAGGCAGCATAACCAACTCGGCCGGGTTGGCGGGTTTGGTCACAGGGTCGCCGGCCGAGGCCGACACCAGCGTGCATCACAGCACAGCGTCTACCCCAATCTACCCAGCATAGCAGCCTAGCTCTTTCAGTCGTGGCATTCGTGGTGGCCGTCGGACTTGTCGGAGTCGGTGATCCACTTCTCGGGGTCCGCGAGCACAACATTTCCCACGGGGGTCCGTCGTTCCCGGCCCAGAGATGACGCAGTACCTCCCTCCCAACCTGCTGGCGCTGTTCGCGCCGCGCGAGCCCATCCCGTATCTGCCGCCGGTGGACAAGTTGCCCCATGAAAAGAAGAACGTTCATAACTATCTAGGCGTAGCGGACTTCGTCCGGAAGGCTGGATTCGAGGATCCCAAGGACACCCCGCCGCCAGTCAGGGTGGAGACCCGCGAGGAAAGGTAAGAAATAGTCCTGTCGTGGCGTGCGATGCCTTCCTTTCTCTTCAACACGTTCTTACGAGTCCCGATCTTGCCGGCTTTCAGGTTGGAACGGAAACGCAAGGAGAAAGTGGAGCAAACCGTGTACAAGCTTGAGCAAGAGATCGCTATGTGGGAACCTCACTCCAACGACGGAGACGAGGTCACCCACACGGGCGACCCGTTCAAGTCTCTCTTTGTGGGCAGGATTAACTATGATACTTCCGAGTCCAAGCTGAGGCGAGAGTTCGGAAAGTACGGAGACATCAAGGCCATCTACATGGTGCACGACCGCAACTCCGGGAAGCCGCGTGGTTATTGCTTTATAGAGTATGAGCATGAGAGAGACATGCACGGTAAGTTGGAGGAAGTCCGGAACATCCTAGAGCGAGAGAGTGAGAACGATGCGAAAAATCGGATCCCCCCCAACCCGCCCCCCAACCCCGGCTAAGGTCAACGTTGACCCTTTTCTCCATAAGAAAGCCCACCCAAAGCAGATACGTACATCAAGCTGTGATGCCTGAACTTGCTCACATTTGCCCACAGTACAGAAAGACTAAGTATCAATGTGCTGCTCACGCGCTCTTGGTCAGTGTGAATCCTGTAAAAGTCATGACAAGACAGTGCAGTGTTGTCATCGAACTGTGCGGCGATATAGAGGAGGTGGGTATTGAGGTTTGTATGGTGGTAATAATAGTCTCCTGGAGAGGAGATGACACCCTCAGTGTTCTTCCCCAGTGTTCTATGTACATACAACCTACTTTGGTTTTGCAAATTGTTCTTTTTTTTCCTCCTTGAACAAAAGTCCCAAAGTTCTTCAAGATTACTCTGCCTTGGTAAGGGCAAAAGACAAAGAAAAAGCAGTAACTCTTCCATTCAAACGGTCGCTCGGCCAAGCTCTCCGAACTAGGTGGGTATATCTACTGTCACTTGAGGTGGGTATACCTGATGTCGCTGAATGTCAATTGCTTGATCCTATTGACATGGTAAGTCGACACTGTATGTACGCATAAGAAAGGTAAGAACTTTCTGACTTTCGACTTTCCAAGCAAAAGTAAGAAAGAGACAAGTGCAATTGGTAAGTTACCCAGGTAAGAACCGAACCCCGCCCGGCCCTTTGGCCTCGGCCGCCAACACCACCATACAGCACCGCCCCAACCACCGAAACGGAGTACGAGAACAGGATTTGGTTGTACTGTAGCCAGAAGTTTGGCTCCTTCCTCACGTCAGTGGAAGTATGATTAAGAGAAGCCTTGACTTGAGTACGAGCCCCTTAGTCCAACTACCAGCTGTAGGCCCGGTTCACAATTTCAGACGCCTACAAGAAAGCCGACGGCATGAAGATCGACGGGAGACGCGTCCTCGTGGACGTGGAGAGGGGACGCACCGTCAAAGGATGGCTTCCGCGAAGACTAGGTGAGTGAGCAGCCACCTGTGCCTTGCAGTGTGTGTCACCAGAGTTGTGCACCTGACGTTACTTGTCGTCTTCAGGTGGTGGCCTCGGAGGTACCCGCCGTGGTGGCAATGATGTCAACGTGCGCCACTCGGGCCGAGAGGATGGGCCTCGCGCCCATCGCGGTCACTCTCGCGAGCGAGGCGGCTACGGAACTTCCCGACGGTCGCGCTCCCGCTCTCGTTCTCGTTCGAGAGGCCTGGGCGGTTCGTCTCGCCGCCGCAGGTCACGCTCACGTTCTCGAGAGCGGCGACGCCGTCGCTCACGTTCCCGAGACCGCAGGAGGTCCCGCAGCCGCGACCGTAAGCGCTCACGTCGGGCTTCCAGGTCGAGGTCTCGCGACCGCAAGCGCGATCGCCGCGAACGTGGCGACGCCCTCAGGGTGAAGGAGGAACCCGGCGACGACTTCGGCTACAACGGCGTCCAAATTAAGCAAGAGATGACCGATGAGGCGGACCAAGAAAGAAAACCTTTCGCTGACTACCCCGAGGACGGCCAGTACTAGATTTCAATAGAGATAAGAACTTAACAAAACCTTACAATTATCATTTGAGATTGGAGGGTAAGTAAATGAAGGTGGAACGCCTTTCAGGTCTTTTTTTTCCAAGACGAAAGTTAAAATAAAGTTCATTGTCCTTGAGCTTGAATGATGTTCCAGGTTGAATCCTGGAGCTTGAATCCTTAGCTTCCAAGCTCGGGGGCTCCGTGTCTAACGTCACCCTTGTCTTTCTTCATCTTCTTCTGTCGCGGGATGGCTGCAAATGTCTTCAGGGCTGTCTGCCCGAGTCCAGAAGTGTCGTCCTGCCTCGCAATAACTTCATGGATCCGTCCACGATTGCAACGGACAGCACGTGCTGGATTGATCGGCGGTCGAACAGTTGGCGCATGAGAAGCTTTCGATCTTCCCCGGAGTCAAACCCTGCTCACGTGGTTGCCTGTGCCTCACGCCTTTCCGGAGGTTTGCGCAGTAGGCCTCGGCTCCATGAGGGCCCAGAATTAATGTAGGCTCGCGTGCGTGCAGACTGTTATGTGCTCGTAGTGAGAACAACGTATTTGGTGATGGTTGAATCAAGTTGGGGTGACTTTAGCGCGATCAGGCAGGTAGAAAGGCATGAATGGGTGGTATTTTCCTTAATTTTACCTCAAAATAGGTGACATTCGCAGGTGTTGTTGGCATTCCTATGAAGGATTACGCCGATGGAGTGGCCACAAGTATCGTCCGATCGACGATACTTCGACCTGCCATAGTCAAGGCTCCAAATATGGAGTGCATGAGGTTTTGGACGATACGAGATACTCGGAAAAAGTACCGGGCTCCAATATCTTATCGATTTGCATGCCATACTGCAATGCTTAGGACGTCCCAGAAGAACGGTTTAATGGCCCTTGTCATGCCATCGGGGATGTCTAAGTCCGTGACGTCACTTCCAGCATGTCATTGGTGTAAGGGCAACACCGATGGTTCAGGCCCAAAGAGTCATTGACGACTGCCACTACCTGCATTGTCACGTCGATCTGTACGTCATGAAGTGACCGTACAGGTGGCTGAGAGCAGTCACAGCTGCGGAGTTCATTTAGGTAACTCAGGTCATTGATGACTGTAAAGATGACGAAGCGCAAGACACTTGCGAGAGGATGTTCTCCAGTCAGCTGGAGGCTCTGTGCATCCCACTGATACCCCTCACAGATGGAATTGTCCAATAATATGTTGTTTGGGACTAAAGTGTAGTGTAGAACTCACACAAAGTGTGTGTACAGCATCGGTGGAGAACTGGTATGATCAGCGTATGGTGACCATTGCCCGGCAAAGCAGAGTGTTTTTTGCACTATGCATGTTGGAAGTCAACATTGCAGTCTTTATTTGTACCTTTGTCATTCTCTTTATTCATGTGAGGTTGGAGCAGACAGTAGACATGAAAGTAGCTTAACGCATGGTTTTCGGAATATTTCCCCGCTTATTTACTCTCTGGACGGGGATATTCTAGCACCATATGTGCCTCTGTACTACATGTCCCTCTTCACTGGGGCATTTCATTATTCCTGACTCTAAAACCGGTGAAATGCCTGTATTCCGAAAATCATGCGTTAAGTTACAAATGCACCATGGATAAAGTGCATGCATCCTCCTTGGACTTGACAGCACCCGGGGTCATTTTATTAACCGTGTCTGCCATGCGTGCGTGCTCCCGCGTGTGTTGCGTATCTCCTGGGAATATGAAATAACCCCGTGCGCGGTCAAGTCCAAGGAAGGTACATATGGTCCTACAATATGAGTCGTTGATGACTCATTCTATGAGTTTATATATGTTGATGAGTCGTTCTATGAATAGCTAAGAATTCTTAGCTAACAAATAGCTAAGAATTCAACGAAAAATATGCACAACATCAATATCCAAGTCCGGTTAAAGCTGACACATGTCATAACCCACGCAAGCCTCTCTTTGTCGTGATGTTTCCTACGATATTGGAAATTCCAAAGAGACCCCAACGCCTCATACAAGACTTGTAATAATGTGCCATTGGTCTGGAAAGATGAGGCCAGGGCTGCTCCCGCTTCGTCTCGTCAATGCTTGGAGCAGCCTCGTGGCCAGAGATGACCTGAGGGGCGACCTCAGGCGCACCCGCAGACATGACGTTAGGTACTCCACCTGCCAGTGGAAGGCGGTGAAGCAGGAGGAGGCGATGGCGACCCGGACGACGCAGCAGGTGGAATCAAGTCTGCGGAAATCTGCTTAAAGTCTCTCTCTGCACTCATGATACGACAAAAATGCCTCTCAAACGTGCAGCGTCCAAGTGTAACTTTTAACATTCATTTATTCTCTTCTAACATTCATGTCTTCTGAACATTTATGCAAGTTACACAATCCCATACACATAAGTGACACGACACATTCGTTCTAAAGGAAGTTGCCAATTCTTGGAATCTCTCAGTTCACAATTGTATAATACCTAATAGCACTTTCGCAAGCGTCGGGGTAGTAAAGTCTCATAGAAGAGTGTTTTTCAAAATATTCTTTTTAAACCTGTTTTTGATGAAATTTTACCCAGAGGAAAGGAAAGAGAGAAGCTCATACACATGTGGTATAAAAAAGAGTCAAGCCATCTCAGACTCCATTTTCTTTTGTCTACCTGACTAGACCTACCTGGAAATTTATCATGTTTCTCGTTACAGGTGAGAACTATTAATACTCGTTCTGAGATGAAACTGCAAGAAGAAGAAACGTAAGATTATTGCTGAGATCCGCTGAATTACAGGGTGTGTGTGTAGTGGGGCACACCCCCTTGGTCGTCATGGACGGCAGCAAGGAGGCCGTGTGTGTTAACGGTCGTGAGGCACACCCTCCTGGTCGTCGTGGACTACCTGGGAGGGCGTGGGTGTTAACTGTAGTGAGGCACGCCCTCTTGGCCGTCGTGGACTGCACCAGGGAGGGGGTGGGTGTTAACTGTAGTGAGGCACACCCCCTTGGCCGTCGTGGACTGCACCAGGGAGGGGGTGGGTGTTAACTGTAGTGAGGATCACCCTCTTGGCCAATATGGACTACATCGAGAAGGGTGTGGTAAGTGCTCTTGGCTGTCATGGACCGCACCAAGTTTATCGTGCACTGCCCAAGAGCGTCAGGGACTGCACCGAGTGCATCGTCCTCGTGCACACCAAGCACCTCCACTTGGCAGTGAAGAAGAAGAATGGTAATTCACAATATCAGCAGCCCCCAGTTTTCACTCCAGTCCAAGAAGTGAGGCTTCAGAAAAAAACAAAGGTCAGGTGGCTTGAACAAACATCACTCTATGGCACACGTTAAAAGGGGCTCAGCCAACTGTCACTCAGTTCATAGGTACTGAAAGTTTATATAATATGTGCTAAGTGTGTGTGTGTGTGTGTGAGGGAGGGAGGGAGGGAGGGGGGCAGGAGATGAGAGAAAGAGAGAGAGATCACTTTCTCACTTAGCTAACTTTTGCTTGGGCAGTACTTGTTTCTTCTCTTCAGCTGGTGACGCAGAGCAATTTTTACACCGTAGTAGCACAGTAGAAGACGTCGTCGTTGTGACTGTTGTTGATGTCGTCGTCGTCTTCCTTGTTGGCAGTGATGCTGATTACGTACAATACAATCGTGGTATCAAAATGGAAATACTGCATTGTAGCAACGTCACGAACACTGCTACTGAGGCCTCGTCTACACTGGCGAAAGAAAAACTAAAGAAGAGCTCCAGACAGTCTGACAAATACCGTGTGATACTGATATTTGTCGTCCGTCTCCGCCAGTGCAAACACACCCTAAGACGTATGTGACAGACAGTGTTTTCTATATAGATATTGGGGCGTTTCAAGTTTTTTCTTCAAGTTCAAAAAGTGGCAACAGGTCAAGTCACTGCTGTTTCATTCAAAGATTTTTTTCTGAAATGATTTTGTGACACCCCTAGAAAGGCTCGAAGACAAATG
>JAAUXU010066565.1_pt1 | contig 13989 bp, 21 predicted proteins | sample 7278151 | NCBI WGS metagenome assembly JAAUXU01 (sample SAMN14350113, study PRJNA611818) | marine sediment metagenome | isolation source: surface marine sediment (1.8m) | place: French Polynesia: Moorea | collected 2018-08 | reverse complement strand
GCCGGTTGCTACCGAAATTCAATGTTTTTGACCACTTTCACTTTGAGAAAGTGGTCAAAACCTCGAATTTCGGTAGCAACCGGCACGGTGCTCTTGTCAACTCATCACACTTGAAGTGCTCTAGTGCCTTAACAAACATTCAAAACGGTGACCTTGTGTACTAAAAGTTCCGTCCCAGTGTCTGAACAATCACCATTGTAATTCCACTCGGAAGCATCCCCAGGCTGCGTCTGGCATCGATATGTACCAAGTGACATTATTTACGGCAAGCACTGTATTCTGATGCACAAGTTTTCTTTGCAATGTTGAAAGTCAATGTAAATTGTATGTGACCTACTACTGTAGAAAAGCTGTTGGGTGTCTGTGCATCAGTAGCAATCATCCTGCATACAGAAGTTTAAAATTTTTTGGTGGTGAAAAGAACATGGCAACGTGAATACATAGAATCAGGGCCAAAAATTACGAAGCCTTCTACAGACGTCACACCTATGAGTATTGACATACACGTACAGCAGTGCAGTCAACAACTTCAACTATGTCCAGGACCTCTGCTGAGGCTGTTGAGACCTCTGGTAAACCATACGAGTGACCACAGGTACAATCAAAATCTCTGCTACTTCGGAGTAGTGCATGTAGTGCTACTTCATGAGTAGTGCTACTTCAAGATAAGGCTATATAATGCCACCAAAACTTAGTGGAAAATACTAGACAGACACTCACACACAGTGCTCTGCATTAATTCCTCCTCATCGAAGTGGGTAGTGCATGACCATGCAAATGATTCAAGACAAATTTCTGCCAGCATGCCCTTTGGTCCAGCGAACAATGGCATTCTTTCAATGTAAGCAACAACAAGGTCCAAAAGTCGCAGGCTACATTGCAAAACTCACCTCTTTAGCGGCAGTTGCGAATCTTCGAAAGCTTACTATAGAAGACCTGCATGTGCTGCAACCAATGGTTGGCATCCAGGATACTAGAATCCAGGAAACACTGCAAAGAGAACAACAGTTTGTCAGAGATCAGTTCTTTTAACAGGCAGTAACTCTTTATGGTTCATTTAATAACGCCGAAGAACTCCAGGAGAATGTACTAACATATGCCAACCAAACACATGCACAAAACAAAGGGCAAAAACAGAAGAAAGGCAACTCTCAACAAAATGGCAAGCACCAAAACTCAGTGACAAGATAAAATTCATCTGACAAAAACAAATATTCACATTAGAGCACAACCACACACACCAGGGGGAAATGTCAAGCACGTGAGGTAATATGCCACAAATGTCAAAAGAAAGGACACGACGCCAAGCCATGCTATTCAAACCACAGCATTGCAATGCAAATCAAAGTACAGAATCACAATGACTCCTTAGGGATGCATGCATGGTAGATCTATGTTCTCCATGCATACATGTGTGCATCCGTCAAAAGGGGCAAGTGTCAATTTCTACATATATGCCCTGCAGGACACAGGTGCATCTAAGACATTAATTTCTTAGGACTTAGTTGAAGCCCAGAAAATGCAAAAGTCAGCATTAAGAAGGTTTTTGCTGCCATTGACACACAAATGGTATACCAGAGAAAATGCGTAACAGTGCTACTTTTGGCGTGGCATAAACAAACAAAACATCGAATTGGGCAGGGTCTGCTCAGAATGTCAGAAATGCAGACCCAGTAAAGCAGAAGATTCATCAATCCAATCGTCAGCATCGAGACCTGTGGAATCAGTATCAGTGGATTTTTTCAAATCAGCCGGGAAACATTATTTGGTAATGGTAGATGGATCTTCAGGTAGACGGATATTCCCATATGGTGAACATCAATCTCAAATTCTTGCCTCCTGACACCACAAGCCATCTCCAGCCATGTGTTGGAGGCACAATTCAAGCTGTTAAGGTCTATTATTGTTGCCGCCCCTGTCTGCAAACCCTGAAACACATGGATGCCACCGCCGCTGCTTTTGACTTGGTAAGGAAGATAACTCTTTTGGATCCCATTTTGATGCTACGCACATCCTAGATCAATGATGTCACAATTTACAACTGCTGAAAGAAATGTGGCCTCAAGGAGAATGATTGCATAGAGAACAACTGTAGGTTGAGTGACATGAAAGAAAATGAGAACTCATTTGGCTCGAATCTTCTTCCCACCTGCAACCCAGGTACTGATGAAGACATTGCCACTGAAGTTCAAGGAGGATTTAGAAAAGAAAGGGAAGCTGAAGAAAATGCGGAGGATGAGAAGATTGAGAGTCCTCCCTCCAGCAAGGAGGTGAGGCTGGCCGTGGCCAAGGTAAAGAGAGGGTTCATGTGTGACTTGTTGATGCAATTGGACTTGCAGTTGCCCTTGTCGGGCTGTCGCAGTGATGGAGATGATCTGTTTGACGGGAATTACTGAGGGAGGGGCTCAACTACTGGGCGCTGTTTAGAGCAAAGGGTTGGTGGTTACGCTGCGAGGAGTCTTGTGGTTGGTGAACAGTGTTAGGTCGTTGTGAACTTCTTGAATTTCCTCATGAATTCTTCCAATTCCTGTATGTTTGCCCCATATCGATGGCGTTCTCAGTGTCGCTCTGTCATCCAAGAAGATGTGAATCAGAAGACAAGCAGGAGAAATTCCTCGTGTTGTTCCTGTTCAGTGGTGATTTCTCGGATGTATCATGTCGATCCTCTTATCGGATACTTGCCCGAATGGGAGAAGAAATCGAATGGGTGCCCTTACCTATAATTGATGGGGGAGGTATCGGACAATCATTTTTTGGGAGATATGGTGAGCCCAGGTCACTCGGTTTAGTTCCCATTGATGATCCTTGCTGAGTTTACTGGTGCTAAATTCACTCGGAGGGTCTTGATCTTCTATAATAGGTTCTTGTCCCGCTTAGTTTTGAGGGTATGCAGGAATACGATATCGATCATTGAGACCAATCTTGAGAGTATGGGCACGAATCTGTATGTCTCCTGTATTTCCATATTTTATGCTTACATCTTTTTGTTTTCTCATGGCTGTGTGTACAACATCAGCGGTCTTGTTTGGAGTCTAAGGCCTTTAATGATGAATTATTAACATATCCCTTTATAACAATGGCTTCACTGAGCTGCATGTATGATTGTATTCAGCAGTACTACAGCTTTTGTGCAGTAACCATTTCCATCTGTGGGAGACCTCAATAGACGCGCTGGTATCACTTATGCATTTAACTATGTCATGCACATTCTTAAATATTTGTGATACCGTATTTGCTCGAATGTAACCCGTCTCTTGAATAGTAACCCCCCTTCAATAAAAGTCTCCCTCTGACTGAGCAGAAGAAAATGTTATTGCTCAACACTGTCAATCGGTATTCTTCAATAAATAAACGTTGTTTAGTGTTGGGAAAGTCTTTGTATAAGCCTCCCTCTGTATAGTCCTCCCCTCTTGAAAAGACACCCCCCCCCGCACATTGAAACCTGAAAACCCCGGGGGTTATATTCGCACAAATACCGTAATTTAAGTTTGACCCCCAACATTTAGGGTGCTAAAACTCACTCCATTTTGTGAAATAACCATCCCTGTGCAGATGACAGGCAAGACCCTACCCCTCCTCCTCTGAAAAAAATTGCATTTGTGCCCCCCTGTGCTCATGTCTTGCGCTCATGGACATTCATTGCTAAATGACGTGCATGATGTTTGCTTCACAGTAATGTAGGACACAGCCGTACGAGTGTACCGTAGTACACAAGCACGCGCAATATGGTATGCGTGAGGAACTCTTGTCGACGCTCATTCAGAATCACTCATTGTGTGGCTCCCAGAATTCACTTACTGTACACTTGACAGTGTGCACGGTCAGAGTGACTGGAAACTTTTCTGTCTTTAATGCCTATTGCATAATCCCAGCAGTGTGTGCAGAAATGCTTCGCTCACTGTTTTTTCCTCGCCCTCAACTAAACGTTGGTAGACAAATCAAGAAAGTCTCATCTCTCGTTTTTCCACTTCCAAGAAAGTCTCATCTCCCGTTTTTCCACTTCCTCCTTCTGATTTTTCCAGTTTTTTTTTACATACTCTGGTCTACGTTTAGCAGTTCGTACGTACGACTATGCTCACTTGGAGAAGGCAAGGGTGAGCTAGCTCTGTTGCTGGGGGCGCCAGGCTGGGCTAGCGCTAGCTATCTCACTCCTTCTGCTCAGGCCTCTCTCCAAAGTCAGGCCTATCCTCCCTCTCCGCTCAGCAGACCCTCTCTCTGCCTACCCGACGATCGATGATCGAAAACAAGAGGACAAAGGCTGGCTGCTTGTGCGCATGCGCGGCTGTGGCCTTCGCCCAAGGGAGGGCAGGAGGAAAGAGGAGCGACTCCTTCTAGTAGTAGCTAAGGAACTATCGAAAGGCGCGCACGCGAATCGCTCGCTCGTCATCATAGTTGAGATTTTAGCAGTTCCCCACATCTAAGTTTTGGATGTGTCTCTACAGCCGGACTAGACACTACTTGGTACTGCTCCCGCCTATTGGGAACTGGTCTATTCGTCGGTTCAAAGTAAGGACTACAGTAGCGCCTTCGCCCTTATAAGTGAGCGAAATTGCCTCTGCTGCACGACCGAATACAGAGAGGGCATCTCTTTTTTTAGTAGAAGAGTTCAAGCACTCTAACTTGAGGCAGGCCTACAAGACACCAGTCTCACACACGTACAACAATGACATCCGGAAGCGTCAGCCTCAAGAACTTCTCTTGGACGCTCAAGTCCAAGAAGCGGCACAGATCTGGCTCAGGGGGAAGCAAGGATCACGAGGCCAAGAAGAAGTCATTCATCTCGAAAAGGCAAAGTAAGTTCATTCAGTCTTAATCGAATGGAACACTACTAGCTTATTACAGTGTCGAGATTCCAAGGTCACAAATTGCTGGGTGATGACATAATTCTTCAGAATGTTAGATGCTGTTTTTCGTTCGAGAAAAGAAAGCCCTGGACTTAGTCATGGTTTTTCATTCTTCTGAGTCATCCCTGGACGTTGCGATGGAACCAGTACCGGGACAGGACAGTACTTTCTCTCCAGAATTTTCTTCAAGTCAGGCAGAGCATGGTGCAACTTTCCTCCAGAGCTCACGTGTCCTGATTAACCTTTCTTGCTGTTGCGAAGTCCAGCCCATGGCCACCATTCTGTTTCATGCATGGCCTTTGTGGTGAATGAAGGATCTCGAGAGAAGTTCAATATTCAGACAGATATCACAGTGCGCGAACTCCATTCAACTTTCTTAGCACGTGTTCGATGTACGTACACGTCAGCCCAGACACTGCTGAGTTCATTTGGCGAGTTAGACTCTGAGAGAGGTTCAAGCACAAACATTACTCGCATATGAGCTGCACGCATTGATGGCGCTTTGCATTTGCGGTTCCACGAGGGCAGTGAAAACAAACGCGTCACTTTTTCCTTACGTCTGCGTAAAAGTACTGGGAAACGTGACTCCAAGTAAAGAGCATGAAAGAGACAAAGCTGTCTGATTCTTCCTCCCCCCCACCGACCGCGTGCACGTACATGTTGGTGTACAGTGCGCAGGAGCTGACGTCTTCCGGACACAACTCTTTGTGTGTGCGATCTCGTTTCGCCAACTCCAGTGACGCAACATGTCTCGCATGTAGGCATCCAAGGTACGACTGTGGAGAAAGAAACAAAGGGTCGAGACAGACAGAGAAAGCAGCCTCTTTCATCTCCGCAATTGACTCCCGACTTGTCGTTTAAGCCAGACTTTTAAACCTGATGGCGCGTCGTTGTCTGGCAAATTTCCCCTTATCGCACAGACGGCAAACGTTATGCACGTGCGTACATGAGTAGTATGCACTGCTACGTGTGGTACTGCTGCATGAACAGCACGCAGTATGCGGCAATTGGAATGCAGGAAGCTTGATTGCAGCATCTGTAGCACATGTAAGGTGGCAGTCGTACTACATTCGCCTCATTCCGACGACTGCACAGTTTTATGATGCAATCGGATGGGAATGTAGCGAGCCTTGTTGCAATATGTTCAACACATGTAACCCGGCAAAAAGAAGTCCCGTGGTACCACTACTGATTTTTATCTAACGTCTTTGGCGTAGCTGCCGTTGCGTCAACAAACGCAACAACTTTTGCTCGACAAGTCTTTCTCCGGCATCTATCATCATCATCGCATTATTTAATTCTGCTCTCCCAACTGTGTTCTTTCTGACCTTCCCTCCATTATTTTTGCACTCATGCGACCCAGGACATATGTTCTGGCCAACTGTACACCAGTGAGTGATGTCCGTACGTACACAGTAATACCACTTGACACTACCGCACTCTACGACGGACTTTGACCTATGTCTGACTTCTGGGTCGCGAAAACAACTCGTGTCCCGCCAATGATGCGTGAGGAAAAAGCCGTTCTAATCGTTGTTTACCCAATCTTGGCGGTCTTGGCAGCATTTTTAATCAACTTCCTTTGCTACGCAGTTGGCTTTGTAAACATTCGCAGGTAGAAAGGGAGCGCTAAAAGTCACTGTGTCTGTACTACTGCCGAGCCTCAGTCGGTGTCATATATTTACGTCCCAAGATGTGTGTACAGCATATATGTCAGGGTTGATATCGTACGTGCGTGCGCCTGTACAAGCGTCCGTACGTACACTTACACGAAGTGCGCGGCAGCCGCGTGCAGATGCCGGTAGATGATAAAGCCGATCCACCCTAAAGTACGTAGACGATCTGACGAGATGTAGAAAGTCATTACTGCTGCTGTGGGCTGATCAGAAGAAAGCCTGTACTTTTTTTAGTGACGTCTACAACGTCCGCTGCTTTCTTCCTCCTCACGTCGTCTCACCTGCAAACCCCCACCCTGCACGCACGCACGCCGCCAGACGGACACACGCACGCGCGCCGATACGAGTTGTTTACGAGCGAGAAGAAGAACATATTCTTCAAGTCGAAGAGCGTCTTTGTCTGTATATCCCATAACCGTTTTTTATTTCTTCTGTCCATGAGTAGTGTGTGCTTTGTCTGAATCTGCTCAGAAGAAAAGGCAGGCGTTCCAGGAATATGAAGTAGGAGAATGTTGCATACTTGTGCAGAAATAGGAGCTCTCTTTATCACTTGACAAGTGATGCCTAGCACGGATGGGCTCATGAATGACATTCCTCTTGCCAAGGTTCTCGTTTTTCAAGCACCACGACATTTGTGTATTATATGAGCAGTAAAGCGTAAACTCAATGTTGGCCTACTTACATACTCAGTAGTCTGCTTTCTCAACTCAACCGATCAGCTGATTTTGACAGCTACTCCGCCAGGCAGAGAACCTTTCCGCCACATGTAAAAAAAAGCCACTACGTAAAAGGCTTTCTCCATGACGCTGGCCACTTCAGCAACGCCGTTGCTGCTTTCTCCGTACTTTAGAACTTCTTTGGATTCTGAAGACTCAGCCGTCTGGCCGGCGACCTCCTGCCGACATTTGGCGCGAGGCACTAAAAAGCAGAATGATTTACACTATTGGGTGTGCAGCTAAGAACTACAGTATTGGCGTTCCTTTGTTTTCGGTGCTCGTGTTTTGCATTGCGGTGCCACCCATGGCATGTGTCGAATACCTGCAGAAGTTCGACAACAGCATAGAGAATGTTAACGGTGCTGCTTTGGCACTTTCGGGATTATCTCAACGATCAGTGCAATTTTTCCTCGTAGCAACACGCTGCGACGATAGACAGAACAATTCTCTTTTGCAAGCATGAGCGCTGCAGAATGCAAAAAAATGCTGCATACTCAGCGTACAGGACGTACGTACCAAGTATCCAGGCTGGGCGTCACGTCACGGCCTCCATGACATTTTAGCATTTGAAGAATTTTTTTTAACCCCTTATCCCTCCTCCTCGGTCGAGCGAAGTCGCTCCCATTTTGGGCCGGATCAGCTTACTACTGATGCTTTCCACCCCGTCTACTAGGCAAGCTTCCAAATCCTGCCCTTGAACTATTCTCTTGTCCTACCTTCTGTAGGTGAGCAAGCAGCAGCGGCCACAATAGAGGCTGACGAGGCCGTGGAAAGCGGACGCTGCATGCTACCTGCGTGATCGCCCCATGTCGCTCTGTTCTTCATGTGTTCGAGCCGTGGACTAAAGGGATGTAGCTTAAAAAGTCAACTTCTCCTTCAGGTACTCCACGGAGAGGCAGCTCAACCACAAATCTCAGTTCCTCTTCGTCTGGGCTAGAGATCCTTGCGCCAGTCACAGCAGATGTCGAGTTCAAATTCACCTGGTCCATCGAGGGATTCTTGAAAAGAGTCAAGAATGCCGATGACCATGGCGAGAGCAACAGCAGTAACGGCATGGACAGCGACCCCTTCGACATCAGCGTGAACGGCGTTCATACGACGTGGAACCTGAGCATCCGCTTCTGGACTGGCGAGGATGGACAGCGCTTGGCCAACCCCTTCGTGCTCTGTCTCAACCTCCGTTCCTGCCAGAACCTCCCCAAGCCCTTGGATGTGGGCGTCCGTTTCCGCTTCGGCGTGTTTAATAGGGCTAGCGGCACGTTCGAGATGTGCACGGCCGATGTGAGGCCGGACCTGCACTTGGAGAACACAAACGAGCTACGTTCAGTTGGCTACCGCAACATGGCCATCAGCGATAAGCACGTAAACGCTCTGGGCGACGTCAAACTCACTGTGAGGCTCAGGCTACTTCGCGATGATGCAGATCTGCATTCACTCGCCTCAGATATGAAGCAACTCCTCGGCGACGAGACTACCGCCGATGTGGTGTTGGAAGCCGGCAATAAGCACTTCCTCGCACATAAATGCATGCTCTCGACGAGGTCCAAGATCTTAGCTGAGTTGCTGAAAGAGGCTAAGAAGAAGGATGACAGTGGCAAGCTGCATCTCTTTTTACCGGACATTCGTCCAGAGATCCTGCGCGATGTGTTGACCTATATCTACACCGGCAGTAGCGCCGATTCTGCGGCTGATGACGCGCTCCTCGTCGCCGCCGACCGCTTCGGTCTGTCAGGTCTCAAGAACAGTTGCGAGCGTCGCCTGGGGGAGGTGCTATCCCCCAGCAACGTGGCCTCGGCGCTACTCCTGGCAGAGCGCCACCAGTGCAGCGGCCTGAAGAAGTCTGCTCTCTCCTACTGCAAGGACAACCATACCTACATCATGAAAGATGACGATTGGAAGACCATCGAGGAGGAACGTCCAGAGCTGTTCGAGGAAGCGGTCAGCGAGGTGGTTGCCAAGAGCTCTTGCGCATCTCACACCGAGTGCCTCAAGAAGAAGGGAAAGCGCTACGAGATCGAGAAGAACAGCTCCCTGCCGCAGGTGGCTAACGAGAAGATCGTCGAACATAGAGGCTGAACAGGGAACACGAGAATCTTATCCTTTTCATCCACTTCATTTCTATCTCTTTTTGTGTGCAACTCGTTCTCACTCAGCGACGGTACTTCTTTTGGAACTGCTGGTACTGTACCGCGCATCAGTACCCCAATCATGATTCCCTGAGAAGTACCTGCTGGTGAGAGCAGCTGTCTACGTGGACGCAGGAAAGAATGTTACATTTGTACGGACGTATGTCAAGGATAGATGACAACGCCTGGATCATTCCTGCACTTCAATAGTCCCGGTGATGAAACAAATTTCAGTATAGGAGAGTGTGCGTATGCATTTTATTGTCTAATCAGTCGTATTATTCATCATTGAACGAGCAGCGTACTAGAACTTTTGCCGATTATCAGTCCAACTGTGCGTACCCAATGAAAATGTGTCGGAATGAATGCCACTGTGCTCATGTAAACAAATTTCGTACACCGCATACCCTGTATATAACACTGTGAGTGCACTGTGAACCACGTACGGTATGTTCATATGCGTACTTATTCGTATGTTTGTCTTAATCGACTACCAGCACTGGTCTTCTTTCAAGCGTGCATGTGGCAGATACAGTACCACATATTGTATGAATGAGTACTGGTAAGAGATGTGATGGTGGAAGTATCCATATTAGATTTCCATGGCGAATGGTATTAAGCAGTAGGACAGATTGTTTACGTTTCCTAATAAATAGCGCAAAATGTACAATTGCATTGTTATTTCCCGTCCGCTTATGCACCCGTACGTTAGACACAGTTTGAGCAGTGACATCCACATCATGTCTCTCTTCCCAGAGCAACTTTGTGGTGAATAAGAGCTCAAAATTACCAGGGCCGCCAGGCATGACATAGAGCTCAAGGATTTGTCCTTCATGAACTTGTTCTCCAGAATGTGTCGAAAAAAGGGGGTTCCGGACAGCCGCGCACTAACGATATTTAACATACGGTAAACAATATCCATTAAAGCCCACTTCCAAGTAGTAAGCGAGGGCGAGAGACGAAGGCAGAGATGGCAAAAAGTCTTGCACTTGTTGCAACGAAGAAAAATAAAAAAACATGACTACCGAAGCAGATTTGTCTGTGTAAGGTAAGTCTTGAGTTACTAAACAAGAGAGGAGACTCCAGGAGAGACCTGAGCTTTTTTTTTTTTTGGGGGGGGGGGGGGGAGCGGGGACAAAATAAGGCCAAGGACACAAACAAGATGAAAACGAGGAAAATTAAGCCCACGTATTGCGATGTAATTTGTAATTTGATGCCAGCTTTTTTTTGTTTCAACTGTCAGTCAGCTGCAACGGGAGGAAGTAGCGCAACGCAGCTCTGAGCAGAGCGGTGCACGAAACTGGGAAATATGGTATATTTTTGCCCCCGAACCGGAAAATATAGCATATCAACCCCAAAATCAAGAGTAGTTGCCGGATTTGGAGTAGGCAATGAGGTTTCACATTGTCGGACTCACCTGAAGTAAGACAAGGCAGTAAATAAAAGATCTGGGTCTGAACCTGCCATGGCAGTCATATCCTTTGATATCCCGCGACGAGTGCATGACTTCCTCGCATCGCCATGCATGAAAAGGTAAAGAACTGTCTCATCCGACGGATGGCAACGTCAACGACCCGTCACAATTTCTGTCCATAGATGGAACGCGGGTCTCCTCGGCAAAGCACGCAACGTGACGAAGTCCGTTCGCGCAACCTCTCCGTTCCCCTCGTATAACTTTTTTTTTGACGTGAGCAACGTTGCGTGCAAGTTGCCGTACCAGAGCTACTAAGCACGCTGGAGTTCTTGGAAAGAGCAAATTCTAACTCATTTGAAGAGTACCGGATTCATTGCCTCGTAAAAGAAGAAAGCCTGGAGAAAAACCAGAGGTGCTGCATGCATAAAATATTCCGAGTTTCTTTTGTACATAGGATGTGCACGCCGTCACTTGAAACCGAGTTGCTGCTACAGAGTGCGTCGGATAAACGTAATGCCGAGAAGCACTATTTTCGGTCAATTGCACTTTTTACACTAGAAGAAGCGAGTAGAAATTTTAAGAATTTTGCGTAAATCGGATCTCTGCCAGTCTGGATAGACGCCATTTCCTCGTTTCCCCAGGAATTGCGTTCTCCCCAAGAACGCTGTAGTTGCAATCAAGTAAAAAAAAATACACCTACCTACAGCTCTCCTGATTGAGCTCTGTGCTGTGTACAATATGTAGACCTTTTTAGGAGCCTTTTCTTCGGAGGCGAGGCAAAAGGTTTTCTATTTACTACAGCAGATTGCCTCGGAATCACAGAGACTTATTTCATAATAAGCCCACCCACAGGAAGAGCCCGGAGGTTTGATTGCAGGAAAGGAAATTTCCGAAGAAGCCATTTTAGCTCTTCCTTTTTACAAGTGATTTCCTTCCTTGCCTTGCATTTTTGGTGGGTATCGCAACCGCAGAAGAAGTTCCACCCAGAAGGTGATGGGGAAATGGTTCATGGCCAGCTTGAACGAGAGAAGTTTCCCACACCAGAAAGTGAAGCCGGTGACGATAACGATTCATCCATGTCAACAGTCACACAGGAGACCCCAGGAGGTGCAGATGCGGAACATCATTGGCAACGCGGACATGGTCAACGTCCCCTCCGGAGAGCCGTTTGGAATCACAGGGCCTCAGCTACTGAAGCAGTTACTGAAGGGTCTGTAGCAGTTTATGTATGTCACTTGTACGGAGACTATGACATTCGGGCAAAAGTTAGGGTCACAATGACGCATAATCCATGCCTCTGCTGACCTGGCGGAAGTGGCAGCGGATCAGGGGACATTGTTCAATGGGTGCAAGGGAGACCTGGAGCGGTGTTCTCTAATGAGGACAGTCTAAGACCAGCATGGATTGGACAGGAGCAAATTCATTCTGAATAATAGCTAGTCTGGCCACGGCACTTGTGCAACTCGCTTTGATCTGAACTTTTTGTGCTGACTGAAGCTGCACGCACATCCATGCACACCCAGTGCACGTATGTGGACGCTCGAAGAAGTTGTTCCCGCTGCTTGTGTCGCACATACCACACCGTACATAACACGCATGCGTTGACGTGGCGGAATAGAATGTGAAAATTCGTATCTCTCAGTAGTAATATTTGGCTATCTACCCCGGCTACCCCTGCATTGTAACCCAGTTCCTCCTCCTCGTGAAAGTGGGCACTCCCACGTAGGGCGGGGGGAGGGAGGAGGGTATGAGTAAAAGACCTCTCTCCTGCTCGTTTCCTGACACGGAGAAAAGTTTTGCCTTCCTTCCATTGCGACAAAACTTCTACTGCCAGCTTTTCCTACGTGTGTTAAGTAAGAAAAGTGAAGATGAAAGGGTACGTATAAATAGCACATACAACATCCAGCGTTTTGCAGTACAAATGCATTCGCGTGTAGGCAACAGTCGGTCAGTCACAACTACACTGGACTGCTGTTCAGACACATCAAGTAGCATGGTGGAGCTGCACGGAGCCACCGGACCCGCCGGGTCTGGCACCGCCACCGCCACCGAATCAGTGCATTTTCCATTTCGGGTGCACTGCACTCAATGGCCTCCTAATAAGAGCGTGTTCATACACAAAAAAGGTCTTCTGCAATTCGCAGTTCCTTCTCCCTGAAATTTCATTTCCTTTTTGTTAGAAGTCGCTCCGTTTGACTTGACTAAGGGTTCCCCCCTCCCCAAAATCAGGGTGCATAGTAACCAGGCTAAGATAAAGAAATGTTACCACGACCTTGCTGGCAGCAAGACTTTATTTCCTCCCCCCAGAGACCTCATTGTTGCTCACCCTGCCGCTTTTCTCGGCTGTACACACATAAAACGCTTCTTTTCCCCCCTTTTTTGTCGCCCGTACAACATCTCAGCTTCAGCTGCAAAAATTATCTCTCAAGCCCCCCTAGGAGGAGAAGAAAGAAGAAAGAAAGTGGCGAAGAAGATGCAGACTCTGACTGCGTCGGGGAAAAAGCACCAATTGTAGACTTCCACCAGGCTGAGGCACAAGTACTGGCAGACGATAGAGGCGTGCACCAGAGGGGAGCAGAGAGGTTGTCACTTTCCTGTGATGAATACTTGTCAGGCTTTGAGACAGCAACAACTTGTGCAGAATCAGGCAGCCGCCAGAGAAACCCTCTTTTCTCGTGGTTCTCATGCCTGCCGGAGTTCTTCTTATTCGCGTTTTCACAGTTGCCACCTTCTCCGACGAAGATGACACCCAGAGGTGACAAACATTGTGTCGTGAAACAAATCTTGCGCAGTGGAAGAAAATGTTACGACCGAGATGATCGAGATTATTCACACCTAGCGCGTATCAGTGGCAGCGCCGTCACTGCCGAATCGCAGTCATTTTTTTAAGAGTATTTTTAAGCTTTTGCAGATGGTTCGGGCAAGTCATATACAGCGTACATCACAGCTGCTCAGTAGGCAGGAAAAAAATTGCGCACTGTACTGCAAAACGCAGTCAGAGCAAATTGCTCTCATCAAAGTACTCATCATGATGTGCAGCGCATATGAAGCTCTGTCGGCTTCCACCATCTTCATAAACCATCCCTACAAGCAAGCATGAGGGTGAAAATAGGATGCTTTGGGGGGGGGGGGGGGGGTTGTTTTGGATTTGGGAATGGGGTAAAAAAGGGAATGCAAAAATTTCCACAATATTAAAATGGGTTTAAACAATTT
>JAAUXU010160080.1_pt1 | contig 13999 bp, 11 predicted proteins | sample 7278151 | NCBI WGS metagenome assembly JAAUXU01 (sample SAMN14350113, study PRJNA611818) | marine sediment metagenome | isolation source: surface marine sediment (1.8m) | place: French Polynesia: Moorea | collected 2018-08 | reverse complement strand
GTTGTCTTCCTTTTGAGCACTCTAGCACCAAAATGGGCAGCCTTCACATTGACCCTGTGTACTCAACATTGTGTCCCAGAATCAAATCCACACGTTCCACATCAAAATTCCACTTCAACATGTTTCAATACAGCGTAGGAGGTGCAGTCATGCCCGACGCAATTGCTTATGGCCAGGACTGTACAGTAGATCCAGTCTCAAGTACACGGCGAAACATCGTAATTGTTACATTTTTGTAAGATCTTAACAAGGTAATAATAGGTGGAAGTCTCGTCTTTGTATGCTAGCACGGTAATGTTGCTGACTAGCAATGTACAGTATGAACAGATATGAATTAGTAGAGCGCAACACTAGAGCGCGTAACAAAGGAGACCATAGAACTATGCTGATTCAGCTTCGTTGCTCGGACAAGACTTTCATGCAATGTTAGATGGACAAGTAAACTTTTTTTGAGACAGTCTCGATGTGACCTGTTTTGTTTCGTCACGCGGTACCCACATGTCTCTCCACTGGTGTGACCACGGTATGATCAGTCTCTTCTTCACACACGGCACTCTACTCTAGCTGGACTGTGCTCTCCTGGGTGCCAAAGGGTGTAACAGCAAAAATGAGTCTTAATCTCTGGCCACACCTTGGTGATGGAGCCTCTTAAACTCGGCCAGAGTCAAATTTTTCGAGTCATTTTCTGCCTTGAACGCTTTGACTCTTGGGCTGAGTTCAAGAGATTCCATCACCAAGGTGTGTCCAGAGATTGAGGGACTCAGTGACATTTTTGCTGTTACACCCTTTACGCTGGCGCGTGATAAGTCTGGCTGACCCCCACCCCCTTCCCCCTCCCCCAGATCTTCATACAACAGATTTTTAAAGGTACCTTGGGCACGTTACCCGACTAAACTGTATTGGCAGACTGAAATGTTTATACTAACGTATGCTTCCTAAGAATCACGGCATTCTCCATCATTGAAGGCTCGTAAAGATTCTTGACAATGTTTGAAGTCCCTCCAACGACGATAGCAACAAGAACCAAGCGCCGGAAGCTAAAAAGTTCCACACTGTACATGTCCCACTAAACGACTGGAGGCAACGGCTACAAAAGCGTGACATCTTTTTTACTTTAACAACTGTCACGCTGTCTCTCTCCATAGACGCAAAGCCCAATGCATCCTTTTTGTCTTTCGCAGTCCCTCATGAAGCCGGAACACCACGCTGGAGCGCCGAAAGCTCCCGTGGCAGTCGCCAGGATGCGATTTTAAACGCGTCACTGGACTGAGCAAAAATCTTTCCTCGAATTCACATTGCTCAGTCGGTTTGGTGGGGTTCTGAACTGCAGGCGGCGTCGGCGGCCACACCTGGAAGACAATACGGTCCGCCCGCTCTTTCGTGCGCGCTTGCGTGAAGTCAAGTGCACACAAAACAGTACGGTTTGTTCACATTTCGATAGACTAACACGTGCGCTCTCTCGTCTATCCCCCATGCGCGTGTGCGTGTCTATGCCAACGCGCCAGCGCTGACTGTCGAGTGCGTTGGTTGGGGTGGCGGCGCCGTTGGTGGTGGCGATGGCGGTGGAGGAGGAGTAGGAGGAGAAGGAAGAAGAAGAGGTTTCCTCTCTCCTGTCTCTGACGGAGCGTCAGTCCGTCAGTAGTCGACGTACGCTCCAAGAGGATACCAACTATTTATCGTCGATCGTGTCATATAATCGCCTTATTTATACTATTGGTCGAAGAAGCCACGATGCAGATTTGTCATGCAGATCCGCACGACGACCTTGCAGAGCTTCTTCTCGCCTTATGAGCACGTCCTTGTTGGGCCTGCCGGCTGTGATCGAAAAGAAGAGTGATACGTAAATTGGCATGATCGAAAAGTAAGAAGAACTCTACAACGTGTACGTATTTAAAGTATAGTGTGATAACTTGGTTACTAGCTCTCAACCTAAGGTGCATAAGGTGCGTTGACGCAGTTGCGAGTTCGTCAGAAGTTAATTTGCAATTTCCCGATAAGTTTTTGCTGAGCTGAAAATTATTTGGAGTGAATCATCAGGCCTACCTTTGCCCCGAGGCCTTTAAAAACGGCAGAATGATGCATGGTCGATCGATTGGGCAGCAATGAGCTGGTACCTACGTGTACAAGAGACATGGCCGAAGACTGCCTGAAGCTTTAACAAATGCTGCTGGCTGTTTCGTCGGGGTCAACCTTCTTCTCCTCCTCCTCCCGCCCTCCTTCGCATGACGTCAACGTACCTTAGGACGAAGTCAGACAGACGCGTGTCCTCAAATCAGAGATTATCATGCTTCAATTATGCATTTATTAGAAGAACCTTGACATTATTGTACATCCCTTAAGATTCTTAGTTTGCTAGCCAATTTTAGAACGTTTGTCATGCATCACCAATCGAAAGAGTCCAAAAGTTCTCTAAAATTAACAATGAGCCGCGTGAAAATCAACAACAACAACGATGACATGAGAAAAGATGTGTGGCAAGGGAACCTCGAACAGCAGCGAGATGCCGGTGCAAGAGGGTGTTTCAGTGGTGTTCTCCAAGGTGACGAAGCAGACAGTGCCGCAACAACTGGGTGTTGTAGGAAAAGCTTCAACTGCACGGACGCAAAGTGGACGCTCATACGATTCGCCGGACTTTGTCTGTTGGCCGTGCTTATCCTTTGCGCCGTCTACGGTGTCAAGGGCAAGAACAAGGAAGGACACCACAGAAGGTAGGACATTGCTGGATCTGTCTGGTCGAGTTTGAAGACGACCGTGGGAGAGAACAGGTTGGATCGACAGAGATCCAAGAAAGGTTTGACACTTCTAACTACAGGGGAAGCTGCAGTGGAAGAAAAATCTCCGCTCTTCTTCGCCATTGCATAAGGAAAACCACACGCTGCAGCCCATGTTGCAAAATGCACTTGCATTTTGTAACGTGGACAGGCCTCTGACCTCTCTTGACGCAGGTCTTTTTCTCTCGCTCCCTGTCCTCATATGAATTTCGCACTACGAGCACAGTCAGCGACTCGAAACCGGCCTCCAGACATTGCACAACTCCGCACAAACACAAACATGCAGTAAAGATTCGCCAAGAATACGTTAAACTGGGTCCGGACGTGTGCGCCACAAAAGAATTGCATCCTTAACGCTTGCAGGCGCAAGCGCGCAAATCGCGCAAGCGCAGGTGTGCCAATGAGAGAGAAAGTTATAGAAAGGGGAAAAGGGCAATATCTCTTCTGCTCTAGTGCTGCACTATAGTGCTAGTGAAGCATAAGTGAAAGAAAAAAGTGCATTTCGGCCCTGCTACCTGCTGAGTATAATAATCGCTTTGCACGTGACGCTACCAACCTGCATGTCACTGCTCAACTTGTGGCATGAGCAATACACACGAGGGCGGCGTTGATGTGATTGAGCTGTCGTCGTTCACGCGACTTTTGAGGCCAAGGTCTTGATTGGCAACAGTGAGAGAGGCGCATCCGGGAAGTCCCTGGCTTTTGCGCCACTCCGTGACAGGCAGAGTTTCACTCTTGGTAGCGGATTTTTTCTCCGTTTTCCCCCCATGCAAAAATTCCGGAAAAGTGAGTGCTAGAATTCCTAATATTTGTACTCTTTCCCCTTTTTTTACAGCCTGGACTCGGTGTACGCCGTGGGCGACCCCATCTTCGCCCGAGACCTCTGGCTGGTGGTCGAGCTGCCTTCCGACGACCGGGGGCGCAGGACTCGAATGGGCAGACTCATCACCAAACACGTGTGTCAGGCAATCAGGGCGGGGCAGTCCGTAGGGTGGACGCCGCTCGTCGTTGGCGGCAGGTCGACGTGCTGCAGGTACGCTCACAATGACTTCATTGATAAGAAACGAACAAAAACATGTCTACTTCCAAATGACATCCGCTTCGTTTCCCTCGTGTGCGTGACAATTGCTTCGCCAAAGCAGAAAGAGACAACTTTGCAGCCTTTTCCAGTACTTCCAGTACTCCAGTCTTGCAGTACACAAGTCTTGATGAGCCTCAAGACCCGACTGCTTTGGTTGCTAAAAGGAAATGCTAAATCGGGCCTATAAAGAAGAGGTGGGCTTTTTGGTAAACCCAAATTGAGCAAAATATGGCAGGACTTATGTAGAGGCATCACCATGAACTTTATGTTCAGCCTCAACGACAGTGGCTTCTTCCACGATTGCAAGAGCATTTTATCAGAGCGCCAGGTAGAAAGGTAGATCTAATATGACATCAGGAACACGATTATCAGTGGATCGTGCCTGGGCTTCTAGATCGGGCGGTCCTCTTTGATCATGTGTTGCTAAGGCAGTGTTGACGTCGCAGTCGACATCGCCAGCGAGGAATAGTGCAGAATCCTGGTCGGCGTCGTCGCTGCCGTCGCTGCCGTCGCTGCCGTCGCTGCCGTCGCTCAGCCTGGATCGCGTGACTGAAGCACGCAAGTGCGTGGTCTAAATGCTGGCTGCACTGGCACGTATTCCACTGTCGGTGAATGTTCACCAGTATGAAATGTCCTCTTGCCACTTGGGAATTCTGCCATTCTTAAGAAGGGAAGAAGGACAGCCGTATCATCCATCACTCAAAGAAGTGGGTTAATAATTGCTTGGCATTTACCTGAGCTGGGTGTTGCTGCGGCTGTGGATGCACACCATGCCCGCGTGCCATTGGCACAAAGAGGATGAGGCGCAGGTACTGTTCTGCATACCTGGGGACGTCATGCTAGGTATCCTAGGCAGGTATAGCAACACTGGTGTGCAGTGGGCGAGCGAATTTAAGATTATGCGGCCTTATTCACGGCCACGTCCATGACAGAAAAGTGCAGTGGCTGATAAGAGACTCGCACTTTTCCACACAGTTAAGAGTCTCATCTTATCTGAAGTTCTTCTCTTGGTAGACTGCTAGGTCACCAGAGGAGAGGTGAACATGAGGTACGCTTTGCAGTCGGTCCCCTCCAAGCGGAAGGTCCGCAGCTCAAGGGAGTTGCTTCGAAGTGACCCATCAGAAGGTACCCTCTGAAAGCTACGTGAGAGATCCCCACAAGGGAGACTTGCAAGCGTTCAATAGACCCACCAAGGTCAGACAGGCAATTGGTGGCGGCCTTTTTGGGTATGCTTGGCCTGGCATCATTAGTACAATTGGGTGTGCGAGAGAAAGAAAAGCTGCACTGTTCGATGCCTCCACACCAAAAACAAAGGCCCGCGCGGCAAATCTTAATAACTAAGGAGTCCTGAAGGCCGCCGCCTTGAAATGTTGAAGGCCAGGCCGATTCCCAGTTGCTTTGCTCGTCCACACTGTTCTGTCTCACAAAGTTAGAGTGTTATTCTGTACGTTGCTGCCCGCCCAGCGCTTGTTTCAATGCTGGAGACACAGGTAACAATTTTACAAAATTGCATCCGACGCCTCATTTAACACGACGGATTTGTACACGAGGAAGAAGAGTCTTCCGAGATTTTGCGGAAAATCCTGGTAATGCAAAAATAGCATGACGGCTTAACGCTTCTTACGTTCGAGTACACACCTAATATCCGCAAGGTGGGGCCTAATAACTCAGCACAACGCGTATTAGAAGATCGTGCAGAGTTGTCTCCAAAGTCTCTCCTGTAAACATGCACACACTCACACATCCACACACACAAACTCAGGCTATCATTTCTTTTTTCTTGCATCGTTGTCTCGCGTTCCATCGCTGCTGCTAACTGTAACCGACCGCTCGCTGTAGGACAGGGTGGGCAAGGCTAGATGCAACTCTGACAGGCAAATCAGGCGATTTAGCCTCTCCCCACCCTGTAACTCCCTGTGCGTACGCACGCGCTCAAGCGCGCTCGCAAATGTGTTGTTGACATTTGGATGAATTCTTTTGTTCTCCTTGTGGAGCCCAAACGGCGATAACAACCTTAATCGATTCCTCCTTATGCTGTTTCTCCGCAATTTTTTTGTATCCTCTCTTCAAGAGGCAATCACAGGCCCAAAAAGCTGTTGTTGTCCTTCTGGAACGCAGCGGCTACATTGCGCAGACGCGTACGGCACCCACGACGACGACGACAACGACGATCCCCACGCTCAGCCCAGCAAGACATCAGTATGCACGCCGGCTGACAAGCGTATTGTGAACATACATCCGGGCAGCACTAGAACCTGCTATCAGCTGTTTGCAGGTCCTCCTTTTCTTCCTTGCGTCAGATCGTCCGAGATAAACGCTTCCGCAACCTGCTGAAGGTGCTTCACCCTTACCACTGCAGCAACAGTGGCCAAGATGATAGACGCGAGGCAGTCGACAGTCAAAGTGTCTTTATTTTCGTCACGTTGTTGCTACCGCCAAGTCAGCGGTTGTCCCGTTGTCTCCAAATGTTTGTCCGTTCGATGCGTTCACCTAAAAATGTCGAACCACAGCTCGATTCGTACCTGCAGGAGCATCAGAGTCACAAAGTTCGCTTCCACAGAGCCCAAATAGTCCAAGAGGCGTCATGGAATGAACGTGTTCTTGTCAATTCAGTCCACGTCAAATGGCCAAGTCAGCATTTGTCTGTGCGCACTGAACGAGTAGACCAGTTTTGGCCTACGTGCGCATCTTTTTTGCGTCATTTTGGAAGATAGCGAGAAGGTCTCGCGAAGTTTAACGGAATTCTCCAGCCAAGACCAAGATGCAGACAGAGCAGTATATGACGAAAAGTATCAGAGTAAAGAGATCATAGGGGGGTTGGGGGAGAAAATTATGCGTATCGCATTGTACAGTACTTGGCTGACGCACAATACAGTTTGAAAAGAACCAAGTCACGATGACCTATCTATCCATCTATCTTTGTCACTTATTCTAACACTTGTCAGGTCTTCGCGATGTCGTCATTTGCACCCATCCGACCTGGACAAGATGAATCACAGTCTGTCCCTGCATCTCTGGAGAGAGCGGGGCGACATCAAGGCCGCCCTCCGGGCCGCAGCCTTCCTGGCGGCCGTCAAGAGGGGAGCACATTTCGTGTTCCAGGCAAATCCAGGTAAGGACAGCATAACGGGTTGTAGAAATCAAGCGTGACTGCGAGTCAAAGTGCGATAATAGCGAATGAAGCTGAAGGGGTGAAAGGTCGTAGTCAAGAGCAGGAGGGACATGCAGAGAGAGGCGGATGGGTGGAAGGGCATCCCTGTGTTGAGTTGGACGTGGTCTTTGGAACGGACTCGAGTCAGCCAGCGAGAGACAACCTGTTTTACTAAGAATCTATGATTATTGTACGAAGTGATATCAAGTCAATATGCCCATGTCTGAATATTTCTAAAAATAGGGCATGCAGTGATGTGGCGAATTTTTTCAAGTAGCTTGTCAACATGTCATGTCAGTGAAACTTCATTGTCGACCTTGCAAAAGCTGGTAAAAAAGGTCAAGACATTGTCCCACCCTCCCATTAAACTTGGCCAGACCCCAGCACTTTTTTTTTCCTAAGGCATAAGGTGTTATCAAGTCAACCTACAAATTCTTGAATCGTTACAGCACGAGGCTAATAGTGACGTGATAGAGGAACTACTTTTCCACATAATTTCAGTCTTTCTCCAGACATTTCTCGCACCACTCCATCCACTTCTGGAAGAAGGTCAAGAAGAACTCTTCTTTCATGATGCCTCTCGCAACCTATTGCCGGTCAGTTATGCTGACAGGACTTGGGATGGGACGGTTTTTGTCGGCAAATTCATTATGAGCGATAATGCTCTTCTAGAGTGCTTCTTAGGCCAAAACAAATTTATCCAGTTTGGATCATAACAATCGGAGGAACAAAAGTTACTTTGTCTTCCAAATCATTGCAGGCCTTTATTTTAGAGTTAAGGCATAAACTTATTAACACCGCACCACGGATACCGGTGTCAACGTGGCTGCCGCGGCGCTGCTTTGCCACTGCACGTTAAACCACTTGGATGTTCGTGCATTCCGTTCGCTACGGTACGAGTGACATTGGATGGTGTTGTCATGTGCTGACAGGAAGAGGGACGCGGGACTCTTGCTTTGTGACGCACACAGGGAATCATTGAAGTCCTAACCCTTTCCAGAGGTGTACCATTCAGCGGGAGTCGATCCTCCCACCTACAGGCGAGAGTTGACCTTCCAGCTGCGCAAACTGACATTGGGCATCTCCGTTGGTCTCGTCAAGGCAAAGCCCGCGCAGTCTTACCACTTCGACCCCTATTCTCACTTCAGTCCTGACCACGAGGCCAGGAAGAAGTTAAACGACTATGATCAAGAGCACGACCAAGATGAAGACTTCATCTATAAATACAAGATCTGTGAAATTAGGCCGCCGTCGCTGGAAAAGGTATGACTGTTATTTAGACAAATTATGAGACCGCACTTACACGCATTCATAACCTTCGAACTTGTCGCGTAGTTCTTAGACCAGGATGGGATATCCGTTGACTTGGCGGCTCCTGGTTTGACGCTCCCCGGGGACATCTCCGCGCCCTTTGACTCGAGGAACACGCTGTTCGGCCGAGAGGCATTTTGGTCTCTGGTGGTGTTGCCATTGTTAAGCGATGGAGGACAATTCGATGACACAGAAACGTCGGAGAAAGACTCCTATTTGGTGAGCAACTGTGATCAGTAAGATTGTGTCATCATGTACAGCATGAGTAACATAAAACGGTCTCATTGATGTCCTTTGACGTCAGATCGTCCTTTACGACGGTCAGCAGGATACAACTGCATTAAGATGGGCACGCTCTTGAGATGCCATATAAAGTTTTGATTCTTCGACTGAAAAAAATGACAAGTGGGACCTCTGAATAAAAATGACAAGTGGGACCTCTGAATAAAAATGACCGTTCTTCAGTAATCAAAAATGACTGAGGCAGAGTCCAAGTTCGGAGAAATTCGACGTAAACTGGGAGCGCAACGTGAACCATGGTGGAGTCCTCTTCAGTTAAGTGGGACATTTTGTCAGTTTCAATACTGTCTCCTCTTACTCCTCTCAAGTGCAATGTTTTGAATTTGCCACTTGGGGTAAGTACAATATTTCACGCGAAAGATTCGTACAGGCATTGTACAGGGTCATTCAAATCTCTCGAGGACAAAGTTTGTCTGTTACTCAGGAAGGGAAAATTTGTCAAGAAATATATGCAAGTCAGCTGGGAATAGTCCAGCTTTTTGGAACAAAGAGGCGCAAATTTTTCGGCAGTCCAATCCATGTCAATTGCGAACAAAAATTAAAGTAGAAAAGCAATGTTATGCTCCCCGAATGTACTGAATGTCCTTGAGTACACTGAAGTACAATAATTTAAAGAGGAGGGGGGGGCACAAATCGCTTAAGTGGGATTTTCGGATAAATGGGACAGAAAGTGCGTGGCCTTGAAATCCCACTTAACCGAAGCATTACTTGGCATTAATTTCTTGTTCGCAAGTGGTTGCACGCAAAACGACTTGTATGAGTAAATACATGAACATCTTAAGAGTTTCGTACATTCATCATCTTCTTCTCATAATTTTCCCATGATTGACGTCAAGGACACATGTGAGTCGACCATTTCTAAGATTTACATAGTTCATACGAAAGAGTGATAGCAGGGAAATCTCCACGTCTTTTTTGATTGTTTCCATTGTTTTGTACCAGGTGAGGTCCGTGCTAGCGCAGTCCGTGCTAGCAGAGATTGGAGGGAGCACAAAGTTCAGCGTGGCGAGAACACCAACCACGTAAGAGAAAGAGAATGCCATTGTCGGCATGGTACTTTCATAACATGAAGTGGTCTGTTCTTTCTTTTAGAGAGAATTTAAAAGAATTGACGCAGTTGAGCTCTCGATTGCTGGACATCTTGGACTACGTGCGGAATTGGTCCTGCGGAAGTGGCGGATCCGCCTTGATCTGTCTCAATGGACTCGTCCAAGAGCTGGCAGATGTGGGTATTCTACAGCAAGATGCAGTTTATTTGGTGGGTAAGTTCCAGACATGGTCAACTCCGTAGGGAATGGTATTAAGTGTTGTACCGTAGAACTCTGGAGTCATGATCTTCTTCATGTTGGTTTTGTCGATGTCCCTACCATCGACCCTGGCTACAGCAGGAGCCCTTGCATTGGCGATGACGCCCTCCATGGAGTCTACTTTCACCCTGCTGTCCAGCATTCGCAGATTGGCAGACATCCAAAGGTGTGTACGTATACACAGAATAACAATCTCTCCCTAGTTTGCTAAGGTATCTACTCTTTCAGGTTCTGGATCAAGATGTCGGCAAGCCGCTGTCTGTGACTCAACTGAACAGACAAGTGACTGACAAGACCATCCTTAAGTTGTGCCCGTCCGTTGACCTCAACTTTCATGGGCTCATTTCGGATAGCGACAATCGACACGAACGACTCTTGCTCATTGTCACGTTTCACAACGAGGAATATGACACCATCCCTCTGTTCGAGGTCATCTACAGGCATCACTTCCAGAATATTCTTTACTGCGGTAGGATGTCCTCCTATCCAACCACGAAGTTAATGCATATCAACGTGCTTCTCACTAGGCCGGCCCGATCCCATGGTGGACCAGTACATGGAGCAGTATCGCGACCTGCAGGGTACATTCTTCTCGTTTCTGCCGTCCCATTCACAGACCGGCTACGAGTGTCTGCTTGGTGCGATCGAAATGGGTTTCGTGGTGGACGGTTATCTCGTGGCGACCCACGACACCCTCATAAACTCGTGGAACTTTGCAAGCCTCGACTCAGGGACGATCTGGCACAGCAACGAACATGTTCAAGACGTCGGGCCCGACAATGTGGTCACACTTGGTGTCACGGACAGCATGAGGGGGATACTGAAGGTGCGAACTTCTGCATCATTTCACTCGTATATGTAATACAGGAAAACTCTTGGTCTGGCTATGCGTACAATTCTGACGTACGACAGTCAACTGCACACAGACGTCGTAGAATACGGATATTTTCATTGCAGGCCTTTGCGTTTCTGGAGAAAGTACTTCTTGACAGTCCTCCCGTCGATCAGCTCAGAAGAGATCAGAAAAGAAACAACAATAGTAGAAGAAAGAGAGGGTAATGTATGAGGAGACATGCATAATTAAAGATATCCGTACAAAATACACGTATTGTATTACATAATATTATTTTACTGTACGAGGAACTGTACTGGGTGAGTCACTGTACCGGGACTACAGGTCCGGAAGTCACGGTGTTTTTGGAAGGAGAAGAAAATATGATTGACTTTACAGTGCTTGCCGTAAATAATGTCGCTTGATACATATTGAGGTCAGAGGCTGACTGGGGATGTTTCAGAGTGGAATTTCAGCATGTAATCGATTATTCAGACTCGTTGACAGAACTTTTAGTACACAAGGGAACCATTTTCAATGTTTGTTAAGGCACTAGAGCAGTTTAGGTGTGGTGAGTTAACAAGAGCACCGTGCTGGTTGCTGCCGAAAATCGATGTTTTTGACGAGTAAATGAAAATGAAAGTGGCTGAAATTTTCGGGGGGCTCCCCCCCACCTGCCCCCCCTTTTGGGGGGCTTCACCCCCCCACCCCCTGCACCGTCGTGCTAGGCCCCCAAAACTCTACATAGCACTACGTAACAGATACTGGGCTGTCTAGGCTGAAATGACCAGCGCAGGAAAGAACTGTCCTCATATATTATATAATATACAATATGGGGCCCTGGACACGTCAAACTGCCTCGGTAAGAAGCTCAGAAAATACAGTGCTACAATACAGAGATGCAATGTATAGCTAACTAGCACATCGCACCCGCTTCGCTAGGTGCGAAAAGTGCCCCTGCCTCAGCCCCAAGCCCAATAGATATGGCATGACACTTGCATAAAGGGATGTATGTATGAACCTATGATAATGTAATGTGAATACTCATAGGTCAATAAAATCCAAGGCCAACTCTCTGCTTCCTTCGTAGGAATAGTCGCTTTGCTGCTGACGCAGACAACAGCGAGGACAGCGAGGACAGCGAGTCCAAAACCGGAGGAGGACTCTTCAACAAGAACTGGCACATCTCACTCTTTGGAGAGATAATTGAGGTAACAAAAGCAACGCTCAAGGACCGAACACACTTGCACCGAGCACACATGCACGTCGATGAAATAATGCAATGTGCTTCTTTACGCTAGGATGAAGGGGAGATTGATGGCGAGGATTTTGGTGAAGTCCACGAAGAATCTCACGAAGAAGAAGAAGAATTCTTTTCAGAGATTTCTGACCAACCTCGAGGCGATGATGGTGTCATGACTGACAACATGACATCAAAAGTGACCTCTACTTTTCACAACGTGACGGACCTCCTGTTTCACCCTGCAAACTTCCACACTGAGGAGACCGTGGGTAAGCACACTTCATGAATCATTCATACCGTATTGTCTATGTGCTGTACGCACAATACTGCATGCGCCGCTTTCCAGTAACGCCACTTTTGGAATACCGAGGCGATGATCTGGTCGTCATCCCGGATAGTGAGCATTACCAACGAATGATGACGGACATCCACCGGGTGTATCGAAGCATCCGGGACAAGCTGCAGTTTTGGCAGAGCCTTCGACGAAGCAGCAAGCACCACAGCAAAGATGAAAAGGACGACAGCAACATAAACACGAATCCTCAGCACTTTCAGTGCGATATTGCCACCAACTCGGAGATTTGTCATCTAGGTGAATGCCACTGACTGTACTCAATTTCACAAGCTCCGTTGACAGTGCAATGATGTTTTTTCTTCAGTGTCGGACTTCTTCCGCGTGCTGGAGTTGAATGAAGGCCCCAACTTTCATCTGTTCTACGACGACTTGCCCATCTACTACGTGCCCGCAGAGTACAAAGACAAGCTTTACCTCATGGCGAATCTCTTTACTAAGTAAGACCATTGCTGTATATGCAACATGCTTATTATAAGAGTGACACACAACTGAGTGTCTGAATAATAATTCTGTTCAAGCGTGTGGCTGATAAATAGGGCCCAAAATATGTCATGTTGGTACTTCGGACATGTTTGCCTGTTTCATAGGGTCACTTTGAGACACGTAACGCAAGATTTCTAAAGGGGTAAATGGATAAGGCAAAAGTCCAGTTTGGGACAGGAGGAGGGAGAAACTGGCAACCTTGTATGGGGGATGCTTTTAGTCAGTAACTAAAAGCATCCCCCATAGTGGTAAGGACGATGAGGTCAGATTTGTCAATGCAGGGCTAGTAAGAGCTGCAAAGCTATTTTGCTACGTAACTGTGGAAGAGCATCTCAACAACAGAAGGGAGGGCTTCAAAACAATGTCCAAGTCTACTAGACTAGGCTAGATTTGAACAAACACACACACGCGGCCTGCTGTGAGGTGTTTGGTGCATCACTCCACTTAAAAGCAGTCTGCATATGTCAAGTAAAATGAATGAATAACCATTATTTGGGCCCATTTCCGGCCTGCCGTATGTTTCTACTACCAAAGCAGTTCTTCAGCGCTACACTGATGCGGTGCGAGGAAACTATCTCGAGAGAGGGGTCAACTTTTTTTCATCAAAAGCCATTTGATAACGTCTTCACAATTTGGCATTACGCAACAAACCTAAGATGCACTCAGTCAAATTCGCAAAATTTTAACTTTTCGACATTCCCTAATGTCTATCGTACGCAGTTCAACTCGCAGAAATCCTCTGCTTGCATGAGCGGAGCTGAGTCATCCTCTCTGGCATTGAGGGGCTTGAGAGCATTGCAAAATTGCAGGCAAAGTGCATGCTACAAAAACTGTGCCAGCTCGAGCGAATCGTAATCCTAACCCGGCCAGCACCATCGTGAGCGTCACAAAGTCGTTTTCCATACTTTACGTCAGGCCTTTGGAAAATGCCCCTTCTTGTTTCTTAGGTACCACGTGTCTGATGAGCTCGCCTTCCCACTCTTGCTCCGGGGTCTCACCGTCACCAGCACTTGGACAGATCTGAAGCGGGCTGAGATGCCGGACGGAAAGAATGCATCGAGGCCAAGCATCACATCCCCACAGGTAAAGTCTGTGGTAGTGCTGATCACCACAGGTATCACTAACTCTAGTCTGTCCGTCTGTCCACAGGACCTTCTGCTGTCCC
>JAAUXU010001993.1_pt1 | contig 14000 bp, 13 predicted proteins | sample 7278151 | NCBI WGS metagenome assembly JAAUXU01 (sample SAMN14350113, study PRJNA611818) | marine sediment metagenome | isolation source: surface marine sediment (1.8m) | place: French Polynesia: Moorea | collected 2018-08 | reverse complement strand
TGTCATGCTGGGGTTTTTGGTTGATCTGGGTCTTTGCTACCTGATGAAAACTTTAGAATCAAGCTGGAAAACTTGACAGAGAATTGACAACTTTCACAGCAACAGCATCTGAACAACATTGAGAGCAGTGTGTAAGTCTATGTGCATAAAATTTCTGTCACTGCACAGTCAGTTCTTGATTTAACAATCCCCAAATTAATGATTGTAACATTCGCGCCGCGCTACGTGTACGTGAGTGAGTATGAGAGTAACTCCGTCAAAGTGACCCGGAGTAACTCAACTCAGAGTGACGATCGTAGCGGTGGTAGCGATGGATGAGGATGGGTGAGGAGACAAGGATATCGAGACAGCGAAGTCTGAATTCAGACTGGGATGGGGCTAAGACCTTCACCTTTCATGAAACTGTACAATGATCAAGTACACGAAGGTGAGAAAGTGGACGAAGATCTGAAGACTTCGAGAGTGACTTCAAAGTGTTTGTGTGCGCGTGCGTGCGTGTGGTTGGGTGCGTGCATGTGTGTGAGTGTGTGGATGGGTGCGTGCGTGTGTGAGTGTGTGTGTGTATGTATGCGTGCATTCCTTGCCTTCATTTTTTCAGTAAATACATAGTCCTGATATCATGTGACAGAGCACACTTACACATCGCCATCAATCTGGTACTTAGCGCAAAAGCTTTCTTTCAACGGAAGGGGATCCGCATTATGGAGTGGCCTCCTTACTCGATCTAAACTGTATGGAAAATGCTTGGGTGTGGATGGCATGATCTGTGTACTCCAATGGCAGAGAGTTTAATTCTGTAGATGAGCTAAGAGAAGCAATATTCAAAGCCTGGGATGATATGCCACAAGAATACTTATGCACTTTGTTTCACAGTATGAAAGACTGCATATTTGAGACCCATTGTCCAACATGGTGGTGGTACTCGGTATTGAAGTGCACACTACTGTATGAGGCTGCAGCCATTAGTCTTACTGTAATACAGCTAAGTTTTCTACTACAGAGTTGTTTAACTGCCCCTTGTGTATCCCCCAACTAGGGGAATATGTAGGAGTCCCCTCAAGAAAACTCCTCCACATCTCTCATGCTGTTTACTGCCCTCTCACACTAGTAAAAATTAATGATTCTAAAGTTTTGAACAGCAAGAACATGCAGAAAAATGCTGTGTGTTCATTTCTATGCATGTGCATGTACAAATTTGACTGCAATGTCCTCCTGCACTTGTCTCACCTATAGTACACTGCGTGCATGCAAGGTCATCGTCATGTTGCATTCCTAAGTAATAATATTGACATTTTTAGGGTGATTCTAAAGTTTTGACCAGCACTGTGTTTTAGCAAAAATGAAAAATGACAGTGGCCGACAGTAGTAGAAGTATGTCTGATTAAGCTCAATTCTTTAATATGAACAGGAGACACGTGGAGAAAGACTTAATCCACATTTGCAATCAATCGGACTTACTTTTATGCATAGCATTTAGAGTCAGTCACACTTTGAATCTCAACACTATAACTGTATAACTGTATGTGAGCAGAGAGATGATTACGGGCAGCAAGAATCTTCAGCTCCTCCTCACCAGACAGGTTCTTTTTTCCAGTAGATTTTCCGAGGCCTTTGGTTTCGTCTGTGTTGGTTCATTCAAAGTCAGTCTAGAAGTCCAGTCAAGCTTTAGAGAGGAAAGGAACATGACTCCAGTAGCATCTTTGTGTGACTTCATGCTTGAAAGTGGTCGCAATTGGTGGGGAGGTTGGTCATTATGAGCGGGTGAAATGAGTGAAAAAAACCCTGACCTGTACTGGGACCAGCCAAAATTGGTCACTAAAGAGGGGTGGTCACTATCAGCGTGATCAGTTTACCGGAGGAATACTGTACAAATGATAGCTGGGGGTCAAAAGCTTGAAGCTTCAGCAGAGAAAAAAGGAAAAAAAACGATGGCCGCATTGACAAAGAGAGCGCTGGAGTTAGCCTGGAATCGGTCCTTTGTACATTTCTGCTCTGTGAGGCAACTGTAAACACAAAAATAGATGCCGGTAAGTACAGCACGCATGTAAGTACAAACAACACTGTCCCTAGCGACCCAGACATTTTACCTAGGAAGGTCGGAAGGCCGTGACGGATGTCACGAAACCTACGGCCAGCTTGACTTGTGCTTAGGAAATTAGAACCCCGTAGAAAACTATTGTCAATCTCTTCTGTAAGTTTGAACAACAGTTAACAGTTTGGCATTTTGTGTTAATAATGACAAGTTGTGCGCTCGTGAAGCTTCAGCTAACTCGAATAGCAGATGTCACGAAACTTCGAGGCATCGCTTGCAGCTTTGCAGCGCCTCCGAGAGTGTGAGCGCTCCAAACAGCAGCGCTTGAGAGCAAAGTAGCAGCGACAGCGGCTCGAAGTCAACCTGCGTCACGTGTACATTCAAGTGTTGCTCAAATTGGCAGAGTTCGACGTCACCGGGGAGAAGACAGACGAAAGCTTGCCTGAGAAGACCTGACTGTCTTCTCCAATCGCCAGCAGACGGAGACCGGCAGTCAAGGTCCTCGATTTCACCTGCTTTGTGAACACCGCGCTTTCTTTCTGCCTGCATTTGACGACGGCGTCGAGCACCAGGCCTGTCAAACTTTCCCCACTCCCCACCTCTTAACAATCGATGGCGTCCACAAATGAACCATCCCAGACGGAAGAAGGGTAATCCGTTGGCTCAGGTGCACGGTGGCGCTGCCGCCAGCGCCCAGTCGTACCGCTCGACCGTCGGGAGGTGTGCCGTCAGCGAGGGCAACATGGCTTGGTTGTCGTGCGAGCAGGCGTCGCTGGCTCCGAGCGATGAGGTGCTGGCAGTGCTCCGAGTGGATCCTGCCAGAGGTCTGAATTCCGCAGAGGCCGACGGCCGGAGGCAAATGCATGGACTGAATCAGGTGGGAGTGAAGAAACCCGATCCCGTGTGGAAAAAGTACTTGGACCAGTTCAACAACCCCTTCATCTTACTGTTACTGGCCTCCGCCGTCATCAGCGTGTGCATGCATCAGCTCGACGATGCCTTCTCAATTACATTGGCAATCGTCATTGTTGTCACAGTGGGATTCGTGCAAGAATACAGGTCAGAAAAGACCTTGGAGCGAATGGGTGCACTCTTACCACCATCCTGTCACTGCTTGAGAGACAGAGAAATGCATACGATCTACGCGAAGTATTTAGTGCCCGGTGATGTAGTCAACCTGGTGGTCGGTGATCGAATCCCAGCTGATCTGCGCTTGTTTGAAGTGAGTGAGCTGGCTGTGGACGAGAGCAGCTTCACGGGAGAGACTCGACCCAAGTATAAAACATCTGATGTGATGGAGCGAAAGCTGAAAATGGGTGTCTGTGACATGCGCAACATTGCTTTCCAAGGCACCCTTGTCATCAACGGCAGTGCACGAGGAGTTGTACTTTGTACTGGAGAGCATTCACAGTTTGGCGAAGTCTTCAAAATGATGCAGGCAGAAGAGCCACCTCGCACACCATTGCAACTAAGCATGGATGCTCTGGGGAAGCAGCTGTCTGCTTACTCACTGGCAGTCATTGGCCTCATCATGACTATTGGCTGCATCCGAGGTCACCCCGTGCTTGACATGTTCAACGTGGGTGTCAGCCTGGCTGTTGCTGCAATCCCAGAAGGGCTGCCCATAGTGGTAACCGTGACCCTAGCCTTCGGGGTGATGCGGATGGCAAGAAGAAATGCCGTGGTGAAACGTTTACCGACTGTGGAAGCTTTGGGATGTGTAGATTATATTTGTTCTGACAAAACTGGCACGCTAACAACGAATGAATTGAAGTTGAGCAATGTCGTCTTGGCTTCAGACGTTGTCGGTGAGTCCACGGTGTCTTCAGCATTGGATGGTGAACAAGGAAAGAAGTCCGATCTTTTTTACGCCCTCGAAGTTGGAATACTCTGCAGCAATGCCTCTGTTACACGAAAGGAAGTCGAGGGAACACCTATTGAAAAAGCTCTCTTGAGTTTCGGCATATCAAAGGGATTATCAAATGTGCGACTGGCCTACAAACGCCTTAAAGAGACACCATTCAGCTCTGAGCGAAAGATGATGGTAGTGGAATGTCAAAGAAACGATAGTCAGATAATCTGCTTTGTCAAAGGAGCGGTGGAGATTATAACTGACCGGTGCAAGTTCATCAGAGACAGTGGAAAACTCGTACCTCTAACTGAGGGACACAAAGCAAGAATCCAAGAGTTTGACAGTTTTCTGTGTCGACAGGAATGTAAGCGCACATTAGCTCTGGCTCGTGGTCCTGACATGGATTCACTTGAGCTGGTTGGACTTGCAGCGTTCCTGGACCCTCCTCGGCCACAAGTTGAACAGTCTATCCACATACTTGAAGATTCTGGTGTTTCAGTCTGCATGATTACAGGAGATAGCAGGGACACTGCGCTGTCCATAAGCAGCATGATAGGCCTGAAGAGTGATGGCAAGATACTACTTAGCGGAGGAGATGTGGACAAGTTGAGCGACAAGGACTTGGAATCAGTGGCAGAGAAGTGTTATTGTTATTATCGCACAACACCTAGACACAAAGTGCGCATTATCAAAGCTCTTCAAGCTTGTGGTCACACAGTCGGCATGACGGGAGATGGTGTCAATGATGGAGTGGCCATTAAGAAGGCCGATGTTGGCATCTCCATGGGCATCACGGGTACTGATGTGTGCAAAGAAGCAGCTGACATGGTATTGTTGGACGATGACTTCTCTACAATCCTCAGTGCTATTGAAGAGGGCAAGTGCATCTTCTACAACATACGCAACTTTGTCCGTTTTCAACTTAGCACTAGCATAGCAGCCCTCATGCTTATCTCTCTGTCGACATTGTTGAACATTCCTAAACCCCTAAACGCAATGCAAATTTTATGGATCAACGTCATCATGGATGGACCTCCTGCACAAAGCCTCGGCCTAGAACCTGTTGACCATGAAGTTCTGCGACGACCACCAAGAAGTAAAAGTGACCACATCTTGTCCCGGTCATTGCTGATGAATGTGCTGTTATCTGCCTCCATCATTATAGCCGGCACTTTGTGGGTCCTCTACGAGGCATTGGAAGATGGCAACATGACTGCACGTGACACCACAATGACATTTACTTGCTTTGTCTTCTTTGACATGTTCAATGCCCTCAGTTGCCGCTCCCAGGACAGACTCATCTTCGAGATCGGACTGTTCTCGAATCGCTTTTTCTGCATTGCTGTCACTCTGTCTGTTCTGGGACAGCTGGCAGTCATTTACTTGCCTCCTTTACAGTACATATTTCAGACTGAAGCACTTGCAGTGTCAGACCTGCTATTGCTCTTTGCGCTCTCATCTTCTGTGTTCATTGTTTGTGAGAGCAAAAAGTTTTTCCAGCACTCCTATAGAAACGGTGGAGTTATGAAGTCTGCTAAGGATCACTCGTTCTCTGTATAACTTTTGACACCTGGATTCACTCCATCCCATCTCAGTTCAATAAATACATCAGAAAGGTCCGTGTCTACGGTGCGTACGAAATGTTACTACTTTATTAACTCATGTATGATCTGAAAGTTATAAGAAAGCGATGAAACAACAATGCAAGAAAGCCCTCGTCGCAGCAACTCCTAAAACTGTTTTGCCTATCCAATCTTGTACAGTAAACATCTTGGCTGATAACTGTGATGAGTAAGAGTTCTATGGATAATACGAGTCACAAAAAGGTCTGTCAGCACATGGTTAGTTCTACATGCATGCCTAAAAGCACCATATGCAACGCGAGAAGACTTCTCCACAAATACATAGTATAGGCGACATCCCGCTAGCTCAGACGAAGTACGCAGTAGTTGAACAACGTTGTACTAATAGTATATGAGTAAAGAAAAGGCCTTTTTCAGACCTATCACAGGGGCTAATTATGCGGCCGGCGCAAATCTATGTTGCACAGTCCCTCTGGTTCTGATATCACAATTCCAAGTAAATCAGGGGTATCTTTGTTCACGCGGCCACGGACTCTATAGGAGGCTTGGACACCTGATCTGTGCCGTTGGAGCCATCTGGAGTCGCCTCCTTTCCGTCATTGGTGCTTTCCTTGGTGGAAGAAACACTTTGGCTTCGTTTCTCTTCCTCCCTAGATGCGGTACCGACGGCCGCCACGAACTCCTTGGGGATGAATCCCACCTTGTAGCCGTTGTACGCTTTCCACCAACCTTGTGCATCCCCCGCCTTGTCAATGACAGTCACTCGCTCACCCGTGACCAGAGGCAACTGGTTCCTGTTGGCTGGGTCAAGCATGTCCGGGCGGTAGTCGAAGAGCGCCTCCACGATACTCAGTTCTCCAACTGAGAATCTCAGTAGCGCGTCTAAGCCGGTGAAGCTCTCCTTGAGCGAGTGGCGGCTGAAGTGTGAGATGAGCTCCACCACAGAGCGGAACTTGCGTGTGTCTGACAGATAAAAACGATTCTCGCTGGTATTGCCGCCACCCTCGCAACAGATCTTCATGTGTTTGACATCATCGAGAGTCTTGAGCGAGAGTGCGTAGCCAACCTTTTCTCCATTTTGCACACGACTTCGCACTAAGAACGTGCCGAGTGGATATTCGGACAGGCGAGCATTGGCAGCATCGCGTCCCATCTCACCAACGAACCACGAGTGATCCTCCATCTTCGTGTTGATATAGTTGGGGTTGGCGCCGTCCAAGACCAAGATAGGGGGATGAAGGGCAGTAGGCGTGGAGGCGATGGACGCGAGACTGGACTGACGCTGGAAGGAAGAAGAGAGACACTCGTCTAAGGAGGCGCTGCTGAAGCGGTTGCTGACGCTCCCGAACGCCGCCGTGGGAAGCATGGAGGGAGGACGCGGGGGCAAGGCCGGGGGAACTGATCGACCACACCTGATTAATAACCCGATGCACTGTCGATGCATAGCGCGACCGCACTTTTCGCACCGGTAGCCCTGGTAGAACAGTCCCTTGAGGAGCTTATGACAGTAGTCGCAAGATAATGGCCGATCAAACGTGAACATGGCCACTTCATGGGAGTGCTGTTGAACAGCGGGGTAGACGTTGCCCAGAGCCTCACGAATGGCCGACACCCACTTGTTCTTGTCCTCCTCGGTGCGAGCATACATGGTGTAAGCATTGATGCTCTGGTGATGAACCAGCATGAATGAATGGGCCCATCGGGACTCGCGACCGGGCATCATGCGACTCATGGTTCGGACTCCTGCGGGTAGCGGGACATCCTGAACGCGATACTCGCCTAACTTGAGTGAATCCTTATAGCTGTAGTGATCACCACGAGCCGCCTTGCACATGAGTACCACCTTGTCAAAGACGAAGACGTATCGCACTTTGGTTTTGTTCCCACCGCCGCCACCGCTAGAAGCCGATTGATCATGACCCTGCACTTTCAGCTCGCCGTCCTTGCGCAGTCGACCATAGTCCTTCAGCTCGACACCAGCAGGCATATTCCAATCAGTGATGCTGCTCTGAATCTCGCGAATAATGTGCAGCTGCTCGGAATCTCTCTTAACCTCGTTAATGTAATCAGAGACGTCAAGCATGGCCTCATATGCTTGCTGTATAGAGTGCGACTCCTCGTGCGTGTCAGGAGTGTGTGAGGCCAGCTGATGTAACAGCAAGTGGTACTTGAGTACCCTCTGCATGGGAACGGCGAGAAGGTCGTTTAATCGGAATTTACCCTCGTTGGCGGCTGCTTCGCAACGCGTAACTTCTTCTCTAACGCGCTCATCTTTGGTAGTTAGAGAGTCCAGAAGCTCCTGAGCCCGGGGCAACATGGAGCAGTAGTCGCCGTACTTGAGAAAACGCTCTTTGTAGTCCAAGAAGATCTCCCCGATGACCTTGCGCGACTTGCCCGTCACGGACTCGAGCAAATCTTGGTAAAATCCAGCATGAGTTTCGCCAAGCTCTTTGATGTTCATAAATACGATCTTCTTGTCCGAGTCCTTCATGCTAGTGATGGGTCTGATGAAATGCTTGCGCAGCATGTTGAGCACGTCCACATAGTTGCCCTCCGTTTCCACCAGCTCCTTGACACAGTAGTCGCGTTTCTCTTTGGGCTGGAAATTTAGTTCACGCTGCAATCGTCTCGAAGAGGAGCTTTTGAAAGAGCACAAGTCCTCGTAGATGTCCTCCTCCTGCTCCAGGGCAGTGTAATACTGCCGCGAGGAGACCCCGCCGACTGCACCGTTGCCGCAACCGCCCCGCCTAATCACGCCGTATCCGCCACCGCCGGCGCCACCGTGATGGCGATAATAAAACTCTTCGTAGTTGTCTTCGTTGACCAGATCCTCCAGAGTGCGGTAGATTTCCTCTTCCGCCTGGGAGGGCTCCTTGGCCGTCTGTGGGAAGCAGGGCACGCCCTTCTGTCTCGCCTTGGCACAGTTGGACAGCTTGGACAAAGTGTGCAGTACTCGTGCAAAGTCCGTGTAGTCGTAGAGCATGCCGGCCTGGAAGAGATCCGTCTCCCTCAGGCCGAAGGAGGCAGAGCAGGCGTGGAGGAAATGCCTGATGTTCTTGAGGCAGAGGAATTGGGCCATCTGCGGCCGCTGGTTGATGACCCTCATGTCGACGGAATTCGGGTCGAGAGAGTCGGCGATGTGGCAGAGCAAGACGCCATCACGGAGTGTGTACGCCAGGTCTTGAATGGTAGCGTCGGGCCAGGTGATGCGGTGGTTGCCAGGCAAGACCTCCAGCCGGCACAGCCAGTCAGCGCATTGCTTCCACAGCTCGGCCATGGCGACGAACGCACGGAGGAAGACCGAGTTGGACCTGGAGGCGACGGACTAGAAGTCGAGCAAACTTCTCCGGTCCGTCCGTCAAGTGCTTTCCACGGCCGCTCGCCTCGTCGATCCTTCTGTTCCTTGAGTGCGACTGCTGCTGGTGCTGCTGGCGCTGCTGGCGCTGCTGGCGCTGCCGACGCTGCCGACGCTGCTGCTCTTGCTGGAGTCGACTCAGTTGAGTGACTCAAAGTGAGAAGAAGAAAGAGAGAAAGAAGCAGAGGCGAGCAAGGCGAGCAAACAGCGCGCAGACGCAGGGGTAAAAAGATCGCTTTAGAATAACAAACCGCATCCGGCCAAAATGGCTGGTGTCCAATCACCCCGGGCGGGAGGCGACCCAATAAACAAGCGCAGCCCCAACGAGGCTTACAACGAGTGTGCACTTCACGCCCAAGACGGAGGAATTCGAGGCGGGCGCCGTGGTGGGCGCCGTGGCGGGCGCGGAGGCGGGCGCGGAGGCGCAGATAGATAGACAGATGGATAGCGTTATCGGCCTTATCGCCGCCGCCGCCTCCTTCGTGAGGCTTCAATGACGTGATGTATGCGCAGTACTTGAATAACGCGTATGAGACACGCACAGAGGAGAAAGAGAGAGCGTCAACCGAGGCTTTCCAGACGTCGTGCGGTGCGGTCACGACGCCCAAGGCGGAAAGCGATCGCCCTTTGGCAGATGCAAGGAGAGAATTTTGCAAAAGGCCACAGGGGCGAGAAACGAGGCTTGAGTACACATTTTGCATCAGGGGGGACTGGATGGTGGTCCTTGGCCGATCCGGCCGGATCATTGACATGGCACGCTTTGTACTGCTCATTGGGTCGGATTGACCTGCTGTGATCAGTGATCAAAAACGTTTCTGTGTAAAACTTAGGTTCATTAGCATAATAAGCTCAAAACAGCTTTGTTCCCGTGAAACTGCACTGTCTCAGCACTTCGCCAAGCAGCAAAATTATCATCATTTAATCAATATTAAATGAAGCGAGACTTTACTTTTTACGAATGCAAGTAAAATATTGCTCTCTTGAATAGGGCATTTGATATCTCTCTTTTTTGTATCTCGAGCAACTTCAAGAAGACTATTAAAAGCACTTTTACATCTCTAGGTTTAAATGTTGTAAACCTTGCTTTGGATAATGATACATGCATCATGAACGTATCGCAGCCGACTAAACAACCGTTAAAGCCCTTGTGCTCTAACGTCATTGTATCACGACTACGACAGGGTGTCCAAGACACACTCAGGAAAAGATGACGGTGGCTTTCAACTGTTGCTTTCATCCTTGCTCCACGTACCAGCTATGAGATATCCCCGATGCTGTCGTGGGCGACAAGGAAAAGACTCGCAACTATGGTTGGCCGCAAATCTTGGAGTCAACCTCAGAGACTTCAGGAAGGCCAGCCACTCGGGCAAGACCTTCAAATACTCAGCTCAGCTCTTGAAGCTAGGTAAACCAGTGGCATATTCGCTCTCCGAAAACCACTTGGCACACCCGTGAGCCTCCCCACTCAGATAGTCCGGCTGGTCTTCTTCCATCACGTGCAGTTTGTGAGGGTAGAATAGTTTCATGACTCCTGCCTGTCCCCGGCAAGATCCGGGCAGCCAATGGGAAATGCGTCCTCAGGAACCGGGGAGTGACGACAGCCCTCAAAAGTCGACATCAGTCGACCGGGGAAAGGTGAGATCATGCTGAATGGAAGCTTCACCTACTAGAGAAAGATGCATCTAAACGAACCACCAAATCAATATTGACCTGTTACCCGTAGTACGTACAGTACGTGGTATATACAAGACTAAAAGTGTTTGCTCTAGGGTACATAAACACACAAGAGGAAGTGAAATAACCGTGTGTTCACGTCTACTTGAAGGCAATGCATTATTGCTCTCAGCCTAGATAGGAAAGTTTGCTCTCTCCTTGTTCTCATAGTACTGAGACCTTTGCACTGAAAGTTTGTTCTGATTCCAAAGTATGTCTGTACCGTCCATGAATGAGACCCGACTCTATTCTAAACAGGCAGGTAGCGGAAAACCTTCGCATTTGCACGACCAAATTGGGAGATGACCCAATTGCCTGACCACCAAAACCATCCAGGTATTCCGATCATCCTTTTGGGAATCCCATTGCGAGTCATCATTGTGATATTTACTCTGATGTCATGTAAAGAATGGTGTCTATCAAAACAAGTCCCGAAAATGTTGGAAACCTGGAGGAAAAAATAATCTGTGTGAATCAGATTGTTCACCATACCACTTGGCAAATGTGCTGTGCACATTAGAAAAGTAGCTCAGACAAGTCATTGCTCTGCTGGGTGGTGCACATGTCAACTTTTTCTGTTGTTTGCCTACTTGAAATGCCTTTTTGAATCTGGTCATACATATGGTGTTGATTTCAGGTCTCTAACCCACTCCAGCGGTCAATTATTAGGAAACAAAATTGTAGAGAGACATCATGCCCACACTGTATTTGGCTAGCATTTAACCCTCGTCTTCAGCCAGGGATTACGACACCCAAGGCTGCCAAGAGGGGCTCCAGGAAGGCCCTTTTTTACCCATGGGTGTGAAACTGATGTTTCTCATTCATCGTCAGTTAAAACTCGCACCTTCCTCCACATGCGAGCAGGGCAGTTCCCAAAAGGAAAGAACTGAGGTGATTACTTCAGAAAGAGAAACACCTGCAAGAGTGGCAAAAGTATGAAATAAACAAAGCTTCACCTATATATCTGCTTGCTCTCTCCAGTATATTTTCACAGTGATTATCGCTCCTCTCAATCACTACACTTTTACACCAGTTGCTTCAATTCTTCAACTTTTGCTTGTTGTCCTTCCTCTTGAACTGGCTGGATTTAAGTCCAAATGCTTTCTATTAGTCACTGGACATCTTGACCTTGGCGTTGATCAAGTCCTTCTTGGTGGAGTTGGCCTCTTTTGTTTTCAGCCTCTTTTTCTTACTTTTCTTGTTGCTTTCACACACTTCCATAATCTTTCCAGTCATTAACTGACTCATCCTGAACACATATCAGTATGCCGAAGAGGGTCCAATGAGCATCCAGCATCCAATGAGGCAATGCAGTCACCTCAGATTGTTCGTAAAGTGCCCCTTGTCCAATGTAGCATGTTTTAGGTAAGATTGTCCATTTCCATCAGTCCATAACGAGGGTGGACACCAGTTCTTGTCTTTCTGGACCTTTTCAGTACAAACAAAATCAATGAAAAACCAATCTGACGTAAAATAGTGAGTGCGTTGTTCGTTACGTTGCCCAGCTTCCATAGCCCTGGAAACTTGGAGAGAGAAGGATTACAATACACTCAGACTCCCCAGTCAAACAAATGCAAGAACGTCTTGCGGAGCTGCTGCGGACTTCACGCCTCTGAGACAAAATGGAAGGTCAATTTACAGTGCGTCCCAGAGATTATGTCTAAACTCCGTGTATGCATTCATTTCATCCAACTGCTTGAAATTTGAGTTGTACCTTGGAAAATGAGACGTTTTATGTCCAATAGGCTTTTCTTGTCGGGCATAGATATCGCATATATAATAAAAAAAGGTGGAGTAAAACTTCGTAGAAAAACACCGGAAAAAGGGTGCTTTCGCTCGTTTCTCCATGCAATTTTTGCAAAATTTTTCTATGGGGGAAGGGGTCCTCTGTGCGCCCTGGATCAGCCTCCAGACCCCCTCTCTCGTTTTGTGGAGCTTCGCCCCCAAACGCACAAAAATAACGGCTCTGTGTGCATGATTCGAGAACTAACACCATACAATTTTTAACTTAAAAGCAAGCGGCGGGGAACAATTCAGAATGTTCAAAATGGCGAGGCATCAAAAATGCATCTTGTGTACGACTAAAAAACCCGCATTTTTTTAGCATCTCTGAGGAGAATTGTACTCCACATTTTTACTCATTTATGCGATATTCATGTTAGACATGAAAACCCTTTTGGACATCAAATGTTCAACATTCCTACACCTTTACATGTCAAATTTTAACCAGCTGGATAAAAAACACCTGAGGACCTAAAACCATCACTTCTTTTATCTTATTTCTAACTGCTTTGCAAAAAGTCTGTGACGCACTGCACTTACTGCACTAATGAACAAGCTTAAACTGTGATGCGCCCTCTACCTCACACTGTATGCTATGAGCCCACCTTGAAAGAAAGCACGCGAAAGGAAGTCAGACATAATATGTACAAATGTAATCAAGTGCTGTACATTACAGTAAACGTACTCATTTGTAGCACTCCCCCAGATACTGTTCAAAACACTCTTCATCCGGATCAAAGAGAGGTTTCCTTCCTTTCCAGGACCTCCGCAAACTTAGACTTCTGTCCCCCTTTTCTCCCCAGAACTAATCTTTAGTTTCGATCAACCCTCGCTGGATCTGTCACTTTGAACTAGAGTCCGGTTGACTATGGAGTGCCTGTAACAGACGTCGCAATATTGCAATTGACTCTTGCACGTGCATGCAGTACTTTTAGTACTTTCACGACATTGCAACACATGTGCGCTTACTCTGTTCACCCTCTCCGTCTTCGGCATTCCCGGCCAGTTGTCCCAGTTTTCAACTTCGCGTGTCTCCTCCACGTCAGAACCAAGGTCAGAAAATTTAGACTTCTCACTCACAATGGCAACCTTGAAGCAAGACAAAGTATGCAGAACTGCTTTAATAATCATTTAACTTCGAATAAGTTACCTCATCATACTGCCTCAATACTTCAGCCATTTTCTTGTCGAGTTCTTCTGATTAAACAGTCTGCCTCAATGTCACCTTTGGAAAAATCCAGCTCTTTGCTCCCCGCCGCCTTCTTTGGTCTCTGCAGTGTCTCTAGGATCTCCTTCCTCTTGAGAGCCTTCAGTTGCTTCAGCTCTTCCGTCCTCCAGGCCTTTTCTTCCAGCTTGCGCCGGCGCATGGAGTCCTCGATAATGGACGGGTAGCCCTTGACGAACCCTAGGTAATTTCGCCATCTCGGTAATTTACACCTGAACAACTCCGTCGACTCGATGCGAGAGAGCGGCGGATGACTTAAGTTTCAAGGAAGCTGTATACAAGGTAGGTAAATAAGCTCCGTCAGCGATAGGAGCGCGCTTACAGATTTGTGACCTCACTGGGATACACGGGGGAGCGCAGAGGGTACAGTGCGCAGCAGTCGGACAATAGTTTATTGCACTTTTCTTTCAATTTTTATTTCACAATGCAAATGTTGATGTTGCATCGAAGTTCTCATT
>JAAUXU010162112.1_pt1 | contig 14004 bp, 10 predicted proteins | sample 7278151 | NCBI WGS metagenome assembly JAAUXU01 (sample SAMN14350113, study PRJNA611818) | marine sediment metagenome | isolation source: surface marine sediment (1.8m) | place: French Polynesia: Moorea | collected 2018-08 | reverse complement strand
TCAGTACAGTACAGTGTACAGATGAGGTGAAGTCATGTCCACAGCTAATCTTTACACACCAAGGACTGTATATTTACTGGTATCAACATTTTTCTTGTCTGCTGCAGAATGAGGTTAATTAAAGGGATAACTAAAGTCATGTGTGATGTTCAGGCTTGTGGGCATTTGCCAAAATTTTGACTGACCTCACTTCTGCACTCGTTGGGATATTTTGACATTTGACATTTGCAGGGATTCAAACACAAGTGTACGTTTGTTTGACGTTTGATGTTCAAAAGGATGGTATCGGCTGCAAACAGACACACACACACACACACACGTACATGGGGCCAAAGTACGAGCGTCTCATTTTAGTTGAAATTAATCGATTAAATGGTCAAAAACGAGGTAAAATAATCAACTTTAGTTGGTCCTCCAGATTAATCGAAACTCGAACACTAATTCTCATCACTCATCACTCCAAGCAGACTTAGCGTACGTTACTTCCAGAAGGACACAGGGTGCTTCTGAATTGGCTCCAGCACGGAAAGGCTATTATTGAGCATAACAACAACAACGTACGCGTACAAAATGAGAGGAATTCAATGCTGCCTTCGATGTGCAGTTTTGCGAAAAGGGAAATACCTGACTCAAGGTAGAAGTGAGCATTTGAAACTTTTCAGGTGATGGAATAACTGTCAATGTGTCTGAAGGATCGGGCGACTTGTATGTTGTCAGGTCAGAAGCATCAGGAACTCAAGTACTTAAGTACTACAAAGAAAAAATTACTCCCGCTGCTTTTAGCATGCTTTCTCAAAAAGGGAAGAATAAGCCTTGATTGCTGTGGCTTCAAGCTCTCCAGCGATATGAAAAAGTGTCCTGTAGCTGCAAGGAAGTTGTCCGGTAAGGCGTAGTCTATTGTTGTGTTGCGGGTGTCTTCTATGTAACAATTATATACGTCATTCTCGTAAAGACCTAACCTAACGTACCGAGGGTGAGGCTAAATCACTCTCAATCTGACCTTCTCTGAGTTCATTTCATATCTTATGAATTAGCCTCACCCTCGGTACGTTACAAGAAGCACTTTACACACGACTTCAGATTTTGCAGCTCGAGAGGCACGGTGGCGCCAGGGCTGGGGGCGGGGCCGGGGGCCGAGGTGGGGGCCCGAGGGTCGTCAAGCTGCCTCAAGAGCTGCAAAATCTGAAATTGTTATGCATTGTGCTCTTTGATGAGAATGACATTTGTAGTTTAACATGGCATTTTTTGTTTCAAGCCTGCTTTATTTGCACTAAAATGTGATGCTTACATTGCTTAGTAGCTGTAGTAGCAGTTGCTGATTTGTTTTTCTTGCTTGGCTCCATCCTGGTTCTATGGAGCGGTGGCTGAAACTGCTCGATGTTTCTCCACATGTGGTTTCCCTTTTTTTTGGCTGCCCCAAACAGTTAATTTCTGTGGGTTCTGCAGTTCTGTAGCATGTGGTAAAGTACTTTACAAACATTTTTTCACACTTTACAAACATGTGGAAAAGTATCATTTGACCCAACGCTCGCAGTAGACAGAACAGGTGAGTAAACCAAAAATCCACTGTTAAGTTTTATGCCGAGGCCAATAAAGATGAGACAAATATGCGAATACCTATGGAATGACTAATCACGCACATGAACATGCACCAAAGTAGACTGTTATACACAAAGATATGCGTACACCGAGGATGTGGTATCATGCCAGTAGAATTGAAATTGAAATTGGCTTTCCATACTATGTATCCACGTCCAGAAATATGAGAAGCTGCCTGGCCTTCGGGGCGTAAACCTCGAAATGTCATTTTCATCCAAGATAAAACACCATTGTTCTAGACGGTCCCGTTACCCACCTCGCTGAGGTCTGCTACCAGCAGATGATGATTTCAAGCGCGTGATGGGTCGTCGTAGCGTTGCTGACGTCGTAGCGTTGCTGATATCCTGACCTTAGCTGAGACCTCATCTGGTGGCAAGAAGACTTCACTTGTGTTCTTGGACGAGAGAGAGGCTGAACTCTGCATCGGACATTGCCCCAATGGAAACCCGGTCTTCCCTCTGTTCACCTGGCCTTGCCTTTGCTGGACAAGGATAAACTTTGCCATCATTGGTGGTTCAACAAGACGGTGCCAGGACCTATATGGCCAAGAATACCCAGAATGCCCCACAATTCTGGTCTTATGACCTGCCTGCTCCCCGGACTTGAGGCCTCGGGTCAATCACTGGGTCAAGCTAAGGAGACTCCGGTGAAAAAGCAAAGACAGGCAAAGGACAACTTGATGAGGAGTTCGTCTAGATCTAACATCTGCAAGGCCATAAGGAAAGCTAAGAAGCAAAGAGTTGTTCTACTACCATCTTCATCTTGGGTGGGAGGTTGCAATGCTAAACCTTGACCAATGCTAAGACCATGACATGTGATAGTCGTTGGCAGTTCTCTTCGGTCATGCAACTTGTCTTTGGATATTTGAAACAGCTTGCAACTCCCTTTCGATCATCACTGTGTTTTCCATGGCCGTCTGAAGGGAGAGGAAGTCATCACTCAAGGCTGTTTTGGCACGAGCATAAGCAGTAGCAGCCTCAACATAGTCATTCAGTAAGACCTCATTGTCACGGAGGCATGTGACACTTTGAAAGGCCACACAATCTGTAGAGGTCAAGTTATTGACAACTTGGAGTTAAAAGGCAGAAAAACCATGCACAGGTACTCGTTGAAATCTTTTTGGACATCTACCAGCGCAAACTACTCATAACTGTACGTGATTAATACTTGAGCTCAATGACGTCGTGCTTTTTTGGGAACAGAGGTAGTACTTATTAAGGGCATCCCTGTCTCATGAAGTCACCAGCAACAATCAGTCTCGGAAAGTCTTCTTACTGAGTGGCGAAACCTCGATTGCGAAAAAGGGTGGGGCAGCTCTGATCAGGGAAGCTGAAGAACCAGGTTGGTAAACACTCGGCGCACAAGGGCGGCTAGCTGTAGGAAGGAGGAGCTGCCCGGACACAGAAAAGCTGTGACGTCACGAGTAGTCAGCTCCTGAGTTTCTGACTGAGACACACAGAAGTACAGCTGTGAGAAGTGCATGGGCTGTTCACCACTTGGAAGTCCGACGATCAGGTTCTATCGCTTCGAAGCCCAAGCATCTGTCGTCGTATTAGCCGAGTGCAACCCTACCAGTGACGTCACGCTGCTTGCAAGCGCACTCGACTCATGGTGCTGTTGCTGACCGAGCTTGCTTACCAACTTCAGCTTCCTTTGAAGCAACGTCTGACGTGAGCAATTGCTCAGCTGTGAGATTGAAGTAAGACAGCATACTGTAAATGCAAGGCAGCCCACGACTTGGCCAAGAACCTTTTGTACTCCGCAGTCATTGTGTTGTGTCTGACCCGCTGCGACAGCTGATCGCTCGTTCAGCCAACACCAGGAGCGCCAGTTGTAGCTTCGGCGCTCTGCCTCTGTAAGTCAGTGACCGCAGCACATCTCCTCGTGTCATTTTGAGGTCATTTCGTTCCATGGATCCTCTCAGATCTAAGGACTTCGCAAGCAACAACACCTGTCCTTTGTCGAGAGTCCCAGCACCCACACTGGCCGCGTTCTCAACTGAAGGGTGACTTGTCCGATAGCGATGCTGGACGTGTGTCGGCAGAAGTAGCATGTGCATGTCAAGGAACCCACGAGGCTCTCATTGAGTGAAGGATAACTGAATCAAGTTCAGGTAAGGAGCAGCGCAGACATCTGCTTATGTAGTCCTATGCCTACAAGGTGGGATGAGTCAGTGATGGCAATGGCTTTCTCGTGGACTAGTGACTGGCACATGGCTGAAGCGGGCCCCCTGTTGTGAGTGACCTTTGACATGACGACCAATTCTGAACATTAGCTCCACTTGGAGGACTTTTTCATCAAAATTGCTCTGAAAAGATGGCTCACTGAGCGCTTTCCTCCTGCACAGTGTCATAGTACTATCATGAACTGTTCGCTTTCAGTTGCATGTGTAATATTCCGAAACAGTTCACAAAGTGTTGTACGCCTTTTCCAGGGGAGTGCGTGACTAGCAGCATTAACTGTGGTTTATAATCCTTCACTGGCAGTCATAAGTGCTCTCCCCACGAGTCGCAACGATATTTGGTATCCGCACGCATGATGTTCTCTGCTTTCTACACCGTAAACATGGTAGAAACTTACAGTGGTTCATATTTCATCTTGACAGGTCAATTCGGCCTGCAAACCCTAACCACAGACATGAAATAGATCCCTCATATTTTCCTGCTAGCTGTTCTGTTGATAAGAGATACTCATCTTGCTCAGTGATTGATCTGCACATTGCCCAGTTACTGGCATTTGCGTCTCGTCAGGCTCTTGGCCGCCAGAATGAATTCGGGAGAGTTGAAGGTGAATGTTCCACTGGCGTCCTTGGACTCGGAGGACGATGAAGTCACGGATACTGCGAGGTCTTCATCAGCCACACGGCGGAAACCGGCCCAGAAGGGGTCAGTGTCACTGGCACCCTCTTCGTCAGCAGGGTCTAGGGCTGGATCAGCTAACCGAAAGGCTTCACCCAGGTAAGAACAAGTGAACTTTTGGTTGGCGTATCTGTAATATTCCAAGCCTGTAAGAAGATACTTTAGGGGCTGCTTTGTATTCCGGCATGATGTTGTCAGTTAAGACCAACTTGGACTTTCTAATTGTGTATGAAGAGCGACGATTCTGCAGTGCAATCCAGCGTCCTGAAACCAGTTAGCGGATAAGTACACATTAAGGGATTTAGGCCAGGGTCTTTACCTCTCTCGCTCATCAAACCAGTGTTTGGCGTTGCTAATGTACCCGATGCAGTACATCATTTAGGATGAGAGTTGCTCGTGTAGGAGCAGCCTTCGAACACACCTCGTTGGCGAGGGTGATTCCCAACTGGGACGGAATTAAGCTCCATTGCACGTAATTCAAGTGGTGCTGACTTGACCAGAATGTAGTCAATTAGTTATTTAGTGAGAGAGGCCAAATCTTAGGCCTGAGTAAGGACCTAGGCCTGGCCCATGGCAGAGAGAGGAGAAGGCTATGGACGAAAGCATTCTATAAAACTATCTGAAGGCAGCTTCTTGCTCTTTTTGTAAATGATCACGCATATCACATGCACCACATTTATGTCACCTATGCTATCGGTCGCAGGGATGAGGACGGACCTGTCAGTAACCTATATGATACCATAGCCATCAAGGGTTCGGTCATTGCGTCCACAGTCAACACCTATGATGAACGCGAGATCTGACTTGTGTGTCACATTTCATTTGAATGAATCAAGTGTCCTCACGCATTGCAGATTCAACCTTGATGGTGGGGATTCGGTGACTGGCTCACTAGAGGACTTGGTTAACTCCTTCGACGAGAAACTTACTAAGGTGTTTCATGACTACCAGGAGAATGTGAACAAGATTGCCCCAGTGCAGGTGTGTTTTATTTTGGGCTGGGAGATTACTCGGAATTATCATCAGCTTTGAACGTCATCACCACCTTTGTCGTCATTTGCAGGTTCGCTCCCAAGAGGAGATCATGAATGAATGCCAAGTATGGTGGACCATCACAGGGAACTTTGGCAACATGATGCCCATCGACTGGTACCCAAATTCTTTTATGGAAAATCTTTGAACCTGAGGATATTTTACTTTTGGCAGGTCCAAGTCTACAGCTCGTGCTCGCCACCTCCCAGCATTAAATTTGTGCCAGCACCCTAGCAAAAGGCCTTCAGAAGAGGACTCGGATGAGGATGAGGACCTTGTCGCTGCTGACCTTGATATGCACAGTCTTATCCTCAACTCAAATCCTGCCGAAGGAACAGTACGATCAATTCTTGAGCCCAATATAAAAGATTTGTACTCTGTCCTGACTGATCAAGCGTCTGTTATTAGGAACCTGTGAAAAGTGCAGAAGAAGTCCTGCGAGAGATTGACGATATGATTGAGGAGGATGAGGAAAAAGGCCTGGAAGATGAGGAGGAAGAAGTTCAGCAGGCATCATTGTCAAGTCAAGCTGCTCAGGGACTGCGTTCATATCAAAGATCGACGAGGTAAGAGAACAGGCCAATTGTCATGTTTAGATTTATTGCATACAGTGAGTTGTTAGTTGAGGAGCCATGCAAATATGTGTGCGTAGTTAAGAGACTAGACTTGATGTGTTGGCATGATAACTGAGTTGTACGTATTTCTGATTGAAGAATGCTCTGACTGAAAGTGTGCATTTTGCTTGTCATTCTTTTCTAACATTGCCGCAGAATGGTGTCTCAGGCGTTGGCAGGCCGAAAGTTGGAGGAACTATCGATCAACGAACTAACCCAGATCTTGAGTGACATAGAGCTTTTGGTGAGGGATCTCTCTGAGGAGTTGGTCAATGATCTAAGTGTTAGAGATGAACTGGAGTACGAAAAGGAGCTCAAGAACACTTTTATCTCGCTGCTGCTCTCAATTCAGGTACGATGATAAATGTGAACTCTTCAGTGCAGAAATTAAGGCAGTTTTTCTCTCTCAGAGCAAGCGTCGACAGCATGTAGCTGAAGGTGGCCACAAGACTCGCAGAGATCCCAGGGACAGTTACAAGTACTTGACCACAGTCATCCCCTACCAGCCAGACAAGGGAGCTCCCCCACTTTCCTCTCTACAGGTTATGGAGCGTTGCTGTTGTATATCACACATTGAGCAGACAGTTTTAATCACAGCTCTGACCACATGTGCTAACATGCCACTTTCATGACCAGGTATTGGTGAAAATCCTGAAGGCCATCAATGAGGATAGCCCAGCGGTACCTGCACTCCTCACAGATTACATACTCAAGGTGCTCTGCCCATCTTAGTGTCACAAGAAAGCACACGCACAAGCCAATGGACTTGTTACGTTCATTTGATCAATGCTTGTCCAGATGTCTGACAGCATTGAATGGACAAGAAAGTCAGTGAAATGTTGAGCAGCTACACAGACTGTAGTAAATCTGTTGGAGGTTCGATGCAGATTTGCGTGCAATTCTCTTGTACTGGTACATGCATAAAAGAAGTTTTTGCCTTGAATGTGACGTGCCCTTTCTGTGTGCCTCATTCTTTGTTTTGTTTCCAGAAGACAAAGGGTGCAAATATACCGGTTGGATGAGGTTTTGAACTCTATGCGAATAATACATCCTGATTTCCTTTCATGGGTGCATGGAAGTGTAACATTTCAGTATTTGGTGTCGAGGAGGTCATATGTACTCTCGTGCGCTTCTTCTTGCTAGAGGATGTCTCCATTTCTGCACTGCATCTCAGTCTGATGAACATAAATCGGCGATTTCTGGGCACTCCCATTGAGTTATGATGTGTGACTTTCAGTGCAACTGACATTGGGCTAGAGTCACTTGGTCATGATGTGAGACAGATGATGTGTGATGTTTGACAGAAGTGAAAAATGACAGTGTGCAAGTGTCTCATTTAGATAGCAAGCCTTAAAAACACAGGAGTAAAAATATATCAATCTGATTTAGCTCATATCTTTAGTATCAACAGGAGACGTGTGGAGAAAGACTTTCTCCGATGAGCTCAATCAGATATACTTTTACTCCGATGTTTTTAAGGCTTGCTATCAAAATGAGATACTTGCACACTGTCGTTTTTCATTTCTGTTTAAATTCACACATATGATTATTGACCAATGCTTTCATGTGTCTAAGTGACTCTAGCCTAATATCAATCGCACAGGAAGTCACACATCATAACTCAACAGGCGTGCCCAGAAAATCGCTGATTTATGTACCTCGCTATCAAACTGAGATGCAGTGTGTTGTTCCGCTGCACCTCGTAAAGCTAGAGTAAAAGTATGTGCATGATATAGTAGCAGCATAGCAGATGCAGAGTGGGAAACAAATTCCCGGAGTCTGCCGTAAAGTGTGCATTATGAGATTAGATATTAATATAGATATTATGCGGCTAAATGTTCTTGAGGTTTTTTAATATTGTTAATTTTTCGAAGTTTCTAATCCCCTGGCAAAGTTCCTTCACCAAGAGCTTCGCAAGAAAATCGTCCCTTTTGGGTTTCGAATTTTGAATCATTTTGAAAATTTGCCCTGTGTCTGTCACCCAGTCCGAGCTATCGGAGATGACGCTTAGTGTACTTTCACTACAAGTACAAATGCCTTTTCACCAACCCCAACTGAAAACATTTAGCAGCCTAAGGTTTTACCATGTGCAAGGAATAGTTTTGTAGCCAGAGGTGTTTGCTTCAACCACCTTACTTTAAAATCTAATTTGCAAAAGGTGGCATTGTGGACAAGGAAATATGAAAATTAAGTTTTTGGTCTCCTCTCAAAGGCATTGAATTTTTCTTCGTACCCGCATTTCCCTTCTCAATGGACATGTTTTGTCTTATTGCATTACAGCTATGTTGAAGGTATAATTTTGTGAGAATAAAAAAAGTTGCGTTAGTGAGCAGCAGGAGTTGCTTGCGGTGTGTACGAGCACAAGCCTATTCTGTCTGAACTCTGGAACTCTTCAGGTTAAAGAGTTGCCCGCGGGGAGCTCCAGGGGTCGCAACTTGTTGTTTCTGGGCTTACAAAAACGAACACTAGCGAGATCAGATCAGGACAAAGTTGAATGCTCCTGCAGTCGAAATCTGACCTGACCTCCTCAGCTATCTAAGATCGTACTTAACTGTTAATTCATACGGGATCAGGCTGGAGACCAAGCTAAGGAGAAAGCATTAGTAGACCTTAAAACTACACAATTGAGCTGAGTGAGACCACGAAGCCATTTCAGATAGTTGTTGCTAGTGTAATTCTGGAATTTAAAGATTAGGATTTAGTATGTACATAGTAAGGACATGAACGATGAGTGACCACCCGCTGGACCGAGTCGAGATGAAAGTAAAGCTATACTGTGATGTAATAGATATACCTATTACATAGACTATAGACTATTGCACTATCTTGCTGCCTGGACTGTCCACATGGTTCTCATCCACGGGTTGGCCGACAACAGGTCTCATCAACCTGCCGGCTAGCTCGTCTCACTCATCCTCACGTCCCGTCCACTCCACAACCGTGAGCTCGACTCGAAGAAGTTCACCTACGTGTTCGTCTGGAACACATTGTCGGCCTTGAAGTCGATGGTGGTGGAAAAGCAACGCGTAGGGCCGTGATTGCTGTGGCGTCTCTCGAACAACTGCTAGATCGTTAAGTCCTCGACTCTAAGTACCCAGGTGATCACTTCTCATTTTTGCGCAAGATTTTCCAGAGAGGAAGCAAAGCAAATGAGTCATAGAGAATGACACAGTACAGTACAGCAGTAACACCATGCCAGAAAAGACATGCACTATGCTACACGTACATTCTCATTCTCGCAGTTTCCAAGCGTCTGGAAGTGAGCTAAAGGCTTTTTTTCATTTAGGGAAAAGAATTTTCTTTGCAATTTCAACTTTGGAATGGCAAATGAGCAAAAGAGTAATTCTGAACAAGCTTTCCCTTGGGGAATGCTGCATTGCGATGAACCCTTGATGTCTGAAGAAATTTACCTATCACCTGAACTCGTTGAACGAAAACGTCGGGCAGGCAGGCCCTCAGTGCAGACCAGTCCCACGTCCCCCGAGGTGGTGTCACACACCACCTCGTCTCGTATGACTTCGAATACTTGCAAGCTACTTTTGGCCTACTTCGTCTTAGAGCTGGTGAGGAAATGAAGTTCATCATCTTCCTCGGGGTTTAATGTGAGCGGGTGTGTATGCGACACAGGAAGAGAGAGAGGTGAGGAGAGAGAGGCTGCAATATCCCAACTTATGTGTGTGCTGGATGTGTTTTGGAAACTTTTTCTAGGCACTTTCGGGAAGAGGCCACTAAATGAAAACGAACGCAAACACTTGGTCGCTCTAGTGTGGTTCGATTACGGAGTTCTACGGCCTCTTCACGGTTGGGCGGCAACTTGAGGGGAATCGGGAGCCTTAAAGGAGACTGCGATGATGCTTCAGTGTGAGTGATACAGTGTGGTTGCCCAAAAACGGCTTCAGGCTATCCATTGTATTGCTCGAGGACGCGGTGCAACACGTCGACCTAGGCTCTTCCTACTCTGGGTGGACACGAGCACAGTGGTCTTGATCGAGACGCTGCAGTCTCATCCTCATTTGGCATTCATCAAGTGAAAGTTCCATACTTAATCGTGTTGCCTTCACGCTTCATCGTGCAATTTTGAAGGCAGCCCAGCCCTGGCTTGCCCACTTGGGCCAAAACAGAGACAGTGGGTGTGACTTTCGATTGGGGACGCAGTCTGCATATTTGGTCCAAATAACTGCACTGAACCCGTGAAAAGGTCACTGGTCAGCTGGAATTTGGGCATGCCATGGTGCTTTTCCAAGTGTCTGTGGAAAAGCAATGAAGAGGGTGTGAGGTCTTATATTGCACCATTTTCGCCATAAAACCTTTCCTGCACGCTTTGGCCAGTTCCTTTAGCGCCTCCATGCATCATCGTGCAAATTTCTCTGGATGCACGATGAAGCGTGTACTAACGTACTCCACAGGCAGTGTCTTTGTAACAACTCTTATGACGTCGTCAGCCCGACTGCCGAGTTGTGGGGCACAACAGTAGCACCTTCAGCATCAAGGAGACTGTTCAGCCCAGTGGCCGAAACAGCCAGGAGGCTCACCCGTCCAGGCGGGCGAAGAGCCTTGGATCAAGCAGTGTACCACCTGTGTGTCAAGATCCTGGCAAAGCCCCGGCAGTTCAGTGATCAGTGCTGGAGTCAATGAGCCTGCACACCAGCTTGCAAAGGCCTCCTGAGGGAGGCTCATGTAGCAATGTCAAAATTCCATTCCAGGTGCAGCATGGTGAGGAGAACAGGGCTGACCGCACTAACCGGTGCAGTGAGAGGTGCAGTCTGCCCTACAACACAGGGAAGCCCCTGCGGTATCTGAAGACCGCCACAAACAAGGGCAACAATAGCTGAAAAACGGCAGAAAGGAAAAAAATCCGGTGTTCCTTGCAGACCAAATGAGTAGTTACTCATAAGGAATTTTAGTTATTTATTGCCCGAGAAGAAAAGGAGGCTTTTTTTTTTTTACCGAGACTGCTATTTTCCCGAGCGATGAACGAGCAAGGGAAGGAGGTTCACTGGAGGGGCCCAGCTGCAAGAAGCTGTTGAATTTGGCTCCTGACCTGATCAAGGACCTCCCAAAGCCACTCGAAAAATATGGCCATGCTCTGCATCACCTGAACCAAGTTTGACTTGCCTGCTTTGGACAAGTACTAAATGAAGACAGTGAAAAGATTCAGAACTTCCCAAAGGCCTAGCTCAAATTGGAACTGGTCATTTCTCCCAAAATTCATGTCATTTTTCAACATGCAACAGAATACTGTGAAACGACAAAGAAATCTCCGGGTCCCATGTCAGAGCAAATGGTGGAAAGCCCTCACCATGAGTTTGCTCAAATGTTGAGTAGGTACAAGGTCCCTTTGCAGCATCCAAATGACAAGAAGCAGCTGAAAAAAGCTGTTGTAACGTACAATTCATTTCATATTTGATGTTTGTAAAGATTATGCCAGAAGTTACAGAAATAAGAATAGCATGAGGAAGTTTAAATGAGAGGTGTTTCATTGCTTTGTTAGTAACATGATGTCACATTTTTTAAATATCCTTAGATTTCCACTTCAAGTGGCAGTTGCTGCATTTACTGCACATGTCACATGACAATATTTAACATATCCTAGGTCATTTCCTTCAAAAGAATGAGAATGATGCAAGGCACAGAGGGAAGATGGGCCAAAATTTTGAGCTTTAAAATGTCATAGATCAAAAAGTATTGGAGCTGCTGCAGATCCTAGCACCATTTTTCAATCATTAGAGCTTCATCTTTAATCCTCAATTGATGACTCAACCTTCTAAGTCATCTGTTTTGGCTATTAACTCGTCATTTTTAAGAACAACTGACCTTTGATGGCCATTTTCTACATAAGTTTATAGCATAAACTCCAAAGGCTAACATCTCTGGCAGATGAACGCATACGATTTAGATAAAGCATGTTTTGGAATCCTGAGCATCTCTACTTTCATGTGGTATGGGTCACCATTATGTCCACGCAATATTCATTTCTTCCTCTCTGAGGCACTAAGTTTAACTTTATTCCACCTTCACTTTTTTCACTATTCTGCAGTAGCAACATAGTGAAATTGCTGTGTCCCACTGGATCCAGTTCAGACTGGTCGAGACTCTTGAGACATCAATCATTACCAGTTTCATCATACCCCAAGTCCTGCTACAACATTGCTACTCATCACTACACACGCTGCTCACTCGCTACTTACCATGGGAAAAGACAAAATCAAAAAGGAAGATTCGCCAGATACAAGGCTTGTTTCTGAGATTATTGGTGGATTGGGGCCTGCCAAGTCCAGCAAATTGTACCAGTGCCAGTGGCAGGAATTCATGGACTTCCACAAGTGCTGACAACCCACAGAAGGCAACTACCATCAGTCCTTTGGTTTCCATTGGCGCACAAAGAAGAACAAAGCATTGACACTGTGGTCAAAGTTTAGTATCCTAAACTCACAACATCAGATTCACATTGGAAAAAAATTGCAGCAGTGGCCTCATCTCAGTGCACTTCTGAAGTTGTATGACAAAGGCTATTATGAAAGGAAGACAGCAAGGGTATTTACAATGGAAGAAATTAATGCCTTCATGAAAATGAAGTGGGAAGGACTATTTCGAGCTGTTCGGAAAGCTGGTGTCACTCTGTCATATTGTGGAGGCCTGAGAACCGACGAGCTTCACAAGTTAAGATCTAGAGACTTTACAGAAGATTCTGAGGGGTACTGGGTGAAATTCAAGTGTTCCAAACAGGTTGGTGAGCAGCTGGAATCAACGTTTCTTGTGCCCAGAAGTGAGAGTTATACTGATGGCTCCATGGCCTTAAAGGTCAAGTTGTACATAGATGCTGTCAGAGCTGAGCTGGGAAAAACTGATGGTGCCTTTATGAAGGGGTGTATGGCTGGGAAGCGACTTGTTAAGCAGCCTATGGGAAAGAATACCTCGTACAAATGTGGATGAGAAGTTGCAGAAGTGCTAGGACTTCCTGAGCCTCATCTCTACACTGGCCTCATGTTCCGCCAATCGGCAGCAACCGAAGCAGCAGACCATGGGCTCAACTCGTGCAGGTACGACAGATTCTACAATTATGCGTAAGGTCAACAAATCTGCACGTGGAAGCAGAAAGGTGGCCAACATTCCAAGGAAGAAGGAGGAGGATTCTAGTCTTGAAAGGACGCATGGAGATGGACAGGTGATCTACAACTGTACAATTAATGGAATGTTTTCAATGAAGAAGCCAGTGTTTTCAAAGAATTTCAGGTCCTTTTTTTCCCTTTTCATAAAAGTGAAACGATACTTTTTCTGCTCCAACTGATACCTCCGCCATCTTTATCACAGAAGATCCGTTTTTGTCAATGGTTTATTGGATTTGATTGGCTTTGACTGCGCCAGAAATAAGCAGAAAAGCCCCCTTTTATTGGGGATAGCGGCCAAATTCTCTTGGAATTGCCTCCAACCAAAGAGAAAAAGTATAGCTTAACTCTCCACGTCCATCGCCTTGAACATGCGACGAATTGTGCCCAAGGAGACCCCCAGGTCCTCAGCCAACTTTCAGCATGACTGCATGTTTTTTTCTCCAGATCTTGCGCTTTATCTTGTTGCGATTGGCGAAAGTGTTGACAGTGCAAGGTCTCCCCTGCTCCCTGGCTCTCTTGACGGTCCCGTCAGCATTGGTCCTCTCCTTCAGGTCGTGTTGACCTTGCTCCTTGGTGGTGACCCTATGATTTGGATGGACACTTTTGCCTGCTTGTTGCACGCTGGAGTCTGGGGAGAGGGGGCCGAAACTTTCTTTTTTTTCTCCCTCGTTTTCACCTAAAAAGCTTCCAAATGCCTTTCTTAGGGGGGGGGGGGGGGGCGAACAGAGGATGTCGGTATTTTGTTGGATCTGGTGAAATAAATTTTGGTGTTGTGTCTAAAAAATTGATTTT
>JAAUXU010085366.1_pt1 | contig 14004 bp, 10 predicted proteins | sample 7278151 | NCBI WGS metagenome assembly JAAUXU01 (sample SAMN14350113, study PRJNA611818) | marine sediment metagenome | isolation source: surface marine sediment (1.8m) | place: French Polynesia: Moorea | collected 2018-08 | reverse complement strand
CTGATTTGAAAATGGCTTCAAGTTTTAAAAATTTTATATGTTCACAAAAGAATGAGATGACAAAAACCTGCGTTGATATAGATGTGCTGTTTTTATATGATGATGAGCTCAGTTGTTGCAGTGGACAGCACTTCAGGGCCGGCTTCCGTCACCAGAACATTGGATTCAATATTAAAATGCCCGTAGTGTGTGGCAACGGTGGGCTCAATCGTCACAACCATACCGGCCTGCAGCTCGGTATCATCAAAGAGCGCAATATGGGGAGGCTCGGTGGTGGCCATTCCGATTCCATGGCCAACCCGCCCGGCCTGGTTTGACTGGGCCGAAGAGCAGTCGCCCTCACCCCAGAAATCCTTCAATCCGGCTTTTTCAAATTCCTGATTGCATAATCGGGAAAGATCGGAGGCCCTGATACCGGGGCGGATGGCCGCCACCACGGTATTGCTGATGCCATTTACACTGTCATACATCTTCTTTTGCTCGGATGAAGGCTCACCAATGGCGGCAATCCGCGAGAAATCGGAAGAATATCCATTAACTTTGCAACCGGTGTCAATCCAGAGCAAGTTACCGGCTTCCAGAATATGCTCGCTGGGATTGGGTAAAAATCCACTTTCATAATTATGCGGCCCGGAATTGCTCAGGGTCCATACGGCCGTGCCACCCAATTCGACGGCGGTGTCATATACAAGCGTAGCGGCATCTTTTTCCGTCATTCCCGGTTTGACGCTACGAAAACATTTCTCAAAGGCCTGGCTGCTGATCGAACAGGCTTTACGCATGCATTCCACTTCCGCCTCTGATTTGACCATCCGCACGCCCCATAAAAGATCGGATGCATCGAGAAAATCGGCTCCGGGGAGCTCTTGGGTAATTCTGACAAAATCATTGTAAGGCAACCCCAGGCGCTGTTCGTTCCCCAGTTCGGCACCAATTCGTCCGGCATTCAAGCCCAGCCCCTCAAAGACATCCTTTAGTATGTCAAACGGTATGGCGCCAAAAGATGCATACGTCCGTATATCATCCACCCAGGACTCGCGCCGCTGAGAGTGTTCGAAAAAATCGTGCACGATCAATACCGGATCACCTTTTTGCGGCAGCACCATAATCGTCGGTCTGGAAAAAGAAAAATCTCCGTGACCGCCGCTAAAATAGGTAAAGTTGCTGGCTTCAGTGATGAACAGAGCATCCAGACCTTCCGCCGCCATTATATTTCGGGCCCTTTCCCACCGGTTATCATACTCTGTTTTGGCAAAACGCTTATATTCTAAACTCATGAGCAAAGCCTCCTTTGCTGAATGTCACCATTTCGTTAATTGAAAAATATTGTATAAAACAAGATCAATACACCACCTGTCTTATCGAAATGCAAGATGTTTTGATCTTGCGTTTTTATCTCGCTGAATCAGACATTCAGCTCAATGGCGCCAACCAGCAATGCCACGGGATTTGCGGTTGAAATACGTGCAAAAGTTCATTAGTATACACCTGATTATTGCATGAAAATGAATAAGTAATCCAGCTTACAGCAAAGGCGCAATCCTTGAAAGATAAAACCCCATTCGTCATCGCGTGCGCTGTCCTGGCACTTGATATCAAATACGCAGCTGAGCAATTGGGCACGAACATCGGCACCAAGTTTCTGCAAGGCGGCCTTCACAATCGTCCCAACCGGTTGCGTGAAAAACTGCAGGCCGCAATCGACGAAATTTCAGCCAGTGACCGGTGTGACCGTATCATCATCGGATACGGTATCTGCGGCCGCGGAACCGTCGGCATCCAGAGCCGGGATATCCCCCTGGTGCTGCCGAAGGTCCATGACTGCATTGCACTTTTCTTAGGAGGGGATGCGGCCTATCGACAAGAATTCAAAAAATACCCGGGCACCTATTATATATCAGCCGGCTGGCATGAAGAAAAAACCGAGCCCATTTCCCAACAAAAACAGTCGGCCTATTATGGCAGCGAAAAACTGAATTATAAAGAATTGGCTGAAAAATATGGTGCGCACGATGCTGAGGAAACCATCAGATTTCTGAGCACCTGGCAAAAAAATTATCAAAGAGCCGCTTTCATCGAAACCGGGGCAAAGCTTTCACCCAAGTATGAAAAGTACGCCCGGGAAATGGCAAAAGAATACGGCTGGAGATACGAAAAACTCGTCGGTGACCAGATGCTGATCAAAGCGCTTTTGACCGCCGATGAGACCACCGAAGAAATCTTGTTGGTGCCCCCCAACCACGTCATCGACTTCGATGCCATGCAATCCACCCTTGCCGCCAACCCGATATGGCTACCGGATGAAAGTCGGCCGGCGCAAACCGAAGTTACGGTAATGGATAAAGGCCACCATCATGCCGACGAACCACCGTATTTGGAAATCGGGTTGGGAATCGATGCTGGCGGCACTTATACCGATACGGTTATCTACGACTTTCACCGGGATCGGACCGTTAGCAAAAGCAAGGCACTGACCACCAAATGGGATTTCACCGTGGGTATTAACAATGCCCTGGCAACCCTGGATCAAGAAAAGCTGCAGAATGTGGAAATGGTGTCCTTATCCACCACCCTGGCAACCAATGCGATTGTTGAAGACGAAGGTCAAAGAGTCGGTATGATTATCATGCCGGCCTATGGCCGTTTCGATCCCGACGATATCCCGTATAAGCCCAAGGCCGTAATTTCGGGACAGCTGGAAATCACGGGAAAGGAAATCTGTCCGGTGGATGAAAAAGAGGTCCAACAGGTTGTGCGCCGCATGGTGGCAAAAGACAGGGTCAAAGCCTTTGCGGTCTCCGGCTACGCGGGCGCCATCAATCCGGCCCATGAACTGAAGGTCAAACAAATCATCCGACAGGAGACCGGGCTGTTTGTCACCTGTGGCCATGAACTATCACAGATTCTGAACTTTCAGACGCGCGCACATACAGCGATGCTGAACGCCCGCATCATCCCCAAACTGACCCAATTACTGCTGGATTTGGAGAAGGTGCTCGCAGAGCAAAACATTGCAGCGCCCATTGTGGTTGTGAAAGGGGATGGCACCCTGATGAGCGCAGCCATGGCCAAAGAACGACCCGTTGAGACGATTCTGTCAGGTCCAGCGGCAAGTGTGGCCGGCGCCCGGCATTTAACGGGCTTAAAAAACGCATTGGTGGTGGATATGGGTGGCACCACAACAGATACGGCAGCCCTGGTGGATGACGCCGTCAGTATCTGTGAAACCGGATCCAACGTCGGCGGCCACAAGACCCATGTAAAAGCGCTGGAGATCCGTACGGTCGGTCTGGGCGGTGACAGCCTGATTCAATACGAAAGAGGAGAGTTTCACCTCGGACCCCGTCGGGTAGCGCCCATCGCCTGGCTGGGGGCCATGTACCCCGGAACGGAAAAGGCACTGGATTTTCTTAACCTGCACCTGGATCGCTACACCCTGTCCACCCAGGACATGCAAATTCTGGCCCTGACCGGCTCGGCAGACCATCTGGACCTGACACCTTTAGAGCAAAAAATCCTGACGCTCGTTCAATCAAGACCGTATTCGATTGACGAGCTTCTCAAACGAACCGACTCATTGGTGGAAATGAGCTTAAATCTCGACCGTCTGGAAAAGCTCTTTATTGTTCAACGCTGTGGTTTAACCCTCACTGATCTTTTACATGTGACCGACAGGTTTAAGCGCTGGGATAAAAAGGCAGCCGAACGTTTCTGTCAGATGTTCTCCCGGCTGACCAAAATGGACATCCCCCAAATGGCAGACCACCTTGTGAACATGGGCGTTACACGTCTTACGCTGGAATTGTTAAAACGACAGCTGGATGATGAGGTCAATCCTGATGCCCTTCACACCTGCCCGGTCTGCCAGACCCTGGTAAAACATTTACTCATGGGCGGAAGCCATCCGTATAAGGTTCGAATTGATCTGAATCGGCCGGTGGTCGGTATTGGCGCTCCGATCCACTTTTTTTTACCCCTGGCCGCAAAAGCCCTGGGCACTGAAGCGGTGTTACCTCAAGACGCAGATGTCGCCAATGCCATCGGCGCAATCACCAGCAATGTAGTGGTCAAACGCCAGCTGCGTGTCATTCCGGATGAAGAAGGGGGGTTCTTGATCGAGGGCTTGGCCGGCAAGCGACATTTTAAAAAATTCGAAGATGCCGATGCTTTTGCGCGCGAAAAGTTGCTGCAGAGGGTCCGGGAACTGGCGCGCGCCGCCGGCACCAGCGCTCAGGCAGTCACACTCAAAATCGAAGACAAGATTCCTAAGACCGCGGACGGAAAACAAATCTTTTTGGGCCGAACCATTCATGCGAATCTGACCGGCCGCCCGGATATTGTTGTTAAGGCGAATCTGCAGGGTAAAACAGTCCCCGCCAATTAGTTTCATGTTCCTCAAAGATGTTACCCGCGTAAGGGGGAATATTTGAGTCCATTTTTTTCTTGAATTGAGAAAATCCCAAGCACCAATTTACAAAAAACAAATAAATCACAATGACCAAAATTCAAAATCGCAAAAGTTTTGATCATTGCAAAATTGAGATTTGGGATTTGTTTGTAATTTGGTGCTCGGAGCTTGGAATTTTATTTTCTGAAATTTGGGGTGGTCAGCTATAATAAAAAAGCACATTTCGATATTAATTACTTCCTTTTGTAGTCTCACGGGTAATTAAGATGATGCCCGTAATGACAAGTGCGGCACCTATCAATTGGGTAAGTGAAAGCCGTTCGCCCAATAATATGGCAGCCAGGAAGATTGTTAAAATTGGCTCTGTGTTTAGCAACATTGATGTTTTGACCGGCCCAATAATTTCAAGACCAATCAGTAATGTGATGTAGCCAACGGTCAACGCCAAGCTAGCGACACCCAGCTTGAGCCAACCCACCGCGGCAATCGATGCTCCCGTTCCGCCGCTGATGAGCATGAAAGCCACAAATAGGATTGTGCCGATCGTCAGGCAATGCACATTGACTGCCTGTGGATCGACGTTGCGTATCGTCAGGCTGCTGACGGCAACAAATGAGGCCGCACCTAGCGCTGCTAAAAAAGCAAACGCAAAGCCGCGCCAGTTGTGGCCCGCCAAAGACTGAATTTCCAGAGCAAAGGCAAGACCGATGAATGCGATCGTGATCGCTATCATTCGAAGAGCAGTGATGGGTTCTTTTTCAGTAAATCGAGCGATTAACGCAACCAGGAACGGAGAGGTATAAAAAATCAGAACGGCCAAACTAACCGGGATATACTGGGTTGCGCTCAGATATCCAAAGCCCATCATAAATACCGATATACCCAGGGCCAGGCCGGCATAGCGTTCCCGCGGCGGCAATACTAATTTTTTGCCACGGATCTTAAGAAACAGAATCAGAAGAGTGATTGTCACCGAATGGCGCACGGCATTAATTGTTGGCACATCGATGCCATCCCGATAGGCCATATTGGAGATTACAATATTAATCGTAAACCCGGTGGCGGATAATAAAATCAGGCCGACACCGATCCACTTTGCGGCGCCGCTCGGGATTGTCTCAAATGAATTCGCTGGTCTGGGTCTCATATGGGCTTATGATCTTAATCGTTTCAAATTACCTTATTAAGTAAAATATTCTCATCTCATGTAAAATAGTAATCAGTCAAGGATGCCATCACGTATAAAAAAATATCAATAGCTTGAATTTTGACATGAATGATCGCAGTTGAAATCATCGCTTGTTTTAAAATCGAAACATTAGCGATTCCGTCACATAAACCGATACGCTCATCGGTTGCAAAAAATTCTAAAATTCCATATGTTGACGCAGTGACCCGTACATCAATACATTATGCTGGCACCGAAGAGCAGATTGATCGGTTCTGCCCCCACCTTTCCCGATCGCAGAACCTGTCTTTGATCTGAAGATTTCAGAGTCAAAGGAGTTCAACATGCCAAAAGCCCCCAATTACGAACAATTTTTGCAATTCAGCAACCATGGTGTCATTGCTACGGATAAGGACGGCCGCATCCTGTTTGTGAACAAGCGGGCCAGAGAAATCCTTAAATTTATAAAAACCAAGATGATCGGGGTTAACATCGCAAAACTATTGCCGAAAACCAGTGAATTGGTGGCCCAATGCCTGGCAACCGGCAAACCCCAGTTGGAAAGCCAAATCCAGGGAAGACGAGTCAATCTCATTGTCAACATCAATTCCATAAGAGAGGGCAAAACCGTTACCGGTTGTGTTTGTAACTTCCTGCGTCTGGATGAATTTGAATCAACGGCCTGGAAACTGGAGTCCTTTGACTTAGTGGATCGACAATTTAAGACTGTTTTCGAATCTTCTTCAGACGGGATTTGGATCTGTGACAAAAACGGACGGGTGGTTCTGATCAATCGGGCTTCAGAGCGGCTGGGGGGCATTAAAAGAGAGGACATTGTCGGAACAAAGGTTTCAGATCTGGTTAAAAAAAAGAGGCTATACAGCAATTATGTCACCGATGAAGTCATTGAAACCAAACGTGTGGTCAGCCAGCTGCAACATGTAAGAAACACGAAAAAAACGGTGCTTTGCACGGGCATACCCGTTTTCGATCGAAACGATAAATTGTCAATGGTGGTAATCAATGAAAGGGACATCACCCAATTAGAAGCGCTCAAAGTACAGTTAGAGGAGACGCGTAAAGAAAAAGACCGCTATAAAACAGAGCTGACCGAACTGAGCATGCTCGAATTGAAAAGACAAAAAATTGTCGCCGAAAGCGACCAAATGCGCGACATTTTAAAGACCGCAATAAAACTGGCGCACCTGGAGGTCACTGATATCCTGCTTTTAGGAGAATCGGGCACCGGCAAAGGGCTTTTGGCCAAATTCATTCACAACAACAGCCAACGAAAAAAGAAACCGTTTATTCAAATTAATTGTGCGGCCTTACCCGAAAACCTCCTGGAAGCGGAGCTGTTCGGTTATGAAAAAGGCGCCTTCTCAGGTGCCGACGAACAAGGTAAACCCGGGCTGTTCGAGCTGGCCCATGAAGGTACGCTATTCTTGGATGAAATCGGCGAGCTGCCCTTCTCGGTGCAGGCCAAGCTGCTGAAATACCTGGACGATCATAAGGTCCAGCGTTTAGGGGGCATCAAAGCCAAACCCATTGACTGCATCATTATTGCAGCCACCAACCAGGATATCGAAAAATTTGTACGGCAAAAAAAGTTCCGCAAGGACTTGTTTTATCGGCTTAACATTTTAACCATTAAAATTCCGCCCCTGCGCGAGCGCCCGGAGGATATCTTCGAATTGGCCAACAGCTTTTTGCACCATTATAACCGGAAGTATAAGCAAAAGAAAAAACTCAACCCCCTGGCATTATCCTTATTACAAGGCTATTCTTTTGCCGGAAATGTCCGCGAACTCAAAAATATTATTAAAAAAGCGGTGGTCATGAGTGAAGGGGATGTGATCGATACGGTCATACTGAGCAGTATCGGCAAAGAGGTGATAGAAGACCGCTGGGAAGTGAGGGGCGCGGATAAAAAAATTAACAATCTGGTGGACATGCTTGCGGCGCTCGAAAAGGAGATGCTTAAAAATGCCATGCGGCACTGCAAATCAACGCGCGAGATGGCCCAGTTTCTCAATATCAGCCAGCCAACGGTCGTGCGTAAACTGAAGAAGCACAGTCTGCCGCCGCCAATCCACCAATAATCGTAACCCAGAATATGCGTACAAATAGATGGAGCATCTTTTTAAGTGCTTGACGGATTCAAAACCGAAAAACGCAAGGTGGCAACCGGGATTCAGATCGCCTTCCGTGTTGGCGGCGCTGGTCCACCGCTTTTGCTGTTGCACGGTTATCCACAAACCCATCTGATGTGGGCCAAGATCGCACCACGCCTGGCAGCGCATTTTACGGTGGTTATGAGCGATTTGCGGGGTTATGGAGACAGTGACAAACCGCAAAGCGATCCGCGGCATGCGACTTACAGCTTTCGGGCCATGGCTCAAGATCAGGTCGGTCTCATGGAAACCCTTGGCCACCAACAATTTGCGGTCGCCGGTCATGACCGCGGTGCCAGGGTAACGCATCGAATGTGCCTGGACTATGCGGATCGAGTGACAAAAGCGGCTGTGCTGGATATTGCACCGACCCTGACCCTGTATGAGCAAACGGACATGTCTTTTGCAATGGGATATTACGAATGGTTTATATTGCCCCAACCAGAGCCGTTTCCGGAGAGACTTATTGGTGCCGATCCGAAATTCTATCTTCAATATGAGTTGCTGGGCTGGTCGCAGAACAAAGAATCGGACATCGCGAGCATATTCAATCCTGAATGCCTGGCGGAATACGAGCGCTGCTTTTGTGACGCCCAAACGATTCACGCCACCTGCGAAGACTATCGTGCGGCAGCCTCTATTGATCTGGAACACGACCGCCAAGACCTTCAAGCGGGCAGGAAAATTCAGTGCCCTCTCCTGGTCCTTTGGGGCGATGCCAACCGCATACTGCGCAAATTCGATCTGCTGGACTGCTGGCGTGAGGCTTCTGACAACACTGTGGAAGGTCGAGGTTTGCCCTGCGGCCATTATTTACCGGAAGAAGCACCGCAGGAAGTCTTCGAGGCGTTTGAATCATTTTTTAAAAATGAGGTATTTCCAGTTTGACCTAACCGACCACTGTCAGCTTCGGTGGGAGGGGCTGGGGGGCGTAGCCGCTGTCGGCGGTGATGCAGGATACCCCTTCGGCGGTTATCAGGTCCCGCAACATCTCCATGGTGTCGTCATCCGGAGGCTGGATATGAGGCAGCTGGTAATCCAGTCCCAGTGCATCATATTTGGAGAGGCCCAGCCTGTGATACGGCAGCAATTCAATGCCTAAAACACCGGGCAGCTTATCACGAGCAAATTTGGCGGTGGCCATGATGTTCTCTTGGCTGTCATTAATCGACGGTATGACCGGAATCCTGATCACCATGGGAATATCGAGCTGCGCAATTTTTTTTGCATTTTCTAGAATGGATTTGTTGGATACGCCGGTGATCTCTTTATGCTTTTTGGCATCCATGTGCTTGATGTCGAATAAGAAAAAATCAGCCCGCCGGACGGTATCTTCAACAGATCCCCAGCGAAAGAACCCACAGGTTTCTATGGCTGTGTGAATGCCTAATTTTTGACATTCTTCGATAACCGCCTTTAAAAAATCCGGCTGGGTTAGCGGTTCGCCACCACTGAAGGTAACGCCTCCAGAGGACCTCCGATAAAAAACCATATCCCTTTTGATGACCTGCATGAGCTCAGTCGCTGACATTTCCTTACCCAGCCAATCGCGCGCGCTCGAATGGCAGACCTTGATACATTCGCCGCACTGGACACAGATACCATCAGAATAAGCACCGTCTTTGGCAGGAATCGCAACGCCTTCCGGGCACTCCCGTTCGCAAGCATGGCAGGCGACACACCGCAAGGGAAAGATCCCGATTTGCGGCAGGCGATTCTGCGATTCGGGATTGGCGCACCAAGGACAATGCAGGGGGCAGCCTTTCAGAAAGACCACTGTCCGGGTACCGGGCCCGTCCGACACCGACCAGCGCTGAATTTCAATCACGATATTCTTCATTATTAGCAATTACCTGAATTTTGCACGAGTTGGAGGCTTTCATATGCAAGGCACTTAAGGGTGAGGCTATAGTGAACTATGCCTCACCCTTAATAATCCGCCTGAGGCGGACCGATGGAAGCCTCCGGCTCGCCCACAGGGTGAAAATTAATGAGATAGAATGTTATTCATACCTTATACTTTACGTATATTATGGTTTACGTCGCTGTGTCGTTTAACCTAATGGTATAAGAAACGATTAAAGTTTCTTATTAATTTTCATGCAAGATTCAGGTTAAAGGGTTTCATGCGTTGTCCGGCGTATAATCTCATTCTGTACCTGTTCGGAAAGATCATTAAAAAGCGCACAATAGCCAGCGACACGAATCACCATGTCCCGATAGTTATCCGGATTTTTTTGGGCATCCCGCAGGGTTTCAGGACTGATGACGTTGAACTGACAGTGATAGCCGCCGAGTTCAAAATAGGACCGAATCAGATTGGCCATGCCGGCCAGACCGCGCTGGCCCTCGATGGCAGAGGGCAGCAGCTTGAGGTTGAGCAGGGTGCCACCGGGATGTAGCTCATGGTTGACTTTGGCTTCAGAGCGCATAGCGGCGGTGGGGCCGCTGGTATCCGTTCCCGGATGCGGCGAGCAACCCTCGGCCAGGGGCTGAGTTGCTTTCCTTCCGCAGGGCAACGCACCCACCACCGAGCCGGTGGGGATGTTATAGGTCAGCCCCATAATGGCGCTGTGGAAGGGATTGCCTAAAGTATCTTTGTAACGGCTCAGCCCTTTGTCATTATAGTCCGTCATCTCCACCTGCAGACGATCGACATAATCATCATCATTGCCGAACTTGGGAGAGTTCTTGAGCAGCTCTTGGATTTCCTCATGGCCGACAAAGTTGTCATCCAGGGCCTTAATCAGCTGATCCATAGTGATGTTTTTTTCTTCAAAAACATTCTTTTTGATGGCCGCCAGGCCGTTGGCACAGTCGGCGGCACCCACGACAATCCAACCGGGACCGACATTATAACGCGCACCGCCGTCTACCAGGTCTTTGCCGCTTTCCATACAGCCTTCCACCAGCAGCGAAAGGTAGGGGCGGTGGACCATTTTACGATGCAGACGGTGCTCAATGACGGTTGAGACCGCACAGTGCTTCATAATGTGATCGACCTGATTAAAAAAGGTTTCTTTCAGTTCTTCAAAAGACGTAAACTCACGCGGATCTTTGGTAGGCAAACCCATCTGCTCATCGGTGAGGCGGCTGCGCCCCTGATTAAGCGTCCATTCCAGGGCAGCGGCCATATTGTAACCACCGGCATCGGTCCATTCGTAGACCTTGCGATGATGGGGTACGACACAGCCCAGCAAGGTCCACTCGCGGGCATCATCGGGCCGCAGCCCGGCATACATCATCATCTGGGTGCCCACCCGATCGTTGTGAAAGGCCGGAAAGCCGATGCCTTTACGGGACAAGGCGCAGCAGGCCAGTAAAAATTCTTCCGGTGTATCCGGATGAATGATGACGCTCAAAGAGGGTTGCGGCAGCGCCACCTGCGCAGTGGCTTCGACGGCCATAAAGCTGATATCATTGACGGCATCACTGCCATCGATGTTGCGGCCCCCGACACTCAGATTGGTAAATCCACTGTAACCGGCGTAATAACGGCTGCCGTTTTTGGGTAACAGCCAGATGAGCTCGGCAATTTTGATCCAGACGCAGTTAATGATTTCCTGGGCAAATTTCTGATTGATCGCGCCGGATTTTAGGTCTGCCTGATAAAACGGATTCATATACATGTCAAAGCGCCCGATATTGAAAGCCGGACAATTTTCAGACAGAAAACAACCCAGCATCACAAACCAGAGCATTTGAGCGGCTTCCCAAAAATTGCGCGGCGAAAATTCCGGTACCCGGCGGCAGTTGGCGGCGATGGCTTCCAGCTCCTTTTTGCGAACAGGATCCTTTTCTTTTAGGGCCAATTCCTCTGCATGCAGGGCATAACGTTGGCCCAGCGTTATGATCCCCTCACAGGCCTCAATAGCCGCCTGGTAATAATCGATTTTATCCAGATCATCGACATTGGTATAATCCAGGGTTGCTAGTTTTTCTTTGGCCTCATCACAGATGGCCCGGAATCCTTTGGGGAAAATGATATCTTGAAAATCAGGCGTAATCTCTCCCACATGGCTGCGCCATTTCATTTCGGTGTCCAAAATATCAGTATTGACACCGATTTTGAGGGTATCTTCAGGAAACTGCGCCAAAGCGTTCTCTTCAATCGATTTGCCTTTCCAGTAGGGAATAATTTCTTCGACAAACAGGCGCTCCTGTTCCGGATCAATATAATAGGGATCGCGCGGTCGGGTTTGAATGCTGTCCAGCTCCTTGCCCAGCCACTGCCAGGAAATTTCAGGGACCAGGGCACCCATTCGGCGCCCCGAGCCATGGGTTCCCACGATCAATTCGTCCTCAAAGATGTTTAGCGTGATGGTTTCACAGGCCAGCCGAAAGGCTTTGGCCAGACGCACAGGCGTAGCCTGGCCTTCGGTTTTTTTGTAGGATCGGGTAAACGCCAGGGCGCGCTCCATACAGATGGTCGGCTTTGAATCCAAATAGGCATTTTTCAACCGCTGGGTTCGCGTTTCCCCCTTTAAACCACGAGCCGATTCACGTGCATCATTCGTTAAATCAATGGCTTCCTGTGCTGGCATGACTGACCTCCTTTATATGGCAATGTGGGTCTATTTTTATACTTGTATACAAGAATACAGGTTGGCTTGTCAAGCCATTTTTGGCACAAATTAGCCGGCTTAATACCGATAAAAAAATGGCGAATATCTCTATCCGCCACGTACAGATTTATACTAAAAATAGAAAAAATTAACTTAATTTGGGCATTACCTCTAAAATTACGGTTATCACCTATGACCATCATCACAATCATTTATACTTTTCATCAGCACACCTAACAAATTTTTATGCATCCCAAATTTCACACTTAGCACGTAGTCCACAATTTAAGTTAGGTCTAAATTTGTTTTATTAGATGATGAAATTTAAAATATAGGTCTATTACAAAGATACAATTAAGTGGGGTACTGAACCGTGCAACAAGAGAAATAATTACTTGGTGATGCACTTTGAGATAATTTTCTTCAAGATTTTATTAAATTTCGAATACTTAAGTGATGAACGCAACTAACTTCTGTTCAAATTTCGCCTACCTCTTATTTTTTTAATATCTCTATTAAAAAAATTAATACTTAGCTACCTGGCATCCATTTATTCCAAAATAAAGAATGACATAATTTATATTAATTACAATAGTTTATGATAGGACAGATACCAAATAAAATTGCGTGGCTGCTGGCATAAAGATTGCTAACTTCTTAAGCAGGGATTTTAAAGGATGCGAAATAATTTGGATTTTTCGCCTTTGAACTATTCGTAACAATAGCAATTTAGGGATTGCAGGCATTATTTATAAAATTATTAGGAGAAAGATTGACCAGTGGGATGTCAAATAGGACCGTCTGTTTATTTTATCAGCTCTGTAATTCCAATTAATGTGGAAATCATATAATCTCATGGATGTTTTAGTTGCAAAAGGCGCGTTTCTTCTTCTGACAATATACGCACTAGTTTTTGTTTTGAATATCTTAAAGGATTTGGTGAAGAAGAGATTTAAGGCCGAAAAAATTGAGACACGAAAAATTCTAATGAAAGAAAGACTGTCTTTGAGAAATCAAAAGGGATTCACTCTAATCGAGTTAACTTCTGTTATGATCATAATGGGTGTAATGAGCTCGGTGGCTATAAAAAAAGTTGATTTTATAACAGATACTGCGAGTTCACAAGCTTTGGCTATATCTGTGAAGGAACTTAATGTTAGGGAAAGTATGGCTTGGTCTAACATGAAAATATCAAATGATGGGTATACAACAGATGCGGATGTCTTTGCCGCTTTAGACAAGGATCTGGGTGCAAAATTTAAATGGAATCCAGGACCGACAATCGATGGTGGAACGCTTCACTGTGAATCGGAATCGATTGTTCTTAATCGAATCCATTCTACAACCTCAGCTGCAGGTAAATGGGAATAATTTTCCGTTATTCGTATATTTGGTTACTCAATCCACACCTTGGCTGAATTTTAGACTGACGTTATTTGATAAATATTATAAAGGCCAATATTGTTTATATTAGCGAAAGAAACCACTCAAAAAAGGCGATACTTCAAGACCGGCTTCAGGTTTTAATATTTTTTGATGCCGGTTTTTTATTAGAAGCAATCTCAAAAATGCATCTAACGCCCAAGGGCTGTGTTAAAAACCGATTCAAAATGCTCGAATACTAACGTGTATGCTCCACTTTTGAATCGGTTTTCGCCTTGCCCTTGGGCGTGATCTACTATTTTTGAG
>JAAUXU010170868.1_pt1 | contig 14007 bp, 13 predicted proteins | sample 7278151 | NCBI WGS metagenome assembly JAAUXU01 (sample SAMN14350113, study PRJNA611818) | marine sediment metagenome | isolation source: surface marine sediment (1.8m) | place: French Polynesia: Moorea | collected 2018-08 | reverse complement strand
GGGTGTGACCAGGTCCTTTTGTACCCAAGTAAAAGAGTCACCAACTGTACTCATACCCGGATGAGGGTGTGACCAGGTCCTTTTGTACCCAAGTAAAAGAGTCACCAACTGCATTCATACCCGGATGAGGGTGTGACCAGGTCCTTTTGTACCCAGATGAGAGAGTGACCCAGTGCATTCATATTTGGATGAGAGGGACCACACTCGGAAGGCCTATGAAATGATGTTCTTCTCAGCCCCAAATTTGAGCTGCCACAATGACCCAGATCATCATCTGCTTTCCCTTCTTTCTGTCGGGCCCGCGCGTCATTTTCAGTTTAAGAATGCCTCAGAGCCGTGTAATTACTGTTCTCCCTCCCGTCATCCTTTGTTGCGGCGTGCGTTTTGACAGAGAAAAACCGGGTGAAAAAAGATTAATTGCGGCATTTCCATCCAGAGATAGCTGGAAACAATGGAGTCCATTTGGCAGAGGCCAGCTGCATTTTACACACTTGTCCTGACAATCACTGAGGAAGTGATTTGCTTACCAAGCCCATGGAGCTGATTCTCATTTCTAGCTAGTCTCATGCTAAAGAGCCCATTCTTTTCGTAAGATTTCTATATTCTAGTAAGACAAGACGGAAGCTGCTGTTAAGTACTCTCGTCCTCCCCATTCTGACGGTGCACTTTAGGCCCCTCTTGGATCCATTTGTGGACAGAGAGAGAGAGAGAGAGAGAGAGAGAGAGAGCGGGCGGGCACGCCATTAGGGAAGAGTGAAACAAGAGCAGACTTCAGTGAGAGGCCTGCGGCTTGACAGTGCCTGAACTGTGCTGGCCCTGTTGCTCTGGCTGGACCTCAGCCAGTCCTCGTCCTACTCCTGCGCGTGCTGCAAGGCCCGAGGAGAACGAGGACTCCGATCAGGGAAAGACGTCCGTGGTTGGCGTTTGGGGCCAAAAAGAAATCATCAGGAGAAATGCAAGGAGTGAATGGGAAAAAGAGGAAAAGGAAGCTTTGCTGGACTGTTGGGTCACTAAAGGACGTTGAAAGAAGGGGGGGGGGGACACCATGGACAAATGTCGTTTCACGAAGCAAAGAGCTTCATTTCTTCAAGGGTAATTGGCTCTTGGACCATTCAGGTGTTGCTGAATGAAAATAGGGGAACAAAAAAAGCCAATATTTTGCCGTGGACTCATGCGTAAACAGGAGTCCTGACAGTCGATGGGATGACAATGTGTAATTGCCTCTTGTGTTGGGAGTCAACTGAAGCAGTGCAGACCAATCGTTTTTCCGCAGCGCAGCTGGAGGACGCGTCCAGTTCGTGGACACGATCAAGTCAGTGGAGAAAGTGACTTTCGTCGAAAAGAACCCCTCGTCAAGTTTCATCATTTGCTTTTTCGGCTTCTATGCGCGGGTGTTCAAATTTCAAGCCCGAGTTTCCATTGTACAGGGTGTCCTGCTTGAATTCGGACAAGAGCTTCGAGTGTGGCAGTTCTCCGACCAAACGATCTGTACCGTACCATATTCGCTGCAGTCATTGCCCATTTATTTACTTGCACTGCATAGGTCTAAATTTGGTCCAGGACACCCTGTAGCTGCATGTGTACTGTCTTTCACTCAAATTATCTTCTCTCATTACAAGGTGAAATTCGATGTCTGAGAAAGGCCTCTTGAAAATCTTCTCTCAACTTGCCATGGGGGCTTCCCCGATCCTTCATCCAGCCACATGGCGATGGCGGCGGGGGAAAGTAAGGGGAAAGGCACAGAAAGAGACATTCTCTGTTGCTTCGCCGAGGTCCCCAGACCACTAAACGAGCCTCGCACGCACGCGCGCACTCACGCACGCACGCACTCACACACGTTTGCTCAAGGGAGCGAGCGACGTAAAGGATCTCATGCCTTCTTCTTCTGCCTCTCTGTCGGCAGCTGCACCTACACTCACGACGACGACGACGGGGTCGAGCTCTCAGGGCAGACCGTCGCGGCGTTGCCAAGCGCCGCCGACTACGGTGTGTTGGAAATTCGGTCTGGCGGGAATTGTTCTGCCCTGCGACACACGTGTTGTACAAGGAGTGCCCCTCGCCGCCGTCGTCGTCGTCGTCGTTGTGGTAGGGGGGGGGGAGAGGGAGGAGGAAGAGGAAGGAGAGGCCTCCATCATTTCACCAGGAGAAAGTCTTTTTTCGCGCGCTCTCTTCTCTCTCTCACTCTCACTCACTCCGTGCTCGCACGCACGCACGCTCGCTTCACTGTCTTCTCTGTCTCCGCCAACCGGCGTTCGAACGTCCACTCGCCGTTCGAGGTCCTCCGAAGCCGCAGGTGCAGAAGTGTTTTTTTCCCGAGAAGAAAAAAAGCTTCCAGCCAGCGTGACTTTCGAGTGTGCCCACGAGTGATCAGGAAGAGGAAGAAGATGGAGCAGAAACTGCTTTTCTGCGTGCGTCTGGACTGTTTGAACTTGGCCTCCTCTTTGCTCTCGACGCCGTCGGACACCGCGCAGAATGGAAGAAACATAGAAGAAGAACCTCCTGCATAATAGAAGAAGAAGAAGCATCTGAAGAAAGCGATCCTGGCTGGTCAGTGGCAACTTTGGGCCCGATTATTTCAATCTCCAGTTATCTTTACCGCATCATGACAGCCTCTTTTCCTTACCCCTTTCCTCTCATTGGTGAACCCATACACGTTCACCACGACTGTGTAACTGGGGGGTCTCAAGGGAGAGGGGTTACAAGCGTCAACCGAAAGCTAGAAGAGGCTTGAGCAAGAAGCAACAACAAGAAGAAGAAGAGTGCCATACTGTCACTGACCCTTGCTGCTTACCTTTTTTTTGCTCATACAGTGTGAATCAGAAAAAAAGGAGCAGAATCGTCCGATTCTTTCGAAGACGCAAGAGAAGTGTGCTCTCAAGTAGAAGAAAGTTTTCGTGCAACTGACACATTTGGACGAAATTAACATACTTTTCACATTTTAAGTCTATAACAGGCCAAATATGCGGCCAGGGTACAAAGCAGACAATGCCTTCGCACGCGTTCTGCACGGAACGTATGAAACATTGACATAAAAAAAGCAGCGCCAGACGCTGATGCGCGTGTCACTTTCTTTTTTCTGACTCACATTGTATCTACATAGGCAAGAAATAGAAAAAATAGTGGTGTAGGAAGATCTCTCTTCTCTCTCTCTCTCTCTCTCTCTCTCTCTCTGTGCTACTGCAGCAGCCAAGATGCTACCTTGACCGGTGGAGAGAGCTGGAATAAAAAAGTCAGCAACGATGTAATTCGTCTTATTGGTTTTATTGTGCGCTGACTCTTTTTTTTCTTTTTTTTTCCTACTTTTTCCCTGAAATTGAACAACGTTGGTGTGTGGACGATAATAGAAAAAAGATTGGTGGACACAGACAAGACGTGTAAAAGCAGGAATTCAATATTATCCATGTTCTAGAGAGATCTTTACAGAAGTGGGGTCTTATCAAAAAGAAGAAGAGAAAAGAAGTCAAGTTCAAATCTTGAACTTCTTCCTTTTTTTCCCATCTGACGAAAATAAAAAAACATAACATGTGGGAGTAAAGAAGAAAGCAAAGATAATCGGTGTTGTCATCAAACTGTTCGCACAATGATGTCAGTGATCGTCGTGTTCTTCCTTGTGCTCTTCATGCCGCAGCAGCCGCCGGCAGCTCTGGCCCAAACCGAGGCTCTGACAGGTAAGAAAGACCAGCGAGATCATTTTGGGCACACCTGGCTGGAAAGTTACTTTCTTATGGAAGGCGGAAAGTCACTTTTTTTCCATCCGTGATATGCATGTCATAACGGTTGGAATTGTTCCTGGGCAAATATCCTTAGCTTGGCGCTCCGACGCGACTGAATCGATAATAAGATGACATAAGCATATGCATACATGTTCTTTAAGGAAAATCCTGTCTGCTGTACATACAAAATGGAGGCAATCAAGACTAGGAATCTATTGAAACCAGCAGTGAGGAAAAAAAGGAATCCACCGCATCTCTCTTCCTATCATCCATCAATGAAGGGGAGGGGGGGGGACGAGGGACTTAAATTTTGATCTCCCATCTGAGCTTTCCATCAGCTTTGGCTTCCTCTGTCCCTCTTCGTAGTACCGCGAGTACAGGGTGTACAAAAAAGGGACTCCAGAGAGAGACAGAAAAAAGGAAGTGGAGAAACAGTCCGAGGAAAGATAATCACAACCCGCCACACTTTTTTGTCAGAGCCTTCGTCGCTCAGCCCCTGGCAGACCTTGGAGCTCTCGAGGCTGTTATTGTTCTGCGGAGGGAGCCTTTTTTTCTGGCCCCCTTTGAGGGCTGCTCCAGAGTCAATGAGTGTTGGCCGCATGCCTTGGAAGAGGACGTCTCATCTTATGGGTGCGGGCGGATTCCCCCCCCCCCTTTTTTTTCTTTCTTGGAGGACGAACGGAGAGGAGGAAAGCAGAACATCCTTTTCTGATGCTTCTTAATCTGGCCGAGGCCACAGAAGGTCTTGGGAGGCTCCGTCCCTGGTGAGCCTCTTTTCCTAATCGATGGGAGAAGCCACAATTTGGGAGATGATATTCATGTCCCTAATCTCTAAAGAGAAATCTTTTTCTCTTCTCATGGTTTTGTGCTCAAAGGGGGAATAGAAAATGCGTCTCTTCAAGGACGTGAGTGCGATCACCAAAGTACAGCTCGTTCAGACCGGCTGCGGCGGACGGGGACAAGTGAAAGGAAAGAGGCATCAATTTCTTCAGCCAGTGTCAGCCAGACCCAAAAAGTCAAATAAAAACTGATAAATAAATAGTCACTTCTTCTTGTTCAATCACTATCGTTGTCGGTCCCAGTGCAGCGGAACCGAGACGCAAGAATCACTTTTTTTTTGCCCTCAATCACTGTTCCTTGGACCGTCAAAGCGAGACTTCCTCGCGTAGCAGAAACTCTGCCATGGCAAGCGCAGCTTAAGTCCGCTGATCGTCGAATGGCCACATTCTCCTTGTCGTCCTTTTTGGACTCTCTCTCTTTGGTCCCGCAAAGTTTCCCCTTCTTCTCCTTGGAAGTTTGTGTCTCTCTATTCCGATGTGATGAAGAGACTCACTCACCAAATCTAATCAGCACTGGTGAGAGAAAGGAGAGACTTTGGGTTAGGCCTTCCATTGGTCACTGCAGCATGAGCAAAAATGGAGACAGAGGGAGAGTTGACTTAGCTGCAGCTCAGGAGGGAACTCTCCAAAATTGGCTTTCACTTTTTTTTGTCTTCTTGGCAGAAACAACAACAGTCCGGGAAAAAAAATCCCCAGCAACTCGTCTACATCCATTGAGTCATCATAATGATGGCTCACTTGGGAGATTCTCCGTCGATCTGCTTAAAGGGACTTTCCTTTTCCCCCTTTGTCATCATCTCCTAATCCAAACTTGCCCCACTTCATGCTAATTTTGTCGTCGAAGCGAGCCAAGTTTGCGAAATTTTCCGATCATTCACTCACCACAACGCAGATTCTGCCTTATTTAAATACATATTGGAACATCCGCCTGCTGCAGGAGGGCCTCTTTGCTCATGACAAATGGCAAAGTGATTTGACTCGATTGTTCCTCCATGGAAGACCTGCACTTGGACAGGAAGCCGCTTTTATCGGCCCAGATGCAGTCAACTTTCTCCACGCACCCTAGGCAATGTTTACCCGCGACACCCTGTATGCACAGTGACGCTCTGGCCCCCGGAGGCATCATCGGAGAAGTGGTTGATTTGTGCAGCTCTTGTTCACATCGTTGTCACATAATCTTTTTTTTCTTGCTGCTCCCCTCCCCTCCATCCCCAACATGTCCTTCCCCAGCTTCGCCGGGGTCGTAATGAATATTCGCCCTCAAAGATGATGGAACACCCAAAAAAAAAATAAAATGATGAGCCAAATTCGCCTTTTTCATCATCCCGAATTCCGTGATGAACATTTGATCGATTCTTTTTTGGCTGACGTCACTTTTTTGTCATGTGCAGACTTTCTTTTCGTTGAGTCCTCGTTGAAAACGCGTCCTCGTTCTTGACGTCGACTTCGGGCTCAAGCTCTCCTAGGTGGAAGGCATCAAGATTCGTGAGGGCCTCGTGCATTACGACAATGGACAGGGGCAAATATTTGAGCAGAGAGATGTATATGGAAAGGAAATCCTTGTTTTGATGCCCTTTCTCGCGGCAGGGGGTGGGAGTGAGATGTTACCCCCAACCCTCCTTCTCTCGTACGCGTCGTGCATAATCTGAGTACGTTGGTCGGTATCAGCGTCAGCTGAACAAGTGTTCTGATCCAGAAGAGTAATGAAGAATGAGTTTTGACAATGCTCATTCAAACCGTTCATTTGTTCGAAACAGTCTCAAATGCACTAACCAATATAGGGTGTTTTTCTTCACCTATACGAAAAATTAACTCAAAAATCGACGGTTTCTTTTACCAGAACTTTTGAGTCATCAAAAACGTCGCAGAAACTGATGACTGCGGCCATGAAATCAGGTCTGTCTCGCAGATCTCAAAGATTGTACAAATTTGAATAGAATTGTTGCCGTTGAATGCAATCTTGTATTTGCAATCTTGTCTTTTGTAGTAATCATCTTGAATGAGCGTGTGAAGTGTTGGAGGATTAATGTTCCTGCTGTCCTTGAACGCGTATTTCTGCTGAGCGAATATGCTTAAATGCATGCTGCAGTTGAATGCCAGCCTGTCTTATGTTCTAATCGTCCTGAATGAGTGTGTGAGGTGTCGAAGGAGTTATGTTCAATCTGTTTTTGAATCTGCTGAGCTTTTCCTTGCATGTTGTGCATTGCCAGACTCCCGAACAAGGGGTATTAATGGAACTGCAGCGATTAGCAGAAGTTTCTCATACCTAACGGTATAATTAAACTTTGCAAAAAAAAATCCAGTAATTTCTTACGTTGGTTTTGCGTATGGGTGGGTCTAAAAAAGCCCATCATTCTTTGAAGCTACAATGCTAAGTCTGGAGCTCTCCTCTTTGTCCTCCTGCAGAGCCTCCTCCACTGGAGACAATTGAAGTGCTGACGGTTGAGGGCGGTCGCGCCGAGCTGCCCTGCGACATCACGGCCCCCACGCAGGGCGACAGCGTCTACCTCGTGCTCTGGTACAAATCGAACTATGCAGGGACACCGATTTACAGGTGAGAAAGGAAGCCATAGGTTTGTTTCACTCTCCAGTTGCCAGACGGCAATTGAGAAAAGTCACTAAGTACTAGAGGGACGCACTCTTGAAGTCGCACAACTGCGCGGATTTTGATTACTGCTTTTTGCACGAATTTTCGAGCAGACAGTGTACTTGATCCACGCACGCTTCAGCGGGTCAGCGGTGGTCAAAGTTTTAACAAAGTCTCTTCTTTTTCTTTGCATCGACAGCTACGACTCCCGCGCCAGCGAGTCCGGCCTGGACGGCATCGGGCGGCCCGACCTCTGGTCCGAGCCAAACGCCTTTGGAGACCGCGCGCACTTTCGCGTCTCCACCGTGCCGGCCGTTCTCAGCGTTACGGGCGTGCGGAGGTTTGACGCGGGCAACTACATATGCAGGGTGGACTTCAGGCAGTCGCCCACCACCTACCAAAACGTCTCCCTCGACGTCATCGGTGAGTACGTGGATCATGTCTGAAAAGTTGTCTCCAAGGACCTCTAGGATGCAGGTCTTCCATTTATTTTCAATTGGCCTCATGCAGAGACCTACAAAAAGTGCTTTCAAATTCAAGTTGCCAAGTGTTGTACGACATCTACCTCAAGAAAGTCTGAATGCGTCCTCTTGGCAAGTGCTCTTTAATCTAATTTTCCGATTTTTTTCCGCAATAGTCTAGATTATTCATCTTAGCAAGGTATGAATGCACTTTCAACAGCAGCAGCGGAGTATCTAAATCAGTATTGGTCAATTCTACGAGAGTTACGAGCTGCTGTTATTGTTGTTGTTCTTGCTGCTGCTGCTGCTGCTGCTGCCGCTGTCGTCGTCAGAGCTGCTGACTTGCTACAAATCAATCGGGCACACAAGTTTAGAAATCTAACACAGCCAATTAAGGCACGAAGAAAGCTTTGGAGCTTCACACACCTGGTTTCTTAGTTGGCAAAACGTCCGAAAATTTATTCGTTTTAAAAGTTGTTCCGACAGATCCCGTCTGAAAAGCAGCAAAAGTCTTCTCCTCTCTCTGAGAAAAAGGCCCTCAAGGGGTTCTCCTGGGCCTGCGAAGGAGGGGGGGGGAATCGATAAATTGGTTCGCTCTTTTTTTAGCCTGCTTCTTGTGTAGCATTTTTCTCTTTGCTCGCGAATTTCCGCATTAAAACAGGCCATTTATGGAGGGCAAGATTGTCATTAAGGATTAGCACTTTCGTCACAGCTTGGGAGAAAATACTGAAGAGCAACTGCAGCTCCAGACATCCATCTGTGCTAGAAAGTTGGCTTAATCGCTACTTAGCACGAGCTGAAAGTTCAGTGGAATGCTGAGAAAGGTCGTTGGTTCATGTACTGGTAAATGAATTGAGTGAGAATGGACTGGGGAGTCATTTCTCACCATTCGCTCTCCTAAGAGGAGATCGCCAAATTATCCTTCCGGACGTGCATGACTGAATGCCTACTTATTAGCTGTGACGTGACTCAGTCAGTTTGACACTTTGCTACAGTGCACACCTAACTACAGAAGAGCAAAAAGATGGAACCAAGAGAAATTTCTTCATTCTGATGAAACAACCAGCTGTTTTTTCACGACAACCTTGTCATCGATGTACAAAGTTGTGTGTAAAATTTCAGTATGATGCCTCCAGAAACGGCAGTGTTATTCAGGAAAGTCAACTTTTGGCCACTGCAAAAAGATAGAGAACCACATAACAAAGTCTTTCAATTATGAATAGAAAAACCACCATTTTGATATTGGAATTTTTGACTTGTTTGATTCGCTATTCTTCTGAATTAGTTGAAATGTGCGATTTCGGCATTGAGTCCATAAGTTTTTCCAAGAGAGAATCCGCTACAGCTGTCCACCTGTCAAGAATGGCCCTCGACAAGTCTTGGACCCTGGCAAACTGTCCTCATAGACCTTATGAGCCAGCCATCTTCAGCTATTTTCAATAGGACTCAGATATGGACTTCATGCTGGTGGTCAGTCCAAAATGTCTACCGGTATTTTGTGATTTTGAAGTCACTTCTCGGTTGATTGGAGAGCGTGAATGCTTGCAATGTCTCGCTGGAAGGTCCAACCGATCCCAGGCCCTTCATCCACCGGGTTGGAAGTGTCCCACATCTGTCAGCATTCACTTTGGCCTGTACCACTTGATGGTCCATCTTTCCATTCCTTAAATTTGCTCCTCAGACTAAGAGAGATGCTCCATCTGATGCCCTCTTGCTGTATATTTCATCAGACAGGTTCTTGTCATGCATGCCAGTGAGACTGAAAACCGTCCAGTACATCAAGATTAAATTTCTTTTCACTGCTGTTAAGAATTTCTGCTCACTTGTCCTTGTTCTACGTCTGTGTGGCTCATGCAAAATCCAAGGAGGCCCTCTTGAGGGGCTCCAAGAGAGGAGGGCGGCACCTCCACTTTTTCCTGGTGAAGTCTGCGCGGTCTTAAGGAATCTGGCAATGGTTGTGGGGTCAAGTGTCAAGCCCTTGTTGGCAGTTGCCTTTGGCAAGGAGAGTCCAAGCTCACGTGCGACGACACTCTGAGGAACGCCTTTGGCCTGCTGGGGGACTCTTTCGTGCCATAGGTGTCCGGGTCCTTCAGTTGGGCCTCGACAACGTTGCGGCTCCGACTCAAGTCTGGCCAAACTGCTCGGCATGACAGCTCCTGCTGCTGCAACTCCGTCATCTGGCAAAGAGCGACAACTTGTCTGCTCTCCAAGTGATGATCGTGTTGGTGGTTATGAGTCTGAAGGCGTCAAGAGGGAAAACTATGCTCTCATCTCAGTTTTGCTGGTTGGCACACAGTCAGCTGAACGGCCAAGGTGGCCATGTGGTTCCATCTTTTGCCCGTGGGCAAAAATCAACTCTCCTTTATAGCTCAGCTGTTACTAGAGTTATTGTACTAAAATTTCATACACAAGTTTGCAGACCAATCTCAAAGTTATCATGAAAAGCCGGGGGGAAAATGCCAGGTTGTTTTATCAGAATCAAAAAGTTCCTATTGGTTCTATCTATTTGTAGGGGACTCGTTGGCCAGACTTGTTTCAATCACATGAAAGAAATTTGCAACTGAAGTTACGTACAATTGATCTGAAGAGGTATTTCGATTATTTGGCTTCAAAAAGAATTCAGTATTCCCGGGATAATTTGACTTGCAATTAATAAAGCAACCCCAATTTTTTGGAGAAAAGGGTACTAGAACTTTGCATTAGTGGTGGATTTGGGACAACTCTCTTCAAAACCATGCTTTTTTACCTTCTATCACCATAAATACAGCGGCTTTCTTTCATCGACTTTTCAAACCAACAATGTCTATTGCATGGGCATATAATGTATCTAATTGTTCCTTTGCATTAAGTACTATTTGCAATGAATGATTCCGAACTGGGCGTGAGTGTTGATGGCACCAAATCGGGTCTTTTTCCCCACCAACCCGAGCGCCAACGAACCCGATTTTGTGCGTCAGCACACAGAGTGGTTGCATCACTCAATCTAGGCGTTCCCTCAGTGAGTTGATAAAGCGACCTCCGGATTTGGTGACGCAACGACTCTATTCGGGTGTCGCTGTGAGACCGCGCACACACACCTATCGCAGTGTGTGCGGTGAAAAGCTGGACATTGATTCATTGTTTCTTCTCCACCCAGACGTGTCTTTTTTTTAAAAAAAAGCAGCCTCTTCTGTGGGTAAAATATCATGGCTTACGAGAAAGCAACGTGTCCATGCAACGCATAAGCTGACTCAAGTCTGCCCTCGACTTTCTGTACTACTGTGTACATGTGGGGGGAGGGGGGGGGAATGGAGATTTCCCTGGGATAAAAGAGGGCGAGAGAGAATAGGGGAGAAAAAGTTTTTGACACTTTTTTCCGGATCACGGTTCTTCTCAGCCCAAGTTTAGTTTCGCGATCGTGAAGGGGGAAAAAACTCTCGAATTTGGACTTAATCGGACAAATTTATAGCCCAGAGAGAGGAAGCAGCAGAATATTTCATGCTGCAGAATCCAACAAGATGGATGGGGACTTCTGGCTAAAGAAGACTGAGGAGACACAAGCAGCAGGAGCAGGAGATGGCAGCTAAGGAGACTCAGTCATAATTTAATTCTGTCGCAAAAAGATCTCTCTCATCTCGCAGCAAAACTACGTAGACATCAACGACATCGTCTGTACTACCTGCAAATAGCATTCGCCCCCTGAATATGAATGTGTGTGAATCCATGTTACTTCACAGTTCTTTTTTGAACATTCCACGCCTTTCAAAGAAGAAGGCACTTACAGCAGGGACCCACTCGACCAGACCAAGCAGGATGTGCAATATGAGTACCAGGAATGCTAGGAGGAAAGTGCAAATTTCTTGTGACAATGCACACACTTATAATCCGCCCCTGTGCGCATTAATGGGCAGCAGCAGCTTTCCATGAAATTGCCACAGTCCACGCTGCTTAGGTTTGGACATGGAGGCACTCTTGGGCAAGGTACATTGACACCCCCCCCTCCCGACGAGGCCGAGATCGACGTCCTATGTCCTGCAACTGCCAGAAGAACCTGGGATGTAGCGAAGCACTTTGACATGGCCAAAGTCACCATGGCCAAGGCTGGCTGAAGACGTGCCCAAAAGTTAGCATCTTCTAGCGCGATTGGAATGCGGGAAGTTACGTGGACATCCGTGTTGGCAGCTCAACTGCGCAGAGTACTTGAGTGCTCGCACTGACACGCACGCGTCTGTTCGTGACGTGGAAGTACTTTGAGTGGTTGTCTGGCCGAGGACTCAGCAGCTTTTTCAATTTGCTTAGCGCAGAGACTCAAATGAGCACAAAAGTGGGGTGTGAACACAGCGTGCACCCATTTTCCTGGGTGCATCCAGCATCAAAGCAGACAAGTCTCTGGTAAAAACTTTGGCCAAGAGTACATAAAGAAAAGGGCAGAAAGAGTGGAGGAAGGAAGGAGAGGGAAAAAAAGTTTCTCTGTCTGAGAAGAAAATACCCTTTTGATGATGCTTCCGCTGTCTGTCAAGATGTCGCCCATTTTCTGGGTGCTGCAGACGTTGTTTCTGCAGGGGTTAAAAAAGCCACTTTAGCGAGTCGATGGCGCGGCAAATTTGCCTCGTGGCCCATCTTGATCGCGTTGCACGCACTGACTTGGGCAGTGAAGGACGAGGGGTCGGATCAGAGTGGCTTCCACACTTAGAGGAAGGTGTGGATTCACTTCTGCCAGTACGAAAAAGTTGAACTTCCACTGGATTTTGAAAATGTCCAAATGTGTGTCCTTTTTTTCTATCCTTTGTGTAAAAAAAAAAAAAAAATCGAATTCGAGTGGATTTGCACGTGCAAAAAGAGGGGATTCTTTTTATTTTTTTTTTTGCAGGAAGTCACTGGGTACACATTATTGTCTACTCCTGCTGGACTTAAGAGCATAAAGCGGAGCAAAAAAAGTCTGCTACACGTAGAGAAAGAAAAGAGGCCACTATGAAGTCTTGTCGCATTGCAGTAGAACCAATTATGCAAAATATTGAAGTCCTGGTGGAGCCGCCGGCTGTGGACAATCTTTTTTTCACATACTCTCGTAAAACAGTGACCTTTTTCCTTCCTTCCAGTCCCACCAGAGAAGCCTATGATCATGGACGACGGCGACCGTCTGGTGAGCGACCAGGTCGACATCGGTCCCTTCAGGGAGGGGGACATGCTCCACCTGAACTGTCACGTCATGGGAGGTAAGAAGAGATCTTCTCTCTATCGAGACTCGACTGTTGGACGTCATAGGGTCCACGTACATGGCCAACAAGTTGTGTTGGTAGTTTAGTTTGTTTAATATATAACAAGATAGTCGTTTAATGTTGACATGACTCAAGCTTGGGGATCTATATTTTCTGCCAACGTCTCAACGAACCATGCCAAATTTTTCCTCCTCAAATGTGTTATTATTCCAAATGATGAATACAGTTAAGGCCAACACTCACGAGAGCTGTTTCAGCTAACTCAGCGAGTGTAAAGCTGCACGTTAGTGTTAAGCATGGAGACAGCATTACGTATTTTTGGTATTTTTACGTATTTACGTTAAGGGTTGGACGTCAAAGCCATTATGACGCCTCTCAGACGTTGATTCACCCCAGCAACCACAATGTTGCATGGAGCTCTGGTAAAACTCCTGTAAAAAGAATAATAGTAAAAGATGTGATGAATGGAGCGATGAGAGCGAGGGAAAGAACTTTTTTTTTTTGGATCATCAAACATGACAGTGAAGATAAAGCGATATCATTTTCCTGCAACAACAACAAAAAGCACCAATCCCCCCTCCCCCGCAAGCTTCAGAGGATGAAGATTTATTTATTTGGCATCACACGAAAAAGAAGCCCGAGAACGGGGGGAAATGGCAAGTGCTGTACTTTGCACCGACAAAATACATGTCAACAATCTATCTCTTCCAGCACCTAAAGTCTGTCTGCTTCATCTTGCAACTCTTCTGGGTTTTTTTTCCAGTGTCACTCAGCTGTTTTCCTGCCAAATAAGCTGGGTTTATGCTTAATTGAAAGCTTAATAAGTGGCAGCCTTGGCCGCAGTAGGTGCTGACCCTTGTGGTTTTTACCTAAGAGATGTGGTTAACTTTCACATGTCTCCGCCATCATTTAAGATGAGATTCCACAGATTGCGCATGAATGTATCAAAACCATAACAGACACATTGATGATGTTTCAGTAAAAAAATATCACAAATGTCTCCCTCCTCTATTGCACCCACTCTATGACTCCTTTGCAGCTTAAAATGGCCAGAGTTGCGCGATAATGATGACAGGGTCCATCAATGACTCACTTTGTCCACTCAGGCATATTTATTTCAAATGATTGAAACCTCATTGTTCAGAGGTGAAGCAGCATCAAGTCCAATGTCTGCATCCAGATGGACCAAGAATTCTCCTTTTTGGGCGG
>JAAUXU010046260.1_pt1 | contig 14007 bp, 14 predicted proteins | sample 7278151 | NCBI WGS metagenome assembly JAAUXU01 (sample SAMN14350113, study PRJNA611818) | marine sediment metagenome | isolation source: surface marine sediment (1.8m) | place: French Polynesia: Moorea | collected 2018-08 | reverse complement strand
GGGTTTTCAACGAGCCCTTTTAATTTGTAGTGGCACCAATGGAGCCCGTCCATACTCTCAACACAAGAACCAGATTCTTCGCCAGCAGGCTCTGTTAGCTCAAAACGGACTTCTTCAGGAGTCACTTATATGGACATACGTGATCCAGGTATGCTTCACAAGCAAGGTCGATATATCTTTGTTTAGGGTGTCCTCACACAGACAGACTTTACCTTTAGAGGTTACTGCTCGGTTGCATTTTGCTTTTTTGCGATCACGTAACATATCTGCAAGCCTGATTTCACTCAACTTTCAATAGATGACTTCTGCCTTGCGCCATATCCACTCCGCCGGCCTAGCTTGTCGCACCCTTGACCCGACCAAGATTTTAGTACTGACCAACAGTAGTGGTGCCAGTAGCAGCAGCAGCGGCGGCAACACCAGTAAGAGACTGTTGTTGAACTGCGGCGGCATCTTCGACTTGATTACGCACGATCCTTCCGCGGCTAACCCGATGGGGGCGATGGCGCACTTTCAGCAGGAGGATCTCATCGCTCTTGGCAAGATCGTTCTAGGTAAGCGTGTGTCGAAGGCTTATTCGATGTCTCGCTGCGATTGTTCGCCTTGATATCACACTGAAAGCATTTTTGTGAGAGTCCTTTTGAGACATAATCGTTGGATCCTTGAACTATGGATGTAATTGCGAAATGATCTTTTCAGCTCTTGCTTGTAACTCTTGTCTGGCGATCCAGCGAGAAAATCTCCAGACGTCGATGGAAATTGTGAGTTCTACGTACAGCAACGACCTGCGGAATCTCATCATGTACCTGCTAACGAACCCCGCCAGGGTTAAGAGCGTGAATGACCTGATGCCAATGATCGGTGAGCGTTGTAATATGCAGCATACCTTGAAGCAAATCCAGCAATATTTTTTGGTGCTCCAGGTGCCCGCTTTTATACTCAGTTGGACTCGGCCTACCGACAGAATGACTTCATACAGTCTGAGCTGGCCAAGGAGGTGGAGTCGACCAGACTTTTCAGGCTGCTGACAAAGCTGTGTACCGTGGTAGACCGTGCTGAGCTCAACGGGGACATGGGATGGGCAGAATATGGCGATAGATATATGCTCAAACTCTTCAGGGACTACGTATTTCACCAGGTAACAATTATGGACCTCCCCGGAGCGGAATCTCTCCCTGTTCAGTCTGGGTAGGGCCCAGCTTGGACGATGACCGCTTGAGCTACTGTACACTTTCCATCATCAATCCTCCGAAATGGACAGGGTGTCACAAAGTCCATCTCTTTTTCAGGTGATGGAGGATGGCCGTCCTTGGGTGGACATGGCTCACGTGATCTCTTGTTTAAACCGTCTTGATGCCGGCGTCCCCGACCGCGTCTGTCTCATGTCCAGGGACGAGCAGAATGTCCTCGTGGTCAGCTACGCTGAGCTCAAGCACTGCCTTGTCCAATCATTCGGGGAGTGCGTGCATACGGGCAAGCAAGGTTCAAATCCGCAGTCCGCGACGTACTAAGGAGAAAATGGATTTGAGCCTGTGAAGAAGTCTTCTTGAATTTCTGAAATGTCACGCCAAAGGACCAGGAATTCCAGAAGCAGCGAGCCAATCAGGACTTGAAGAAATTAAAAAGCTCTCTGCGCAGGGTATACTGTAGTTTTAAAGTACTCGTACTTACATTCCCCATGACTGGTATTCATGCCAGGTGTCCCCGATTGTGTAATCACCTGTTGTTGTTGTTGCCTTGTCTTTCTTGCTGAAAAGACAGAAGAGAAAATGGCATTTTGGTATGTTGGCCGACCTTCTTTCCTTCCTCCCTGGCAGACATCATACTCAGAAAGTTAGGGTGAAGACCATACTTCATACCAATGAATTAACGAACTGACTTGGAATTAATTCGACTACGTTCAGTACTTTGTGTTATAACTTAACGTTGTGCATCACCATAATTGGAAAAATTAGCGTGTTGGAAGATCAAGAATATGTTTTCATGTCCAATACCTCGACCATTTCCGCTATTGTTCCCCAAAATTGTGCCCGAAAATGTGGCTTTTACGACGCAGAAAGTTTGAACAGCTCCCGTTCTTTCGCCACTTGCGAATACTCTTTAGTAACGATGATTAGAATCTAAGGACTGCTTTAATGTTTTGCACAGGAATTGTATTACCTGAGAAAAGTATTTTTTTGCCGTGCGTTAGTGTGTTCTTATGGAGAAGATTTAGTGAGCATAACTTGTGCAGTAGCTGATGCGAGCGACTGTTTAATGACAGTCATGTCATTATTAGCCGGTGGAGACGCTCGACACGATGTCATGATAAAAAAAAACGGAAAAAGAACAACTACAACGAAAAAGATACATGAAGGAAGGGGAGGAAAGATCGTATAAAAATGTTAAAACTTGTCTGTAAAATCGCCGAGAAAAAAAATAATAAAAGACAACAAAATTCAATTGCTTTCTTCCTTTAACGCTACGAGAGTGAGATTTGTCCATCAGTAGAAGTCAAGTCAATTGTAATGACGCAATGAGCTCCAACAACTGGTTATATTTAAGCGAGGGGCCATTTTTTTGCGCAGAACTTATGTTCTTCCTTGCTTCTGCGAATTCGCTACTGCTAACACCTGAGAGGAGAAGAGAAACGTAGAAGTGAGACGAAGCAGGTCCGTGGGCCTGGCCTGCCTGGGCCTGGCGAAACAGCATCGTGTAGCAGCTGCGTGGAGGGTGGAGGGAACTCCGTAAAAATCGCAGTTTTGTTCAAAAAATATCGCGATCTCTTATTTACGTTGCAGATAAGGACGTGTCTTGGCCGCGACAAGCATGTGAGTGGGTGATAGAGCGACTTAGTAGGTCAGTCTAGTAGTTGTAACACAATTTTAATCTCTTGTATGAAGGTTTATTGCGGGTAGAGTGGGCGAGTGAGCAAAATGCATGGTGCGAGCTTGTGTCTCTTCTGTTGCGTCAAGTACACATTTTGGCTTTTGTTCTGAAACAAATGCATATTTTAGCAGGTCTTGAGGAAAAGTGTGAAAATATGTGGCGAAAAGTCGAAAAATCTGAAAATCATAGAAGAGAAAAGACAAGTAGCAAACCTAGTTCTCACCATTCCTTAGTCTTATTTTAGGGATGAGTCAAACCTGGATTTTCAGAGCTTGAAGTCAGGCTTGGGTGCCAGCCAGCATCAAAAAATCTGTACAGTGCGCAAGAAAAAATGTCAGACACTCAAACTTTGCTCAGAACTTTGACTAGGATGCTTTAAATTTCATGAAATATCATGCATCTGCAATCATCACACAAGCCAGTTGAATTTGGACCAACCTGAACTCATTCATTGTCCTTTTGCAACAAATGCCCCTCAATCAACTGCAACAAAAAAGGTCAGCCACGCATCATAACCATGAGTTGTTGAGACCACCTGAGGACATCAGGAAGTTGAAATCAAAATTTCACGCATTTATGCTCCAGAATCACCCACTTTCTCCACACAAGGTTAAGAAGACAGGCTGAAAAAATAGCTACCAATATTTTTTCCTTTTTATTAAATGCCAAGACATATATTTGGCCTTCTTTTAAAGTTAGGGGATGGAAAAAGAATAAAATTCAAGGAAAGAAGTAATGGTGTATGCTAACAGCTTTGCCCGCTCCAATTTTGACACAAGGCTTTTTCTGTGTCCCTTATGTACTGTGCAACTGCTCTCACAAACCATTTCCTCCCCCAATGTGGTCACCTTAGAGAAACCTCTAATCACTGCTACATTTGATTCAGGTGATACAATTTCATGCCAAAGAAGACCAAACACATCTTAAAATTTAATAAAAGATTAAAATATTATCGTTATACAGTCCTAAAATATATTAAGTGACCTTAAGACTTATGTCAGGTCAGATCTGATTACGTTGGTTCAATTTTCATTCTAATTAAAAGATTAGGTTAGGCCTGGCAGATTTATTTTGCTCTTAACTTAACGGTTTGGTCATTCGACTTGTCCAATATTTTAGTTAAGCTTGCTGTGCACAATCCTTTGTCAACGTCTTCTGCACCTTTGCACCCTTGTCAATACATAGAGCTGAAGCGCCAGTAGCGTTTTATTCACCAAACTGGACTTTTTTATTTACCGTTTTTCATCCCTTTTTTTGCTGTATCAAGCAGTTTTGAAGAAAGGTTTTGTACCGAAAATGACATTGCTTGTCCCAGGTCCTCAGGCAACTTCCTGGCTCTAGCTTGAAATATGATCCACAACACATGTTCATAACGCAAACTTGAGTGGCTAAAGCAATCAGACACAAGAAGGTACTCCAACGTAGATCATTTGATGGCAGGAAATAGGGTGCAGTGTACCGTAGCAATGAATTGAGTGCTTCTGGCACCAAATTTAGCAGACCTGACTCTGTGTTTGAGACAGTACTCTCAGCATCCAAATGATTACTTTTGGCACTAAGTATTGTCTGTCTTAACAGGTAAATGTGCCAGGCAAACAACGGAAGAAGTGAGCACGCTAACCCAACCCCTAGTGTTAGTGCCAATCTGGTGTCAGCAGTCCTCAATTTGGTGCTATATTGACACTGTGCCCCACAAAATGTGCAGCCTAAAGCCTACAGAAACCACTACGATAAAACGCGCGTCTCCTACAATGACGTGGTGGAGGACGTGGCTGGATGGTGCTTTTTGTTCATCTGACACCATGATGGAGGACAATGATTGAACGTCCTCAGCAATGAATGAATAGGTGGCTCTGATGAAGGTAATTTTTCAGGTTTTCTGCGACTTAATCTCAGCTGTTGAGGCCAGTCTTCCATTTATCGACAGCATTGGCCTCTTGTTCATCAAGTTCGAGAAGATTTCAAGCAAGAATTATTTGTCGAGGAAGTTTAAGGTATTCTGGCGAAGGATTCTGCCTCCAGGGGGATGCACACCACGTCAAGTGTGTTGTCAAGAATAAGCTGAACGTCCACGGAGACAAGTCCAACCGTGATTGCCAAATTTGCAAGTGTCCCAACGATGCCAGTGGCTGCTGAAAGTCTCTTGTCAGCGCTCAACGAGCATTCATTCGTCCATGAAAAGATAGGGATAGACACAGACGCGCATCAAATCCAGTTAGAAGCACTTTGCACGAGTTGGCCCATTTTTTGGTCATGTCTTGTGTGGTTGCCCATCCAAAAGTGCGACTCCAACTGACTGAGGACGCCCGGGGCACCACCAACACTGACAGGGCTGACATGTCTCCGTTGCTGTCGTAAAAGAAAGCTGACGTTATGAAATAATCATGTAATGAAGGGACTGAGCAGTGCACACCGAACAACAACAGGTTTATCTACTGCAACGTACGTGGTTTCTTTGTCGGCTGCTCAGCGCTCTCTTCTCTACGGACCCGCTGCTGCTCTTGCTCCTCCTGCTGCCGTTGCTGCCTGCGCCTGAGCTTCTTCTCTGGCTCTTAGTCCTGGTGTGGCCAGGCAGTTGCTAAGGCTGGGCAGAACGTGCTAGGCGTGGACCTCGAGTTGGCGCGACTCGAGCTTTGCAGCCGTCAGCGAGACTCAAACATACGCGGTGCCAACGTCCAGTTGGGCTCCATCTTTCTGTCCGCGAGTTACTTTGAGGCCTCTCTGTGCGCTTGTTTCCCCAAGGTGGTGCTGAAGAATGACGCCTCAGAGTCGAGCCCCAGGTTGGGCCCAGGCGCAGCATCCCTAGTTGCAGAAGTCGACGAACGCCAGACGTCAAAAGGAGGAGAGGAGGAGGCGAGGAAAGAAGTGTCGAACAAAATTTTAAGTCTGACCCGGATTTCTTAGGCCCCCTGGGCCCCCGAGAAACCACCACCATGTCTTCTCCGTCGGCGGGCAAGCGCCGCATGGACACAGACGTGATCAAGCTGATCGAGAGCAAGCACGAGGTCACCATCCTCGGCGGACTCGACGAGTTCGTCGTCAAGTTCTTCGGGCCCAAGGGGACTCCCTACGAAGGAGGCACCTGGAAGGTGCGGGTTCACCTGCCCGAGCAGTACCCATTCAAGAGCCCCAGCATCGGATTCATGAACAAAGTAAGAACGGGGACGTGTAAAAATTGCACTCTTTGTTCCTTCCTCCTCTGCTGTGCGTGCGTGCGTGCGTGGCTGCGTTCGTGCGTGCGCGCGCGCGCCTGCCTGCTACGAGTGACGGACTTTTTTCATCCTCCTCTCCTCGACAGCAATAATAGCCGCGGTCGTGGCGGGTCCACGAAGCTGCCGCCGGCAGTTTAAATGGCCGGATACACTGGGGTGGAGTAGACAGTGGGGGGGGGGCGACGTAGAGTAGCGTAGAGGAGAATGAGAGAAAGAAGCTGCTGCTGCAGCCACCACTGCTACAGCACCAGCACCAGCGACGCCATCGTCCAGGGCCAGATATGGATTGGGCTAGGCGACAGCTTCAAGGCCTCGGGGGGGGGGAGGAGGAGGAGGAGGGAGAGGCGAAGGTTGCGGAGGCCGCTGAGGCCTCTCTAAGGAGGGGATGACAGCGCGATGCCAGATCATTTCGTTTTTTCCGTCATCACTTTCTTCTCTCCTATCTTTGACATACGCATTCACGTGATGATGCAGCTCATGTAGGAATGTCATTGCCACTGTTTCAGGTTTATCACCCCAACATCGATGAAGTGTCCGGCACTGTGTGCCTCGACGTCATCAACCAAGCGTGGACGGCACTGTATGACCTGTCCAACATCTTCGAGAGCTTCCTGCCGCAGCTTCTCACGTACCCGAATCCCACAGATCCGCTCAATGGCGACGCAGCGGCGATGTATCTTCACAGGTGAGAGTCAGGGAGGAGCACAACATGCTCGATGTTGCTCACGCAGTTGCATCTGTACTTCAGACCTGAGGAGTACAAGAAAAAGGTGTCTGAGTACGTGAAAAAGTACGCTTCCGAGGAGGCCCTCAAGGAGATGGAGGCCTCCGCAGTCAGCTCCTCGAGCGAGAGCAGCATGAGCGACTTTTCAGAAGATGAAGCACAGGTGAGACAACAAATCTGCATGCATGGGACAGCATCTTTACAAGTCTTATTCACTCTTCCAGGATATGGAGTTGTAACAAAACCCCTGCCGTCACTAGCCCTGCAATATCTTCCCAACTCTCGTCGAGATTTTGTGTGAAAAGAATATCTGCAGATATATAGTGTAAAAACCAGGGCTGGCGTGACAGTCAGGGCAGGGGTTCTCCATCTAGGGACTGACTTTTCTATAAGGACGCTTACGATGCGGGTGGCGGCGAAATCAAAACATTATTGCCACCCCTCCTTTAAGTGCCATGGAAGATGTGAGAAGCAAAGAAGTCCTTTTTTTTGCCTCCGCTGATATACGTGCGTGTGTTCTGATGGTGTAGCTATGGAATTTCTGAGTAATCACTGCTTTTTGTGTGTTTTTTCGCTGACCTCCTCCAAACTCGACTGATAGATGCCACCCTGACGAGAGCTACGACGAGTTGATGCTACACACGTGGCTCTGTCACTTGGACCAGGCTTCTTTGGCTGCTGCAATAGTAACTTTGCAGACCGACGTATCTCTTTGGCCCCTTAGCAAGTGTTGAGACGAATGGCTTGTAGCTGCAGAAAGGGGACGTCAACACTATATTGTAGTTACGACGTATGTCTTATATAATAGATACAGGCGCGTTCACACCACATTTCGTTGATTAGATGCCCATGCTGAGGTAGTGGTCCCCAGGATGGGGGAGCACTATTCAAATACTGGCCTCTCAACTCATAGTTCAAGCAGCGGCCTGTACTTAAGTGACCCCCACCCGCCGCCGTAACTGTAGCAAGACCTAGACCATGCTTTTGTTATCAGCAGTACTTGGTGAATGGTCAAAAACTAGGCATTACACGACGAACAACGTGTCAAATCTTCTGCCATCTTCATTCTCAACAGTTTTCTTCCAGCCGGCTAAAAAAAATGCGTCAACTCGTGGTCCCTGTTGATCAGTTGACCCTTGCATCAGTAGTGACTCTTCTCCTCCCCCCGCAACTTGGCGTCAAACAATACCCCAGGGCTCCTAATCGAGGAAATACAATATCTCTTGTATAAACTGTGGTTTCTGCTTAAGCGCTCGCCTGCAGGACTGCAAAAGAAAGTTATGATAGCTAGGTTTTTTTTTATTAAGAAAAGTGGTCCAAAGTCAATTTGTCTCACTGTAGACAGTGCAAAGTTTCAAGACTGTCCTTTCTCTGCCCCGTAAGTGTCCGGAGGTGGCATTGCTAGCAATTTCGAGACTCGCCCTTTGTCCAAAATTCAGGCACTTTGTCCTGGTTTTGATGCAAGACTCCAGACTTCTTGTCCGTCGACCAATAGGTTCAGCAGCTGGTTGTGCCCAGAAGTGGGGAGAATTTTCGCTCAATTTGCCTTTGTTGAATGTTTGACTTTGTTTTTGGCTTCTGGTCAACACAGAAGTGTGCAATTTAGCAGGGAAATTTACTGCGCAAAAATTCTGGACCCTGGGAGAACGTGCAATTACGCAGAGTGTTTGATTGAGTGGAGACCACAGTATCTTGAGATTGGTTGATATGTATCTTTCTAACCTACTTCACTTCCCCCTAATTGACTCTAATCCCCTTGGTGTGGTAATGTCTCAAAAATCATGGGTGGGGTTAAGTGGTGCAGCTGTTGCAAGAAGAATCCTCTGCCTGCATCTCAATCGCCCAGCAACGGTTTCTGTCCACTTAGTTTTACTTCACTGCACTGAACTAGAACATGTTGCCGTCAAAGTTTAGTCAAGTGCAGTAGAGGGAAGCCAGTTGAAGTCGTCTCCCTCCAATGGCACCTTTGCTTAATTCTGTCGGACTTGAATGTTAGTCTCAACATGCCAAGTGGGTCTGGTCAAGTGAAGTGGGATGAAAGTGCAGAAACATATTGACTATAAGTGTTTTCGTGTTCCATTCAAAAGTTTTCAGTGAAAAATTATCAATAAGAGGGAGGAGAATATTTATGGGAAGGTTTTTCTATATTAGATCCTTTGCTTGTCCGTGTAGCCTGTGCTTAGGATTCACGTTAAGATGGTCTCGCTTTGGATATTTCAGTCAGATTGTTTGGTAAAACTTCCCCTTTTCTCTCCTCTGGAAGAGCCACAACCGTTCGTCATAGTATATAAAAACACGTACCCACAGAAAGATCGAATAACTGCACTAAAAAGCCAATAAACTTGAAAAACATACGGATCCATTAGTCTCGTCCTTTGGTCAAAAATTATACAAACGAGTTGTCGAGATGCATTGGAGTACACTGCACAGTTAATATAACATAGAAGTTCTCGCCATACGTTATCCATGAAAGACATCAATTTATGTAGCATGTAGATTCTCGTAGTACTCCAGTGACTTGCGCAGATTCTCGAGCACCAGGGATTCGATTTCAGGAAACAACTGCAAAAGTCGAATTCTGTAACTTCACCAAAGAAAGTTCTCACTTGGACACACCTTCTTTAGCGATTCGAACATGGGGATGAGGACGGATTTGATGAAGCTGATTTGTGAGGTCGTCTTGGTCACCTTTTCACGGTCCATGAAGGGCTGGAAGGGCAGACCGGCCAGCTTCTCCTTATCGCTCTGAGGTTGTAAAGAAAACAAGAACATGAACACTCGTTGAAAGCACATCGTGCTGAAGAGGAGCTGCACCTGTTCAAAGTATTCGCGGAGGAGTCTGTCCGCCCAGGCCTCTGACTCCTTGAGCGGCCTGCACTCGTTGGAGACGTCGCACGCCTTCACTAGAATGATCTTCAGGGCTTCTAAGCTGTCATGGGAGGAGAAGTCGAAGCCTGGGACCAATTTCGCCTCGAACGCTTGCACGAGGGAATCGTGACGCGACATATCTGTCGCTAGGATTAGGGAGGAGATCTCCTAAAAACAGGTCACATACATGAGTAAGCAGAACAACTGGCTCCAGCAGACTGTACCAGGGACATTTACAGTGCGACGCCAGGAACTTTGTATATCGAGCGATTAGGTCGAGATATATACAATCAGACACGAAAGCATTCGGGCCACCTCGAGATTTGCTCCTTTTCACCGTGCATGAATCAGCTGCGCACTTTCAGGAAAAGTCGTAATAATAATAATGTGCAGTCTTTGTAATGCTCAATCATAGCGTCCACTTATGGATAATAGCCTGGCATAAGCTGTACAAACAAAAAACAAAAAAGGGCTTGTGATGATTCCAGCCAAGAACGGGTGATACTTCTCTATAGTGCAGTACATCACCAGGCTCTGTCGTATTGCTGACGTCATCCCCGTGCACGGAGTGCACGGTGCTGTGTGCGGACAAACTTTTAGCAATGACTAAACTGAAATGCAAAAAATGTAACTTTTTTAATCCTGGAGCTGCGCATATCATTTTTACACCGTTGGAGAGCTTGAGGCGTTGTAATAGTTGAAGCTTATTACTTACTTAACTTTGGGCCAAAAATGCGTACGTAGGCGGCGCCAGCGATTTTGTGTAGGTAATGCCTATGTAGTAGGTCTTCTCAACTCCTGGTGTATCAAAAGGTAACTTTCTTAATTTGTCAGCAGCGCAGATCTTTTTTTACACCATCAGAAAGCTTCAGGCCTCATAGTTTTAGTTCTTTACTTCACTTTGGGGCAATATTCCATATTAAAGGCTTGTTCGAGAGTTATTTTGTCTGCTGCAGTTGGGTTTTGCAACCCTTGGTGAGACAAAAATAACTTCCTCCATAACGCATTTACGCAGGCCCATTTTAGTTAATTTCTTTACTTTGGGTCGAAATTGCGCATTTTAGGGTGCACTTACGATTTCAACACAATATTCTACATACTTTCAAGGAACTACGAATACTTTCGAGTCTGACTGTGCACATTTTCTCTATCGCATGGTATTTTGGGTATTTTCTGCATCTTTTTGCCCCCCCCCCCTCAGGGAGAGGTGAATTATTGCATCCTGGCAGTTCATTCATTGGAACAGACTCTGGAGGTGGAATGCTCAATATGGGTCCTGTGAAGACTTTAAGGTTTGAAAGTCTTTGAATTTGCCTGGACCTGTCACACAGGACACGACGCTCTTCCTCTACGGTGCAGAAGATTATTGGGGCACGTACTGCTTGTGTGCATCCGAGGTCATCGGATGACGTCACTTCTTGTGGGCTCTCTAGCAATGGGGAAGAAAATATCCTAGACATGAAGATCTCATGTGCTTGTAGGCTTTCTGACGCCATCAAAACTGCATGGTTCTTTTTCCCTCTTAGTCACTCACAGGCCAATGGTGCCTGACGTCGACTCTGAGAGTGAGAAAAGCCAGTAATTAGTTCGAGAGCTGCAAGATGTGAAAGTCTGAGCAGGACTCTAGTCCCCTCCTCCGCTGCATGGTGTGTGTATGTGTGTGTGATGAAAGAAGCGTCTCCACACTAACTCACACTTCTTATGAGCTCATTCTCCTCTTTGCTAAATGCGTGGAATATGTTGGTGTTCTGGTCCGTCAAGATCCTGATGGACTGATCCCTGTGGTGCTTCTCCAGCGGAGAGTCACCGCCATACCGCTGACAGAGCTCAGTCCGCGCGTTCACCTGATACCTGTAAAATTTAGTGAGGCTTAATAAACAAACTAAAAGAAGAGAACAGACTGTACACAGTACTGTGCATGTCGCTCGACTGCGCTGTACTGTTCTGTATGTCTTCGTTTGCAGTGCTGCCGAGTGCAAATTGCTACTGAATGCCAAATTTTGTGAAGTTCACACGCACTCCTGAATGAATTCTGTGTTCCCGTGTGGCACAGATTAATAAATGGCCGTCTATCGGGCAGAGACAGAGCTATGGACGCAAGCGCATCCTTCAGTGTCAACTTACATCACAGCAAATGAGTACACTGAATCCGCAGAAATGTTACTGCGAAGAGCGTTGCTAGTTCGCGAACTGCACAATGCTGGACCGACGGAAGATGTTTCCCAAGACTATGCTATTTTTGGTATACCTGAGCATTTCCTGTGTCAATCCTTCCTCCTGCGTAAAGTCTGTCAGAAAAGTTTTAAAAGCCGCAGTGACGTCAGGCACGTCATACTGTTAATGGACTTGTGGGAGAAGTCGTCCTTTGCTCCTAGGTGCGGGGTGCAGCATTGCTCTCGTATTTACTGTGTATATATACCTATAAATCAAGACACTCTACAAGACATACAGTGGGTCTCCAGCGCTACTACGTCAGTGCAGTGCATGTACGTACGTCCATGCGTATGTAGTGAGAGACAAGTTTAACGTAACTCGTGCACGTACGTACGCACACGCAGGCTGCGAAAATTGTCTCGCCGAGTGCGGCGCACCTTTGAGAGGAGTTTCCATACACTCTGCGCACGTACGTATATACGTACGTACACGGAACTGTACTTGTGTGTGTGGCCTCCCAAGTAAGGATGTGAATAGTTAAATTGATCGGAGCGCTGTGGCAACTTACGAGTTGCTGAGGCCCGGGTGGTCGAGGTCGTGGCAGATGCACGCGGTGATGAGGACAGCGACGTTTCTGGGCGAGAAGCACCGTTCGTGGAGCCTGAGGCCGGTCACAAGGACGAACATCATCTGGGTGACGCAGAAGCAGTGACGGAAGTTGTGGAACGGATTATCGCGGTAAGTCTGTTCTACTCGCGTCTGTAATAAAGGAGCGAAGAAACCAATTTTATGAGTATTGCTTCTCACACTGCAGCGTTAAGTTATGTGCTCACGAGAAATCTTTGCAGAGTATTTCTGTTGATGTTGAGGGCGGAAATGAGGCCCAGGTCCTCGTATATCTCCTTGAGGAGCAGGATGAGCTAAGAATAAAAAGCTTTCACCTGAATGTCAAGAATGTTCCTTAATATAAACGTCGCATTCTCCTCAAGAACATCACACTTACTGTACGTACGAAGATGCTACGGACGTACAGTGTGAGGTGCACAAGACACTGCACGTACTGCACGCACTGTACTGACCTCCTCGTGATTCCACTTCCAGACCTCAAAGTTCGGCGTCCTCATCTTCTGCTTCGTAGCTAAGGACACCTTCCGTTCTCTTGAGTGCTTCTTTTGCATCGTTGTCAGTCTCCAGTCTGGCGATTCCCTACAATAATTGATTGGCATTGAGTCGGAGTAGCTCATTCAATCACTCAGTCTCTCGCTCGCTCACTCACTCACTCACTTGCAACTCACAGTGGCTCCGGCGGCCAACTTGTCCACTAGCAAGCATGAACAGTACGGCTGAATCTTGCGTACCCTAATCTGACTGTCTTAATTCATGCGTGTATGCAATGACGCGAATGACATTAAAGTGTCAACATGTGATTGCACGACCACACACACTTTCCTCAAACAAATATTGATTGATGTGCGCGTGTGCTCGATAATAACGTTCGCGGCAAAAGATAAGAGAGATACCACAACACGCTGAAAAGCTAGGATTACTTGATATAATGTGACGTACGTGAAAGCCTCGCCAGGTTTCTGGACACCGGGCAGCATTTCAGAGAAACATTGAGCTGTGATTGTAACACGTGTATAAACGTGGTCTTCTTCCAGACCAGGTGTGTGGGTAAGTGCGTGCGTGTGTGTGTGTGTATGGGTGTCTACGAGTGTGTCAGAGAGAGAGAAAGAGAGAGTGAGTGTTTGATCAATGTCCGTGCTATTTGCTCGCCTGCTCCGTGTGACACTTTAGACCACAGCTCAGTGTATGGGTGTGTGCGTGTGCGCGTGTGCGCGCACGCGCGTGTGCGTGTGTGTCCTTTTCAGCCTTGCTGCTGCTTCTTCTCCGGGTACACGCGGTGTCAGATGATACAGAAGAAGTGCGTGAATGCACGTCAACCGCACACTACTCGAGGCACAAGCTGACTGCTTGTGCATAAGCTTGCTGCTCCTAAAGAAGAAAACGTAGGTGTGTGTGTATGTGTGTGTGTGTGTGTGTGCGCGCGCGCGCGTGACGACGACGACGGTAAAGCCCATGGGTGTTGTTTGGCTGGTGCTCAAGGTACCAGCAGCACGCAAGTTTACCATTTTGGACTCACTGTCAAAGTGTATTGAGCATGCTTCAGCACCACTGCAG
>JAAUXU010096135.1_pt1 | contig 14016 bp, 12 predicted proteins | sample 7278151 | NCBI WGS metagenome assembly JAAUXU01 (sample SAMN14350113, study PRJNA611818) | marine sediment metagenome | isolation source: surface marine sediment (1.8m) | place: French Polynesia: Moorea | collected 2018-08 | reverse complement strand
CCCCCCCCCCCCCCCCCCCCCCCCCCCCCCCCCCCCCCCCCCCCCCCCCCCCCCCCCCCCCCCCCCCCCCCCCCCCCCCCCCCCCCCCCCCCCCCCCCCCCCCCCCACCTTTAGGGAATATTAACATCAGCTGTGGTTTTCCCACTATATCTAAGGACCTGCAGGTACACAGACTAGGGAGTCGTAACACGTATCACAGAAAAAATAATCGTTTCTTCAAAGCAAAATATTTTTTGGTCATTTTGTGGGCTTTGTTATACACCTCTAGAAAGAGGACACAGATAAAGCTTTCTAGCTTCGATGCCTTCTTAAGTTTAAAAATTTGCACATTTTCAAGTTTCTCGTGGAATGATGACGAATATGACCTGGGATGGGTTTCTTTTTTCGAGGATCATCCAGGTGGCCACGAGTGAAAAAGAAAATAACCCTAGAAATGTATGCATCGTGACTAAGTCGTCCATCATTTTGCTCGCATCATTCTACTTGTAAATGCTAGAGTTTTCATGGGTTGATGGGAAGCCACGTTCGAATAACAGGATGTGTGAGAGGCTCCAACTACAAGCGTGAACTTTCCTGAGTATTTCTTTCCCTTACATATGAAACATATGCTGGTAGGAATTTACGTCTATGTCGTTTAGGTCGACCAAGTCTATTTGGTGTCGAACGGCGTCTTCACAAAGTAGGTGGTGATCATGCCCTTGCCCTTGACGAAGATGGGCCCTCGACACTGGCACTCGTAGCCCGTCGTCATCAGGATCTGAGCCGTCTCCTCCGTCACCTACGGCAGCGAGGAGAGCAACGTGTACAGCGATGTTGACGACAATTAAGCAGGTAATGGTGTTACAAATCGGAGGGTTTCTCCATTGCACGCCCATAATCCCTGGGGATTAATTTTGACCTTGAAGGGAGGGAGAGGAAAAGTACCGGGTGGCCTGAAAATCCATGTAGTGGCATTATCATTTTAAAGTAGGTAGGTACCTGTTTTCCCTAAAACGTTGACACTCCCATTGGTGGAAAACAACACTACCAGTACACAAACAAGATTTTCCTGAGGAGATCAGGGAAATACGGTGATCACATGAATCGAAGCAGGAGAAAGCTTGTTGCCGTCGCAAGTAGGCTCCAGATCCGAATCCGGGCACAGTTCACTCCACCATGAGCTCGACGATGGGACTGGAGGCTTCACTAAGTCACTAAGCGGCCTCTAAAAAGAGGGCCTCTAAAAAAGAGGGCCTCTAAAAAAGAGGGCCTCTAAAAAAGAGGGCCTCGAAAGAGACACCTCTGTGATTCTGGTGTTCAGCAACACATGAGCAAGTATCTGAACTGATTGAACTTCAGATACATGGCTGAGTCCCCTCAAGCTGCATACCCTGCCCTTAAGCATACGGGACCATCGGCAAAAATACATATTCTTATCCCCATGGTTCCCTATATGATGAACTCCACAAGTGGCAAAGACAAACTGCTTGTGGATCGAAAGTGGAGCCTTCGCGACGCATCCACAACAATCCACCTCGAGAGACCACAGCGGTCAAGGCTTTGTTGGGCCAAGGAAATTTGGCCACCAAATTCGCCCAACCAGAACTCCCTTGACGACGGCGTCGGGATGTGTCTGGATCCCCATCAGTAGCTGGGCCTGTGCTGTCCTTCACAGCAGTCTGGACTCTCTGAGGGCTATTTTTGACATTTCCATTAACTTACAGTCCATCAGTCATTGTTGCCTCATGTGAAGTTTGGAGACGTGCTGATTCCCAATCTGCAAAGATCTGACCGATCCGAGAATGAGGAGCAACGATACAGCCCATTTAAGCACCATTACGACTTCACAGTAATACGATATGTGAATTTTTTCGCGCACCCGGTGCATGTTCAGTATATAAGTGCAGTACATAGAGCGTGAGCACTGTAGCGCTGCAGCATCTTATGTTTGTCTTCAGTAAGGTGTACGTAACGACCCCGGTGTGCAATAACACTGTTTTCCGTTGATGTCAAGGGCACCGTAGCTTTCCTTCTCAGCTGAACTTCAGGCCTTTTCTCTTTTAAATCTATTACGGATGACTATTCCTACTAAGGTAAGCCGAAGGATCACCATAGCTTTTTTTCTTTCCTCTGCTACAGCTGTTAGCAGACTCAGCGGGCCTTGGGTTATGACAGGATATAATATTTTGTAGTCTGTAAGCGATCTCTAAGGGGTCATTTCTTCTACAAAGTTGGCCTCATGTGTGTTCTTGTACCTAACTTGTGTTAGTGTTGTGCAAGTCGTCTTATCGGGGGGATACTCCTTCCTCCAAGAAAGTCATACATCCTGATCTTTAAGTATGTGCTCTGGTCTCCTCCCCTGTCATACGCTCTCAGGATTACTTCATTTCCAGCAGGAGGGGGAACTTGCCATTAGAAAGTTTTCTGATGATAGCGGTCTCGTCATGGTTGCTGATACGTTCCTTTACAGTATGCCATCATTGGATGAAGCACCTGACAACAGAATTGTTACGCAGATTCCTTGTAAACGGCTGTTACAGCTGAAAAAAAACAACACTAAACGATGACGAAGTCCACGAGATCAGAGATACCATACACCTCCATACGCTTCGCATCGGCCACGTGGCTCTCGTAGATGAAGCTCTCGTGGATGCTGTCGACGCAATTCGTGCGGTTCGCCCTCAAAGTTGCTGCTACAGTCGCCCTCGAAGTCCTCTCCACCCGCTACCCCAGTGCTTTGTGTTATCCATGCACTTCATATCATCCATACCATTTTCACACCGACCCATTTGAGTTTTACTATTGTAAATGGTTGATCCACCTCAGCTAAATTGTCTTTGTTGTAATTCAGGTTTGAGATACTTCTCGGTCAAAGGATGGCAAATCTCACTCCCCTCTCCTCCCCAGCTTGTTGCAACTGATCAATACTGATACTGCACACCAACTGTCATTGGCGTAGCTATCTATGACTTATGTAGTAAATGCAACATTGGACCTTGATTTTGGCATCAAAGACCTCAAAATGCTCATCTGAGCCCCAGATCCTCCGAGCAAAGCCCACACACTTCACGCTATCTATGTGCTTCGTGCTCGCCATGTGCTTCATGTAGGGATGGAGGGGGCTGTAGCCAGGGCCCGCGAGCCCACAAGCCCGCACCCTAAATTGCCAACCCGCAGCTACCCGCAACCCACATGACCACCCCGCGGGCTGGGCCCTCTGTGATTAGCAGTCTGCGAGTCTATGAAAAAGCCTCTGGCTGCCTCTTTTGCAAAAGTGCAAAAATATTTTTCATGCATTTTTCTATTAGCACTTTTCTTTTTTTCACTTTTCTATTAACACTTCTCTTTTTTTCATTTTCCTATTAACACTTTTCTTCTTTGCATTTTTCTATTAGCATTTTTCTATTTCCAGCCCGCTCTCTGCATTTTATAAACCCGACCTGAGCCCAAATTTCCTGAGCCCGGCCCGACCCCGCATTTTGGCCAGCCCGCTCCACCCCTAGCTTCGGGCCCACTATCCATTTTGTTTTTACTTTCGGAACTGGCTGATCCAGATGCTCCTCACCCCTTCTCCTCTACAGAGTTGCCAATTTGCATTATTTTTGGAAATAATTTCGAGTAATTTTTGTAGTGAAGTTGACATTTTCTGATCAGAGCATGGCAACTCTTCACCCTCCTCTCCTGCCCAGCAGGTGGTGATGGCAGCGGGCCACCCGTTCACTTGTCAAGCCACAGGTTGGCTTGCAGGGTTTGCCAGCTCACTGCACAATCTGACTGACCTCTTCCTCCCCTGCTCTTGCCATAGATAGTTGAGAAATACTCATACCAGTAGAGAACGAGAGAAGGATAGACGGGAGACCCTCCCGGGGAAGCGATCACGGGCAGATTAGACCGAAAGAGCAGAGTTGCCAACATGTACATATAATCAATCCTTCTGAATGTGATGGTTGGATGATCACTATAACTCATAAATTATGCCAAAAGTAAACCTTGCACGTGTTTTGCTTACCTTTTATGTCCCGATGACAGAGTTGCTGCTCATCATGAAAAGTGTACCTTGGGGTTCAAAATCCCCCTTATGATTTTGAATCAGACAAATATCTTGGTGCAGTTTGGTAACCCTACCTGGCACATCTCCTTCGGCAGATCTCGTGCACTGCCCTGACCAACAGGCAGGCGCACCCGGCAGGGTATCTTCCCTCTACCCTATCTTTCGTTCTTTAGTCTCACACCACACAGCTATTCCCATTGCACTTTATGCCCCTATGAACTTTATGTTGTGATGCACTGCATGCCTATTAATCCATGTACTTTATATACCCATGAATTGTAGGGCCATGCATATCTACGTCCTCTGTATACCTATACTGCAATGCTGAGGCTCAAATTACAAAAATCTGGATGTTCCCCCATGCAGCAGCAGAGCACACTTTTGAGTCTGGATGAGGCAGGAGCTCCTCACCAGCCTCTCTTCTCTTTACCCCCTGACTGTGATGTCTGCAGGCGCTCTGTCCTCAGGTTGGGCAAAGCAGAGCCACAGTTTGACTTGCTGAGTTTGCCCTGACCCAAGCTCAACATGGTTCATTGCCCACTATTCTCTCTGTGCCCTTCTACTCCCTCCCAATTCTGCCCTCAGCTGAAGGGCCAAAAAGGTAACTGTTGGACAAGGCGGTGAAGGCAAAAATTGGCTGAAGGGGCGAAAGAGTAAAAGGCTTCTAATTAAAAATAACCAATTAAATTCCAATTTTTTACTTCAAGATCACTCTCTGGGTCATAGACAATCATCATTGTGAGTTACAGTTTAATTGGGCCAGTCACAATGATGCTAAGCTGCGACAACATAACACCACTCTCTCTTTTTTTACAGAGAATATCACAAAATTTTTGGATGATATTCCTTTTTTTTTACTTCACATCGTCCATATTCCATTCATTTTGGTCATACAAAGGAGGTCCAGAAAAGAATTACTTTTCCACCCTCCTTATGCACTGTGAGCGAAAAGTACAGGTGAGGGAGGACTCCGAGAGCACTATAAAAAGGAAACATTAATGCGGCCATCAATTTATGGGACCTGAACCAAGATCGAAGCAACTGGAGCCCTCAGTGACGATCGGAACATAAAATTGTGGAGCTATGTGCAGAGTAACCTTTCTAACCTCACCTCTCCTGACCTCACCTCTCCTGACCTCGTTTCCCCTGACCTCGCCTCTCCTGATCTCAGCCATTTTTTCTTTGCTTTGAATCTCACCAATCGCCCCTGTTGAAAAGGCTTACCTGAATCCTTCCCATTTCTCCTGTGGATTCCATCCTACTCGCGACGTTGACCGTGTTTCCCCAGATGTCGTACTGTGGCTTTTGCGCGCCCACGACTCCCGCCACCACGCAGCCCTGGTTGAGCCCGGCCCTCAAGCGAAACCGCTGGAAGCTGTCACGGTTGATATGCTCAAGCAGCGTCATCAACTGCACCGCGAACTCCACGAGGATGGCGCAGTAGTGATGCTCGCGCAGCGTCTATGTGGCAGACAAGGGTACGTTAACCTTGCACGTTAAGAATGTCCGATGCATTGACATTCCCGCTGATATCGAGTTTATGCAAACCACTGACATTGACAGTGTTTGAATTTCCCGCCCATTTTGGAAACCGTGTCTTCTTGTTTCGTCTGGTCCAAAAAGTGCAATGGCAGAAATGAATGAATGATTGAATGTGTAAATGAAGTATGTAAATCACTACAATGTTGGCGCCAAGTACCAAGTCTCCTAAGACAGTGGAGTGTCATGGAATCTCGGAAATCCGTCGTTTAGGAGGAGTTTCGGCCCCATGGACCAGCAGCCCAACCCAATGCCAGATTGCTCCTAAGTCTGGGCTTCGTTCAAGTTGTGAGATTTTCGCTGTTAGTGACGACAGCTTGAATCTGGTTCTGACTACTCATCCAAGTGACCACATCTCTGAAGACATTGGATGCTGCTGCCACAATGCCACGTTGCACATGGGACTGTCTCAAAGAAATGACTGGCATCAAAGCTGTTGTGAACATGGGCCAAAAGATTTCTGGCCATTGTCATCACCTTTTCCGGGCCGAGGAGGAACCAAGAGCTGAATGCCCCTTACTAAGCATTCGGAAGTTGATCAACCCGGCTGCACTCTTTGGATCAGTCAAGTAGTGTGGATGAAGTCCTGTTTGGACGTCAAAGAGGCTTTCATCAGTTTGAGTGGACTGTCAGACTTTTTGAGCTTGGACTTTCCCTACGCTTACAACTCCAAGAACAGCAACAGGAATGACAATATTTGAAAATTAAATCTGACATATAAAGCACGAGAGCCCTATGTACGTGTGTATGCCTTTCTGTCTGTTCGCGGCTGATTTCCAGCTTTTGCGGGGCTGATTTTTGCGCCTCATTGCCGATTTCTTGCTTTTCCGCGACCGATTAGCAGCTTTTACAAGCTTTGCGCGGCCGACTGCAGCTTCCAATGCCCCCGCAGGCTTGAATGCCCTCTTGCCAGGCTGGACTAGCTCACATCTGGCATCTTAGGCTTGGAAGCTTTTAAAACTGTAACACTTTAACTGCTCGCAACAGTCTAAGACGTTGTGAAGCTACTCTCAACCACTGCTGCCAACTCTGCCCAATCCACTTAGAGAAGAAAATTCCCATGCGTTAATTTGCTTGCATCCAGATTTCCACAAAATGATGTTCTATTCACTCTGATGTGCTTTTCAGAGAGCTTCCTCTGTAGAATAAATATGTGTACGACGGTGAAGGTATGTAAATGAGAAAAAGTGGAAAAAGTAACTCCTACATGTACAAGTCACTCAATTGATGGGGAACTCGGAAGTTTTGATCTTTTTACTATCTGTGCCTCCGTCTGTACGTTTGTGACTATGACTGTCACGTGTTTGGCGCTCCGACCGCTGCACCGATAGTCCGCAAACTTGGTCAGCAGACACTACGTTTCAATACGGGGCTTAGATGTGCACTTTGGCTTTTTTTAGGCTGTTTTGAGGCCAAAATCGAGGTCCAGCGTTGCATTTCCTACATAAGTCATAGACAGCTAGACATGCGCTATCCACACCGGCAGACATAGCAAGACAGCCTGATTCAACTTTCAAATTCCTTACTCCTGTTTTGTGCTTGAGGATGTAAGCATTTCTGGGTACCGCAGATTCTTTTGGGACACGGTGGAAGGAAGAGTACTTATCTTGGAGAAATCCCAACAAGTGAGTGAGCTTGGGGTGGAGACACTCATCCCACTGATGGTGCCAGCTCTCTTTGACCTAAAAGGTCATCTTCTAGGTGTCTTCAGGAAAATTCAAACCAGAGGGAAGGGTTGGATGTTGTGCTTCTGAGAGGCGTAGAGAACCAGTTTAAAGAGTTGGGTGCCTCATGAGGTCCCAGCTTTGCCTTTTCAAACTTTTTTGATCCCAGGTTTTATAGCCGCCTACAGCAGGAAAAGGTTGGCAAACTGGATCAAGCCAAGAGGCCTTGTTGCAAAGAAATGGGTGCGGTCCAGATTTCATCTCTGAACGATTCAACGGTATCCAGATCTTCCTTACTGTCAACAACTGCATCTCAGCTACTGGTGAGGACGGCAAAGAAGAAAGCAGAGAGAAAAGACACTGACTCAAATCGCCTGGCAAAAAAAGTTAATACCTATCTTGTTGTCTCTCTTCTGAGAAAGTTCGGAAAATGACATTTTGGCATGCACATGCACATGTATGGCATGTCCAAGCTGGCATGGAGACACCAGGCAGTGCCTGCGTCCAGTGCCACGTCCGAAAGGACCTCTTTGACTTCTGGCTCTATATCCTAATCCACGAGAACCTCCGCTGCATGCCAAAATGAGTCCATGCCAGTGTTTCTAAACGAAAATGTGAGGAAGCCCCAAAGTCAGCAATAGGAAGCGTACTTTGTGAAATTCTGTCCGGTGTTTTGCAGCCAAATACCCAACATTGACACCGACTGTTCAATCTAAACACTCAACCAACTTGTCAACGTCAATGTGCTCTCAGCATCGGCTTTCCTACACGTACGAACATTGTTGCATCATTGTACACGTACAGCATTGTATGGTGGTAGATACGACAATGTAAAAGAGACAGTGGTATTTGTTCATACTCAATAAGAATGCACGAAGTTCTGGGTCTTTCCCTAGTTTTCAATTTTTTAGAGCTTCGCACGCAAAACATGCCATACAGGGTGACACAAAATCACGTATTTAACATATGCGTGGCAAGTGATCAGACAGAGTCGAGTAAGGGACGAGATGGGAATTGGGATGTCATATGAAGACTCGACTTTGTGTCACTAACAAAAATTGGACGGTTCCCCGGGGACCGGACTCACAGAGGACCGGTTCCGGCGAAGAGGGTCTCAGAGAACTGAGATCCCGGGGAGCCAGGCCAAATGCAGTTTAGCTGAGAAACCTCAATACAACTGGATCAACCTAACCTAAACTCCATGGGCCCCAGATTCCATGAGTCCTTAGTTCACATGTGTCCACTTATCTGTGGGCCCTGTTCTCTGGTTACCGAAGAGGAACGTTAAGCTGCAACAATTTGCCAGTCAATGACATGAGGGTTTCAGTTGTGTTCTGGCCCAAGTCTAAGCACTGTTGAGGTGTAATGCCGCTGCTTTGCGGACCATGTGATCACCTCAGAATTTTAGGTACAATATTGTTTTGCCCACTGCCGCTGCGAGTAAAGTGCGACCAACTAGAATGCAGGTTAGCCTAGATGTGCAAACATTGTCCTCCAACCTAATCTATTGCCTAACCTTATTAAGAACTAAGCTAGATCAGTGAAACAGAGCAATCTATGAACTGGTCACTGGCCATAGGCTGCCGCCGTGCCGGTTACGCGGCAAAGCTAGCGGCTGCTCCAGCCGGGCTAGGCCTAAAAGGCCGTCTTCGAGCAGCCTTTGTTCTCTCCATGGGCTCAAAGCCAACAAGGCAGAGTGGATCTCCTCTCCTCATGTGCCTCCTCGTAGGCCTCCTCACGTGGGCATCCCGCCCAAAAGGCTTAGGCTTTGTGCCTTTTGAGGCTGTGGAGTCAAAACTTTGCTCGCACGGACGCGCCTCCTTCTGAGTCACCCGGTGCAACACAACTCGGTAGCACATCTTTCTTTCACCCGCACGCACACAAACTTCCACAAGACTCACCGCTCGCTCGCCTTCCTTCCCTGGTTGAAGTCCTGCAGCCACCATGTAGGTGCTACCGATGGTCTTAATCTTCTCCAGCACACTGAACTTGGGCTTTGACAGGAGCTGCGGGAAGAAAGAGAATGAGAATTTGGATGAAGGGGACCTCTTCAAAAAAAGGTGAGATTCCAATATTTGGACAGAGTCTGTGAGACATGAAAAAGTGCACCCATTTCCAACGGGAGGGGAGGGGTGTTGCATCATCTTCTCCCCGGGGGAGACACTGACAAATGTGGTCTTGGTAAAAAAAAGTCATTATACACAGTGCTTCGCACCTTTATGATTCATAAGGTATGCATTGTGGGTGTGATGGCCACCATCAAAAGGAGAATTTTGCATAGGGGGCCTCTCTTTGAGGCCTTTTCCGCTAGCCGCCAAGCACAGAGGGGCCTCAATCAAAAAAATGAAGAAGATCTTGAAAAAAGAAGTTCGATCGTGGTCGCTTTTTTCGTCGTTGTTTGCAATTGAAACCTGGGATTTTGGCCACTTCCTAAGGTAGCAGCTATGAATGAGAGTGAATGAAGGTCCTTTAAATGTAGATAATCGACGAATGCGATCAGACCAGGCGTTCGTCCCCGTCGCCATAATAAGGCCAGGCCATCATTCTGTGATCTGACTGACTTTTAAAGGCTTCAATAGTGGAGAAGGAGAGAAAAAAAAGTCGAAATTGAAATCTGCTGGCCTCACTCGAAGGTCAGCGCAACAGGAAGGAGGAGAATCCTTGTGCTATTGAGTTCAAAGGAGGCTCAACAAACACGCTGCACCCGCCATTTTTGAGAAAGAAATTGCGTTAGCGTGGCAGTCCTGATTTTTTTTTGTTACTCATCTAATTTTATAGAGTTGTATGATGTGTCATTGTCAAAAGTTATGACACCGCATACACCTTTTTCCAGATCTTGATCTGTCTGAACTTCCTGAGCAGGTTTGGGTAGCAGCATCCGGATATAACTTGCCGAAGGTGAGGGTAGCATTTGGTCTTTGTGCCTGCAGCTCATGATACATTTAGATTCTAATTTTTCTGCTATTCTAACGTTCATCATAGGCTAAATTTTGTGCGAACCCAGATCCCTGCAGTAAAAACAAGTGGTCAAAGTTTCTTCACCGTCATTTGTTACAAGGGTCCAGAAGTTCGACTTCACGGAAGGCAAGAACTGTGACATCTTCGGGTCGCAAGTGAAAAAACAGCATGCTCTTGAAGCAGTTGTACAAGCTCTTTGCTTATTACTTAGATGTTCTAACATTTCATTGATTTTGACAATGACAGCAAAAAGTGAGTACTACTTTCGAGCCAATATCCAACTTTCACATGGCCACGTGACCTTCTACTCGAGTGAGATCTGATATCAAAGAGAGTTGAAGAGGAAAAGAGTGAAAACTGAGACATTTCTTAAGAAGACATCATGTTGAAAACATTATTTCATGTCTTTGGTAGCTGCGCTGTTGGCCTCTGTGTTGATCTTGACAAAGCTGCACAAAAAGTGTAGCTAAATAGGACGCATCCGATACAATGTCAGTCACTGGCTGACACAAAGTTATGTTGAGGTATGACTCTCCCTTATCACAGAGAACACAAGCATGACTGATGGATTTGAATGTGCTGACAAAAAATGACTTGATCACAAGATTCAATTTTCCTCCTGCAGAGTTTGCTGAACAAATTTGGCGCGCATCGCTAATCACATTGGTGGAGGACTCGTGGAAAAACGAATCCTTTGATTATAATTCCACCAAAGATAGACAGACTGTCGGTCGGACGGACGGACAGACGGACAGACGGACAGACAGACAGACAGGCGCACACACAGACACACACAGGCAGACAGACACACAGACAGACACACAGACAGACACACACAGAGAGATTATACCGACTCAGAGGCTTAGGTGATCCACAGCTCAACGTGAGTCACCAAACGATGACACAAGAGAATACTTTCCAATGTGAAGCAGTAAAAAACTTTCGAAAGGTAACAAAGTCGACCATGAATTGTTCAGTCACCTTGTCAAAGTCGCAGATAATCTCATTAAGCAGCCTGAGGCACTCCAGACCCTGCTTGTTAATGTCGTTCTCGTCGTAGAACTCCTTATAGTTGGGGATGGAGGCGAACATCACAGCGATGTTCTCATAACGCTCGTTATAGAGCTCCTGGAAGACGGGGGAGGAAGAGAAGAAATTCAATTAAGGAGGCCGCGGAAAATCCATTTTTCTCCTCGACGTCTTTAACGAATGCTGTAGAAAAAAAAGAACACTTCTTTCCCTTCCCATTCTCTGCACCCCTACGAAATTAAACGGATCTGTGGGCTCAAGTAAAGAGCACAGAAGAGAAAGGAATCATAAGATGAGCGTGGTTTTGGTCCGTGTTCAGCGGAGTTGCCAGGTTCTTGTAACCACAAAATGCCAAGCAGCTAAAAAACAGACCCAAACAGTCATTGTCAGCTGTTAAAGGTGAAGCCAAATTGTAAACATAGCAAGACTGCAGTCAGAAACGAAGCCAGTTTTCAAATATTCCCAAGCCAAACGGCTTCATTGGTAAAATATAGCTTGAAACATACGCACAAGACGAAGTCAGTGGGCTGCACTGCCTTGTCGTGCTACTCCTTTCTTCTGTTAGTCTTCTTGCTCACCGTCTCGTCCTGTGTGCCTTGGCCCATTCCCCTGACCTGCAGCAGATAGTGCTCGGCCACGTGGGCGGGCAGGATGTTTTCCAGCAGTATCTTGTTGATGCCCCGCATGGTGTCGACGCCCTCCTCCTCGCTGCTGAGCTTGGTGCGCCACAGGAAGTCGGTGCGCGAGGCCCGCTCGGCCTGGCGGTCTAGCAAGTGCAACAGCACGCACAAGAAGCACGCGGAGAGGGAGGCGGACAACCAACACGGCCACGGGCTGGAAGAGAGAATGAAACCCAGGCATTGTTTGGCCGTGGAAACTTGTGACTCATCACTCAAATTTCTGCAACCACGTCCTGACTTCCCGTAAGAAGATAAGAGGTGTCCTCAGTGTGTTCAGGGGGTGGCTGAGGACGAAGAGTGTGAAATTTCAGTCACTTGCCTAAGAGGCAGAGAAAACGTACCCGCCAAAAAAGCCCCCCCCCTTCGTCGTCCCCCCTCCCCTGTGATCGCAAATGTGACTTAAGCCGACTGAGTTCTTTATCTTCTTCTGCTTCCCTACTCTGTCTCTCAAACTTTATTAAGTTAAAAACTTTCTTCTTTTTTTGCCCCGTTTTTTCTTCCTCAGCAACCTTCCTTCTCCATCCGCTGCTGTGCAGAACAAGAAGCTCTCAAACTCACAATCGAGCGCGATCCGTTGAAGAAGCAAGAGAAAAAGATAGCACATTTCATCTCTCAGAAGTCATGTGAAAGACTCACAAGTCTTAGCAGATTGTATTAGGTCAATATAAGGTACTCAAAGTTGGTGCTGCATACAAATGGAAATGCGATATATTGCTGCGTACGTAACGCAGACGCTTCACGTACTTTAGTCATCTAAATTCCTCTAATTCACTCAGGTTCAACCTTTGGGGAGGGAGGGAAGTGCTACGAATAATCCAATTCCCCCCCCCCCCTGTCTCTGTTTCCGCCTCAGCTGTTTGCTCTGCCGCTGCCCTTCAGAGGCGGTACTCAAAACGGTGCTGCCTCAGATCACCTGGTGAAAAGTTTTGAGAGTGAATCCAATTGTGCGTTATTCCTTGGAGAAGGACGAGGCTAAACATTGACGACGACGTCGCTCTTGTAAACTCTGTCCTCTTCAGAGTTGGGCATGCTTCGTTTCATTGCGAGAGAGAGAGAAGTGCACAGATAGGCCCAAGTATCTGGAGTTTATCTTTGCAAGGAGTTATGAGCTTCCATCAGGTTGGAGCATTAACTCTGCAGAATCTCAAAAGAAGTGCACTCAAAGCTCCGGAGAATGTTTTTCAGGAGAAAACATAGTCAATCAATCGAAGAAATGCGATGGAGGACGAGGGGGGAAGGAAAATGCTGTGAAGGCAATCCGCTTATAACGTTAAGAGCAAACAAAAATCTTTAAGTCGGAATCAAAAACTTCTGTTCCGTCAGCTGCACAGACACGCGCACACACTCACATCTACACCTACACACGCGCGCACACACACACACACACACACACACACACACACAGAGGAACTGCGAAAAGAAAAAACAGCTACAAGGGACGGTCAATGAGTCTGGCAATGAATTGAAGGCTCGACATGTTAGGTGATTCACCCAAAATCAAGTGTTGACCCAGAAAATGGGCAAAAATGCACGTGTGTAGGAATTTTCTCCCCTCGGGTCGACTTTCCTCTCTGTCTGGTGGAATTGTCCACTCCTCACATGCGCACTGACCTGACGGACCACTCGTGCCTTCAACCGCCATCCTCAGTCTGCCCAGTCTATCTGCTCTGCCCCCGGGCCTCGGTTCAGTGTGCCCAGCGTTTCTAGATGGCTCTTTTGAAGGCCAGTTGTCAGGTTTGGTTTTTTTTTCAGTGCTGGCCATAATGATAGCCGCAGCAGAAAAATGGGCAGTTCTGTGAGTACACTCAAGATTGTGAGCTGCCTCTTGCTGAGATTGTGGCATACCCCAATGAGTGGTACTGGGCACTGAAAGTCCTAGGGTTATACTATGTGTTTATACTACTATGTTAAAAAAATGAAAAATTGGCCCAGAAACGGCAGAAAACAGCCTAGAAAAGGTGCCAAGGTGAGTGAGAGTGAGAGCAAGAGACCAGATAAAACCTTTCTGTACAGACTGCATTCATGTACTCATGAGCAAGAGTGCAAGAACAGAAAAATTCTTGCTCCTCAGTGTGATCCACTCACTCTGTGTTCAGCTATGGGATGAGCAAGAGCT
>JAAUXU010136987.1_pt1 | contig 14020 bp, 9 predicted proteins | sample 7278151 | NCBI WGS metagenome assembly JAAUXU01 (sample SAMN14350113, study PRJNA611818) | marine sediment metagenome | isolation source: surface marine sediment (1.8m) | place: French Polynesia: Moorea | collected 2018-08 | reverse complement strand
CTCGAAGTCACCCTCGAGAGCCTTACGTATATCTGCACTGCTGGAATGGACAATCCGATGCCAAACCCCATCAGCGCCCTGGACAGGAGGATGATCGCCAGCACTTCGTGTAGGGCAGACAAGCCAAGCGAGGTGAATGCTATGCTAAAGAGCACAGCACCCAAAAGCAAGGTTTTCTTGCGACCAAGATGAGTCAAGGGGATGCTGGCACTTAGACCGCCACACAGTGCTCCTAATGGAGCCAGGCCAGCTTTAAAAAATCAAATGTGATATAAGTTATTTAGCGTGACAAATTGATTACTAATACATACAGTGACTGTAAGAATAACTACATATTGCATGCGCGCAAAGTAGCGCATTATTTTCCGAGTTTTCAATGATCAAATTCCGAGGAGTTTAATCACTAAACGAAGAAAATTTAGGGCACTTACGCGCATGCAATTTGTAATTTGACGTCAGCTTTCTTCTGTCTTTCCTGTCGCTCCCTCCCTCTTCTCCCTCCCTCGGGCTCGGCTCGGCCCGGCTCGGCCCGGCTCGGTCCGGCTCGGTCCGGCTCGGTCCGGCTCGGCCCAACTCGGCTCGGCTCGGCTCTTCTTCCTCTCTCTTCTCCATCCCTCGGGCTCGGCCCGGCCCGGCCCGGCCCGGCCCGGCTCGGCCCGGCCCAACTCGGTCTCTTCTTCCTCCCTCTTTGCCATCCCTCCTCAGCAGTACACGAACTGGGAAATACACTTCATTTTTGTTCCAAAACTGGAAAATTAAGTGTATTTTCTGATTTTGGCGGAAATGAAGTGTTTTCGTATTTTCGGCTCGCAGTAAACAAGACTGGACAGAGAAGAAAAAATCTGACGTCAAGAGTATGACATTGCAGGGTCCGCAACCTACGGTGCATGCCTGACTAGGGGTGCTCTCGTACTCACATATCCACGAGACGAGCTCGTTGGAGAGAGGCGCGTAGGAGAGGGCGTAGTCCGGGTCCGACTGCATGCTGGGTACGCCCGGAGAAGCCCATGCTCGAACCAAGCCGCCTGTGAAGAAACCCAGCGAGACTGAAGTGGCGGCTCCAAGCTGGCAACAAAAATAGAGGACTATGTAAGCTGTCAATATCGAAGGGCTTCAGCATACGATAGCGCGTGATATACACCAGGTCAGGTAGAGGTCAGCATGGGCTGAGCCACTCAAACCGGCAATTCAAGGCATGAAGACCCTGGAAAAGAAATGTGCAACTCTGTATTTCTTTCCAGGAGAGAGGATGTGATTACTCTGATCCTTCCGCCATCTGGAGTTGCGATTCGATATGTTGTTGGGTTAAGTTCTCACCAGGGGTGTTCAGCTTCAGTTGGAAAATTGTGCATTCTCATCGGAGACAAATGCTATGATATTGTGCAGAAGCAGAGCTCACTGAGCTCCCCCATTGCCCGTGGCCATCACATCCCCACCTTCTTGCGGACCAACGCGAAGCGATCATCCACAGACATCGCAAACAAGGTGTTGTAGCCTTTTACTCACGGGACTTTTCGACCAAATTCCAGGGTATTCAAAATTTTGCAACCCCAGCATTGTAAACCTCATAAAAATGGGGCTAGGAACCCATATTTTGGTTTCAGGGAAGCTCACGTGACGTCACTTCCTTTCCTTTCAACATGATTGCAAAGGTTCAAGACTGACGCTATTCTCGCTCTTTATTGTTGCAGCCAATAACATCAACCCAAGCAGTCATTTGATGTTACTTGATCGATGTCTGATTCGCACTGAAACCCAATTGAGAAAAAAAGAGCATCGCCGACGTCAAAGAGAGCTGGAGCCAAGAACAGAGAGACCCTTTTAGCACGAAAATAAGTGAACACACGCACGCATCTGCTCAAGAGCCATCACCTGCAGTACGTATGAATAGCATACATTGGAGCCCACTTTTGAATGCATACGCACGTAAATGTCAAATCTCCTATGTTGCGCAGTTGCCTTTAAAGAAGGGCTGCCTGTTGCCAAGACCTACGACTGAAATCACATGGAAAATGACACCACGTCTCTCAGCAACTGGGTCCGCATTTGTACTTTCAATAAGCAGGATGTCGAGTAGGGATGGATTCGGGTCGAACCCGAGCCCGCGAGCCCGCAGTCCGAAACCTGTTTGTGCCCGGCCCGCACAGCCCGAAACCCGCAAGACTAGCCCGAATTGCTATAGTTTCTGAGATATGACCACCGGACAGGAAAAGGAACAGTATGAACAGTATTCCTACCATGAGTTGGCAAAGATTTGGAACAGTCTGTACAGAGATTGGTTTGACACTTCGTCAGCTCTGGGTTAGTGGGGAAATTAGGGATATGAGATCTGGCCCGCGGGCCAGCCTGCAGTCCTCAGCTTCCCATCCCGCATAGCCCGAAACCCGCAAAATGGCGGCCACGATCCATCCCTACTGTCGAGTCAAGTGTAAGCATTAGTCCGGCAACAGCAGGAAGAGGACTGCTGGAGTCTACTGGACTTCAGCTCGGGAAAGTCTGTTGTGACCGTCGTCAGCCGTTGGGGTCTCGCGTGGAGCTGATGTCAGTTGTTGCACCTGCACGAGTAGTGGCTGTTGCGGGCTCAATCCGTGAATGGATTACCTCATCGCTTTTTGGGAAGGCACTTTTGTAAAGACAATAAAATGGGAGCGTTGACGGGAGATTACTTGACCTTCACTCTTTCGAGAGGAGCATTCACGGGCGACTCTTAGCTATAACTAAGGCAGCCACAAAGGAAGAGCAGGAAAAAAATCTTCCTTACATCCTGCTACGAGTAAGTAAGTTCATACACATCATGCCATATATAATTATAATGTTAAAAAAAGATATGCATACATTTTCTGTATGAAATAAATGTATTCGATGTTCCAGCCGGCTTTTCTGTTGACTTGGGTCAGGTGGAACGTACAGCAGTACTGATTTGCTCGTTCTTTTTATGGCACATATGAGTACCGCACATCAAGGAGCTCATGAGCCAAAGGACTGAAGTCCACAGAAAGACCAGCCACAAGCGGCACTCCGTCATAGGTAACACTTTTACCGATGGGACTGCGGAAGGCCCACCTTAGCCAAAGTGTGACTGACTCCTTCAGAGACTAAGCCGGAGCCCCACAGCTCTAAGACTGACTTCTCCTGCATCCAGACCCGGAGAGTGGTCAGAGTTCTACTTCACTTGGAAGGCTCAAGTCTCAGCTGGAGAGCCTTTTTACGTGGATGTCGTGAATCTTGGATCATGGACCGGCGATGCAAGCGGTTCTGTTTCATACATGCTGTTTTCTCACTGCGCGATTGCACCAAAGGCAATCTGCCAAAGACTGCGTTTGAAAAAAAGAGAGACTTGCTTCAGCTCGGTATGACCTTTTGGCGAATGGGCAAAGACGCCGACAAAGAGAGCGCACGTATTCGTCTTCTGGTGCGAGAAATATGTTATGAGCAGCATTTGTCTTGGAAAAAAAGGCATGATCTTTAAGCTTGTGGAGCAAGGATCAGCTTCTTTCGGCTGCAATCAGTTACAGTACCGTAGGACCGAGAAATAACAATCCTGAAAATGACCATATGGTCGCTCGTGGCCAATATTCTACTCAATAAATAGCCTGAAATAAGGGAAATTTGGACCTCAAAATAAAACTGCAGGTCTCCAGCAACCCGTTCTCTCCCGTCGCAGGAGTGGTATGAGCACAATTTCGGAGAGCCCACATGATCCCACAGCATCAAAGAGTCCTGTTGTAGTTAAAAGTACAAGATGCTGGATGTACAGATGATTCAGCTTTAAAAATTGTTTCGCTAACTGCCCTGAAAATATGCTGCACCCTCTGAGAGGTTACCTACTTCACATAGTATGTTGGCAGCGTTGGTTAAAAGTCTGAGTGGCCTGAAATTACAATGTTTTTTACTTGGTGAGTTTTTAAGCAGAAAAAGGGCAACGTAAATTTCTGGGCATCTTTACCGGAGAAACGTTTTTAGTCTCCTCATGTTACTCATATGAGACTACAAGGAAAGGGTTGATGTGTAGTTTTGAGCAGGAAAAACACTCTGAACTGTTGTTACGTAAGGAAGGCATCGAGGGCAGCAAAGCACCGCATAAACTTTTTACTTTATAAACTAACCGGGGTAAGCTAGCATGAAGGAGGCGTCCCGGAACAAGAATCTGCCTCGCACTGTCAGTGCCGCTTCTGCTGGCCAACCCGTATTTTTTTTTATCTCGGAGTTCACCTGTCATCATTACCTGACTCTGCAGCTCCATGAGACTGGTCGTCTTCTCCTTAAAGATCTGAAAGAGAGAAAGTTACGTCGTCAACGATCAGGCTGCAGCTTTGCGAGATCTCAGCTAGTCGGGCATAAAAGGCCCTTTTTGCACATATAGCATGTATTTATTACCTGTTGGCGCATGCTTGGGTCAGGCGCAAGATCTTAAAAAACTTATACCTATCAATCTAGAATCGATAAATCAATTGACCAAACTTGCTACAATGCCTCTGGCAACCCTCAGATCGCGATCTTACGCAAAAAGCCATCCATCCTGGTTGTTCAATGGAATATGGTTGGAATCGTTTTTTTATGCAATTACATAAATGGTTCTCTATTCACATATTTTAGCTCACCAAAAAAATCTTGAAACCCATTTTTAGGGCAGATTTCACATGGTAAGCAGAAGATATGCATGGAGCACAGGAACTTTCCGTGGAGTCAATAGTGCTTTTGAATACAATTGCCGCACTTTCTACCCATCTTCGGACACTGTTTTTTGCTGAGAATAATATCTCCTCATTTAGGGAAACGTAACAGGTGGTCTCGTGTGGTACCACTGGAAGATCCTATCCCGGTACTCGTTGTGCAGGTCCATTCAAAAGAAAGGACAGCTTTCTTGCTTGAGGAAACGTCAGGAGAATTTTCTCTCCGAACAGATATGACAAAATGTTCCCACTTCCTGTAATCTTGGCTGTAGCTTGAGTTATTCTGTGAGGTGGGTGGAGGGAATGTAGGGGCTCATTTCGTATTTCTTCCCGAGTGTCGCAGCCTTAGTAATCACAGTGGGAATCGCAATACATCCGTACAATACAACTACGACAACTTTGTATGCAGGGCGGGTGATTTGACTGTGCTCAGTGGGGCATCTGTTTGTTGACTGACAACAGCATACTTAAGGAAATAATTACTTCTATGACCCAGCATGGAACACGTGAGTGCAATGGTAGAAAATCCGCTCATCTGCTCCTACACTCCTGATTGCACGCACACATACAGGATGACAACGCGTTTGCGCCATACTAGATCAAGGCCAATGAGACGTGCAGAAGTGTTTTTGACCACCCCAAGTTTGAGAACGTCCCGCAAGTTTGTCGAACTCTTCCAAGGATAACATTAGTGCCAGTGGGTGACGCATGTACGAGGCACAACGTTGCTGTAGTCACTCGTGCTTGTGCGTCCTTCAATTACAAATGGACTCCAGCCTCAAGAGCATAAACAAGCTGCAATGAGAGCAGGACGAAGAAACGTGCTGTGCGGTAATGAGGAAGGAAGAAGCAAGTCACATCTGATTTGTGTCACAGACCCCTGAAAGTTCCTGGCCTTAACATAAAATCTAGACTTGCCGCATTTGTGTGTTACCCCCCTGGCGTCAGGAGCAGCAGAGAAGTTTAAAATTAGGCCAGATGCATTCAACCCGCTTTGTGTTACAGCGTTTGACATTTTCGCCGCTGCTCAAGCTGCGGACGAGAAGAACGCCACAACGGCGTTTGCCGTCCACGTCTTGCTGTGGACCAAAACACAAAGAAAAGCAACCGTCACTAAGGACACACACGCGTTCGTCCTTGTGTCCGTGCAGTACATCAACGAAACTGATGTGGGCTTCCAGAAGCTCCTCAAACCCTGTTATCTTTACCCGCAGTGCTGTTTACAGAAGAATCGGACAGAAGAGGATGGCACCAGCAAGGACTGAGTACGCGGTCCAGCTGGAAGCGCGGCCAAGCGTCCTGCACTACAGAGGCAGAGGAAGATGCTTGCTCAGAAAGAAGTTTTCAATTCCTCAACATCCTGAACTGCAGCAAGACCAGACTGACTGTACCAGATGTCTCTGTCACTTACGCAAGCCACGGACTTCATTTCGGCAGAATCTTGTCACTCTCCTGGAAGAAAAAGACAAGCACGACTCTTTCTGGCTGGGCCTACCCTTTCCAATTAAGTTCGTTCGTCCGAAAAACGAGCGCTTTTCAGCTTTCAGATGGAGGAGGTCGCCGGCCGGCCCCTCGCGGGTCTGCGTGCGCGTTGCACGCGTCCGGTGGTACAAGAGCCTTGGTGGCGTAAATAACTACTGCACGTCGACGACGCAGATGTATGGATTTTTATATAGGCTGGCACTTAATTTTCGGGCTGAATAATTCATAGTGCCCCCAATTGCCATTTGGGCAATTAGGCCTAGGATAACTGGTACCAGCATGTGGGTGGATGAGCGTTAAAAGCTGCAACACTGTACAAACACAGGACGTCCGTTCGAAGTGAGCTGTTAATCTGCAGCCACGAATTCTTATTAATTGCAGGGACATTGGCGAGTCAAGGTCGCATGTACGCATGTGTGTATCTGTACTGTGGCATACGTGTGCACACGCACTTGTGCGTACGCGTACTCACTACGCACTTTCTGTCCGGTGTCTGAACAGACTTGGACCGGAAAAATTGCTGGTGAAAAAGGAGAGAATTTCCTCCTCTTCCTCTGCACGGTCTGGTGATGAAGAAATTTTGCGCGAAAAGTTCATCTCCATTTTACCTGCGTCACTTCCTGATAGAGGCGTTGATTCCACCTGATGTTGTTAGAATCTAAACGATTTTTGCTCTGGCTTTTGCAAAATTTTCTTCAATTGCGGCTGCGCAAAACGTCTAAACCCTCTGAGAGTCATCGCAACCTCAAGTGCAGCGTGCTGTGCCAATACTGAATCACAGCGCAACGAGGACACTTTCAAGGCCTCATAAGGGAATGAGGTGATTTGCTTGTGACGCAACTGATGCACGTTCGAGAACTGCGGCGTCCAGAAGAAAACCATGCTCAATTATCTCCACATCATGCAAAGTGATGTCGACATCGATGGCAGGCAAAGTTTGCTCCTTAGGCACCTTTTAAGTGAAACTCACTGTGCTGGCGGCAGGAAGTGGACGATCAAAATGTGGCAATCACATCCAACTCTTCATAGACATGGAAAGGGTCAAAGACAAGTGGGAGAAACAACTGCGCCGGCAGTTATAAAGGAATGGTCAACAACACATTTTTAAAATGACTTCCAAAAAATGTCGTTCGGGTGAAGTTTTCAACCTCCGTTTTTACTCCGTCTATCACCTTATGTGCGTGGACTCGGTATGAGTAGAGCTGTGTTTCATTTGCCATATTAGTTTCGGTGACTGTTGTTGAAAGTGCTCAGGACTACACGTATAAATTGTATTTTTTCAGGGAAAAGTTCACAGAGCCGCAAGCCTAAGACCTCTGCTTTCAGTGTGAGTGTGTGTTGTTTTTGTTCCATTAATATGCGTTGTTTTGCTGCAAGCATCGCGTAATGTAGCGAGTGTCGGTACGAAGCAGAATATGAGACACCTCACACACAGTGCGTATATTTTCTTAGAAAATAATGGAGTATTGTATGGCCTAAGTACGCACCTACGAGGGCTGAGCAGTCACATTAGCCAAAGAGCGTCTGGGAATTTGTGGTTTGCTTCCGGATTTTGGGCAAGAGAAGAAAAACAGAGCCGTGCGGTGTGTGTTAGTAGAGACAGAGCTAAAAAGCAATTTTGCATTCCAGGTTTGGGCTTGCTGGACCGTAAACGGCCAAAATATATCACCATTTTTGAGAAAAAAGTGGGACAGAAAGTCAAAATTCTAAACTTTATAATTTAGTGCTATTCACTTTATAGCACTAAGTATGCAGTGTGCGGGGCGCACAACAAGCGTGTGCGAAAAGTGCAGCAATATTAAGCGCTGTTATAGCACCATACAGATGATACAGACCGTTGCAGACTGTATTGAATAGGACAGCTTCAGTGCAATCTTGTCATTTCCCCTGGCTCAAACTGCACGGAAGCCACAAATCGCCCCCGTTCAGAGGTCAAAGGTCCGGACCTAGCAAAAGATCTCGGGAAAGACATTGGCGAGCTCTGGACCTTCCCGCGAGACTGGCAAGAGGGGGATCCCAAATGGCTTGAACATGGATGAGACGATCGGGAGTTTGGTGGAGAATGCAATGTAGGCCTGAGGAGAAACTCAGAAAGTCTCAACACTGATGCATAATTACAGCTGCGGCACAGGTCAGGGTCGACCCCAAAACAATACTTTTTGGGGTCTCGCTGAGTGCATCAGAGGTTTGTTCCCTCATGCCAAATAGTGAAGATTTAGTCAAATGGTTACCGATACAAATATTTTTGATCCCCCTGTCTTGCAGTAAAGTTTTACTACATAAGTCTTAAGCTCAGGACGTGACAAGGTGTTCAGATTTGGATGGCAAAGCAAAACACACTTAGTTCTCAATACCCCTTGACTAAAAGTGCAGCAGTTCAGCATGTGGAAAGAAACTAAGCAGGTCCCCATTAAACTTGACCAACATCTTCATGTATTCAGAAGGGACCAGAAAACTAATTACTCTTTCATTGTATTTGACTAATATGGATTCAAATTGAGTCTGACAAGCAAACACATATCGCACCCCAAGCAATTTCAGAATTTAGTGTAGCCTAGCATGGATGCATCATTCAGCTGATCTGCTGCACCTCGGATAAGTCTTAGTCGTAAATCATTGTGCCGTGGACTACGGCAAGCATGATTGTCAGCAACAACCTGGCGAAAATTCGGAAGTGACGACGCGTCTGTGGCCAGATTGGTGGAGCGGTGATCCAGTTCTGCCGAGCTGTGGGTAGCTCAGGAAAGTCTCAGCGTCAGTGGGTAAAACAAGCAGATGACTTATTTAACGCCTACATCACCTGTACAATCGTCTCTACATGTAAAACTCTTCATGTTCGTATGTTCGTGCCCCCGTAGAACTCTCAGTTCTTCATGGATCTGGCTGGTCTTAACTGTGTCAAAAAAAACATTCTCAAAAAGACATTTATTTATCAGCAGTTACAGAGAAAAAGTGGTCTAGAGTACTTTGTGTGATGATGTGACTGAGACTGCTGCAACTTTTGTTCGAGGTCGCAAAGCAAGGAGAAGTCCTCAGACCCTCTTTGCGCAGGGTGAGTTTGTGTATAAAAAGAAGTAACGATGTAAAGTTTTGTAATGGATTGTGGGAAGTTTCTGTCTCTATCATCTGTGTTGTGTCTCTAATAAGAGTAATAATTTATGTAGTAATTTTTTGTACCTGGTGTTTTGTCTCTAATAAGCCAAAATCTCCAATAAACGTGTCTCTATTAAGCACGTTCCACTGTATTTATCAGTAGCTCTCTATGGCAGGAGCAGGTGAGAGAAGAAGTCCATTGGAGTGGACACGTGGGCAAACCTGGCGAGCCAACCTGTAGCTCGACCCATTGATTTCTGGACCTGTGGACTGATGGCCTGCTCTCATCACAATCACGGGGGGTACCATCCCGCATTTATGATGGTGGATTTCTCCCCTTGCAGCTGGCGGCCTGGCGTAGCCTGAAAAATGGGCTAGGGAGAGGATTTCCCTCTTTAGTTGTTGAAAGGGTTCCGCATGGAATCAAAGGCAGAACTGGCAGGCAACAGGATAGGTGTGATGTGCTCCAAAGCTGATATTAGGGGTAAAGCACCAAGAGATATGCACTGATGTGATACCATGAGTGCAACCAAACAGCACTCTTTGGAGTACCCACAAATCCAGCCCAATTCATCAGTTCAGGCTATACAGTCCTGGCCGTAAGTAATTGCCTGCACATGATGCCGGAGGGCCTGGGAAGTGAATCGCGGTGGAAATGCTGGGCCAGGGGCCTGGGATTGTCCCATGAAAATTTCAGCCAATTTCATCCACGTTTACCCTCTGAAAGGCCAAATTTCTCTTCTGGTTGGAATGGCCCCCCCTCCAGGTGGCTTCCTTTTGAGCATTCTAGCACCATAACGGGCAGCCTCAACATTGACCCTGTGTACTCAACATTGTGTCCCAGGATCACATCTACACGTTCCACATCAAAATTCCACTTCAACACCTTTCAGTACAGCATAGAAGGTGCTATCATGCTCGACGCAATTACTTACGACCATTACTGTATCTAATCTGCAACAGCTGCACTTACTCGCAACAGCGTCAAGCCCCCTTCATTGAGCTTGGCCCCCTGATGTCCACCATAAAGCAACCGAACACTGTGTTTGGTTGCTTTATGTGTGGTTGCTTTATGTTTCCACCTACGTGGACTGAGGAGCCTGGCACCATCAGAGAGCACAGGATGGTACAACCTGCTGTAACCTTGATCACAATAAGCTGGGAAGAAGAAGAGGGTGAAAAGAGTTGCCATACCCTGGTCAGAATATATCAACTCCACTACAAAAAACGCTATGCTATCACTACTAAAATGCTAATACTTCCTAAATGTAATGCAACTTGGCAACCCTCGAGAAGGGATGGGGTGAGGGAAGAGAGAGGGGGTGAGGGGCATCCGGATGAGCCAGTTCCAAAGTAAAAAAAACAAAATGGATCCAGGTGCAGATCGCATCGACGACGAAGAATGCATCGTGGTGAACGCGAAGCGTGTGGACAGCGTGAAATGCGTGGACGAGGAGTAAGACAGACAGAAATGGCGATTGGTGGAACTCTCCTGAGCGAGGCTTCAGCTTGGTGAATATTACGTGGGAGTTCAAGGAGCTGGACAAAGTCATGAATTGAGTCACAAGTTGAGTGAGGCTCAAGGTGGAATGAAGCAGTGCAACGATAGCTAACTATCCATACAGAACGCATATTGTAGTAGTATATGCCCCTATCTTGGACTTGACTGTGCGAGGGTCATTTTATACCCCAAGGGTGTAGCCTGAGGGATATAAAATGACGCAAGTGTTGTCAAGTCCAAGGATTGTACGCATGAATACAGATTAAGTGTCATTCATTTGTGACGTAACGCTTGATTTCCAGAATTGTGACACCTGTACTGGGAAAATGCAGCGCAGAAAGTGAGTCTCGATTCCCACACAATTTAAAGTCTCATGAACCAGGGAGGAACCACTGACGATGGACGAGATTACGGCTTAGGCAGCCATTGTCTCAGGCTGTTGGATAACAATACGTCCCTGTGGAGCGGGATATATAGCGCAAGAGAGTAAATGAGCGGAGAAATATTCCGAAAATCGCGCGTTAAAGAAGTGATGTGAAGGAGTTTAATGATGATAGCAGAAGACTGGAAAAAAGCGAAGTGGCCAATGATCGACGAGGGGAGGCGCAAAATCTTACTTAATTTTGGGGGCCTGCAAAGCACGAATTAGTTGTAAATCTAACTGACAAACAAGCTGAGTTGCATTTTGGCCGTCTTAAACTGCCCTTAAGATGCCTCCAGTTGACAGGAGTCCCTTACTTCAGTTTCTGGACTTTCAACAGGATTCAAATGCCAGCACAAACTGTGCAGCACTTGTAACCCTGAAGCTTTAGAACAAGCGAGTGACTGCGGAGAAGATGAAAAGTTTTAGATATCAGCCCAGTTTATGTCGCCTCTCAGACCTGATTTGCTCGTGTGCAAGAGTGGAAGCTGAAATGAGTTCTGGAAAGTACAAATTTCTTGTCACACAAATGAGATGAGACCTCTCCGAGGACTAAATACGCCTCTGTTGCTTTGGCGTTGCGAGGGCGGTGTTCAGATATGACTCTGTGCGCATGTGGAACACACGTTGCAGCATTCCCAGTACTCTGGTGCCCGCTAACGGAATCCTCAGCCAGTAAGTGGGCTTGGAGGCTCATTTTTGTAGACTCCCTTGCACGCTCAGGCAGATTCAAGCGCGTAGCTGTGCAGGTTTCTTCTTCCCTGTATCGACGTACGACAAACCAGGTGTCTGTCTCCATGCATTCACGGGCTAGTTAGGTTACCTCTCCTCCTGTGGATTTCCCTCTAAACTCCGAGACCAAAGAACTGGTCTTTTGCAGACACCACATAGTTCTCCAGACCTCATCCTCTTCTTCTTAGCTCCTCTGGGGTGTCTCACGTAATAGCCATTGGATAGGGTTCAGGTAAAACTAGTACCTGTCCCAAGAACAGGACAATTAATCTGTCACCTTCACAAGCCAAACACTTTTCTCCGCCTTACTTAACACTACGAGGTTTGAGCCGCGCAGAAGGCGTTGAAACGCGCCTTTGCCTTACTGCGTTGTCCACCGTGTGCAAAAGTTTTGCACGCGTGCATTCGCTATTTTGCAATGAAGATTTCTGCTCCGTCGTGATCCGAGCGTAACGTAGCATCCACCACACCTTATGCACAATCGCTGTGCTGTGGGCTCAGTCGAAAAGGGTTAATGTTGGAAGCTGGCTGAGTGCACTGGGTCGTTTCCTCTCACCTCAGGGCGCATGAAGAAAACGTAGTCAAGTGCTTCTCGAACAAAGTTCCACTAAAGTGCGCTCATCAAGACACGACAAGCGTCATGTAACCCTGGCGGAGGTACTGGCGTTACTTAGGTTATTATAAGCCTTAGCTGAAAATTACCTCATGGGCACAGCTTAAGCCTGTTTTCTTTCACTTTCGTTTGAAAAAGACGTCTTCACAAGAGCTGTGGTAATATTTCTGGATGTCCAGGGGGATAGCGATGATTGACCTAGTGGGCGTAGGGTAAGTCCGAACAGTCATCAACAGGGCTGAGGAATTTAGGTGAAAAGTGCTGCTCATTATTAGGTGATGGAAATGGGTAAAAAAGGAGACGAAATCAGTGAAATGGCTAATTTTTGGTCTCGATTAAACTGACAAACTCTCCATCAGCTAGAGCCACAAAAAGCCCAAACATTTGCTTCGACCCTTTCTTGGGCAATGCCACGTATTTCTGCCAGTTGTGATAAGAATAAAGAAAAGCTGCTCAAATTTGCAAAACAAGCCACACATGTGCTGTCATAGGGATGACAGCTGCACAAAATACGAAGCGCAGGGTCATGAAGTGGCAAGTCTTGCGGGTGCAAGACTTTCTTCCAGATGCAGTGATGTGATAGATCAGGATTGGAAGGACCAGAAAGATCTTTTTACTTCCCTCAGTGGAAAGGCTTGCAGGTGCACCCTCTACCACAATCTTTGAGGCCTTGCTGCGACTCTGCGTCAATCACTCGTTGACTGTGGCGTCGTCCAGATCGAGGCCGTGACCGCCGCTAAAGGCATCCGCACGAAGGTGGGCATTTTGGCTACGCGTTCTGCGTTTTCATGCCTGGCGTAAGCTACACATTGGTTTGCGCCAAGGCTTCGTTTGCTTGGCGCACGCAACCTATGGACTTGGCCTGCAGCACGAAACTCGAACGTGCCTCTAAATGCTTTATGGCCAAGCATTGACGTCGCGCTGTCAGCTTAATAAGTTGCTGTTGTCGTCGTGCACCCGTTACACTCGCACATCGTGTGGTTATTATCGGTTAGAGATGATCTGCGCTTAGCAATCATTTCCGTTATGATTCCGCTGTTCCTGTACTGATAGCCGATCTTTCTCTTTTCAGTGCTTCTGGTTGTGCTTTTGTCAAGTGATCAAAATTGTGCGTCAGTTCTACAAGACCAAGAATATTTAGTGACAAATGATATTATTTATTCTTAACTAGTGGCGGGGAGAGACAACATAAAGAACGAAATTTGCATTTAATTGGAATACAGTTTCTTAATCAATGGCCTTAAGTATTTCATTCGTATATTTTTGGCTTACAAAAAAATCTTGAAACCCATTTTGAGGGGCAGATTTTACATGGTCAGCAGAAAATGTCCCTGGCAGGACTCAAAATTTCAGTGGAGTCAATAGTGCATTTGAATGCAATCTTTGAACACAACTGCAGCGCTTTTTATCCATCCCCGGACACTATCTTTTGCAGAGGAAAGTATTCCCCATGTAGGGAAACATAGCCGGCGGTCTCTGTAGTAGCACTGGAAGACCCGATCCTG
>JAAUXU010088194.1_pt1 | contig 14021 bp, 12 predicted proteins | sample 7278151 | NCBI WGS metagenome assembly JAAUXU01 (sample SAMN14350113, study PRJNA611818) | marine sediment metagenome | isolation source: surface marine sediment (1.8m) | place: French Polynesia: Moorea | collected 2018-08 | reverse complement strand
TTGAGCTTGAGAGACGTCTCTGCTAGTGATGGAGTGAGCCCAATCATTGTCGGTGGCTGCCCCGAGACCCCGAGGGGCTCCCGAGGGGCCCCCGAGGCCCAAAGTAGTGACGTGATATCAGTGTATAGGAGCAAATCGATGGGACAGGAATGCAACTTTGGACTATTTCATTCATGCTGGACTTCCTCTCCTTTTCAGACTCTCTTTGATGTTTTCCTTCAATTCAGGCCTATTCGCAAGATGCGGGGTCAAGTTTTCAAGGGTTGGCAATTTTTTCCACAAATTCGCATTTCTCTTTCCGACGCTCTTCACGTGGTTTCTCACTGTGTGTTCACACAGGCCCTCTCTGAAGCCCATCATCCTTTTAGGCCCGTCATAGGCCTTCCAGGCCTAGTTGCCAAAAGGAGGACTCTCACCCTCCCTCCCCGCCCCCTCTGAGCTTCTCCAGGGCCTTTCCACAGGCTCGATAATCTCAAATTTTCTGTCTGGAAAAAACGACTCGATTTCGGGCCAGCTTGGGTGCATTTCTATGAAAAACTGCCCGACCTCTTTGTCAGATTGAGCGATAATTGCACAACTTTTGGGCGGCCCAAGATAATCTGCTGAAAAAATGAGTCCTTGCGTACCGTACGCATTTTGCTCGTCCATCACCCGCCAGTTGACGCAGAAGACAAAAGCGTCACGAAATAGATTTTTTTGCAGTGATCGATGATTCTTGAGCTTTGGGAGGGGCTCAGAATGATCTGGTTGAACTTGTGACACCCTGTACGATCACTCGTTCAACGTGAAATGGGGTAAATATTATTATTGATTGTGTCGGATGGAGATTTTCCTTACGTCCTCGGCGTTGAAATCACTCGACCAGACAAACTGGGAGTGACGTGAGAGTAAAAACCAGTGAAAAATAGCTGCCGACCGAGCTTTGAAATCTACCGACCGCCCAAAAATATGCAATCTTGACCCCCCCCCCCAAAAAAAGCCACCCAAAAGGTAAGCCTGGCTAGAATGTTGAATGGGTGTCTCTACAGGAGATGAAGGCGAATCTTAATTTTGCATTAGGAGCGTCAAGAAGAAAAGCGTTCAAGATTGAACGGTTTAACCGTTGCGAAACTTCATCGACCCAAAAAAATGCGAGCACCCAATTTTGGGCGCAGCCACGATGATCTGACCGATAAATACCGCAGCAAAGGGGCAAAAATGGGCACGGGAAATGAAGTCGTGAAATTTTTGGGTAGAAAAAAGTCAGCGCTTGGGCCTGCCTCATGCGAGGGGGGCAGCAAGACTGAGGCAAGAAATAAGTAACAAGAGCAGATCGTTATTTGAGTATGTCCCGTACAGGGTGGAGCAAGATGGAGCCAAAAAAACGAGTAATAAATGCTGTAGATCTTTATTTGGGCATGACAGGTACTGGGTGCAGCCCCCAATGAGTCTCATAAAGACTTTTTTTTTAAAAAAAAAGACAGTTGCTGAGGTGGGTCGTACAGGGTGAGTCAGAAGAAGAAGGAATAGCGAGAACATGTCTCCTACCAGGTGGTGCCAGGGTGGAGTTGAGAAGAGCTTGAATTTTTGTCCGCACCCTGTACGAGACATGGAAATGATGCAAGCACGCAGAATTAATTAGTGTATGACACTTGCAACTTTCAAATGGAGGCGGCGGAGGCCTCAAAGGCCTCAATTGAAGGCCTGGCCAATGAACCAATTGCTCAGGATTTTCTCCTCAGAACAAAAAAAGAGAAAAGTCGGCAAAGTCAAGAAGAGAAAAATTGGGCTTTATGAACGGGACCAAACAAAGACAGTGAAAAGAAAAAAAAAATTGCGAAACTTTTTTTTGTCTCGACGTTTGTTTCTTTTGCATGCGAGAGAATTGATGGAAGGCAAGAGAAGCTTCTTCATCAAGCCTTTTCTTCTTCCAACTATGAAAGTGCAAAAGTTTCCTCCTCGTCGAAATCGGGCATTTGTACAGGGACGTCCAAAAGTTGCTTCTTCTCAACTTCTTCTTCTGCTCGTAGTCGTGCTTGGAAAAGGTCGAAGTCAACTCTTTCCTTGAAGTCGACAAACAACAGCTTCAAGGTGATCTCCAGGCCCGACGACACGAACCAGATCGTCGTCGGCGACGAGACCGTTGACTTCCGACCCGTCAGAGCCGAGGATCGCGGAGGAAATCTGCGACATAATCACCCCCATTAACTCATTAACTCCTGTTTAAAATGCGCCGCACTCACTAAGTACCACTTTGTGTGATTGATGCATCAAGGTTGTTCACAGTAAAGATCTCTCGAGGTTCTCTAATCCACAGTAGCTTTTGTGGGGGTTGCCTTTGAAGTCGGATCTTTAGGTGAAGATTTCCCGCCAAATAATCTAAACGAACACTTTCAGTTGATTAGATTTTTATCAAAGTAATGATTGAAATGAAGCTTTTCAACTAAATGACAATGTAAAAAGGAAAATTGCGATTTTTATCATCACCTGAATGACGGAGGTTTATTTTTCTCGAAAAAACTTCAAATTATCTATGAATTTTTTTATACATCGCTATGAGCCAAGCTTTTCGGCATTTTAGGTTTCTAATTATGCTTTAGGTCGTTGGCCAAAATTCCGGTGTCTGCTGATTAGATTACACTTGAAAGGGTTAAACGATTGGAGGTCGACGTGACTTCTTCTCTTTTCTCTCCCTTTTTCTCCGTCCCCCAAAAAACGAGCTCCCGAAATAGGCCTAGCAAGGCCTTGCCAAATTTGCCATCACTTAAGGCGCGTTGACACAGGGAGTTCTCTCTCTCTCTCTCTCTCTCTCAGGACGGACAATAAATGGGCTTGCAAAATTTGCTGTCACTTTAAGGATGTTCACACTAGCAGCTATTTATTCCCCCCTCTCGCTACAGCCGTAAAAGACGAGGCCTGAAAAAGGCCTAGCCAGAATTGCCATCACTTAAGGCTCGTTCTGACTCTGGCACCTTCGCTCTGCCAAAAGTTTGCACTCGAGAGACTGCGCCTGAAATGGCCCTGGCCAGATTTGCAGTCACAAAAGGCACGTCGACACTGGCAAAAAGTTTGCCAGTGTGGACGCGCCTTTTGGCACTCATCGCTGTTTGCTCCGCAGTTGAGAACGTTGCGAAACTGAGACTTGAATAGCTTTTTGAGCTCTGTCACCTTCTTCAAGTTCTTCCTGTTCTTCCTCTTTGGCAAGGGTCATGAAGGCATCATTGTTACAGATTTTCTCTCTCCCATCTTTGCTCCACCAGACAAATATGGAGAAGATTCAATTTTCATATCAATGGAGTTGACTCCGCCAGACAAATATGGAGAAGATCCATAACTATCAATGGAATCATCTCTCTCTGCATCCGCCGGAATTTGTCACTTGTACTTCTCTCTCTTTGTCCCTCAGGAGCGGCCGCCTCCGGGCCAGCCATCGTCGGGGTCACTGGCAGAACCGGAGCGCCCGGATGAAGAACTGGAACCAGTCGGTGAAGGAGGTCAGCCAGAAGACCGCCAGTCTCAAGAGAGGTGAGTGGGAGTGATGATGATGACAGTTGACAAATTATGCGGACTATTCAGTCCTGATCAGCTTGGGTAGACTTGGTCAAGGTCAGCGGGTCGCAAATGAGCAGGACCCATTTTTGCCATACCTTCAGTGTCAACCCTGGATAGAGTTCAGCTGCTGCCTGTCCAAGCAACCAGGAGTGACAGGTGACAGCGATGACACCCTGGAAAATGCATTCGAAGCAATTTTCTGGGTCTGGAGTCACATTTGGACTCCCTCATCTCTCCTCGCTGGTGACACCAACGCTCATTCTTTTGACATGGAAGCCAAGAGACATAAGTAGCTTGACCCTCACGGTCCTGGAGAAAAGTCCTCCTGGTCCATCCCAGTGCAGTCAGTCTGCAAAAAGGGATCATGACGTGACCACTGCATTCATCGTGACGTGCGTGTACATGGAGTTTGGTACGTTGACCTGGGAGGCCGCAGGAGGTCAGTGTTATGACCGTGTTGGCTTGGCCAAGTACGACCGTCTCAAGGGCTTCCTCGGTTTCACAATAACTGTGCGTGGGGATGGAAATGTATACACCGAGTTGCGCAGATTGATCTTGACACAGTTGAAGAGCGCGCCTTGGATTTGATGCCCTCACCGCGTGCAAGCAGTGTCACAGCTCCGACAGGCCCAAGCCTGATCTCCACTGAGAAGGCCTGAAGCTCAGCCTCAGCCCCTACTGGAAGTGACGTCTTCAGCCTGAACTGCTGAGCTGAGTCACCAACGGACGAATGAGTTGTCCTATGAATATGTTTTGTTCTGCTTTCACTCAGTCATTACCCTTAATGGCCCATTACGGGATGCTGACGTGGACAAACTACCGGCAGCTTATCAAGGATCCTTGCACAAGTCAGTTCAAGCTTAGTCATGGTGCCTTGACCGCCCTTTTTCCCTGACAAGACAAAGATCAAGAGCAAATTCTTATCAGGCCAGTGGAGGAGGAGGAAAAAACACGACGAGCTCTTCTTGTCCGTTTAATGACATTGGCCTTTTCCGCGTGCATTTCGCAACATTTCGTGATATGCAAACGGATTTTTTCTTCTTCCTCGTCCATTCATGCGTGCGCATGCAGTTTCCCAGAAGAAAACTCGTTCCACTGGGGCAAATACAAAAAAATGTCTTCAAACAGCCTCTCTTTGACTATTCAGCCGGAGGATTTATACTGTACTTAGTTAGTATGATGATGAAATTCTCTGTTATGGGGGTCAGAAAGGGTCTTTCATGGGCGCAGAATGGGCGGGGGGAAGGGCCTGTTTTTGAGTGATAGCGGGAAAAAAATGGGCATCGGTCAAGAAGTAAATGTTCTCTTTTGCACCTTCTGGGCGGTCCCCATCCAGCCTTGCTACAGGGTGGCCATTAACTTCCTGTTTTGCGCATGTCATTTAAGGCCCGCTGACATCACTCATGCCATATTATTATTATACTTATATAGAGAGATTGCGCGTACAGGAAATCAGATTGGCTGTGATGACTTGCTCACAGCCCCCCTTGCAGGATCAGGACGTGCACTGCATTGCGTCGGGGGCCCACACAAGGTGCAGCGCAGCTTTGCACTTGTCATCCTGAGATTAGAACAAGAACATCAGTGAAGGAAGCTTTTGTCGAGGGAGATGTCAAAAAAGATGACAGGACTTATTTGCTGTGACTGCAGTCAATGAGTCACATCAATGTCTTGTTGTGGAACAAGACATACAAGTGCTTATCAGGTCACCGGATATCACCTGTCAGGCTGAATTCCCTAGAACCAAATCACTTCTTATCTGCTCCGAGTAAAGCTAAGGTTGCTTTGAGGAAAATTTCCAGCCTCAAATTGTTGGCTTTAGCTTGCTTTTTTAAGACTTGTGTGTAAAAACCCAGGATCAACAGAGAAGAGACGACAACAGCGAGGTGTTGAGACCATCCTTGGCCAGTCACCGAAGCCATCCACTCTTGCCAAGTGTTTTGGTCACTGTTAACACACTTGACATATGTGTTTTAGCCATCAGAAGTGGGCCAAAAGTGTCTCCTCACAAGTGATTTGATGTTACACTGGAAGAAAATGTCTTCGAAGTCTTTTTTTAACGTCCATTCCAAGGTCTTGGAACATTGAGTTGATCCCCTGGTTGGGTGACTTCGACGTGACCGAGCTTGTAAACTGTCTCTTCAACTGTATAAACATAGATGATTGGAGGATGGTCCTCAAAAGTCAGATTTGGAGGAAGAACAAAACTTTTGTTCCAAACTTATGCAAGACCCTGTACTTGAGAGCTGAGAGCTTCCCAAAACTGTACCTAGAGATGACCTCGTCTTCTTCTCTCCCTTGCACACACCTGTTGTGATCTTCTTGGCCAGGTTCGCTCACTCCGGTATTTTAGGTTCATTTTTCATCAACTCTGGACAGGTGTTTTGCTAAACACTTGAGGTCAAAGAAGCTGTTGTTACCTTCGTCACCGATCCAATCTCGCGTGAAGGAGAAGAGAAAAAGGAGTCTTTCTGACGCATCCCGGTGACGCAACCCCTTTTTTTCTCTTTCCTCAGCCTATGTGCGCATGTATGGGCAGGCAGGGGGAAAAAAGGGGGGCCTCTTGAGGCGTTTGTGTCTCTTTGTATGCAAAACAAGGCCCAGGATGGCTTGCAAAAAAAGGGCGGACGAACAAACAAACCGGCTTCACAGTTGTCATCTGGCTGCGTTTTGCGGCAATTTTCTACTTGAAATATCACTCCTTAGGTCACACATTAGACGCTGTAATAGCTACTAAGTGTCAGTGTAGTTTTAGGAGAGTTTTGCTTAAAAAGATCGGGCTCATATTAGTTATTGAACCATTAGGAAACTTCTCGTCGCAAATCCACTTTGGCGCCTCGATAACCCTTGAAAAATTGATAAATTGTAACTTTTAAAGGTCAGGTGTGATTGAAACTGAATTTGCTACAGCATTAGGAAATCCATGATCTGATCAATGATAACCTTCTCATGACAAAGTGCATGGTTAGTTTTTTGTCGCAAATCCTTATATTGAGGCTCATTAAAAGATGACAACCCTTTAGGTCACACGTATAAAAATGTTACTTTTTTTGAGGAAATCCACGTACGTACTTAGGCTGCAAGTGGTAGAGTGTTAGCACACAAGCTATATTTTGGCGTCGCTTACACCAAGTTACATATAAGTACAAGTTCCAAGAGGTATATATATTTCAACCAAATCAGTAAGCTCACGAAGGAATACGGGAGGAACTTTATAATATGAATTTACACTGTGAGGGCTTTTTATGCCGGCTTTGATTCAACGTGGACTTGACGACGTCAAAGCTAGTGTAAGTTTAGCTGTTACACCCTGTGCGTGGGGGAATCCACGCATTGGCAATCCTTTTCTTTCTTTTCTTAACTGCTTTATGACCCAATTTTTTCCAGAATTTCGCCCCGTTCCCCCCACAATTTTGTTCCCCCGCGGAAGCACGACATAACCATGAGACCTGCGTGCCCCTTTACGGTGTCACGACCTCCCTCCCCTGCTAGCATGTATGAGAGCGGGAGACGGGAGTAGCGCCCTTTAGGCCTCTCACTTCCTGAAAGAAAAAGATAAGGGGGGGGGTAAAGATGCTCTTTGTGCGCGTCACAGCCTGGGTTGTATAAATAAACAATTCATTAATGAAGGTGGAGGGGGGGGGGGGTTAAGGTGCCATCTACTTCACCCCCCCATTTTATTTTGCCATTGCTTACCTGGACATTGCGAAAGAAAAATTGCGCAAGTTCTTTAAGAGAAGGAGAAGAAGAAGGAGTAGGAGACGAAAAAGAAGATGGGTCTGCTCATACATGATCGTATGAGTTGCTGCTGCTCATCTTTAGAGAGTCGTTTTCACCCACCTTTTTGGTCAACCTTCATTTCTTCTGCAGTTTTGCATCACCGGCATTTGGCACAAAAATGCGGTTGCGTCATCCGTTTTTGTGCCCTCTCTCCTAGGCCTAGCCAGGCCCATGTACGAGATTGCCAGGCCTTTAACTGTTGACGAAGACCCTGAAGATGAATGATTCTTTTCTCTTAGTTAATGACGTTGCATTGGAAGACATCTGCATAAGACGAATTCATGCATCGTACGACAAATGTGCAGCAGCAGCAAGAAAAGCGTAGATTTTTGTACGTGGAAGCTCAAAAATTCGTCATCTTTGGCCCGTTCAAGGGCGCCCTAATGCTTCTTTTTTGCCCCCTCTCCGCATGCTTGTGGCGGCTTCGGATTTACGCACAAACATCGTTCCCCCCCCTGGCATTGCCTCATTCCAACGGTGACTGCCAGTATTTAAAAATGCCAAGAATGTCCGAAGCTTTTTGTCTACACACTTCACTGTCATAGTCAAACACATTGATTTGAGTCAAGAGCTTTGGATAATAACGCGTTGCAGCGTGGCTGAATTGTTATATCATGGGCTGAGGCTGGTTCAGTCTCCAAATGACCCTTGGGATCGACGATGCTGACGGTTCCAAAGCTGGAGGACACAAGTCCAGGCTGAAGTCAGACGTCTTCTCCATGCTGGAGAAGCTGGCGATGCCTCCTTGGTCGACGGTCACGGGCGGTCACTCCGCCAGTGCCTCTGGATCAAGGTGCACATGGTGCTTATGAAGTCCTTGGCTGGTGACGAGGCTCACTGGGCTGTCCGGATCCAAGTGAGCCATTTCCTGTCAGGTTCCCCGAGATGCTTTGGTTCTCGTCGGCTGCAGCATCAAGAGGCACACGTAGGGAGGTAGGGGAAAAAGGGAGAACCCCCCCCTTCCTGTTGTGCATGAGGGAAGTGTTGATATCGTTGCCTCCCCAAGGTCGAGCTATCCCTACATGCGCACCTCGGACAATCAGAGCTGACGCAATTGCCGCAAATTCCAGTCCTTAAACGACATTTTTCTCCACTTTACGGACGCAAATTTGGATTTGGGGAGGGTAACAAAGGCTGACATTTAATCTTTCTTGTCTCTCTCTGCTTTGCTCTGCCCTACCGAATTTGGGCACGCGCTACCTACAAAGTTGTCAGCAGTTGACGTCCTGCTCCTCCTTCTCCTCCACGCGTAGGTGCTTGAGCGCGTCCGTGTTGGTGTGGTGCGCGTCCACCACAAAGGGTGCGCGCGCAGCTGCGCTGGCGGAGATGGAGGTGGTGGTGGTGGCGGCGGTGGTGGAAAGAAGAAGGACATTTCTTTTTCTCTCTCTTCCTATCTGCCAAGCTGTGGCACACGAACACGCGCTGGGGGATGCCCCGTGCATGCTGCTGGGCCCCTCCAGCCTGTCTGCCTACGTTGTACGTGCTGCAACAGCAGACATCTCGCTGCCCAGACGACGCGAACACGACTGAAAAGTGTTTTGCTCTCCTTAAAAACAAAGCATGCTTTAAGAGGGGCCCATCTCGTGGGCCTGGATGGGCCTGATGAGTGACTTCCGATGGCGCGGAGGAAGAAAGTGAACGACTGAGTTGTGATTTCCGCCAAGACAATCCAGAGAAGACGCTGTAAATCAAAATCTCTTAGCTTCTCATGTCAAAGTTCACGTTGGAGAGGAAGGGAAAGTGTCACTTTCCACAGGAAAAGAGAGGAAATGGTGAATCTTTTGGGGCTGCACCAAGAAGAATAAAAGTGAATCCGTCCGTGATTGTGAATTGGCCAAGGTTGACATTCTTTGTCCAAGTCTTCAAGCAACACTGACATTTCACCACTTGTTGTCTTTGCCTCGGCCAGAAGTGTCCAAGTGGACGGGGAAAGTCTGAGTTTTTTTCTTTTTTGCTCACCTCCACCTCATTATTGGGCACCCTTGAGTGACATTGAACTTTTTGTGTCTTTTCCACCACCTTATTTGCCTTGGTTCTTCTTTCTGTGTGCCTGTGTGCAGCACAGGGTGAGTGTGTGCGTGTGTGTGCAGTCCTGAGTGGTCAGTAGTCAGTGAGTGTGAGCAGTATTGGCCCTAAGTGCAGTACTTTGTGTGTGTGCGTACACTAGCAATTGTGTGTTGGTGTGCACAGTACTTTGCGTACGTGTACAGTACTTTGCGTACGTGTACAGTACTTTGCGTACGTGTACAGTACTTTGCGTACGTGTACAGTACTTTGCGTACGTGTACAGTACTTTGTGTAAGTGTACAGTACTTTGTGTAAGTGTACAGTACTATCTGCACGTGTACAGCGCTTTGTGTAAGTGTACAGCAGCACTTCATGTGTGCCTACACTAGCCATTGTGAGCGTGTGTGATGGGGATGTACAGTATTGAGTGTGCGTGCTTGCGTACGTGTCTGCATGCGTGCGTGCGTGCGTGCGTGCGTGCGCGCATGGCTTGGACAAAAGAATGTCAATTTAGAGTCATCGCTGTGTTCTTCGACGGAGAAGAGAAATCGTGAACTAGGACGAAGAAGCTTCCCAAATGCCGATTGGACATGCATCGTCGTCACCAGCACGACTGCCACACTCCTAGCCACGGTGGGGACGTCGTCGTCGCTCTCACCAACTCCGTCCTCGTCTTCAATGACGAGGAAGGAGAGGCCTCCGTGGAGAGCTACTACAATCTCAGCTCCTCCTCTGGATTCTCCTCACTCATACCCTCCAATGCTGCAACTGAAGGCAAAAGCAGCAACCGGTGGCGATCCAGAGGCATTGGTCAACAAGTACGAGTCAGGTACATTTTGCCCCTGGATTGCTCAAGATCTGCAGAAGCAACAACAGCCACAACAACAACAGAGTCCAAAGTCCTGCACTTCCAGCAGAATTCCAAGGACTACTCTGCCAAGCTCCTGAGCGACTCCGGAATTGAGTCTCCATTCAGAGTGCTGCCAGATGCTTCAGTGACTTCATCAGACACGATCTACTTCGAGAAGAAGAGCAGAAACGCTTGTGTGGTTAAGATAAATGACGACTTGACTGTGATCAAGGATGCAAGAGAAGAAGAGCTCCAGGATGTCTCGCTGTGGCTCGATGACGAAGAAGTCTCCAAATCAGACTCTGTCGTTGTCTGGAGGTGTACGGGGACCGGGCCAAAAAGGAGGACTTGGGTCAGGAGGAGAAGGAGGAGAGGTACAGGAAAGAACTATTGTTCCACCATCAGGGTGCATCTTGTGCACTTGCTTGAAAAATCTAGCTGACATTAGGTAAGCCGGTTCGGCTGGGTCGGCCGGTTCGGCTGGGTCAGCCGGGTCAGCTGGGTCAGCCAGCTGATTGCTAGGCCTACCTGCATGAATTGAAGCTCACTCAAGGTCGAATTCTTGTCAGTGTCACAAGGACGTTGGTGACCACCAAAAGTCAGAACAGAGCAAACCAGGGAACAGTTCTATGCTTGCTTAAGACTGCAACGCGGATGCCACCTTAACTGTTGTATTAACACGCGATATAACACATGATAGAACAAATCCCAATCGCGCAATTGCTGTCATCCAAGACAGACAGGACACGCCAACAAAATTGAAGGGATGAATTTTGAGCCTAAATCTAGTCAAGTTTAACATTTCAAGCTCTAGCTAAGGCTGAGCTAAAGGTCTTGAAGAGGGAGTCGAGCTTGAACCCCTGTGATGACTGATGAGATGCTGGCGCATGAGTTCAGCCACCACTACCGATAAATTGAGTGTAATAACTCGCAGAAAAGAAATGAGTTGTGGTCTCTTTGATAGTCCATTGTTTTGCTGCAGCAAAGGTGTAGTAGGTAGAAACCTGTGTGTTTCCTCGAGAAATGTTTGAATGGCTCTCTTCATCACTCAGTAGAGATGCCGAGCCACAGGCGGGCCACGGGCGGCCGCATGGAGCGGGCCTGGCCTGATAACATCGCGACTAGCACAATGGTAGAGATGTGTCAAGCCAAACCGAGGACGTCGGGTCAAGCTTTCTTTTTTTCTTCAGCCTTGGCCTTAAAATGCATTTGATTGAGGAACACACCTTCATTTAGTTCTGGGGGAGCTTTTGCCATGCTCGTACTTTATAAGGATTGCCCAAGAAAATGGTTTTTTTTTCTCTCCTTCAGATGACGAGGAGGACGACGAAGAATTGTACGAGTCCATCTATGAGGTGGTCAACCCCCCTCTCGAGGCCTCAGCCATCGAGGACGAAGATGACTCCTTCTCCGAGTCTGACTTTGACGAAATTCCCGAGCACGGTGACGTCGGAGGAGGCCACGTTGAACAGGGTCATCATAACGACCCACAGCAACACAAGGTACATTGACGACCATCTTTGCTGGGCCCTTGAGACGTCAGCTGAGAAGATTTGGTGTTCAAGATCACTTATGAAGAATTTCGTATTAGTAGCACTGATCTTGATCATTGCAGCCCCTGCTGGTGTCCGTGTCTTCCTCGTCGAAGAACCTGAGCAAGTTCGCCGAGGCAGCGGGCAAGAAGATGAAGAAGCTCCGGAGGAACTGGAGTCTCAAGAAGAGCGACATCACCAAGAGCCTCTCCAGGATCAGGAGCAAGCATTCCAGGTGCGTCTTCTCTCCGTTTGTCTAACCATTAGTGCTCATTATGACGCAAATGACTTGTTCCTCGTGCCTGCCTGGCAAGAGCCTCTCATGCAAATCAGGCATCACCGATACAAACCGAGCTTGCGCAACCCATTTTTTGGGTCGCGCGTGCACGCGCATTTTGGGCGCGAGCGCAGATGCTCAAAAGACGCGCACCCACGCACGCACGCGCGCACACACAGGCACGATTTCCCAATCAATCATAGGCATTTAATTACTGTCCTCATCGCTCTCGTTCTCTATATCACACGCACAAAATACCTCCAGGCGCGTGCGCAATTCTTGTGCGTGTGTGCTGCTTATGTACCTGGTGCGTTTGTAGCGGACTAGTTCGAAAATGTACTTTTTTGGAAAGTGATAAATTTTTGGTCTCGACAGAAATCATTTCCTCTTTAAGAGCTATTTACTATGGGGTCAAGGATGCAAGTTTGCTTCATGGAACTTGACTGTGTTGTGGTAAAATGAGCGGTCATAGACCAAAATTGCATATCAGTTCAGTTTTAGAGGAGATTCTTAGCTTTCTATAGTGGGGTCAATCACTTCTGTAGCTCAAAGTTATGGCTGAACACGGGAGATCTTAAAGGAGGGAAATTTTTAAGAGTTTTTCGAACAAGGATAAAGTTTTTGTAATAAGACGTTTTTAGTTGTGATTATAAAAAAGTGTACTTTTGGGAAATTATTTTTAAATTAATATCTTTGAAGGGTACACCGAAGAACACATGATTTTTGTTTTACAACGGGGCCTTCAGCATCTTGCTCAAGTCTATAGTGCAGTCCTTTTCATACTCTAACTCTTGAGATCAAGTACTGAATGCTTTCATTAGGAAAGGGGCAACCACACAAAAATGGTTGCTGTCAGGGCCACAATTGCAGTATTGACATATAGACATGCATATTCAAAGCTCCCTTTGTTCCGGAAAAGTACTGACTGTTGCGTCATTTAATATGGTTCATACGTTGAGTACTTGTGTGCATGTGCGTGTGCCTTGTCTGTGTATTTCTCTCGCACTCTTTGCCTATAAAGTCTCTCTTTCCAAGTGTGTGTGTGTGTGTGTGTGTGTGTGTAGGTGTGTGTGTGTGTAGGTGTGTGTGTGTGTGTGTAGGGGTGTGTGTAGGTGGGTGTGCGCGCACCCACGTCTGGTCGGAAATGGGGGCTGTAATTGAAGTGCCTCGAAAACATTTATCGGAGAAGCTACAGAAAATCCATGCAGGATCTAGCGGTAGCACGACATGATGATGGATGCGTGCGGATAACTGCGCAATTGCGCAATGGCAACCCTGCACGTCCACTTTTTATGGGAGTTTTTCTTTGAATAACAAATGATGCATATCTGAGGCAAAATCACTGGTGAATCTTTGCAAAACTCTCTTCTTCTTCTCACAGGCCAAGTTTTCTGACCAGCGACGTGATGTTTCGGGAGGGTCTACGGCGCAAGTCTGCGCCGGCGCCTTCTGCGCCAATGATTGCGCCAACCATTGCGCCATGTGACGTCGAATGCGGTGTAAACAGCAGCAGCAGCAACAACAACAACGCGGCCAAAGCACGCCGAACTGCGTCGACGAAGCGGTCTCTGGTCAACAAGAACAGGGATGAGAACAACAAGACCATGTTCTACATCACCCTCAACATCGAGGACGTCAACGGTGACGACGACGACGACGACGGTGACGACGACGACGACGTCCGCGACGGCACGCACGAGGAGGAGGAGGGGGAGGAGGAGCAGCAGCAGCAGCAGCTTCAGGAGGAAGGAGACGAAGAAGCAGAAGATGAAGATGAAGAAGAAGGTGTGTGCAAATCTTCAAAGTCATCGCTGTTTCTACAAGACTTCTTCTTTCTCTTCCTCCTTATCTTTCGAGCAAATCCTTGAAAATCTTAGCAGGAAGGAAGGAGTGAAGGAAGTAGATTTCTCTTTCTCTTAAATAACATTATTATTTGTTGCTGCAACAGCCGGAACTTCAGCCCACATAAGAAGTTTCGCTATTCATTTCCAGTCAATGCGATCGAGGAAGCAACAACTTCACCTGTGACGAACCAACAGCAGCA